>Ga0065721_10005083_pt1 | contig 18621 bp, 12 predicted proteins | sample Mesricmetagenome_FD_59108 | JGI IMG/M metagenome (GOLD analysis project Ga0065721, IMG submission 59108) | Mesophilic microbial community from rice straw/compost enrichment Sample: eDNA_1 v2 (version 2) | ecosystem: Engineered > Solid waste > Grass > Composting > Bioreactor | place: USA: Davis... | reverse complement strand
CCAGGCGGTAGCTATAAATGTATTCGCAGGAATGATCACTTCGTCACCGGCACCAACGCCGATTGCCAGCATGGCCAGGTGAAGGGCTGTTGTGCCATTACTCACACCAACTGCATATTTTGTATCGCAAAATGAAGCGAAGGCTTTTTCAAATTCCTCTACAAAAGGACCGCCTGAGAAAGCAGTCTTTTCATAAACTTTCTCAAACGCTTCGAAAACTTCCTGTTTAATCTGCTGGTGCTGACCTTTCAGATCAAGGCAGGGTATTTTTTTGTCAGATATTACATTTATCATGGGAGGTATAATTATAAGGTTTTAATGACTTTTGCGGGACTTCCTGCCACTACGGTATTTGCAGGTACATCTTTTGTGACCACTGCTCCTGCACCGATGAGAGAATTTTCTCCAATCGTGATACCGCAGAGAATGGTAGCGTTACTGCCAATGGAAGCACCTTTTTTGACGTAGGTTTCAATCAGCTTCCAGTCAGCTTCGGTCTGGGGACTTCCGTCGGGATTGGTTGCCCGTGGAAAGAGATCATTGGTAAACATGACGCCGTGGCCGATGAATACATTGTCTTCGACGTGCACGCCTTCGCAAAGAAAACTGTGGCTTGAAATCTTACAATTTTTACCAATGGTCACTCCCTTTTGTATTTCTACAAAAGCGCCAACCTTGGAATTGTCGTCAATGGAGCAACCATAGGCGTTTACAAAATTGAAGATGCGAACGTTTTCACCCAGGGTGACATTATTTAGACTTTGCTTATCGTTGTTAATGGTTACGGTCTGCATGTTTAACTTATTTTGACCTCTTTGCCTTTATTCTTAATAGATTCCTGTGATGCTTCCAGGATTTTCACTACCTGCATACCCAGTTCAGCGCATGCCAGTGGTTTACGCTTTTGGATAATTGACTGGATGAAATCGGAGGCAACGCCGGCCAAAGCTTCAGAGAGGGTTATCTTGGGAATAAAAACGTCACCTGTACGATAGTCAACCATGATCTTGGTTTTGTCTTCATCTGTTTTGTGGTCGAAGCCGGTATCATATACGCGCACTTTTTCAGATGGTTCGAGGTCGTTGTAGACAATCATCTTTTTATCGCCACCGATCAGTGTTTGCCTCACTTTCACGGGAGAGGTCCATGAGCAGTTAAAATGTGCGATAAAGTTCGAGTCGTAGTTGACCGTCATGTACGCGATGTTCTCAATATTATTACGCGTATGAGAAATACCGGTAGCATTGATGCTTACAGGTGGCTCTTTGATCAGGTAAGTGAGGATAGAAATATCGTGTGGTGCCAGGTCCCAGAGTACATTCACATCGGGTTGGAACAATCCGAGGTTGATACGTGAAGAATCAAAATAACGTGGCTTGCCGACAATGTCTGAATCGATCAGTTCCTTCATTTTCTGCACGGCACCGGTATAGAGGAAGGTATGATCAGCCATCAGGGTGAGACCTTTCCTGGCGGCTAATTCGATCAATTCTTCAGCCTGGGCAACGGTGGAAGTCATGGGCTTTTCGATCAGCACATGTTTACCGTTTTCCAAAGCTTTTTTAGCTAAATCAAAGTGAGTGTAAACAGGCGTTGCCACAACTACGGCATCTATCTCTTTATCAGAAATAATATCTTCTGCTGAAGAAACGCCCTGAATTGAAGGGAAAATTTTTGCGAGTACGGCCAGTCGTTCGGGTCTGCCATCTGCTACCTTTTTTACGGTGCAGTCGTTGGTGTTGAAAAAGTTTCTTACAATGTTCGGTCCCCAGTATCCATAGCCGATAACACCGAGATTAATGTTTGCCATTTCAAACGAGTTAATAGTTTATTTTAGGGTTTAGAATAAACAAATGTTGCTTTGAACATCTTCGGAGTTTCACAGGCGCTATCACTGGAGGGACCAGCTCTAATTGAATAGCATATCGGGATTGACAGAAGTAAATGATAGGATTATGGGTACTTCGCAGGTAGCTAATTGGTCCGGGATGGTTAGTCATTTTTCCTCTCAAACCAGTACTACCAATCATTTGAGGCTTATGGTATTTGAGCTACCATGAGCCAAAAGTATAAAAAAAATATTTCCGGTCAAATGTTTTTGAAAATACTTATTAAAATAAGTTGCCCTGATTCAAATGACTAATTTTCTGCATGTTCAGCCCCTCTTTCTTTCTTTTTTAAGTATGTTTCCTAATCTGCGGAATGGCTATTATTTTTATCCCTCCTTTCTGAAAAACCTCCGCCGATCCTGTAAAGCCTGATCCCTGTCCTTAACCCGGAAAACAGAAATTTATTCGAAAATGACTCAAAAGAAAAATCTTCAAACCCTGTTTGAAAATATGAATACAAGGACCTTCCTCCTGATAGTGGTCCTTTACCAGGTGCTCTTCATGTTTCAGGGTATGGACTTCCTGGATGAAGGCTTCACTGCTACATTTTACCAGCAATTCTTTAATGACCCCGCCTCGGTAGAGTACAATTTCATGTACTGGCTTTCCGGGCTGGTTGGCGCCCTCTTTGTCAACATCTTCCCTGACAGCGGTATGCTTGGGCTTCGGTTCCTTGCCATCCTGTTTACGACCGCCAGCATTTACATTGTGTATAATCTTTTAAAAGATTACCTCAACAAGGGATACCTGCGAATAGGTTTATTGCTGGTGGTAATGTGCGCATGCCATAATCCGAAAATCTTTCATTATAATTTCCTGTCTGTCCTGCTTTACACCGCTACAGCCAGCTTTCTTTTCAATGGATTGAAAAAAGACAGGATTGGCCTGGTGGTTATGGCGGGTGTACTTGTGGGGCTGGATGTATTTGCCCGGCTGCCGAGTCTTGTAAACCTCGGTTTGATGATCGCCATTGCCTGGTGGGGATTTTTATCAAAGACTCCCTTTAAAAAAATCTTCATACAATCCATTGCCTACTTAGGGGGCTTTGTTCTAGGTGTAGCCGCCATGCTCCTGCTGATTAAGGTAATGGGGCACATGGATGAGTTTACGGGTGCTATCAGGCTCGTTACGCAAATGGGCCAGGACGACGGAGAATCCGCTTATGGTATCATGGTTCTTATCCGGAACTTCCTTGTCATCTTCAGTGACGCCGTGATTTTTACGCTTTATATTATCGGCCTGATTATAATAGCTTCCGTAGCACCGCGCTGGCTGGTAGAAACTGTCAGGCTTCCCCGTTGGGTGGGTAGTTTGGTAAAATACCTGTGTTTAATTGCGGCATGCCTGATCATGCTGAAGGGACTGGAGATTTTGATGAGGTGGTATGTGGGCCTGGCATTAATCGCTTTTGCCCTGATCATGTTATCCAAGTCAAGCAAAGAGTTGAAAACGCTCATGCTTATTGGTACTTACATCACTGCAACCTATTCTTTTGGAAGCAGTGCCAGCATTTTTACGGCCGGCATTCACATATTCTGGATATCAGTACCGATTGCTTTCAATTATCTACTCGGTCTCAGGAGCTTTGATTTCCGTGTCAATATTGCTTCCAATCACCAGACTGTGTTTAGTAACGATGCCAATGTAAAGGAGCCGCAATTAAGACTGTTCAAAACGGCAATCATCGTGGTAAGTGTTATAGGCTGTGTTTATCACCAGTGGTTTTACCCGCTGCATGATGAAAGCAGCCGGTTGGGCATGTTTTATTCAGTAGATAACAAATATGTAAAGGGTATACTAACAACAAAAGAAAGAGTCAACGCCACCAATGAATTGCTCAAAGCAAGCGAGCCTTATATCAAACCGGGTGACTATGTAATCGCATTTCATTCATTACCTATTTTCCATTACATGACCCGTACCCGGCCATATACAAGAAACCCGATGCCCTGGTATTATGTATCCAGTGCTTTCCGTGACCAGTTGTATAAATCGGTGGAAGAGACAAAGATTCTGCCGGTGGTGGTTATGCAGAAAATTAAGACCACACCCAATGATCATGGTGCATGGCCCGACCTGTGGCCTACCGATTCGATATTCCATCAACCCGATACAGATACCAGGACGATCCGGCAAAAGCAATATATGGAAGAATTTCTCAACAGGTTTAATTACCGTGTTGCCTGGGAAAATGACCTGTTTAAGATCCTGGTTACCGATCGCAAACTGTTGTTGGATGATGCAAAAACTGAGTAAAATTTAAAGGATTGAATTAGTGAGTTCAATTAAAAAAGGCAACCAGTTCGAAAACTGGTTGCCTTTAATTTTTTAGTGCTGACGTAAAATGAACTCCTTATTGGGCTAACGATATTCTCACCTGCAAACCTCCACGGGTATTAGTGATTGGGAAAGCGTTACTGATCTTTGGTATATTCCTGTTTTGTTCGAAATACAGTTTCAGACTGACACGATTATTTAAAATGTAATCAATTGACGGTGCAATACGTATCACTCTCTGACCAGCTGTACCAAATGAAGTTCCCTGGTCCAGCTTGCTGTTTGCGGTAGCATCGTCGCGTATACTGAAATCAAAACGGAATGTAACATCATTGTCCAGTTTGGTTCCTTTCTTGCCAAATTTCAGGTTCTTCAAGATTGGCACCCCTTTCTTTCTCCAGTTAAAACCAAATGTTACTTCGTTTGACCTGTTTTCCGCAAGTTGATAGTCTATGAGGCTTAAGCTGAGTGAGCGTGTTTTCCTGAATTCTGCCCTTACCGACAGTTGATTGGTAAATGTCACATCCACTTCTATCAACGGATCAAAACTTTCCTGTATGGTGATGTTGGGCACCAGGAAGTACGGGATGTAGTTACCAGTCAGTGTATCCCTGAAGTATGGATAACTTACTCTCAGCGGATCCTGGAACAAGAGTGCCGTATTAAAGCTGTTCATGGCAAGCGTGCTGTGATAGCCATGTTTTATATTCACGTTGGTGAAAATTCTTTCGAGCCCCGGTATCCTGGAAAGGCCATTATAGCTGATCGTCCAGTTAGGTCTGGGTATCAGGCTGCGGAAAGGATTCGCACGAAGCGAAGGGTTACTATTTTTAAACAAGCCTACCGAATTGGGATCTTTCTTCGTATATGCAGCGAGGAATGCAGGGATCACCACATCCTGTGCATACCGGCCATATCCCTGTACATATCCATCCGGGTTATTGGGGTTGCTGCCGGCATATGGGTTTAATCCTTTCAGACGGTTTGACAATATGATCCGGTTTGCCTCAAACTGCCTGAATGTTTCAGAAACCACATTAGGATCGAATTTGCTGAACATCGTCTGGTAAGAAATATAGCTGATACTGAAACTACCCATTGCATAGGGGTTGAGACGCGTCAATCCCACTGCATCCACTGCGCTGGTGTCTTTATACAGTTCAGAATATTGTTTGCTGAAACTTTTATCCAGGTTAAGATCGATATTAAGATCCCGGAACGGGCTCAATTGCGCTGTTACGTTCAGCCGTTGACTATAACGTTGCTGAATCATGGCTGACAACAGGGTATCTCTGCTCAACAATCCTTTTGATCCAAAGCGGTTGATCCAACTCGTATCAGGCTGATATCCGAAGATGAAATCAAATCCCGGATTTCCATTTTTGATATTGGCACCCAGCACCCTGGTACTATCCATGTACCCCGGCAACATGGTTCCCATGTCTTCATTGTACTGAATGCCGACCCTTTTCAGTGAAGTAGCTATGCCTCCTACTGTCCGGGCAAATCCGCCGACGTCGGGCAGTTGATTTCTCCTCTGTTCCCTGATGCGGCGACGTTCTTCTCTTTCGAGGCGCTTCGCTTCTCTTTTCGCCTTGCGAAGTTCCTTCGGAGTCATCTTAGCCTTAACGGAATCAGGAATCTCGAAACTGGTCTTTTGTTTTTTCGCCTGCTCGGGTGCACGCTGTTGGCGTACGCCGGCAGTATCTCTTCTTCTGTTATTGGGCTGAGGGGGAGTATTGATGGCTCTTAAAAATCTCGATTTATTATATAGTTGTTCAAAATTTAATTCACCATTTATAGTTCTCGTCTGTGTATTTGAAATGGTGTTACCCAGGTCACGTGCCAGTAATGATGCTGCCAGCCAGTTATATTGGGCGCTGTATGAAGCACGGATCGTGGTCCAGTCAAGCAAGGGGAATTTTTCAGTTGGGACGTTATAGGTCAGCGTGGCCATTTGTGCGTACTGGGTATTACGGCCACCTTTGAAAATATTTCTTTTAACTGAGTCTTTTTTCTCGTTAGTATTGATCCGTCCATACGGCTCATCAATGCGCGCGTTGTTGGTAGCTGAAAAATCAAGTGTAATAGAACGCGTCAGTGCCCATTGCAGAATATAGTACCGGTCGAAAGTGAAATATTTATCATAGGTCTCTGGTATCTGGTAGGGCCCGCCACCCACGTTTCTTGGGCGTGTGGCACCAAACTGCCTGAAGATATCAGCCCTGAATGAAAGCTGTGAAGGCACGTAATTAAAATTGAGATCTTTGATCAGTGTCAGCCACTTTGATTTCGATTTCATTCCTTTGAAAGGTTCGAAATATCTTGGCTGCGGTGCATAGTTATATCCCAGGGCTCCACGTGTCCGGCGCATCTCATAGTTTTCAATTAGCGGATTGTGTTGCTTTGTTTCGATATAAGAGTAGTTCAGATCAAAATTGGTTACGCTCCAGATCTTTGGCTGCTTGCCGTCTGTTTTTACTTTCTTGACATTNGTAAAATTGATGGTCTTGATNGTTGTNATATCCTGTGCAATGTTTTTAATGGAATCCCTGTCACGCTTATCAGGNGTGTAATCAAGTTTATCCTTCAGTCTGATGTCGAGATCATAGGGATCATATTCAGGTGTACTCGTGATACGGCTGATGCCGGCGTAAACAGGTATTTGTATACCCAGTTGTTTTGGTAATAATTTGCCCGCATCAATGTTTGCAGACAGATCGAATGTATACAGGTCTTCCCGGCTTCGTTCGTTCACTCTTTGTTCGAGTGTGCCGAAACCATTCGAACGGGCCGTTCCGGAAAGTGTCAAGCTTCCCAAATCAGCCAGTTTGATATCGACACGCCCCAATGCTGCCCAGCCACCTTTTTCATCAAGGTGGGAGAACCGAAGTTCATTGAACCAAACTTCTGCACAGGCATTTGGCAGGTTGGTATTTTCTACCGAGAGCAACATACCCTTCACTTCTCCAAGATTGGGATTTCCGATAACAGCATATTGACGACCATCGGACAGCGTCTCTTTATAATATTGTGAAGTAGGCCAGCCCTGCTGGTTACGGCGCGATTTAAGCCTGGTCAGCTCCTGCAGATCGAAGTCGAGGTTGTTTTCCTCAGGCCATACCCGCAAGCTGTCCCTTTCACCCCATGCTGTCTTTTTCAAAGGCACCCTTACTTCATAGTAGTTGCCCTGGAAATCGCTACCAATTCTGACAATTGCAGTGAGTGAGTAATCCTGGATGGCTGCATCCATTCCTTTTCCTTCAGCATGTATGAACATCCTCATTTTCCCGTACTGACGCATATCCATGTTGAAGGTCTTGAATACACCACGTGACTCACCGGCTGGAAGGTTACACAGTTGCACGCTCAATGCCTGTTCGTTCAGGAACAATTGCACATTATTATTACTGAGTTGCTGCTGTCTTTCAATTCCGGGAGGACTCACATAGTTAACCGGCTCACGCTGGTCATTCTCCTCCAGGTTTACAGCCAGGGTATTCATTTCAACCGGATCATTTACCGGCAGGCGGGTGTAATTACCGGTTGTATCAATTGCATATTGGAATTGGCGCCACTGATTTCTGACAAGCTCCAGTTTACCAAAACGCATAACAACCTGTTCTTCGAAACCTGTAACAAACATGCGGATAAAACGGACTGATTTGAAATCAGGAATATTACCCACTTTGGTCTCAAACTCCGTAACCGGTATGCGGAACAGGTACCAGTTCTCAGCACGGGTGCTGTTGTCAGGAAGGTTAACGAAGACGGTTCTTTTATCTGTGATAAAGTTGGTGCCGACCTGCATGTTAGGCTGGATATCAACTTTGTACTGAAAATATTCTTCAGTTTCACTCAAGGTGTTATCCCGGTTCAATTCTTCTGCATCCGGGTACTGCGTAAAGGCATTTACGAACTGACTGTTATTGTCTGATACCGGTGAATTACCATGCGGGTTGTTGATATGTTTATAACGATCCAGAATACCTACTCCCGGCGCATCGTAGGAAGGATCACGGTAAGGCTTGAAATTGTCGTTAGCCGGATCATTCATCGCAATGTCACGTACAGCGGGCGGCAGACTGGCCAGGTATGCACTGAATTTAGTGCGCTCTTCTTCATCTGTTAAACCATCGAAGCCAACATCCTGGTACTGCCTGTCACCGGGTTCATTACTAAACGCATTTGTTATTTGAAGTGGATTTGAAGGCACTTTTCCCCAGACTGTATTATCGTCAACCTGAGCGTTGTTAGTTGGAGTGGGCAATCCATTTTCGAACTGGCGTTTTCCATCTTTCAATACGTCTTCTGAAAGTGTACCAAGGTTGAAATATAAGCGGCCGCCCGAACTACCCGGATTCAGCACATAGGGATCCTGCATCCAGAATTCAATGAATTCGATATTGCTTGTTTCAAAATCCGTCTGGTCAATGCTGCGCATCAATCCACCCCATGTCTGTGCGGGATTAGCCAGTGTGCCATCATTATTGATTCTTCCCGGACGGTACTCAAAATTATAAGGGCCTCGTTCCCTGGGATAAAATGCGATGTCAAATGTGGTCAGTAAGCCCTGTCCAAAGTCGGTAGTACGTTGAGGGAATATTTCACGCTGCAATACCTGGCGTGTTTCCGGTTTGGATAATTCTGCGAGGTTGTTTTGATATGGATTGTTGTTATTACCCCTCTCCTGTAAAACAGGTTCGATATTATACCAGGCGATCTTTGCGCGATTATATCCGCTTGCCAGGTCATTATTCAAAGCAGACTCAGGGAACATTCCATTTCCTTGAGGAATAGATGCGAGGGACCAGCTGATCAATGGGAAACGGAGATCAATTCCCGACTTGGTTCCTTCAAAGTCATCGATAAAAATCTGGCCCTGGGCACCTTTACCGATTTGTGGAGCGTGTCCGGGTTGCAGCATGGCAGCTTCAGCATAGGCTGTGATCGAAGACGATTCCTGTGAATTATAAAACGGTAATTTATTTAACCACTTGGTAAGTCTTGGCCATTCGTTGCGGTAATCCACATCCAGACCATACATGGTATTCCGGATGGGGTCATCGCCATACCCTTGTTTGACAAAGAATGGTCGCTCACCTAAACGCGCAATGGTTCCACCCAATGTCAGTTTATCATTGGCAAAATAGTCGAGCCTGAGCCCGAGATAATTTCGTTGCTGTATTCCATACGCTGCCTGGTTTTCGTATTGAATATTCACAGGCACACCGGAATTAATGATCGCCTGGTTGATTACCCTGAGTGTACCGAGATCATAGTTGATTTCGTAATCGATATTTTCCTGAAGTGTCTGGCCACCGGCGGTGACTGTTACAGATCCACGCGGAATGTTAAATCCAAGCTGATAATCTCCGGAGGAAGAACTTCGTGATCTGCCATTGATCTCAAAACGATTCAGGTTTGCATAAGTCTGTGCAATCGCTTTGATAGTATCGTATAGCGGATAATAAATATACTTGTCACGTACAGCCTGCGTACCATAAACGTATTCGAGGTCACGACCAAAAGGCTCCAATACGGGGAATATGATGCGGCTCATTGAAGATATCACGGTAAAGCCTTCAATGAAGTCGAACACACCATCCGGCTGAGGGTCGTTCTGATTGTTCAACCGGTCGAGATTTACCAATGAAATCAACGGCTGCCCCTGGTATTGGGGTAATACATCATCCGGTGGCAGGTATCTTTTTTCACCAAGGCTCGGTTCTTCATACAAGACATCGAGTTTAAAATCGGTTCGTTCAAGCTGGCCATAGCCAACGGAATAAACGTTCTTCATCATCAGGCCCCAAATCGGAAGGTTGGTACGCTGTGATGTAGCTTTCAGCAATTTCAGGAAAAGCACTTTCTGCGAAGTGCCGAGTGTATCTGGTGGTACGTCCTGGGAAAATTCACCAACCTGGTACACACGGCCATTGTAAGTGTACTGAAATGCCACCCCCAATACCTCGTCTGGCTGAAGAGGCTGATTTAACGACAAAAACCCGATTTGCGGGTTGAAATAATAATCGGTTGGCTGAAGTTTGCGTGCGAATGTTTTTTCAAAATCCTGCACCGCCTGGAGTCCCATACCGGTAAGGATGTTTTGGACAAGTGTTGAATTTCGGCTGTTCGGATTAGAAAGGATATTTCGATAAAGTGAATTCACACCATTATCCGGTAAAGCATTGGGATCTCCCGGAGGTCCGGTAAAAGGATTGCCCTCACCCAGGTCCATCAATGCGACGATATCACGGGTATCAGTTGTAGCGCCTGTGCGGTTGGTTACCCACACTTCCATTCGCTGAATGATCACACCGGACCGAACCAGGGGTAGCTGGCTCATCGCGTTGTTAAAGTTATTTCTGAAATATTGAGCCAGCAGGAAGTGACGATTTTCTTCATATTCATCTGCCTTCAAAGAAAAGGTCTGAACAGCGGATCCGCCGGACATATCGATCGACTGTCTTTGCGCACGCTGGTTTGCCAGTACACCGGTAACGAACAGCTTACCAAATTGCAACTGTGTTTTTATACCAAACAGTGACTGCGCGCCGGGAATCAAAGTTCCTTTCGATGTAAAGTTTACATTACCTAACTGGAACTGTTTAATGATCTCATCGTCTTTACCCTGGTAATTTAGATTGAGTTGATTTTCGAATTCAAAATTCGCAAGGGTATTATAGTTGATCGGAAGTTTTAATTTATCACCAATATTTGCATCCACCTGGAGCTGGGCATTCATGTTGAAATCAAGTCCGCCGTTTCTTCTCGCTCTTTCCGGGAGTGTTGGGTTATTAATATTTTGTCCCTGGTAACCTGCCAACAAATCGACATAGCCCGAAGGTTTGATATCAATTTTGCCCACGCCTACAATCCGGTTGAACCAGCTCCTGGGAGCGTTGAATTTGGGTTTGAACAACCGCCTGTTCAGATCTGAAAGTTGATCTGCCCTTTTACGGAAATACGCGTTTTCATCCCTCCTTCCCTGCAGGCGTAAAAATTCATCTCGACCAAAGGAAACCGGTGTGCGATAATTCGTGTTCCCTATTTTCTCAATAATATAGTATTCCCCGGTAAGCGGATCATACTGCACATTACGTTTTATAAAAGAGGTATCACTTAAGTCAAAGGGATTTCTGCCCGGGTTTGAAAAAGGATCACCGTACCGGTCGCGCAAAGGATAACGTATAGTGTCTTTCCGGGATGTATCAGCAGGGTTTTGGGCATGGGCATGAGTCGTGACAATCACGCAAATAGTACACAATACCCATGTACGGAGAATATGAGATGGTGTGAAGTCCAAGATTTCCCAAAGTCAATTAGTCCAGTAATAAGTGTTCATCAGAGGATACGTAACGTTTTCTTGATCAGTTCCTCCAGGGGCAGTGAGGCCTCTGTGGCGAGTACCTTCTTTAATGCCTGCTCTGCTGCTGAACGATTGATCCCTAATGCTGTCAGTGCATTTAACGCATCTTGCTGCAAACTATTGCTTTTCAATGCGGGAATATTTATATCCTGGGGTTGGCGGGCTAATTTATCCTTTAGTTCGAGCACGATTCTTTCGGCCGTTTTTTTACCGATACCTTTTATGCCTTCAAGCGTCCGGACATTTGACTGGACAATGGCGCTGGCCAGTTCAGCCGGCCGGAGGTAAGAGAGCATTATCCGGGCAGTGGCTGCACCCACCCCGGATACGCTGGTAAGGTGTTGAAACATTTCTTTTTCAGCGGGTTCGAAGAATCCATAGAGGATATGGGCATCTTCCCGGATAATTTGTACGGTATGGAGAATTCCTTTCTCCAGGTTTTGGATTTCGCCATAGGTATTCAGGGTAATTTGCACTTCATAACCTACGCCATTGACGTCAACATAAACGTGCGAGGGTGATTTTTTTACAAATTCACCTTTCAGATAAGCTATCATGGCTGCGAAAATAACAGAAATGACTGATGCAGAGAGGGGCTGGCCGGCACCTACATATTAATTCTGACTGCTTACCTTAACTTTGGCCTCAATTTTTTGAAAAACAAACCATGATAAACAAGAAAATAACCGCCGCCATCACTGCTGTTGGAGGCTTTGTCCCTGAAGATAAACTGACAAATTTTGACCTGGAAAAAATGGTTGATACCAACGATGAGTGGATCAGAACCCGCACGGGTATCATCGAACGCCGGATCCTGAAGGGGGAAGGCAAGGCCACTTCAGACATGGTTGTACCTGCCGTCCGCCAGCTTTGTGAAAAAAGAGGGATCAGTCCTGAGGAAATTGACTGTTTGATTGTTGGTACCGTAACTCCCGATATGGTCTTTCCGGCAACAGCAAATATTGCCTGCGATAAACTTGGCGCCAAAAACGCCTGGAGCTTTGACGTATCAGCAGCTTGTTCTGGCTTTCTATATACATTGACACTGGGCGCCTCACTCATTGAAAGTGGCCGGTATAAGAAAGTGGTGGTTTGTGGTGCGGACAAGATGAGTGCTATTATTGACTATACCGACCGGACTACCTGTGTAATTTTTGGAGATGGTGCAGGAGCCGTGTTACTTGAACCCAATCATGACGGGTACGGAGTGCTTGACAGTATTCTAAAAAGTGACGGCAGCGGATGCCAATACCTTCATATGAAAGCGGGTGGATCTTTGCGGCCGGCAACAATTGAAACAGTGCAGGCAAAACAGCATTTTGTGTACCAGGATGGTCAGCCTGTATTCAAGGCGGCCGTAAAAGGTATGGCCGATGTGAGTGCGGAGTTGATGGAAAGAAATAAGCTAACAGCAGATGACATAGCATGGTTGGTTCCACACCAGGCTAACCTGCGAATTATTGATGCCACAGCAAACAGGATGGGGCTGCCAAAGGAAAAAGTGATGATCAATATCCAGAAATATGGTAACACCACGGCAGCAACAATTCCTCTTTGTTTATGGGAATGGAGGCATGAGCTTAATAAAGGTGATAATATCGTAATAGCTGCGTTTGGCGGCGGTTTCACCTGGGGGGCGACATTGGTGAAGTGGGCGTATTAGGTGTAGCTAAAATAATGGGCAGGTTTGATATTGGGATGGGATCGGGAATATTTAAGTAAAACAGTTTAATTTCTTCAAACCTGTTTTTTAACGCTGCAAAAAGAGTGAAACTTGTTTTTTGTGTCAGATACCATGTATCTGACATGTTTTTCCGAAAAAAACGTCGCAACCCGCTTTCTTCACATTCCAAAAAGGAAGTTGCAAATTGTAAGAATCAAAGTAGAGGACCAACGTTGTTTACAACGAAACTGACGGTGAAAAATTCCAATTTCTGTCAGATACAATGTATCTGACATGTTTTTCCAAAAAAAACGTTTCTATCCGTTTTCTTCACATTCCAAAAAGGAAGTTTCAAATTGTAAGAATCATAGTAAAAGATCAACGTTGTTTACAACGAAATTTTCAGTGAAAAATTCCAATTTCTGTCAGATACAATGTATCTGACATGTTTTTCCGAAAAAAACGTCTTAAGCCGTTTTCTTCACATTCCAAAAGGAAGTTGCAAATTGTAAGAATCATAGTAAAGAACCAACGTTGTTTACAACGAAATTTTCAGTGAAAAATTCCAATTTCTGTCAGATACAATGTATCTGACATGTTTTTCCGAAAAAAACGTCTCAAGCCGCTTTCTTCACATTTCAAAAAGGAAGTTTCAAATTGTAAGAATCATAGTGGAGGACCAACGTTCTTTACAACGAAACTTTCAATGAGAAATTCCAATTTCTGTCAGACACTTTGTATCTGATCGATTATGCCCAAAAGACCATTTTTGATACGAACCAATATACTATCCAAAATGTGTTTTTCCCATGGCTTACAAATTTTTTCTATCGAGTTTCGTTCCATGAACATCAAATTGCCTGGTATTTACCATATTTACAATCGGGGAATAAATCAGCAAAAGATTTTCTTTCGCAGAGAAAATTATCAATTTTTTCTACAGAAATGTCATACCCACCTTAAGCCGGTTTCAGATATTTTGGCGTGGAGCCTTACCCCTACCCATTTCGATTTCTTGATGGAAGTAAATGAAGTTGGCCTTCTTCCGGTAAAGCAGGGATGTCTTTCCATCCCTGTCATATCAAATGCCATTCGCAGGTTGCAAAGCGAATACGCCAAAACCATCAATATCGAGGTAAGAAGATATGGCAATCTGTTTCAACAAAAAGCCCGATCAAATTACCTCAGTACAAAAGAAAGCGCTTTGACCACTTTTCACTACATCCATCAAATTCCGATGATCGATGGGCTGGTGAACATTCCAAACGAATGGCCTTTTTCCTCTTTTTGCGAGTATATTTCTGACAAACCCGAAACGCTCTGCAACAAACAAAAAGCTTTCGAATTCTTTAAGCTCAACCTTTGCAACATAAGGGGGTGTTTGGAAATATATCCAACATTAAAAATTAGTGTGTGATAAATCTCTACGCAGGGTTTCTTTTTTCTGAACTTCATTCCTGAACAGTCTCACCGTTTTGAGCTAGCTTTGGAAACCCTAATAAACTTATCATTTTACAATGTTCCCTAATGAGTAATAAACTTTCTCTTTCAGGCTTTGATTCAGTATTAGTACATGCAGAACATGCGAAGGACCCAAACTACTCGCACCTGACGCCGATTTACGCTTCCAGTACTTTCGTGTATGATGATGCAGAACAGGGTATGCGTCGATTCAGTGGAGAAGAAAAGGGCTATATATACAGCAGATGGGGCAACCCCAATTTCACCGAAGTAGAAAGAAAGCTTGCCGCAATGGAAAGCTTTGGTATAAACAATCCCGACGGGAACCCATTGGAACTGGAAGCCCTTCTCCATGCTTCCGGTATGGCTGCGATCACTACACTTTTAGTGATGAATTTGAAAGCAGGTGATAAAGTGCTTACCCATTACTCCCTTTATGGTGGTACGGAAGAGATATTGCGAAATGTGTTACCGGCCTTCAACATCACTCCGGTAATCGTAGATCTGCGCGATATAAAACAGGCACAGGAAGCACTTGAACGCGACCCGTCCATTCGAATGCTTTATCTGGAAACACCTGCAAATCCTACTATTCAGTGTGTAGATATCGAATTACTGAGCAAACTGGCCAAACAGTATAACTGCATCGTAGCATGTGATAACACCTTCGCCACACCCTATCTTCAACAGCCTTTTCGATACAACGTGGATTTTGTTGTTCATTCAACCACCAAGTTTTTGAATGGGCATGGAACGGCAATAGGAGGTGTGTTGTTGGGAAAAGATATCGAAAAAATGAGATCCAAAGCATACACGTTGCGGAAAACGCTGGGTGGAAATAGCAATCCATTTGATGCATTTCTCCTTATTAATGGAATGAAGACACTAGGATTAAGAATGGAAAGACATTGCAGCAATGCGCAGGAAGTCGCGAAGTTTTTGAACTCCCACCCTGCTGTAGCTAAAGTCAACTATAATGGCCTGCCCGACCACCCGGACCATGCGGTTGCAATGAGGCAAATGAAATATCCTGGCGCTATGATGAGTTTTGAATTGAAAAAAGGTTTTCAGGGGGGCGTCGATTTTATGAACCGTTTACAAATGTGTACACGCACTGTTTCCCTCGGAACTTGTGATACTTTACTTTGCCATCCGGCGTCAATGACCCATTTCAGTGTGCCCAAAGAAGCAAGAGAGAAATATGGTATAACCGACGGACTAATCCGAATGAGTGTCGGTATAGAAAACCTGGAAGACATACTTGCCGACCTCGATCAGAGTTTAGCATAAAAATGACCCAAATATTCAGAAATGGAAATCAAAATCCGCAAAGCAGTCAGGGAAGACTGCGAAAGACTAATGGAACTGGTACATGAGCTTGCAGTTTATGAAAAAGCCCCCAACGAAGTAACAGTAAGCCTGGAGCATTTTAAAGAAAGCGGTTTCGGAGAGCATCCTGTGTGGTGGGCTTTTGTGGCTGAAATAGATGGCCGTATCCAGGGTTTTGCACTCTACTATATTCGGTACTCCACCTGGAAAGGACAAAGAATGTACCTGGAAGATATCATTGTAACAGAGGAAGCAAGAGGCAAAGGAATTGGAAAGAAACTAATGGATCGCCTGATTGAAGAGGCTAAAGAAAAAGGTTTCAGCGGTATGATGTGGCAGGTGCTTGAATGGAACGAGCCTGCAATCAATTTTTATAAAAAATACAATGCAACATTAGATCCGGAATGGATCAATTGCAGTCTAAATTTCAAAAACTAAAGGATTAACTCACAGCAACTGTTTCGACCGAGCGGTCAATTTTTGCAATCAACCCGGATAAAACTTTCCCCGGTCCTGCTTCTGTAAATTTCGAAGCACCATCCTTAATCATTGCCTGAACGCACTGCGTCCAGCGCACGGGACCTGTGAGTTGATCTATCAAATTTTCCTTGATTTCATCCCTGTCAAAAACGGGCCTGGCAACTACATTCTGGTATACAGGACAGGCAGGCGAATGGAATGTCGTTCCTTCGATTGCCTGTTTAAGTTCGTTCTTTGCCGGCTCCATCAAAATTGAATGAAAAGCGCCTCCAACAGGGAGGATGAGTGCACGCTTAGCACCTGCAGCCTTCATATTTTCACAGGCCCTTTCAACGGCCTGGATGGTACCACTTATTACCAGTTGACCGGGACAGTTATAATTCGCGGGAACAACTATCTGGCCTGTTTGTTTTGCAGTTTCCACACAAATCTCTTCCACTTTCTCATCCGCAAGTCCCAGAATAGCAGCCATCGTGGAAGGATTCAATTCACAGGCATCCTGCATCGCCCTTGCACGAATCGCAACTAATTGCAGGGCATCTTCGAAACTTAAAACACCATTTGCAACCAGCGCGGAAAATTCTCCAAGTGAGTGCCCCGCGACCATCTCAGGCTTTGCGCCGTCGATACTTTTGAAAGCAATAATTGAATGGAGAAAAACTGCAGGCTGCGTTACATTAGTTTGCCTGAGATCCTCCCCGGATCCTTCAAACATGGTATCGGAAATCCTGAATCCAAGGAGCTCATTGGCCTGCTCAAATAATTTTTTTGCAAAAGCATTATTGGCGTAGTGTTCCTTACCCATTCCCGGAAACTGAGAACCCTGTCCGGGAAAAACAAAGGCATGCTTCATAAACTGGCGTTAATTCAAACAAAAATGCCACAAAGGTTTTAAGAAAAAAAATTTTATAGTCCGGACCTGGTAATCCGGACTACATCATTTAGCCTTTGAGGTTAGTAGAGATTAATTTTAGAAATTCTGTACGGGTCGAATTTTTTTGGAATTCTCCGTCAAAAGCGGATGTGGTAGTAACTGAATTCTGTTTCTGAACACCCCGCATCATCATGCATAAATGCTGCGCTTCGATCACAACGGCTACCCCAAGCGGGTTCAGCGTTTCCTTTATCGCATTCATAATTTCAACAGTCAGTCTTTCCTGCACCTGCAAACGCCTGGCATATACGTCTACCACCCGGGCAATTTTACTCAACCCGGTGATCCAGCCATTTGGGATGTAAGCGATATGGGCACGTCCGAAAAATGGCAACATGTGATGCTCGCACATACTGTAAAGCTCAATGTCCTTTACAATGATCATCTCACTTATTGGTTCGTGAAATTTTGCCGAGTTCAGGATTACATGTGCATCAGCCTGGTAACCCTGTGTCATATATTGCATTGCTTTAGCAAGACGTTCCGGGGTTTTCAGAAGCCCTTCCCTTTCCGGATCTTCACCAATCAAGCCCAGAATCCTGCGATAATTTTCCATCAATCCGGATGTGACGTCATTATTGAAGTGTTCAGTTTTTGAATAAGCCATTCTATAGTTTTTAAAAATAACGTATCACGTGTGCAGAAGGTTGCTGCTTATACCGGGTACTCAACAAAGTTCCTCGGTGTTTCATAAAGTCTTATTGACAATCCCTTGTCTGCATCAATATGTTTGCGTAATAAACCATAGATTACTATGGCAATATTTTCTGCTGTGGGATTTAAGTTCCTGAACTCTTCTGTATCCAGGTTTAGATTTTTATGATCAAACCTTGAATGCACTTCCTGCCTGATCAGGTCAGAAAGCAACTTCAGATCCATCACAAAACCTGTTTTCGGATCCGGGACACCCGTCACTTTTACTTCCAGTTCATAATTATGACCGTGATAGTTTGGAAGGGCACATTTTCCAAACACTTTTTCATTAGTGGCGGCATCCCATTCAGAATTGAACAGCCGATGTGCGGCATTAAAATGTTCTTTCCTGAATACTGCGATCTTTCCGTCCATGATTGTTTATTTGAACGTACAGCCATTTAATCATCACTGGCCGAAATATTCCACATAAATACGTGGCGTTTCATAAAGTTTTATACAATGCAATTGTACAGATGCAGGCAAATGCGGTACGAGCTGGTGCCATATTCCAATGGCGAGG
>Ga0065721_10050658_pt1 | contig 18623 bp, 13 predicted proteins | sample Mesricmetagenome_FD_59108 | JGI IMG/M metagenome (GOLD analysis project Ga0065721, IMG submission 59108) | Mesophilic microbial community from rice straw/compost enrichment Sample: eDNA_1 v2 (version 2) | ecosystem: Engineered > Solid waste > Grass > Composting > Bioreactor | place: USA: Davis... | reverse complement strand
GGCCACGACGATTCCGGCGTGCTTTATGGATGTCTCGAGCTGGCCAATCGCATCAAGCAAATCGGTGGCCTGCCGCGTGAATTGAATTTCTCTGACCAGCCGGGCATGACGCTTCGCGGCGCGTGTGTCGGCATGCAGAAGACTTACATTCTGCCGGGCCGAAAAGTTTACGAATATCCCTACACGCCCGAGTTGTTCCCGTGGTTTTATGACAGGGAACTCTGGCGCGAGTATCTCGACTTCCTCGTCGAGAACCGGATGAACACGCTCTATCTCTGGAACGGACATCCGTTTGCATCGCTCGTGCGACTGAAGGACTATCCCGAAGCGGTGGAAGTTCCGGACGATGTTTTCGATCAGAACGTGGAAATGTTCCGCTGGCTCACGACGGAGTGTGACAAGCGCGGCATCTGGCTCGTGCAGATGTTCTACAACATTTTCCTGCCGAAACCGCTCGCAGAAAAGCATGGCATTTCCACGCAGCTCGCCGCGCCGACTCCGCTCGCATCGGATTACACGCGCAAGTCGATCGCGGAGTTTGTGCGGCAATATCCGAACGTCGGTCTGATGGTCTGCCTCGGCGAAGCGCTTCAGGGAACGGAGAATCAAATCAACTGGGCGACGAACACGATCCTGCCCGGCGTTCTCGATGGAATGAAGGCCGCGGGATTGACGGAACAGCCGCCGGTTGTGATTCGCACGCACGCCATGAATCCGGAAGCGATCATGCCCGCATGTTTCACGGTTTATTCGAACCTGTTTACTGAAACCAAATACAACGGCGAATCGCTGACCACATATGAACCGCGCGGCAAGGCGGCTCAGACGCATCGCAACATGGCGAAGCTCGGACCGCATCTGGTGAACGTCCACATTCTTTCGAACCTCGAACCGTTCCGTTATGGCGCAACAGAGTTCATCCGAAAGTCGATTCTGGCTTCGCGCGACGTGATGCACGCCAGCGGTCTGCATCTGTATCCGCTCGCGTATTGGAACTGGCCTTATGCGCCGGACAAGGTCGAGCCGCCGCTCAAGCAGTGGGATCGCGACTGGATCTGGTTCGAAGCCTGGGCGCGGTATGCATGGAATCCGGATGTGACCGCGGCCGATGATCGACAGTATTGGATCGGCCGAATTGCAACCCGCTTCGGATGCGATACGAACGCCGCCGGAAAAATTCTCGACGCTTACAACGCAGCGGGCGAAGTCGCGCCGATGCTGGTTCGCCGATTCGGCATCACGGAAGGAAATCGTCAGACGCTCTCGCTCGGCATGACGCTGGATCAGCTGGTGAATCCGAAGCGTTACAATGCGATCACGGAGTTGTGGGAATCCCAGGCGCCGCCCGGAGAGCGGCTGGATGAATACGTTCGCAAGGAATGGAACAAGGAGCCGCACGTCGGTGAAACGCCGGAATCGGTTGGAAAGGATGCGTTGGATTTTGCGTTGAAAGCTCAGTCGGACATTCATGAGGCGTCACGTTCCGAGATTCGCAATCGCGCCGAGTTTCAACGGTTGCAGCAGGACATTTCGGACATTGTCTGCATGGCGCTGTTCTATCGAACGAAAACCCACGCTGCGCAGTCTGTGCTGAGATACGGATACAGCGGTGATCTGAACGACATGCGAAAGGCGGAGCAGCACATGACGAACAGCGTCGCTGCGTTTCGCGCACTCGCAAAGAACACGGAGAATACCTATCACTTCGCCAACTCCATGCAGACCGGGCATCGGAAAATTCCGTTCGGAGGCGCGGCGAATGGTGTTGGAACCAATTATCATTGGGTTCAGGTTTTGCCGTTGTACGAAAAGGAACTTGCCGATTTCCAAATGCAACTGGCGGAACTGGAAAATCCACAGGCGAGCAACGCCGCTCCGATCGCCGCCTGGCCGGGAGCGAAGTTCAAGGTCATCAGCACGAATGCGGAAACCTATGAAGTCAAACTCGGCGCCCGCCCATTCGCGGATCGCAAATACACGATCACTGAGCTCGCGACGGAACTAAACGGTCTGACGGGTATTCGCTTTTCGCACGAAGAGGCAAAGAATGGACGCTACGTCCCGGTTGAGTTCGAAGTATCCGAACCGGTGCGGGTGTTGGTCGGCTACTTCCAGAACGAGCGCGATATCTGGCTGCAGGTGCCGAACCTCGATTTTGCGTCGCACGCTGATGAACGCGGCGGGATCGACACGGTGCTACGCAATGCGGCGGCGATTGACGAATGTCCAAACTTGAACGTGCATGCGTTTCGTTATGAACCGGGTCGGCACAAACTGGAGATGATCGGCAAAGGCAGCTTCGTCGTTCTCGGTGTGGTGCCGCAGTCCGTCACGCTCGAGAAACGCGATGCGAAGTTGGGAATGAAATGAGGAAAGACCATCCACGTGAATCGGCTGGGAATGTAGCGCAGCCGTCCCGGCTGCGGGTTGCGGCGGCGTCTCGCCGCGAGTTGCTCGTGCGGACTGGCACCGGGACGGTGCCCAAACCCGCAGCCGGGACGGCTGCGCTACGGTTTTTTTGTTTGGCAATATTAATGTGCGTCGTCGCATGGAACGTTTCGGCGGGGGACGCATCGCGGCGTGTGGCTTCTCCTCTTGCGCCCGCGGAAGCGCGATGGACTTCAGGCTTCTGGGCGGATCGCGTCGAGCTGTGTCGCACGCAAACAGTTCCGGCGCTCTGGCGGATCATGGATGGAACCAATTACAGCCATTTTCTGCAGAACTTCCGGATTGCCGCCGGTGAAACAGAGGGACGCTATCGCGGTGCGCCGTTCAACGATGGCGAAGTTTACAAGACCCTTGAGGCGAGCATCACGCTGCTCGCATTGACCAATGACGCGGCGCTCAGTCAGCGGGTGGATGATGTCATCGCGCTGATCGGCCGCGCGCAACGGGCGGATGGTTACATTCACACGCCGGTGCTGGTGCGGGTGCGGGGTGGCGATACCAACGCGGTTCCGTTTCAGGATCGCCACAACTTCGAGATGTACAACATGGGGCATCTGATGACGACGGCGGCACTGCATTATCGCGTCACCGGAAAAACCAACCTGCTCGACATCGCCCGTCGCGCTGCAGATTTCCTGCAAAGCACCTTCGAAGGCGCATCGCCTGAAGCCGCGCGCAGCTCCGTTTGTCCGTCGCATTACATGGGCATCATCGACCTGTATCGAGTGACGGGAGAGGAGCGATATCTGTCGCTGGCAAAGCGTTTCTTTGAGATGCGCAGTCAGATCGCGGATGGCGGCGATGACAATCAGGATCGCATTCCATTCGAAGAACAGACCACCGCCGTCGGCCACGCTGTCCGCGCCAATTATCTTTATGCGGGCGCGACCGATCTGTTCATGGAAACCGGCAGCAGCAACTACTGGAATCCGTTGGAGCCGATCTGGCAGAACCTCGTTCAGAAGAAGATGTATGTGACCGGTGGTTGTGGCGCATTGTTCGACGGCGCATCGCCTTACGGTTCGAAGGAGCAGCGAACGATCACGCGGACGCATCAGGCTTTCGGACACGATTACGAACTGCCGAACACCACCGCACATAACGAAACCTGCGCGAACATCGGCAACGTGCTCTGGAACTGGCGGATGTTTCTGGCCACCGGCGAAGCGCGCTTCATCGATGTCGCCGAGCTGGCCCTCTACAACAGCGTCCTTTCGGGCGTGGCTTTGGATGGGACGAACTTCTTTTACGTGAATCCGTTGCGATCGACTGATCCGCTTCCGGTGGAATTGCGCTGGCGGCATCAGCGCGTGCCATTCGTCGGTTCCTTCTGCTGTCCGCCGAACCTCGCGCGCACACTGGCGCATTCCGCGGAGTTCGCTTATGCGAAATCGAAGGATGCGATCTGGGTGAATCTCTACGGCAGCAGCGAGCTGCGAACGGAGCTGGGTGTAAATGCGATTCATCTCGTCCAGGAAACGGAATATCCGTGGAGCGGCCGGGTGCGAATCGTTGTGAAGGAATGTGGAGCAGGGGAGTTTGCCATCCGGTTGAGGATTCCGAACCAGCCGCTCGCGGCAACAGTGCGGATCAATCAATCACCGGAAACAAGCGCGCGTCCCGGAATGTATTGCGAACTGCGTCGCACCTGGAAACCGGGCGACGTGATCGATCTCGATCTGCCGATGCCGGTCCAGATGCTGGAAGCCAATCCGCTCGTGGAGGAAACCGTCGGTCAGGTGGCATTCAAGCGCGGCCCCATTGTGTATTGCCTGGAATCGGTCGATCTGCCGCCCGGAACGAGTCCGCTTCAGATTTCAATCCAGCCGGATCGGGAGTGGCTCGCGCGTTTTGACAGCCGTTTGTTCGGCGGTGCGGTGGTGTTGGAAGGATCGGCGTGGCTGCGTGAAAAACAACCATGGGCGCAGACGCTTTACCGCGAATGGAAACCGTCCGCATCGAAGCAGGTGCGGGTGAGATTGATTCCGTATTCGCTCTGGCAGAATCGCGGAGCGTCGGAGATGAGCGTCTGGCTGCGTAGCGATTTTCTAAATTGAGTGAACGGTTTTCTGATCGGTGAAGCACAGGTCACCCGGAACAGCTATGAAAACAAAATGGATTCTTGCATGCATCTGCCTGCTGAGCTGGTGCGCGTCGGCGTCGCGCGTGGCCGCTGCGGCCGACACGGTTTACATGTTCACGTCGTTCCGCGGGAACGGAGAGGACGGATTGCGCTTCCTGTACAGCTTTGATGGTTATCACTGGACGAATGTGCCGGGGACGTTCATGAAGCCGAACGTGGGCAGCAAGATTCTCCGGGATCCGAGCATCGTCCGCGGTCCGGATGGCGCCTTTCATCTTGTCTGGACCACCGCGTGGCGCGGCGACAAGGGATTTGGTCATGCCAGCTCGACCAATCTGATTCATTGGTCGGAGCAGCAGTTTGTAGAAGCGATGAAGCACGAGCCGACCACAGTCAACGTGTGGGCGCCGGAGCTGTTTTACGATGACGATGGGAAGGAGTTCATCGTTTGTTGGGCATCAACGATTCCCGGCCGGTTTCCGGATTACCTTGAGCCGCCGACGAACAATCATCGGATGTATTACACCTCAACGAAGGATTTCAAAACCTTTGCGCCGACAAAGCTCTTTCTGGATCCGGACTTCAGTGTGATCGATTGCCAGATCGTGAAGCGTGGCGCGAATGATTTTGTGCTGCTCCTGAAGGACAACACACGGCCGCAACGGGACATCCGCGTGGCATTTGGCGAATCGCCCGTGGGACCGTGGAAGAACATTTCACCACCGTTTACAGAAAAGTTCACCGAAGGTCCCTGCACACTGAAGATCGGTGACGACTGGATCATCTACTTCGATGTGTATCAGAAGAACATCTACGGCGCGGTAAAGACGCGGGATTTCAAGACATTCACGGATATCACTGCCGACGTTTCATTTCCAGAGGGACACAAGCACGGCACCGCGTTTGAAGTGCCGAAGGAAATTCTGGACGGCTTGCTGAAACATGCGGCTGCGGCTGTTCGATGAAATTCAACCGCAGATACAAGAGCGCAAAACGCAGAGACGGTTTGTGTTGAAAACATGATCCGCGGCTGAACTGAGATATGTCTGAATGGAAATCTGATAACGAGCTGTTCGCGCTTTGTGCACGCGAGCTGTACACGCCGGTGGTTGGCGACATTCTCGACGACCTCGGCTTCACGCATCAATTTCTTCCGCAACCGATCCAGCCGATGCGCGAAACGATGAAACTCGCGGGGCGCGCGATGCCGGTCGTGATGATTGATGTCTTTGGAAAGCAGAAGAAGCCGTTCGGGCTGCTGACCGAAGCGCTCGATCAATTGCAGCCGGGAGAAATCTACCTCGCGAGCGGAGGCGGGATGCGATGCGCGTATTGGGGCGAAATTCTGACGGCGACAGCAAAGAAACGCGGTGCGGTTGGCGCGGTGATCAACGGGTTTCATCGAGATACTTCCAAGGTGTTGGAACAGGACTGGCCTGTGTTTTCGCGCGGACGCTTCGCACAGGATTCCGCGGTGCGGACGCAGGTGGTGGACTATCGGTGTCCGATCGAAGTCGGGCAGGTGAGTGTTCAACCGGGTGACCTGGTTTTCGGCGATTTGGACGGCGTGGTGATCGTGCCGAAAAAGGTTGAAGCGGAAGCGATCGAGCGCGCGTTGGCAAAAGCGCGCGGTGAGAAGCTTGTTCGCAAGGAAATCGAAGCCGGGATGAGCAGCACCGAGGCTTTCCGCAAGTATGGGATTTTGTGAAGCAATTCGATTAACGCAGAGACGCAAAGGACGCAATGAGCGCGAAGACGGCCGGTGTTCATAAAACTTTGCGTCCTCCGCTTCTTTGCGTCTTTGCATTGAGAACACCGCTCTAAAATGAAAACGAACAATCCAATCATTACTGCATTCGAGACGTGGCGCTGTCAGCGGAAGGAATCGTTGTTTGATTCGGCGCGGATGGGGCGGAGTCCGATGAACTGGGACGTTGTGGTTCTTCGGTTGCACACGGACGCGGGAATTTACGGCCACGCCACAGCGATTGCAGCGCGCTCAAGTATCGTCACGCAGGCGTACCTGCAGGAGACAATTGCACCCGTTGTGCTCGGCCGGCGCGTGAGCGAGCGCGAGGCGATCTATCATGAATTGTGGACGATCGACCGGCATATCACGTTCTTTCCGGTTTACCTTCCCGGACCGGTCGATGTGGCGATGTGGGACATCGCCGCTCAATCTACGGGATTGCCGCTCTATCAATTCATTGGTGAATACCGCACCAGTCTGCCGGTGTATGCCAGCAGCCTGTTCATGCCGAACACAGAGGATTACCTGAACGAACTGCGCACGTATCAAAAGCGCGGCTTTCCCGCCTACAAAGTGCATCCGCCGGGACCGTGGCAGAAGGACGTCGAGATTCATCGTGCGTTGCGCGAAGCGGCCGGCGCTGACTACGTGCTGATGTCGGATCCGGTCGCGGAATATTCGCTGGAGGAAGCGATTCGCGTCGGGCGCGATCTCGAGAAACTGAACTATCACTGGTTCGAAGAACCGTTCCGTGATTTTGAACTCTCGAAGTATGCCAAACTCTGCGCCGCGCTCGATATTCCCATCGCCGGAACCGAGACGACTCGCGGTGGTCCGCTGGGAGTGGCGCAGGCAATCGCATTCAACGCGGTGGACATTGTTCGCGCGGATGTTTCGTGGAAACCTGGCGTCACCGGGACGTTGAAGATTGCCCACCTTGCCGAAGCTCATGGCCTGCGTTGTGAAGTTCATTGCACCACCATGGGTTTCATGGACATCGCAAACCTGCACGTGAGTTGTGCGATTCGGAACTGCGAGTATTTCGAACTACTCGTTCCGGAAGAACCGTTTCGGTTTCCGATGAAGGACAAATATCCCATCGATGAGAACGGCGTGATTCACGTTCCCCAGAAGCCGGGCATCGGTGTTGAGCTGGATTGGGACGCGATCGACAGGACATGCGTGGAACACAAAATCACAAAAGTGAAATGAACGGCGTGATGATTAACCGCAGAGAGCGCAGAGAATGCAAAGAATTTGAAATGGATTTTGCGCTGCTTCGGAATTCCTGGTCTTTGCGCTCTTGGGTTCTTTGCGGTTAACAAATAAACCATGAAGCCCCGGTGCTTTGTCATTCAGCCGCAGGATAACGTTGCCACGATGATCGATGATGTGGACAGCGGCGCGATTCAGATTGTTGGCGCGGGAGCAGGGCAGGAGATTGTTGTGACGGAAAAGATTTTACACAGTCACAAAATTGCGCTGCGCGATATCGCTTCTGGCGAAGCGGTGATCAAGTTCGGCGTTCGAATCGGTCACGCAACTCAAGCAATTCGACGCGGTGCATGGGTGCATCTGCACAATCTGGCCAGCGACCTCGATGAACGTTCCAGCACGCTCGACCTCCACTCGGGCGCACCGACCGATACCAGCTCGGCGTATGTCTGAAATCCGCGACGTGCAATCTATAATCCGCAGTGAGTGGTCCGGGTTTCTCCGTTCAGACGGGCGAAAGGGAATTCGCAATCTCGTGCTGGTGATCTACACCGTTGAATGCGCGCAGCATGTCGCCCACGCGATTGCCGCGAATGAAGAGGACGTTCATGTCATCGGTTTTCCCGGCTGCTATGACAATGCATACGCCATTCGGTTGATGCTGGCGTTGGCGAGGCATCCGAACGTTGGTGCGGTGTTGTCGGTCGGGCTCGGTTGCGAATACACGCAACCGGAAAGAATTGCAGACGTGGTCCGTAGTTCCGGGCGTCCCGCGGAATGGTTCTTCATTCAGCAATCCGGCGGCACGCGGTCGTCCGTCGCCAAAGGCAAGGAAATCGTTTCAAGGTTGAGAGAACAGATTCGGCGCGAAACACCGCGTGCGCCGATGAGTTTTTCGGATCTGATCGTGGGATGTGAATGTGGCGGTTCGGATGGAACCTCCGGGCTCGCAGGGAATCCAACGGTCGGCGCATTTTTCGATTTGCTCGTCGATGCCGGCGGAACTGCGATCTTTGAAGAGACTGTGGAGATGATTGGCCTGCGGCAGCACATGATTTCCCGCGCAGCGAACGATGAAGCGAAATCGCAGGTGGCTGCCGCTTATGACAAAGCCGAACGCTATTGCAGATCGGTTCGGCAATGGTCGGTGTCGCCAGGTAATTTTGCGGGCGGACTGACGACGATTGAGGAGAAAAGTCTCGGCGCATTCGCCAAGAGCGGCACGCGTCCGATTCAAGGTGTGTTTCGTGTTGCCGAACCACCTTGCAGGCCGGGGCTTTGGATTCTCGACAGCGTTCCTGACGACCATTTCATGCAGTTCGGTTATACGAATCCGAATGACACCGAAGGCATCATGGATTTGATCAGCGCGGGTTCGCAAATCGTGCTCTTCGTCACGGGACGCGGCAGCGTGATCGGCAGTCCAATCGCGCCATTGATCAAGGTGACGGGCAACAGCGCGACGTTTCGCGCGATGGAAGAAGACATGGACTTCGACGCAGGCCGTGTGTTGACCGGTGAAATCACATTAACCGAGGCGGGGCATGAACTTGCGGAACTGGTCGTTCGCGTCGCCAAATGCGAACCGAGCAAACCCGAACGTCTCGGCCATCGCGAATACTTCATCATGTACAAGCATCAGAACACGCCAGGCCTTGCGGAAGGTTGCCGCGCGTAGAGAAACAATTCACCGACGGAACTGAAGAAAATATTCGATGAAACTCTTGAACTGGACCAGGACGGGACTGACTGCGGCCGTCGTTTCACTTTTGACATGCAGCTCTGCGTGCGCGGCAGAATCCGCTTCGACCGTTGTCACGGTCGAAAGCAAAAAGCCGGGCGTGGAGATTTCCGATGACGCGCTTGGGCTCAGTTATGAAACGAGCCTGATGCTGCCGAACGAACAGGGCGTCCGGTATTTCCGGCCGGACAATGAACCGCTCGTGAGAATGTTTCAGACGCTCGGCGTTCGCAGTTTGCGAATCGGTGGCAACTCTGTTGATGCGGCGCGCATTCCGATTCCTTCCGACGACGATGTGCATTCGCTGTTTCGGTTCGCGCGGAAGGCGGGCGTGAAGGTGATTTATTCGGTTCGACTTGAAGACGGCGATCCGAAGTCGGCGGCGCATTTCACGCGGCTCATTCGCGATCATTACGCGGACACACTGGACCTGTTCGCAATCGGCAACGAACCGAAGGGTTATTACAAGGACACCAATGTGTTTCTTGCAAAGTGGACAGCCATTCGCGACGCGATGGTGGCGGAATGGCCGGCGGCTAAGTTCTGCGGACCGGATGACAATCCGTCGCCAGAATGGTGTCGGATGATGGTGGCGAACTTCGGCGCGCCGAAAGGACCGCTGACGCAGATCACGCAGCACAGTTATTCGTTCGGCTGTTCATACAAGAATCCGGGTGAGAAGGACGTGTCGAAGTTGATCCCTGTGGACGTTGTTGCGGCGCGGGAAAAGATGCTCGCTCCCGACGCGTACGCCATCTACGAAAAAATTTACGACGGAATCCGGTCGGCGATTGACGGCACGTCGTTGTCGTTTCGCATGACTGAGGTGAACAGTTATTGGTTCAGTGGATTGAAGGGCGCGAGCGACAGTTACGCCGCCGCTCTCTGGGGCGCGGATTATCTGCATTGGTGGACGTCGCACGGTTCAGACGGTTTGAACTTCCACACGGGAGATCGCACGGGGGGCGCCATTTCGCTCCCGTGCCGATACGCCGCGTTTGTGACCTCGGAGAACGGATACGAAGCCCGTCCGCTGGCGTATGGCATGAAGTTGTTTTCGCTAGCGGGTGGTGGACGGGTTTTGCCGGTCAAGGTCAACGCTGGAACCAACAATGTTGTCGCGTATGCGAACCTGCCCGAACCGAATGTCGTTTGCGTGACGCTCATTAACAAAGCGCATGGTCCAGGCGCTGGAAATATCCTGGTGCAATTGAAGCTGGATGCTGCGCTTTCGAGTGAAGCGCCGCGAATGATTCTTCTCGAATCGAAGAATGGCGATATTTCCGGCGGTTCGAGCGATGTGAGGCTCGGGGGCGCTGCGATTCAGGAAGACGGTTCTTGGAATGGTCAGTGGAGTCCATTGCCCGGAGCCAAAGGTTCTGACGTGAGTTTTTCGATGCCGCCCGCGAGCGCGGCAGTGGTCCGGTTTGTGACGCAATGATTTTTCCTGGATGGACATGAAGAAACCTCTTCTGAAACACATCGCCAACCTCTGGACTTTCATGGGACATCCATCGAAGGAAAATGAGTGGACGCTGGATCAAAAACTTCAGGCGATCCAGGAAGCCGGGTTCGATGGCGTTTGCTGGGCGGGAAGTCCGGAACTTCGTGACGGTTGCCGAAGGCATGGATTGATCTTTGTCGGTGGCATGGCGTCGGGAAATGCTGCGGATTTTCCGCGCTTGTTGCAGGAACAGAAGGACTGCGGCGCGGTGCATGTCAACGTGCAGCTCGCGGACGATGAGACTTCGACGGAGGCCGCACTTGAACTCGTGCTGGCGCTCAATCGCGAAGCGAAGCGCATTGGCGTTTTGCCCGGCGTGGAAACGCATCGGGGCACCTGCACGGAGACACCGGAAAAGCATTATGCATTGTGCGATGCGTATCAGAAGGCAACCGGCGAGCTGCTGAAACTTTCGATCGATTTCTCGCATTTTGCCGTGGTGAAGCATCTCGTACCGGAGAATTTCGCGAAACGTCTTCTCGTTCGGCCCGATCTGATCCAGCACGCGCAACAGTTTCATTTCCGCCCTTTCAACGGTCATCATGCGCAGGTGCCGATCACGGATGCGGACGGCAATCTGACGCAGGAAGTGAAAGACTGGCTGCCGTTTGCCGAAGCATTGCTTCGATGCTGGCTGGAGGGAAATCGAAGCTCCGATCGCGAGATTTTCGTTTGCCCTGAACTCGGACCGATTGAAGGCGGGTATTGTCTTTCAACCTTCAGGAACAGTTGGGAAGAAGCGAAAATTCTCCGCCGGGAAATCGAGAGGCTTTGGCAAAAGGTTTCGGGCTGAAACAACGGTTGTGCGGGAGAAAGAAACGCGTCGAAGGTCAGTTTTCTTTTCGCGCACTTCCCGAATGATTTTTTCCGCCAAACCGATGTTTTCCCGGCGGATATCCCATCACACGTTTGAACACGCGATGGAACTGCGGATAGCTGCCGAACCCGGCTTCCAGCGCGGCTTCGAGCGTGGTGATCCGCCGTCCGGTTCCGTAAAGCTGAAGAAATTTTTCGATGCGCTGACGATTCCGGAAATCCACAAGCGCGATGCCGGTTTGCTGCTTGAACAGGCGGCTGAGACGTTGAGGGCTGAGTCCGGAGTAGGAAGCGATTTCTTCGAGATTCAAACTGGCTTTGCTGCGAATAACATGCGCGGCGCGTTCGACGGCCGGGTGAACGTCCTGAACAGGAACGTTGGCAGCGCGCTGAAATTGATGCCACGCGCGCAGCAGAGCGAAACCCAGTCCTGCATTGAACAACTCGGTGGAATCGGCGCTTTCAGTCACGTCGGAGAGTAATCGATTCAGTCGATTCAAATCCTGTTCTGAAAGCCTGCGACGAAAGTCGCCGATGGGATTTGCTTCGCGAAGAATCGTCGCGTCCTTCTCAGTTGCGATGCGGCGGATGGCGTCCGGTTTGAAGACGCCGATCCACATTTCGAAATCGAGCGTCTGCTCGATCAACACATGTTCCTGCGCCGGAAACAGCCAGAGCAGATCGCCGCGGCGAATTTCGTATTTTCGGTTTTCGAGGAGATAAAGTCCGCGCCCCTGTGTCACCAGATTGAACTCCAGCTCGGCGTGATGATGCATGGCGTGGGTGCGTCCCTGGTTGCGGTAATGCCAGAGGTTTCCATCCAGGTTTGGCGGCAGATTCAGGTTTTGGCGCATGGTGAATGGCGGCGACAAAAAACGATAACAACTCGACTTCGAAATGAGAAGCCCGGCGGCTTTGAAGCGCGGTAGTGTTCGCGCATGATCACGATTTCCCAGGAGCAACGAGACCTTTACCGTACCGAAGGCTACATGATTCTGCCGGGTGTGATTCCGCCCGACATGCTGGAAATGCTGCGCGAGGAATGTTCCTACTATCTCGGCTACATGGACGGCCTGATGGATTCGAAAGGCGTGCAATCCGTCGGCATCACGCATCGCGGCAAACGGTATTTCATCAACAACCGCTATCGGTTGAGCAGGCGGCTGCACCAGTTCGTCTTCAGCGATCTGATGGCGAAGGTGGCTGAGGCGACTGTGGGGCCGGATGCGTATTTGTTCCATGAACAGTGGGTGGTAAAGGGTGCGGAGCAGGGAATGAAGTTCGCGTGGCATCAGGATTCCGGCTACGTGAAGTGGTATGACCCGACGACGAATCACAAGCCGTATGTCACCTGCTGGTGCACGCTCGACGCGGTGAACGAGGAGAACGGCACGGTTTACATCCTGCCGCATTCACGCGGTGGCACGCGCGGCAAACTGATCGATCATTTCAAGGAGGAAGGCACGAACGATCTGATCGGTTACACCGGTTCCGATCCGGGCGATCCGTTGATCGTTCCCGCGGGCAGCATCGTTGCGTTCGACAGCTTCCTCTTCCATCGCAGCGGACCGAACAAGACCAATCGCATGCGTCGCATCTACCTGCCGCAATACAGCGGCGCGCCGATCAATCGTCCGGATGGAAAACCATGGGCGATGGCGACGCCGTTCTTGAAGGACGGGAAGAATATTTACGATCATGCCGGGGACACCGAAGAGAAGTTTGGACCGTTCCCTGACAAGAAGAAGGAATCGATCTGAGCTCCGATGAATTGAATCGATGAAGAAGCTCGGCCTTGGCGTTCTTGGACTTGGCGAAGGGCGCAGCATCATCTCGGCAGGCGTGAACAGCGACCTGTGGGATGTGGTGCAGTTGTGCGACATCAACGCCGAGCTTGGCCTGCATCGCTGTCGCGAGTTCGAACTGGACGAAAAATGCTTCACCGTTTCGTACGACGATCTCCTCAACAACAGCGCGATTGATGCGATCGGGATTTACACGCCTGATCATTTGCACGCGGAACACGCCATTCGTGGGCTCAATGCGGGGAAACATGTCATCTGCACGAAACCGTTCCTCAACGACCTGTCGCGCGCACGGGACATTCTCGAAGCGCAGCGGGCGAGCGGGAAACAGGTGTTCGTCGGACAAAGCACTCGTTTCTTTGCGCCGTTCAACCGGCAGCGCGAACATTTCAACAGCGGCGCTCTGGGTGAGTTGAACACAATCGAAGCGGCCTATCACGCGGATCATCGCTGGTTCCTGGAAAAACCATGGGCCAGACAATCGTCGTTCAAATGGCTGTTCGGCGGCTTGAGCCATCCGGTCGATCTCGTGCGATGGTATCTGCCGGACGTCGAGGAGGTGATGGGCTATTCCACGCTCAGCAACAATGGCCGGGCGGGCGGATTGAAGAACGACGACACGTTCCATTTCATTCTCAAATCCGCGTCCGTAAAGATCGCCAGGATCAGCGGCTGCTATTCGTGTCCGATTGTTCCTTCGCAGCGCGACAGCGGCATGACGTGCATTCTTCGCTGTTCGGAAGGCGCCAGTCAGGCGGATTATCCGGAGCTGCGCTATTCCTGGCGCAGTGGCGGGAATTCGGTGATCGAGCGTTTCGAAGAAGAGGAGGATTATTACTTCCGATTTGAAGGACGGACGCATCACGCCGGCGAGTATCAGAATTACATCGAATACTTCGCGCGCTCACTTGCCGAAGGCCGGACGCCGCTGCCCGATGCACGTGAAGGAGTCGTCACCATCGCGCTGCTGGTCGCGATGGAGGAAACCTGTTCGACGGGAAAACCGGTCAAGTTGAATGCTGTGCTTGAAAGGGCCGGACTTGAACAGCTGACGCGGTAAGCGACATCGAAATCGTCTCCAACGGAAGTTGCCGGAGCACCTGAACAATTTCAATGAACTCAAAGCCAAGCCCGTTCACGCGCCGGGGCAAACGCCTGATCTGGCAATTCAAAGAGCAGACCTTGTGGGTGGAACCGTGGGGCAGGGACAGCATTCGCGTCCGCGCCACAACGCTCGCCGAAATGCCATTGCGCGACTGGAGCCTGCTCGCGCCGAAGGCAACAGCGTCACGAATCACAGTTGAGGAAAAACTGGCGACGCTCGTGAACGGCGGTCTCACGGCAACGATCGACGCGCGTTCGGGCCGGGTCCGGTTCTTCAAAACCGGCGGCAAAGAACCGTTGTGCGAAGAAATTTTTGCGCGCACCAACTATCCGCCATCACGCACGTTCAAGTCGGTCGGCGGCGATCTCTTTCGATGCGAAGCGAGTTTCACGGCGTTCGATGATGAACGGATTTACGGACTGGGACAGCGTCGTCATGGATTGCTCGATCAGAAAGGCTGCGTCCTCGAACTCACGCATCGCAATTCGCAGATTTCCATTCCGTTTCTCGTTTCAAGCCGCGGCTACGGATTGCTCTGGCACAATCCCGGCATGGGCCGTGTTGAACTCGGTCGCACGCAGACGCGCTGGGTTGCCGACGCCACACGGCTGATCGATTACGTCGTCACGACCGGTGAAGGTTACGCAGGCATCATGGAGCGTTACGCCGACCTGACCGGACACGCGCCGATGCTGCCGGAGTTCGCCGCCGGTTTCTGGCAGTGCAAATTGCGCTACAAAACGCAGGAAGAGCTGCTCGCCGTGGCGCGCGAACACAAGAAGCGCGGCCTGCCGATGTCGGTGATTGTCATCGACTACTTCAACTGGACGAAGATGGGCGAATGGAAGTTCGATCCCATTTGCTGGCCTGATCCGGCGGGAATGGTTCGCGAACTGAAGTCGCTCGGAATCGAGGTCATGGTTTCGGTCTGGCCGACGGTGAATCCGGACAGCGAAAATTTTGCGGAACTGGAACGGCGCAATCTGCTCGTCCGGACGGAACGCGGCCTCAACAGTTTCATCAGGTTCACCGATTCGAACGCAGATCACACCGTCATTTCCGGCCTGCTCGATACCACGCATCCCGAAGCGCGGAAGTATCTCTGGCGGAAAGTGCGCGAGAATTATTTTCGTCATGGCATCAAGGTCTGGTGGCTCGACGCCATCGAGCCGGAGATGGTCACCTACGATCACGACAACGTGAGATACCACGCGGGTAACGGCCTGGAGGTCGGCTGCATTTATCCGATGATGCAGCAACAGGCGTTTTATGAAGGTATGAAGTCGGCCGGCGAGCGGGAGATCATTACGCTTGGCCGTGCCGGTTTCGCGGGCAGCCAGCGTTACGGCGCAGCGATCTGGTCGGGCGACATTCATTCCACCTGGGAGGATTTGCGGCAACAGGTTCGAGCCGGATTGAACATCGGCCTGAGCGGAATTCCGTGGTGGACGACGGACATCGGCGGTTTCTTTGGTGGTGAGGTGGACACGCCTTACTTTCAGGAATTGATTGTCCGCTGGTTTCAATACGGCGTGTTCTGTCCACTCTTCCGTCTGCACGGCTGGCGCAACAGTTCCCTTGCGCATCCGGAAATGAGCGACCCGACGCGCGGCGGACCGAATGAAGTCTGGAGTTTCGGCGAACGCGCCTACCGGATCATTCGGGAAATCCTTTTCCTTCGGGAACGTCTCCGGCCTTACATCATGGACCAGATGAAGCTCGCCAGCGCGAAAGGCATTCCGCCGATGCGGCCGTTGTTCTTCGATTTTCCGGAGGACACAAAGTGCGTCGATGTGGACGATCAGTTTTTGTTCGGGCCGGACATTCTCGTGGCGCCGGTGCTTCATTCAGGAAAAACGAAACGGAAGGTTTATCTCCCTGACGGCGCAAGCTGGACCGATGCGTGGACCGGAAAGAAATTCAAAGGCGGCCAGACCGTGAATGCTGACGCACCTTTGGAAAAGATTCCGCTGTTTCTGAAGAACGGGCGCAAGCTCCCGATCCGCCCATGAGCAAAACGTCCTACACCACGCGCTTCAGCTACGCAGCGAGCGATGTCGCGGGCCAGCTTGTTTTCACGTTCATCATCGGCGGGTATCTCAGCAAGTTCTTCACGGACGTTTACGGTCTCGCCGCGACAACCTGCGGAACGATCATCGCCATCGCGCGATGGATCGATGCGATCGATGCGCCGATCTGGGGAATCATCTTCGACAAAACGCACAGCCGGTTTGGCAAAAGCCGGCCCTGGTTCCTGTGGTTGTGCGTGCCTTTTGCGACGTTTGGCGTGCTGACGTTTCAAACGCCCGAGCTGAGTCACAACGCCAAAGTCTGGTACGCGGCAATCACCTACATCCTCTGCAACATCCTCTACACCGGCATCAACACGCCGGTGACCTCCATTCTTGCGAACCTTACAAATGATCCGCAGGAACGCGTCACGCTGACGTGTTTCCGCATGTTCGGTTCGAAGCTCGGCGTGTTGATCGTCAATCTGACCGCGCTGCATGTTGTGAAATTTCTGGGGCAGGGGGATGATCGCCGCGGATTCATGCTCACCGTGCCGATCTACGCGGTGGCGTCGATTGTGTTTTATCTCATCGCGTTTAAAAACCTGAAGGAGGTGGTGCCGGTGGAGAAAAAGCCGGAACCGATCCTTGGAACTTTCCGCGCACTCAAAGGCAACTGGCCGTGGCTCATCATTTTCATCAGCAGCTTTCTCTTCTGGATCGGTTTCATCGCGCGCGTTTCCACCGTTCCCTATTTCCTTCAATACGCGGTTCATCGCGAAGATTTGACGTGGCTGGCTTACAGCCTCGATTTCGTTTCGCTCGCGACCGCGTTTCTGCTGCCGTGGATCTGTCGGTGGACATCGAAAAGAACGGCGTGGTTCGCGGGGCTGCTCGGAATGGTGCTGGGACAACTCGTGCTTTACTTCGGTGTCGCACAGAATCATTCGTTGCCGATCATCATGACTGGCTGGACGCTTGGCTTTCTGGCGAGCGGCATGGCGATGGCGATGCCTTTTTCCGTGCTTTCAGACAGCGTGGATTACGGCGAATGGAAGACGGGAGTGCGGGCGGTGGGCCTGCTGACGGCCGTGGGCGCGGCATTTTGCCTGAAGGCAGGTGCGGGGCTTGGAGGAGCGATTCCGTTGTGGATCATGGGCGCGAACGGATATACGCCCGGCGTGGAGCAAACACCGGCCGCGTTGAAGGCGATCGAATTCAGCATTGTCTGGCTTCCGGCGATTTGTTTCGCGCTCGGCGCGATCCCGGTCTGGTTTTACAAGCGCTTCGAAGGTCTCGAGCCGCACATCCATGCCGAACTCGAACAACTGCGTCTCAGCAGGTCCAAGGAAGGGTGATGGGCGTATCAGGCGCTGGTGTTTCGTCGGAGCGCGGTTGTGTTGGTAAATCAGCCGCAGCAATGCGACCACGGCGAGGATCAGTAAAACGTGATTCCCGAAAAAACAACCACAGATGGACAACGATGGACTTGGATGCGGTAGGGCAAAGCTGCCCATCTTTCCGCACCGACCGGTGCGTTCCGTTCGTCAGCGACATGGCGTCAAAATCGATTGAACCATTCAACGAAGCGTGATGCCTGCATCTCCCTCTCTTCCGAGCGAAGCCGGAGGAGAGGGTCGGGGAGAGGAGGTTTTTCGGACGAACGACGAAAGCTGTTGCAAACGGCTGACCGCGCGAGAACGCCGACACCGTGCTGAAGCACGGCTAGTGAGAGTGGCCCGAAACGCGACAAAACCCGCTTGTTTTACCCGAACGATTTTCAGTCGGATCGGCAGCTCTCCCCTTCAACGACCGGTAGGGCAAAGCTGCCGCTTTGCCCCATACTCCGCACCGACCGGTGCGTTCCGTTCGTCAGCGACATAGCGTCAAAATCCATTGAACTATTCGACGAAGCGTGACGCGCACATCTCCCTCTTTTCCGAGCGAAGCCGGAGGAGAGGGCTGGGGAGAGGAGGTTTTCGAACGAGCGACGAAAGCCGTTGCAAACGGCTGACCGCGCGATGACGCCGACACCGTGCTGAAGCACGGCTAGTGAGAGTGGCGGCAGCTCCGCCTATCAACGACCGGTAGGGCAAAGCTGCCGCTTTGCCCCATACTCCGCACCGACCGGTGCGTTCCGTTCGTCA
>Ga0065721_10000001_pt1 | contig 18624 bp, 18 predicted proteins | sample Mesricmetagenome_FD_59108 | JGI IMG/M metagenome (GOLD analysis project Ga0065721, IMG submission 59108) | Mesophilic microbial community from rice straw/compost enrichment Sample: eDNA_1 v2 (version 2) | ecosystem: Engineered > Solid waste > Grass > Composting > Bioreactor | place: USA: Davis... | reverse complement strand
AAATAAATCAAAAAAATTATAATTTTAGCCCTTGAAAAATTTATATATGAAGAAATTAGCATTGTTATTTGCAGGTTTATCATTATTTGTAGCTACCGGATGTAATGATGATGACAATAATACAACGATAGAATATCCAATTGTAGGAACATGGAAACCTATAAAAAAAGTGGTTACAGTAGTTCCTGTAGGAGGAGGTGGTGTTTCTGATGAAATTACCTATACCGCTTGTCAGCAGGAATCAACTTGGGTATTTAATGAAGGGAGTTCAGGAAAAAGAACAGACAAAGGAGATAGTGCAACTCCGGGAATGTGTGATGTCACTTTTGAACGTAACTTTACCTATACTTATGATAAGAGTACTAAAGCCGTGCAACTAAAATATCAGGGAATTGTAACTCCGGATAACGGAAAAGTAATGACCCTCACAGATACTACATTGAATCTTACCATCGAAGATAATACAGATCCTACTGAATATCATTCTGTAACTTATACATTCAAGAGAATTCCTCAGCAATAAGTAAGAATGTAAATAAGAATGAAAAGATCTCATCTTCGGATGAGATTTTTTTGTGAATAACGAAGCTAATTAATCTAAATTTAAAATTCACTTTTCTTTTAAAATCATTAATTTTGCGAATCTTGATTTTAGCATTAAAGCAATCTAATAATCTAGAGTCTAACATCTAATATCTATAATAAAGTGTTTTACGATCATCAGCAGATAGAAAAAAAGTGGCAGAAATACTGGGAAGAAAATCAAACCTTTAAAACTTCCAATGCAACTGATAAACCCAAGTTTTATGTTCTTGATATGTTTCCTTATCCTTCAGGAGCAGGATTGCATGTAGGGCATCCGCTTGGATATATTGCATCTGATATTTATGCAAGATACAAAAGGCATCAGGGATTCAATGTTCTTCATCCGGTAGGATATGACAGTTTCGGACTTCCTGCTGAACAGTATGCGATCCAGACTGGGCAGCATCCGGCAATCACTACAGAACAGAATATTACAAGATACGAAGAACAGTTAAGAAAAATAGGGTTTTCATTCGATTGGAGCAGAGAAGTGAGAACTTCAGACGCATCTTATTATAAATGGACGCAGTGGATCTTTATCCAGTTGTTCCATTCATGGTATAATAAAAATACAGATAAGGCAGAATCTATTGATACCCTGATCAGACATTTTGAAGAAAAAGGAACGGAAGGGTTAAATGCTGTTCAAAATGATGAACTGAACTTCACCGCAGAAGAATGGAAAAATGCTTCCGATCTTGATAAAGAAGATATTTTATTGAATTATCGTTTAGCTTATAGAGCGGAAACAACCGTAAATTGGTGTCCTGCTTTGGGGACAGTATTGGCGAACGATGAGGTGAAGGATGGAAAATCCGAAAGAGGAGGTTTCCCGGTGTTCCAAAAGAAAATGATGCAATGGAGTATGAGAATTTCAGCATACTCAGAAAGATTATTGCAGGGACTTAATACTTTAGACTGGCCACAACCACTGAAAGATTCCCAGGAATACTGGATTGGAAAATCTCAGGGAGCACAGGTGACATTCCAGGTTGAAAATCATGATGATATTATTGAAGTGTTCACCACAAGACCAGATACGATCTTTGGTGCTACCTTTATGGTTTTGGCTCCTGAAAATCCTCTAGTAGAAACAATAACTACAGATGCGCAGAAAGCGGAAGTAGACGGATATATTGAAGAAACTTCAAAGAAAACGGAAAGAGATCGTCTAGCAGATGTGAAAACTGTTTCCGGAGCTTTTACGGGAAGTTATGCGATCAACCCGTTCAGTAATGAAAAAATGCCGATCTATATTTCAGATTACGTTTTGATGGGTTACGGGACAGGGGCTGTGATGGCAGTTCCTGCTCATGATGAACGCGATCATAGATTTGCAAAGAAATTTAATCTTGAAATTAAGAAAGTTGTAGAAACTGAAGAGGACGTTCAGGAGAAGTCTTTTGATTCTAAAACCAGTGTTTGTATCAACTCAGATTTCCTGAACGGATTAGGATATGAAGAAGCAAAAGCAAAGATCATTGAAGAAATTGCAAAAAGAAATATAGGCTTCGGAACCGTAAACTATAAACAAAGAGATGCAATTTTCTCAAGACAGCGTTATTGGGGAGAACCGGTTCCTATATATTATAAGGAAGGAATGCCTTATACATTACCGGTGTCAGCTTTACCCCTTGAACTTCCTGAAGTTGAAAAATATTTGCCCACTGAAGATGGAGATCCACCACTAGGAAATGCCAAAACGTTTGCCTGGGATGAAGCCAACCAAAAAGTGGTTTCTACAGATTTAATTGATAACAAAACTGTTTTCCCGTTAGAATTATCTACTATGCCGGGTTGGGCTGGAAGNTCATGGTACTTCTTAAGATATATGGATCCTAAAAATGACGGGGAATTCTGNGCAAAGGATCTTTCAGATTATTGGGGACANGTGGATTTATACATCGGAGGAAGTGANCACGCAACGGGTCACTTATTATATTCTCGTTTCTGGAACATGTTCTTAAAAGACAGAGGATATATCAGTCAGGATGAGCCATTCCAAAAATTGATCAATCAGGGGATGATTTTGGGAATGAGTGCCTTTGTGTATAGAGTGGACGGAACCAACCAATACGTTTCAAAAAATTTAGCCGATAAATATCAGACACAGAAAATCCATGTTGATGTATCCTTATTAAAAGGAACATCAGATGAATTGGATACTGAAGCGTTCAGACAATGGAGACCGGATTATGCAGATGCAGAATTTATTTTGGAGGATGGAAAATACATCACAGAACGTGAAGTAGAAAAAATGTCCAAATCCAAATATAATGTAGTAAATCCTGATGATATCTGTGAAGAATACGGAGCAGACGGATTAAGATTGTACGAAATGTTCTTAGGACCGTTAGAGCAATCTAAACCTTGGAATACACAGGGATTAAGCGGAGTATACGGATTCCTGAAAAAATTCTGGAATCTATATTTCAATGGAGATACATTTGAAGTTTCAGATGATGAGCCTACAAAAGCGGAATATAAAGTATTGCATACCTTAATTAAAAAGGTGGTTTATGATATAGAACACTTCTCTTTCAATACATCTGTATCCTCATTTATGATCGCTGTAAATGAATTGCAAAAAATAAAATGCAACAAACGCAATATTTTNCAACCTTTAGCCGTTATCATCTCTCCATATGCCCCTCATATTTGTGAAGAGCTTTGGAATCTGCTAGGACACAACACTTCTATAGAATTTGAAAAATTCCCGGAACTGAATGAATCTTATCTTGTAGAAGACGAATTTGAATATCCGATAAGTGTGAACGGTAAAATGAAGTTTAAAATGCCATTATCTACACAATTATCTCCTAAGGAAGTTGAAGATTTGGTAATAAATGACCCAAAAATGCAACAGCTTTTAGAAGGAAAAGCGCCTAAAAAAATCATTGTTGTTCCTAATAGAATAGTAAATATCGTGATTTAAACAAAATTTAACATTGGTAAATTAAAAAAAATGCACGGTGAAATTTTTTAATTTTCTAACGTATTTTAGGAAATTAAAAAATATTGCCAAAAAATGAGAAAATAATTGTAATATCGAAATTGTATTAAAAATTCTCTATCAAAAAAAAAGAAAATGTTTATTTGAGAGTCTTGCATTTTAATTAATTTTGCCTTTAATTTACACCCTGTAAAAAATTTAAAACAATATAATTTAGTTAAATATGGAAATGAATGTTTCAAAAAATGATGAGCAAGTAGTTGCTAGAAAGCAAGGAGGGTTAAACCCGGGATTAATTATTCCTATCTTATTATTAATAGGTATCGCTATTTATTTATTCGTTCTTGGAAATCCTGGGAACTTCAAAACTGANCCGAGATTAGCTGGTGCTGGTTCAGTAGCAATGGCAGATATACCTTCAAAAGAACTTCACCCNGAATCTTTCATGGGAATNATCTACATGGGAGGACCTATCGTACCAATCTTGATTACGTTTATGATTACAGTAATCGTTTTCTCTTTCGAGCGTTTCTTCGTTCTTAGAAAAGCTTCAGGATCTGGAAACCTTGATAACTTTGTACTAAAAATCAGAAGCCTTCTAAATCAGAATAGAGTTGATGAAGCTTTAGAAGAGTGCGACAGACAACAAGGTTCAGTAGGTAACGTAGTAAAAGAAGGTCTTACAACTTATAAAGCTTTAGCAAACGATACTACTTTAAATAAAGAACAAAAAATGGTAGCTCTTAATAAAGCTATTGAAGAAGCTACAACTCTAGAAATGCCAATGTTGGAAAAGAACATGATGATCCTTTCAACTTTAGGTACAGTGGCAACATTAGTAGCACTATTAGGTACGGTAATCGGGATGATCAAAGCATTCTTCGCATTAGGTTCAGGTGGTGGTACTCCGGATGCTGCAGCACTTTCTATCGGTATCTCTGAAGCCTTGATCAACACAGCTTTAGGTATTGGTACTTCAGCTATCGCTATTATCCTTTATAACTTCTTTACTTCTAAAATTGACGGATTAACTTACAAGATCGACGAGATCGCAATGAGNATCCAACAGTCNTTTGCAGAATTCCACTAATCAAAATTTTAGCAAGGAATTTGCATTGTTAAAAAAGAAGTTTAATCTAAAATTTTATAATTAATATGGCGAGAGTCAAACCAAAAAGACATGGGGTAGTTACGGATATGACGGCAATGTGTGACGTTGCTTTCCTACTACTTACGTTCTTTATCTTGACCACTCAGTTTAAAAAACCTGATGTGGAGCAAATCAAACCGCCATCTTCAATATCAGAAAAATTGCTTCCTGACGCAAGTTTAATGACTGTAAATGTAACTCCCGGAGGTAAATTTTATTTCCAACCTGTAGAAAACGGAACTGAAAGAATGCAGTTACTGGAAAATATGGGGAACCAATATGGTATAAAGTTTACTGACGAACAAAAAGTGGCATTTACAAAAGTTCAGGCAGTTGGTGTTCCAATTACACAATTAAAAAGCTTTTTGGATNTACCTGAAGATGAGCAGAAATCATATAAAGGAGCAGGTGTTCCTATGGACAGTACAAATAAACAATTGGTTGATTGGATTGAAAAGAGTTTAATAATAAACCCTGAGTATAAATTGGCTATTAAAGGCGACGTTAATACAGAATATCCAAAAGTTAAAAGTTTATTTGAAGGTTTAAGAGATATTAATTTTCTTAAATTTTGGTTGATTACATCACAAGAAGGTAAACAATAATTATTAGAAATGGCAGAAGTACAAGTAAAAGAGGATAGCGGGAAAGGCGGCAAGGTCCGTTCCAAAAAGCAGAATACCCGCGTAGATATGACTCCGATGGTGGACTTAGGGTTTCTTTTGATTACCTTCTTTATGTTCACCACTACATTTAGTAAACCAAATGTAATGGATCTGGGGCTTCCGGCGAAACCAAAAGAAAACCAGAAACCACCAGATACTGAAATTAAACTTTCTAACTCCATCTCTTTATTATTAGGAAGAGATAATAGAATTTTNTGGCACCAACAGGATAATACGACATTAACTGACCANAACCTAAATGAAACTTCTTATGACAGAGAAGGAATTAGAAATATAATTGAGCAAGCTAAAAGCAGAGCGGCAGATAGATCTAAGTTTACCGTGATTATCAAGCCTACTGATGACGCTGTATATAAAAACTTTGTTGATATTCTTGATGAAATGGCAATTACCAAAAGTGAGCAGTATGGGGTAACCGATGTGAAGCCTTGGGAGAAAGCTATTTATGAAAAGAAAGTTGGACCAGCTCCGGCAAAGTAATATAACCATAAATTAGAAAGATATGGCAAATGAAAATATATACAATGATAATCTAACATTAGATGAAATTGTATTTGAACATAGAAATAAGGAGTATGGAGCNTATGACTTGAGAAGCAGCTATCCAAAANTGCTTACAAGATCATTTCTTATCGGNACGGCATTCTTTNTTCTTGCGGTTGCTACACCATTCATCGTGATGAAAATTCAGCAGATGAATGCTAAAGAAGAAACTAAAGTTGAAGCTAACTTAGTTGACGTATTGCAGGAGGATANNATTATAGAAGAACCGGAAGATGCACCACCTCCACCACCACCTCCACCAAAAGAGGAAGAGAAAATNGAGGTAATCCAGAATGTTGTTCCGGAACCGAAGGTTGCTCCAAAAAGTGGAAACTCCACCACCGCCAATTTCAAAGCAGTTGGAAACGACAACAGGTTTGGAGAATCAGGAAGGGGTAAAAGCTCCGGCTTATACACCACCGCCGCCACCACCTTCTACTGGTACAAAAACTTCAACAGCTGAAGTTAAACCGCAAGTAAGTGAGACTCAGGTTTATAGTGAAGTAGAACAGGTTGCGGAATTCCCAGGGGGGATCAATGCATTTAGAAATAAAGTTTCTAGTAATTTTGATGGCTCTGCAATGAATGGTGATGAAGGTACTGTAAAAGCAGAAGTAACTTTCGTTGTTGAAAGGGACGGAAGTATTACAGATGTAAAGGCTAAAGGTTCTAACCCTGATTTTAACGCAGAGGCAATCAGAACGATTAAATCTATTAAAAACAAATGGACGCCGGCTAAAATTAACGGTCAGTCTGTACGTTATAGATTTAGATTACCTTTAACAATGAATTTTGAAGGATAAATTAATATTATCTTAAATATTATTAAAAAAGAGAGGCTTATGCTTCTCTTTTTATTTTTTTTGGTATTTTTGTTATATGATGTTCAATTGGTTATCATTAGTTACCGGATTATTTTATATAATTTTAGGAATAGTAGTTATTACATATAAATTCTTTTTTGTTGTTCTGGAGCCTACAGTGGCATATCCACTCGGGGGAGTGTTAATGGTTTATGGAATTTTCAGAATTATTAGAGCAATATCCAGATTAAAAAACACAGGAAATGAAGAGTAAATTATTACTGCTGTCTTTTATACTAATTATTTTAGGGTGCAAAAAAAAAGACGAAAATGTACCCACTTACAGTAAAGGGAATCTTACAGTTTTTACTGACGAGTCTTTTAAAAGCGTTACAGAAGCTTTAACAGAAGGGTATATGATTAATTATCCTGAAACCCATTTCAAGGTTGAAACCAAAAAAGAAGACCTTGGTTTTCTAGATCTTTTAAATGGTAAGACTAAGATTATTGTCATGTCCAGAACATTATCAAAACAGGAGATCAAGGCTTATGAGGATAAAGTTGATCTTAAATATTTGCCGGCAAAGTTTGCTGCAGATGCTGTTGTTTTTGTTGTTCCTAAAAACTCTCCAAGAACAAAAATTACTATGGCGGAAATTCAAAGTGAATTAAGTTCTGAAGATAAAAACTTTATCTTTGACGGAACCAACTCTAGTAATTTGAACTTCGTTGCTGAGAAGCTTAAAAAACAGCCCAGAGATTTAAAATTCTCAATTATTCCNGGAAATCAGAATATTATAGAACAATTGGATAAATATCCTAATAAAATAGGAGTGATCGGATTGAACACATTCAGCAGACCCTATGATAAAAATGCTGAAAAATTAAGAGAAATGGTAAAGATCCTTCCAGTTGAAAGCAACGGAAAGGAATATTTTCCCGATTCTGATGGACTGCGTGAAATGAAATATCCTTTTACAAGGGTTCTTTATTTCCTGACCAGTGAGGGCAATTTCAGTATTGCTAATGGATTTATACGTTATTCCTGTACACAATTAGGTCAAATGATCGTTGAAAAAGAAGGACTTCAACCTTATAATTTATACAAAAGAGAAGTACAAATGCGTTAAAAAATATTAAATTACCCGCTTAACCAAAACAAATTAATTATTTTGGTCTAAAAATTGTGTGTAATTTATTCAATTTGAGAAATATAAAATGATAGATATAATGATTATGAATGTAAAGAAGATTGCTGTTGGTGCAGCTGTGGTATTTTTTACCAATTTTGCTTTTGCACAGACACTACAAGATGGAATTAATAGTATTGATAGCGATAAATATGCACAAGCTAAAAATAATTTCACACAGATGATTGCAAAAGAACCAACTGCGGAAAATTATTTTTATTTAGGAAATACATTTTTAAAACAGGGAGAACCTGATTTTGCTAAAGCGGCAGAAAACTTTAATAAAGGATTAGCTGCAGACAGTAAGAGTTACCTTAATAAAATAGGTTTGGCTGCTGTAAAATTAGGTAAAGGAGATAAAAATGCAATTGCTGAAATTCAGAAAGTAGTAGCAGATTCCAGAGAAAAAGATGCCGAAGTTCTTTTCAGAGCAGCTGAAGCATTAACATTATTCGAGAAAAATAACTCTCCTGATTTGGCAATACAGTTCCTGAACAAAGCTATTGAAAGAGCTCAGAGAAAAGAAGTCCCTGCACATTATTATTATACGTTGGGAGATGCATACAGACTGAAGAGACTTCCTGGAGAAGCAATGTCAGCTTATGATAAAGCATTACCATTAGCTAAGAATAAAGCTTCTGTGTACACAAGAATGGGTACGCTTTGGATGGCAGCTCAGCAATGGCAACAGGCAAAACAGAATATAGATAAGGCAATATCGGTAGATCAAACATATGCTCCGGCTTATAAAGCTTTGGCTGCTTATGATATTAAATATCAGCAAAACGCAAAGGCAACTCAGGATTTGATCAATTATACAAAATATGCTGACGAAGATCCATATACACAATTAGAAATTTCAAAATTATACTTCACTAATGAAGATTATGTAAACTCTAAAGCTGTATTAGATAAGATTTTCGACAAAATTGATGACCCGATTAAGTTTAAGCTAAGAGCTTATCAATTATATGCTGAAGGAAAATATGCTGAAGCTAAACAAAACATGGATACATTTGTTTCTCAGGCGGAAAAATCAAGAGTACAGCCTGCAGATCAAGGTTTGCAAGGTTTAATAGCTGCGGGATTAGCAAAAGATGAAACAGATCCAGCTAAGAAAACTGCGTTAACAACTGAAGCTCAACAAAAGATCGCCATTGCTAAAGCTGCAAAAGACGAAACTATGAAATGGGATCTGGAGTTGGCAAATATTGCAGGTGGTGGAGTAACTTCACAAGCTTCTGTAGACGCAGGACCAACAACTCCGGAAATCGAAGCATTGAAAAAGAAAATTGTTGAAAACCCACAAGATACGGATTCTTTGTTTAAATTAGCTACAGCTTACCAGGATGCTAAAAACTGGAACGGAGCGGTGCTTACATGGCAGAAAATGATTGCGCTTTTACCGGATTGGGCTCCGGCTTATTATAGCCAGGGATATTCTTATCAGCAGGCAGGAAATAATGAAGCAGCAAAACTGGCTTATGAGAAATTTATCAGTACAGTAAAACCGGCAGATATGGAAGCTAATAAGCAAACACTTGCATATGCATATTTTGCGGTAGCATATATGTCTAAAGATTCTGATATGGCAAAAGCTAAGGATTATGTAGCAAAATCTTTACAGCTTGATCCTACTTATGAAGATGCTGTAAAGCTTAATGCCCAAATTAATCAATAATTTACATAAAATATAGATATTAACTTCCCATTCTTAATGTTTGGGAAGTTTTTATTTTAAATCTTATCTTTGAAAGTATGAAAACAGATATACTTGCGTTTGGAGCGCATCCTGATGATGTAGAGTTGGGATGTGGTGGAACAATTGCCAAATTGATTTCCGAGGGAAAGACATGTGTTATTGTAGATTTAACTAAAGGAGAGCTTGGAACAAGAGGAACAGAAGAAACAAGAAAACAAGAAGCAGCCGATGCAGCAAAAATTTTAGGTGTTTCTGCGAGGGAGAATCTGGGTATGAAGGATGGCTTTTTGGTAAATTNCGAAGAGTATCAGATAAAGATCGTAAAAATGATCCGCAAATACCGNCCGGAAATCGTATTGGCGAATGCAATTGATGACCGACATCCCGATCATGCTAAAGGAGCGAAATTAGTGTCGGATGCGTGCTTTTTAGCAGGATTAAGAAAGATAGAAACGGTTGAAGGAGGAGAGAATCAGGAAGTGTGGAGACCTAAACATATATTTCATTATATTCAATGGAAGCATATCCAACCGGAATTCGTTATTGATATTTCTGAATACATGGATCAAAAAATCGAAGCATGTATGGCGTTCAAAACCCAGTTTTATGATCCGAATTCTAATGAACCGGTGACTCCGATCGCTACAAAAGACTTTTTGGAAAGCTTAACCTATAGAGCTCAGGATTTAGGACGTTTATCGGGAGTGGCTTATGCTGAGGGATTTACGACAGAAAAGCTTATTGCACTGAAAAATTTTGATGGAATTGTTTTGTAATTCAAAATTCTTTCCTATATTTGCAACCACAAAACGGTGATTGTAGCTCAGTTGGTTAGAGCGTCGGATTGTGGTTCCGAAGGTCGTGGGTTCGAGACCCATCATTCACCCAAAAACCTGCAGTATTCTGCAGGTTTTTTTTATTGCTTATTCCTGTATTGTTGCTATATTTAAACATTGTTTAAAAAATAATATAAAGTATGGATGCACAAAAAGACGAATCAGTGAATGATACAACTCCAAAAGTTATAGGAATAGGCGGAATTTTCTTTTTTTCTGATGATCCCAAACAAACAAGAGAGTGGTACGCTAAAAATTTAGGTCTTACGGTTAACGACTGGGGTTCAACTTTTGAATCTAGAAATATTCAAAATCCGGAAGAAATCAATACGTTGCAATGGAGTCCTTTTAAAAATGGGAGCGAGTATTTTGCTCCTTCAGAAAAGGAATTTATGATCAACTACAGGGTTCAGAATATTGAAGGATTGGTAGATCAGCTCAAAGAAAACGGTGTGGAAGTTCTGGATGAGATCGCAAGCTATGATTACGGAAAGTTCGTTCATATCATGGATGCTGACGGAAACAAGATCGAGTTGTGGGAAGAAGTAGTGCAATAACAGGATTTGATAAGCATAAAAAAAGCATCTGAAAAGATGCTTGTATTTTAATATTTCTGGACTTAAACTTCGTCGTCAGATTCTATCGTGTAAGANCTGCTTTTAAAGTCTTTGTCNTGTTTTTCAGAAATAACATCTTCACCTTTTTCATTAATGATGAAATCTGTGGATTCATTGAACATCTCCTGAAAACTTTTAAAATCCTCTTTGTAAAGATAAATTTTGTGTTTCTCGAATGTAGCCTCTCCATTCTCTCCGAAGTTCTTCTTGCTCTCGGTAATCGTAAGATAATAATCTCCTGCTTTCGTCTCGCGCACATCAAAGAAATAAGTTCTTCTCCCTGCTTTTAACACCTTAGTGAAAATTTCATTTTCATGGCGTTCCTTGTATTCACTCATTGTTAGATATTTTTTAATCTTGTTAAGAACAAATATAAAAGTTTTCTTTTAATCACAAAATTTTTTTTATGATTTATTTAACAATTGAGAATAAAGTGACTAAGCCGTTACAGAATTAGCAATTTCAGTAAGGTTGATAATTTTGTCTGCCCGCTGAGCGCTAGACTCTCTGTGAGTGATGATTATAGAGGTTGCNTTGTGAATCTTTNTNTCGATATTTTCCAGGATGTTCTGTTCTGTTTCGGTATCCAAAGCAGAAAGAGAATCATCGAAAATAATGATATTAGGCTCTTTGATTAAGGCTCTGGCAATACAGATCCTTTGTTTCTGTCCTCCGGAAAGCATTACACCACGTTCGCCAACCATTGTTTTGTACTGGTCTTTGAATTCCACAATGTTTTTGTCAACGTCTGCAATTTTAGCGTATTCCACCACTTTTTCATGAGAAGGATTGTCGATGGCAAACCCAATGTTGTTTTCTATGGAATCTGAAAATAAATAGCTTTCCTGTGGAATATATCCTATGAATTTCCTGTAATTATTAAGATTGTGTTCCTTAAGATTTTTCCCGTCAATNAATATTTCTCCTTCGGTAGGATCAATNAATCGGCATANGAGTAAGGCAATCGTGGATTTTCCGCTTCCCGTTTTTCCCATAATGGCAAGAGATTCTCCTGCATTAACCGTAAAGCTTAGATTGTCTAAAGCTTTGATTCCTGTGTTGGGATAAACATAAGAAACGTTTCTGAACTCTATATTTCCTATGATAGGATATTCTTCAAAATTGGTATTGACGATCTCTGATTTTTTATCCAGAAACTCATTCACTCTCTGCATGGATGCTTCTGCTCTCTGATTTACAGATGTCACCCAACCTACTAATGAGAAAGGCCAGATCAGAATATTGATATACATGAAAAAGTCAGCGATCTTACCNACGCTTAATTCTCCTGCGAGATATTTCTGTCCACCAATCAAAATAACAGCTACATTCAGTAATCCGATGACAAATAAAATGATGGTGAAAAAGTAGGCTTCCGTTTTAGCCAGATCAAGGGCTTTGTTCTGATAATCGGAAACTTTTATTCCGTAATTTTTTTCGATATATTTCTCTTTTGCGAAAAATTTTACAACGCGAATTCCTGAAAAACTATCCTGAACAAAAGTGGAAATAGCAGACTGGCTTTTCTGCATGATCTTCGACTTTTTATTGATAATGGAACTTACCTTGAAGATCAGATATGATAAAACTGGAAGTGGCAATAAGGTCCATAAAGTCATGGAAACATCCGTTTTTATCATGTAAATACTGGTAATAATCAGGAGTACTAATAGGTTAACGACATACATTACTCCGGGNCCAAGATACATTCTTACTGCAACNACATCTTCACTTAAACGGTTCATAAGATCNCCGATTGTTGTNTGTTTATAATCCGTTAAAGATAAATCCTGATAATGCCTGTAAATTTTGTTTTTAAGTTCGTATTCAATTCTTCTTGAAGCTACAATAATGGTTTGTCGCATCATAAACGTGAAAAATCCCGTCAATAGGGAGCAACCTACAATTATAGCTACATAAATAAGTACCTGTCTGTTAAATCCGAGATGCCCGCTTTTTGTAAGTTCATCCACGGATTTTCCTACGAACTGAACTTTATAGATATTGAAAAAATTACTGGCAATAATGAATAATAACCCCCAAAACAATAATATTTTGTGTTTCCAGAAGTAAGGGTTCAAAGTTTTTAAAGCTTTCATAAACTTTTACAAAATTACAAAAATACCAGCAGATTACGAATTTGGTAAATTTTAATTTTTGTATCTTTGCNCCCATAAAAAGCTCTTTGAATGTTAGGAAGAAGACAAATCCGTGAAAAAGTGGTAGAGAATGTATATTCGTACTACCAAAATCCTATTAAGTTTGATGTATTAGAGAAAAATATGTTCTCAGGAATAGAGAAAATCTATAATCTGTACATCTATCAGCTCAATTTTCTTGTTGGTCTTAAAGAATTGGCAGAAAATCAAATCGAGATTGGTAAAAAGAAATTTATCAAGACNGATGCTGATATAAATCCTAATCAAAAATTCATTAACAACCAGGTGCTGATCAAACTTGAGGAGAATCCGGAAAGGCTTTTCTTCACAGGACAGCATAAAGAATTGAAATGGGATCTCCACGATGACTTATTGGTAAAAACTTTTCAGAGGATTACTGCCGGAAAGCGTTATCAGGATTTCATGAAAGAAGGAGAATATTCTTTTGAAGATGATCAGAAATTCATTGGAAAACTTTTTCTTAGATATGTAGCAGAGAATGATGATTTCCATGATTATATTGAAGATAAAGAATTATCCTGGTCGGATGATATCCACATTTCCAACTCAATGGTTCAGAAAACGATTGGTTTCATGAGAGAAGATGAAGATAGCAGAACACTGATTAAAATGCTGAAAGATGAAGAAGACAGGGATTTTGCGGCAAAGCTTCTTAGAGATACACTGAACAACTGGGAGAATAATGAGAAGAAACTGGCAGAAAGACTGGAGAACTGGGATTTGGAAAGAGTTTCTTTAATGGATAAGGTTATTCTTGCAACAGCAATTGCGGAACTTGATAATTTTCCANTAACGCCTTCAAGAGTTATTATTAATGAATATATTGAAATTGCTAAAGTATTTGCGACAGACAGNTCCAATATTTTCATTAATGGAATTTTAGATAANTATTGTAAAGATAAAAACAGAATTTAACAGAATATAACATGAAAAAGACGTTATCAATTATCGCTTTGTCTATCATAGGCTTTGGTTTGGTTTCTTGTAAAAAAGAAGAAAATAAAACTTCTCAGGAAGAAGGTTTATTGGAAGTAGATTCCTCACAGTATAAAACGGATTCTACAGGAGTAGAGACTGCGTCTGTTCCTCAATCTAATCAGCCCTTAACTACCGTTGCTTTGTCTGAAAGTAATTTTGACTTCGGGAACATTAAAAAAGGTGATAAAGTAGAACATGTATATGAAATTACAAATACAGGTGACAATCCNTTGGTNATTTCTGAAGTAAAGCCAGGATGTGGCTGTACAGCTCCGGATTTTACTAAAGANCCNATTTTGCCAGGTAAAAAAGGTAAAGTTACTTTACATTTTGATTCTTCAAGNTTTGANGGTAATGTTCAGAAGTATGCAGATGTTTTTGCTAACGTAGAAAAATCACCAATAAAATTAACTTTCACTGCTAATATCCAACCATAATGAATTTGCTAAACATTTTTTTACAGGCACAACCTCAAGGAGGAGGATCTACGATGATGATCATGATGGGGGTAATGGTCGTTGGTCTTTATTTCATTATGATCAGACCACAGATGAGACGCCAGAAGCAGGAGAAAAACTTTCAGGAAACACTAAAGGTAGGGACAAGAGTGGTTCTTACTTCCGGACTTCATGGAAGAATTGCTCAGATCCAGGAAGATGGTTTCGTTATTGAAACGTTATCCGGAAAACTGAAATTCGAGAAAGCGGCAGTTTCCAGAGAGTATACAGAAGCCCGTTTCGGAGAAAAGGCAACTAAAAACGAAAAAGCTGCTGAAAAAACAGAAACAGAAACTGAGAAAAAATAAAATCAGTTTAACAATAAAATTACGGCGCGGTGAACGAAGTTCACCGCGCCGTAATTTTTATGCATTTGAAATAATTAAGAGAAACTATAGCTGCTAAAGTTGCCGTAATTTACGTTTCAATTATCTTTGTGCTATGAATAAAAACACAGATAAGACCGTTCTCATGTTAGGAGCCAATTCCGATGTGGCGAAACAATGTATTAAACAATATCTGGAAAAAGGGTGTTATGTAATGGCTGCTTCAAGAAATTTGAGATCTTTGGAAGGATTTATCCAGGAAAACAATTTAGATTTCTCAAAAATTGCACTGTTGTTCTTTGATGCGGAAGATTTTGATTCTCACCAAAAGTTTTATGACGAATTGCCGTTAAAACCTCATATTGTAGTATACGCTGCAGGGTTTTTAGTAGATAATGAAAACGCTTTGAAAGATTTCAAGGGAGCTGAACAAATGATGAAAGTAAATTATATGGGGGCAGTTTCCATCCTGAACAAGGTTGCTATGGATAAAGGCAATGAAAAGCTGGAAAGAATTATCGGTCTGTCTTCGCTTTCTGGAGTAAGAGGAAGAAAAAGCAATTTTGTATATGGAAGTACAAAAGCTGCTTTTACTACTTATCTGGCAGGTTTAAGGCAGGAACTGTCATCAAGGAAAATAGTTGTAAATGCATTAGTTATCGGTTATATCAATACAAAGATCAACAATGGATTACAGCTGAATAAAAACCTCATTATGGAGCCGGATTATGTGGCAAAATTCATCGTGAATGCCGGAAATTCATTTACTGTTGTTCCNAANNTTAAATGGAAAATNATCTATTTGATTTTGAAAATATTGCCGGAAAGTTTAGTGGCAAAACTCCCTTGATCAAGTACGGTTTTACTCACCATCCTGCAACAGTTCCAGTGCTTTCATCATATCAATACCCTTTCCCAAAACAGGTTTAAACAAATCTCCTTTCTCCTTAATTCTATCCAAAGCATTATGGATGTTAAAATCAGTAGGCCTTAAGCCGGGTTTTAGCTCTTCCCATTCTATCGGCATGGAAACTGATGCTCCTTCTTTGGGGCGCAAACTGTAAGCACTTGCCAAAGTCTGTCCGGATCGGTTCTGAAGGTAATCCAGGTAAATTTTATTTTCACTTCTTTTCTGAAGGCTTCTTTCCAAAGTAGTAAGGTCGGGGAGCTGTTTCTGAACCTGTTGCATCAGAATATGAGCAAAATCTTTCACCTGATCAAATTCGTATTTTCCACCCATTGGAATATAAATATGAATTCCTGTACTTCCTGAAGTTTTACAATAAGCTCTGGTTTTTATAGAATCCAAAACATCCTTTACTTGAAGGGCGGTTTCAATAACATCATCAAAACTGTTCTTTTTTGACGGATCGAGATCTAAAACCATAAAATCAGGATGTTCAAGATCAGGAAGAGAGCTGTTCCAGGGATTTAGATCGATACAGCCNAAATTATTGAGGTAGGCTAAAGTAGCCTTGTCATTACAGTAAATATAATCAATATACTTATCGTTGGATTCAGAGTACACCTGAGTGGTTTTTATCCATTCCGGAATACTGTCTCCTGCATCTTTCTGGTAAAAACTTTGTCCTTCAATTCCGTTCGGGAAGCGGTTTAAAGATAACGGACGGTTTTTTAAATGAGGTAAAATATAGTCTGCAACAGATTGATAATATTCCACAACATCACCTTTTGTTATACCGTCTTTCGGGAAATAGATTTTATCCTGATTGGTAAGTTTTATGGTATGTCTGTTGAGTTTGATCTCTTTTTCCTTTTCTGAAGTTTCCTTTTTTTTGGAAGATGGAGTAGCTTTCATTTTTTTTGTTTTTTGGTGGGAGGTTTTGATCTCTTCTTCTGTGTCTTGAATTTCTTCCGGTTCTTTATCTTCACGGATCGCTACAAACACAGGATGTCTGTAGATGCCGTCTTTTGTGATCTCTGAAAATTTTATTTCGCATACCAGTTCAGGTTTTATCCATGTGACGGGCATATTCGTTTTGGGTTTAGTTTCAAACGGGGAAGATTTTACCGTTAATTTTTTGAGTCTTTCATGCANTTCACTTAAAGATGCTTTGTTAAAACCTGTTCCGGTATGTCCTACATAGGTTAATGTCTCATCAATATATTTTCCTAAAACCAAAGCTCCGAAACCTTTCCTAGATCCTCTTGGTTCTGTAAAACCNCANATNATGGCTTCTTCCGTATTGGTGAATTTTATTTTCAGCCAGTCNGTNCTTCTGTGATTTTCNAGATATNNACTNTCNNCNTTNTTTGCGATCATTCCTTCCAGNTTCATTTTTTTCATCTGATCGAAAAATTCGNTTCCNTTTTCNGGNATNTGNTCNCANTATTTNATGACGTCAGTTTCCGTTAAAGCTTCTTTTAAAAGCTCTTTACGCTGAAGTAACGGGAGGTTTTCCGTAGAATGTCCGTTGAGCCATAAAAGATCAAAAACCTGATATACTAAAGCCAAATTAGGATTGTCGCCGATCTGTTGTAATAACTGAAAACTGGGTTTCCCGTTTTCATCATACGCCACGATCTCACCATCAAGGATCATTTTATGCTTCTGACTGGCAAAATCCTGTGCAACTTTATCGAATTTGGATAAAAAGGAAATTCCGTTTCGGGAGTAAAAGAGAGGGTCGTCTTTACTAAGGTCTGCAATAGCGCGATATCCGTCCCATTTTATTTCGAAAACCCATTCTTTGTCATCAAAAGCCTGTTCGTGAAGTTTNGCAAGCATGGGTTTGATGTAATTCTTTAATTTTTTTTCGTCTACTAAAGAATTGAACCTTTGAAATTTTGGTTTTGTTTCTGAGGTTACGACTTCTTTTTGNCGTTTTTTAGGCTTTTTTTTTCCTCTAAAAATTTTGTGACCANAGATTTTGGCGAGGTANTTTCTTCTGCATCGTAATCACTTTCTGCAAATTCGTCTTTGTGTTTGATTAGCAACCACGCATTGTCCTCAGAATTTTTCATTTTAACCAAGGCAAATTCNCCTTTCAGTTTTTTACCGTGTAAAATAAATTTTAAAGAACCCGCATGAAGTTCTTTCAACAGTTCTTTTTCGTCAGAAAGTTTGGAGTTTTCTTCTAAAGGTTCATATGTGCCACTGTCCCAGATCTCCACTTGTCCNGCTCCGTAATTTCCTTCAGGNATGTTTCCTTCAAAATCTTTATAATCGTAAGGATGATCTTCCACCATCATCGCAAGACGTTTATCTTNGGGNTCCAGAGAAGGNCCTTTAGGTACTGCCCAACTTTTCAAAACTCCTTCCATTTCCAAGCGGAAATCGTAATGAAGACGTGAAGCAGCATGTCTCTGAACCACAAAAATGAGTTTGTCTTTGCTTTTTTTTGCTTTGCCTTTGGGTTCGCTGGTTTCATCAAACTTTCGCTTTTTCTGATAATCTTTGAGAGCCATTATGATGCGGTTTTGGATTTAGAATTTTGCAGACTGGCTTTTAACTGNGCCATAAGATCAATCACNTTACCTTCTTTAGCAGGTTCGGCTTTTTTAGCTTTTACATTCTTACCTTTAGCTTTCTGTTTAATGATCTTTAATAAAGATTC
>Ga0065721_10050657_pt1 | contig 18625 bp, 15 predicted proteins | sample Mesricmetagenome_FD_59108 | JGI IMG/M metagenome (GOLD analysis project Ga0065721, IMG submission 59108) | Mesophilic microbial community from rice straw/compost enrichment Sample: eDNA_1 v2 (version 2) | ecosystem: Engineered > Solid waste > Grass > Composting > Bioreactor | place: USA: Davis... | reverse complement strand
CTCGCACATCGCCCGGCATGGGACGTCATCATGTGGATACTTAGCCTCGCCGGCCTCGTGATCTCCATCAGCAGCGTAGTCATCGGCTGGCGCCGCCTGCGGGCCTAGACGCGAACTCCTTTGGCGTTCGGCCAATTGTCTGGTAGTATTCTGCCAATTGGCAGCCGGGGTGGGCCATGACCGAATCACTATCGAGGGTGGCCGAGGTTCTCGGTGGCGCAAGGGTGCTCGGCCAGCAGCCCAGGAACACCGATGCCTGGATGGCACTGATCGAGACCGGCCTGCCGGCGGCGGCGGCCGAGGCGCTTAAGGATGTCGTCGGCCTGGACGATCCAAGCCTGGCCGTAACACTGGGCACGAGCATCCGTACGCTCGCGCGGGCCCGTGCGGTCCAGGGAAGACTCGATTCCGTAGTGAGCGACCGCCTGTATCGACTGGCCCGCCTTGTCGCTATCGCGCGTGTGGTGCTCGAACATGACGATACCGCAGTGCATTGGCTCACTCACCCTCAGCCCGGCCTGGGCGATCGCCGCCCCATCGATCTGGCTCGCAACGAGCCAGGGGCGCGCGAGGTCGAGAACCTGCTGCTGAGAATCGAGCACGGCGTCTACTCGTGAGCGTGCACGCGTTCCGGCTCATCAAGGCCAAACACGCAAGCACCGCATTCTCCGGCGAGGGCGCGCGCCTGGTGGGCGGCCGCTGGAATCTTCCCGGCACACCGCTCGTCTATGCCAGCGAATCGTTGTCACTGGCGGCATTGGAAACGTTCGTACACCTGCAGCCGGTGGACAAACGCATTCGCTACGTCTGGTTTCGGATCACCATCCCGGCGAATGTGGCCATCGACGAGCTTGCATCGCTGCCAAAGTCGTGGCGCGACTCGCCGCCTGGCGAGGCAAGTCAAGCTGTTGGCACTCGCTGGGCCAAGGAAGCCGCTGCCCCTGTGCTACGCACACCCTCGGTGCTGGTGCCGGGCGAGCACAACCTGCTCCTCAACCCGCTGCACCCCCACTTCAAACGCCTGAAAATCTCCAAACCGCAGCCGTTCGAATTCGACGGCCGACTTTGGAAAGGCAAGTAACCGCAGGTGGCGTGCCCGTGGGGATTCGAACCCCGGTGCCAACAAAAAGGGCGCCCGAAGGCGCCCTTTTTCCGATCAGCTCTGCTCGAGGATCAAGCGGCCTGTACAGCGATCAACCGCACGCGCAGGTACTGCTGGCGCAGCGACTCTTCGAGCTCGCGGACGCGGTGGGCGAACTCGGTGTGCTCGATGTGATCGATGACGGCCTTCTTGGCGGCTTCGACGCGCTTTTGTTGCAGCGTGGTCCAATGGCCCAGGGTTTCCTTGAAGTGCTGCACTTCGGCTTCGAGGGACTGGCGCAGCGTGGCCAGGCGACCGTGGTCCTTCAGCTGGCCCAGGTTCTCTTCGGCCTTCTGCAGCTGGCGCTGCACCAGCGCCTGGCGGATCTGGAACTCGGGCACGCGCTTGAGCGAGCGAGCCAGGCCGACGAACTTGCAGGCGGAGATCAGCCACTTGGTCGGATCCCACTGATACCAGCGAATGCCATTGCGGTAGTCCCACTGAAACAGGTGGTGATAGTTGTGGTAGCCCTCACCCCAGGTGAACAGCGCGAGCACGCCATTGTCGCGGGCGGTGTTCTCGGTGGTGTAAGGACGGCTGCCCCAGAAGTGGGCCAGCGAATTGATGAAGAACGTGCAGTGGTGGCTCACGACCAGGCGCAGGAAGCCGCCGAGCAGCAGCACGCCCCAGATGTCACCGTGCATCCAGCCCAGCAGGACGGGCACGCCGAAGTTCATACCGAGCGCGATGGGCAGATAGTACTTGTGCTGGAAACGGACGATCGGATTGGCTTCCAGATCCTTCGCGTTGCGGAAATCCTGCTTGCCGCTCTCGTAGTTGCGCAGCATCCAGCCCAGGTGCGAGAACCACAGGCCGCGCTTGGCGGAATACGGATCCTGATCCACGTCATCGACGTGGCGATGATGCACGCGGTGTGAGGATGCCCACACCAGGATGCTGTTCTGAAGCGCCATGGCACCGAACAGCATGTAGAAAATCTGTAGTGGCTTGGACGCCTCGTAGCTGCGATGCGCCCACAGACGGTGATAACCGGCGGTGATGGACAGGCCATTGAGCGCCCAGAGCACGAAGAAGCTGCCCCACGCGAAGGCGTCGAAGCCAAACTTCGCCCCATACCACGGCAATACCGTCACCACCGGGAGGGTGGAGACCAGAAACATGATGATCGCGGGCCAATTGAGGGGCGCGCGATTTGGCGTGGCGTCAGCGGTCATCGGGACTCCGTCGAAAGCTCCAGGCTCGGATCCTAACAGGGGCGGACACGAATTTCCGCGCAATAATCGCTCAGACCGACCTGGCCGGTGCTTCGTGCGAAGCACAGGCCAGGTTCAGGGAATGCCTGAGGCCCAAGCAGTAGTCTTGTGATCTGCTTCTTGTTCCCGGGCTAGCGCTCGGCCAGCGCCGCGACCAGGGCGCCGCGGGCGGTGGCTGTCAGCGGATCGCTGGCCATGCGCACCTCGCCGATCTGGAACGGCCAGGAGCGGCGGCGCAGCGCCTTCTCGAAACGATCACGGAAGCCGTGCGGCTTGGACGTGCCGCCGGCCAGCACGATGGGCATGGGCTGATCGTTGCGCGGCAGTCTGGGGGTTTTCTGCACGGCCTTGCCGAGCTCTTCCACCAGCGACTCGATCAGCTTGTCGTAATAGATGTGCAGCGCCTTGTCGATCTTGTCGCCGCCTTCGCGGGTCAGATCGAGGGTTTCTTCCTTGATCGCTTTGACGCGGGTGGCCGGCTCGTTGACGACCGCGCCGACCGAGGCGTCGATGAAGTCGCCGCCGTGCGCCAGGCTCATGGTGAGCGACGGAATCGACAGATACGAGATGGCGACGTTGCACATGCCGCCGCCGCACGAGATGCCGATGCCGGTGAAGCCTTCCTTCGCCAGCTCCGCCAGCACCACCGCGAGACCTTCATTGACCGCGAGCGGCGTGTAACCGCGGCCCTTCAAATAACGTTTGATGGTCTCTTCGTGATAGGTCAGCTCGTGACCCGTCTCGGGGGCCGCCGCCGGCACGGAGAACGCCAGCAGCTCGCCCGGATTGCGCGACACCGGAACGAGCGTGCTCAGCACGGTCTCGAGCACATGCGTGGCCTGCGGCTCGCTGGGATTCAAGATGCCCTTGGCCATCGGCCGGCGCACGTTGGCGTTGAAGATGTGCGCAAACTTTTCCGAAGCGTCGCCATAGACGATCAGCCGATCGTCCTCGCGATAGAACGGCGTGCGGTTCGCCTTCAGTCCCTGCTCGTGCAAGGCCGAGTACGGCACGTCGAAGAACGCATTGAGCTGCGAGTCAGTGGTTGGGGACACGTTGTCGCCGCGCGCGGCGACCACCTTGCTGGTGCCCACGTCCAGCCCAATGCGTGTGCGGGTGCCGCTCTGGCTCTGGCCAGTGTGGCTGCCCGAGCCCGACGATTCCGAGCCGTGATCGTTACGATCGTCCATCGCGTTACCCTCTTTTGTCTGCCGTCTGTGAAGCTGGAGTCTCCAACCCGGACTCTGCCGCGGTCGGAGTTGGAAGTGCCGCGCGCCAGCGGCGATAGTTCGCCTGGCGCTCATATCTCAATTGGTCGAGCGAGATGGCGCGCTCGCGGGCTTCGTCGGCGAGCTGCCGCTCGGCGGCGATCAAGCCCGGCCAGCGCTCGCCCATGGTGCGCAGGAACTCGCTGTCGTAGTTGAAGCCGAACAGGGCCACGCTTGGCAGCGGCTGCGCATACAGGTCCGGCAAGCCGAACGCCTCGAACGGGAAACCGCGCGCCCAGTCCAGGTGATATCCGATCAAGCCGCGCTTCGGCGACACGCTCGCGAGCCCGTGCGTCACACACATCTCCGGCGCGATCGCGAATCGCTGTCGCAGGTAGTGCGTGAGGTTGCGGCCGGCGATCAGCTGCGCGCGGGTGATGGGCAACGTGCGTCCCCCCTCCCAACGCGACTCGAACGAAACACCGAGGAACGCCGAATTCAGATCCAGATAAACCTCGTTGCCGCGCGCCCAGACACCGTGACCGGCGTGATTGGCGCGGCTGTCGTCATCGACGATGCGATACACGCGACCGAAGCGATCGATCACGTAGTTGTACGCCTGCTCGCGCTTCACGAAGCGAAGCAACGCCTCCGAGCCCTTGCGCACCTCGGATTCGTAACCCGGCTCGAGCGGCCACAGATCGCTCTCGGAGGTATGAAAGAGAATGCCCATGGGGTGATTGAACCTGGTCGGCAGCAACGTTCCGTCGCGCGTCTGCACGCGATAATCACGCGCCGTGCCTTTGACGGTGTAAGCCGTCTCGATGCGCAAGCCATTGCTATACAGTTCCCAGCCCGGACCGCGATCCGCGAGCCAGATCATGCTGGGTACGATGCCCATGTCTTCAGCAGCCAACGGCTCCGCAACTGGAGCCTGGTTGACCGGGCCTTCTGCTGCGGGCGGTGGAGTTGTCAGCGATGTCGATTGCGGAACAACGAGAGGCGCGGTCGTCGTCTCGATCGCAGTTGCATTGGCTTCCGTGGAAGAACCGACGGACGCGACTCGTTCAGGATCACTGCGCCAGCGGTTGACCTGCCAGGCGACGATGGCGACGAGCACGGGAATGAACAGCATCGCAGCCGCGCTCGCGCCGACGACGACACGACGCGCCGTCTGTCGAGCCGCAAGCGTGCGCTCGGCAATTTCTTCGTCGGCATCTGCAACGGCATCGAGCGCGCGCAATCCTTTCAATCGATACCACGCACGGCGCGCAGGGGCGATGGGCACGAGCTGCACGAGCGCGCTCTTGTCGCCTTCTTCATTGAGCGCGCTTTGCAGGTACCGCAGTTTGACGACGGGATCGTCGATGTCGTCCGTGATGCGTGTCAGCTCTTCGCCGCACTCACGGCTCACGGGCGGCCGCTCACGCCGGTAGCGCTCCGTGGGCGTGCCTCGCGCTGCAGCCGTCATGGGCCGGCTATCCGTCCAACGAAAACAATGGGATGCACCTTATGCCTGCGAACATTCTGCGTTGCAATCAGGGATTACAGTCGCATTATGTCCGGGGAACCAGTACCCAGTTCACGGTCCCGTCAATTCTTTGGCGGTGAGCACGCCCGAGATGGCGGTGCGCGAGCCGTTCGCCGTGTAGCGGTATGCGCGCGGCTTCTCGCCCATCCACGCTGGATCGATGGCAAATCGCAATGCTTCCTCGGGAGCCGCAGAAAACGCATAGGCCTCCGAGCGCACGCCAAGCTCCGCGAGCCGCTGACGAATGTCGGACGCGGCGGCAATGGGATCAGTCGAGATCGTGACCACCTTGAGGGTCGGTTGCTTCTTTTGCAGGGCGGCGATGTTGCTCAGGGACTTCATGCAATAGACACATTCCAGGTCCCACATCACGACCCAGAACTCCGCGCCGGCATGCTGCTGCTCGATTTTGCGCAGCGTGTCGCGACTGAACGGTTTGATCGCGTCATCGCTGGTCGCCTCGCCGAGGTTCGCGACAGCGACGCCGTCAGCCTTGCGCCATACGATCAGCATCGACGAGTCGGTGCTCAGCACTCGCGGCTGATCGGACTCACCCTCCGTTCGCAAGGTCGGCCCCGGCGTGAAATGACGACCGCCGTCCCTGGACAGCCACGATTCGACTCGAGTCGCCGTGCCATCGAAACGTTTCCAAACGACAGCCACGGTGTTGCCTCGTGCGGCGATGTCGGCGTGCATCGCTCCGACCGGTAACGGTTGCACGTTCGCCGGAGTCGAGCCGGCGAGGCGTCCATAGAACGCACGTCCCTCACCGTTGACTTGATTGAACCACACCGCGTGACGAGTGCCGTCGGCGGCAATCGCGAGCGACGGGCCGTGATGTGGGCACGCGTCGATCTTCCAGCGATCCGTCGTGACCCGCTCGACCGCCACGCCCTGCCCGACCGGCTTCAATACTGCGAAGGCATGATCCCGCTCGCTGCCAGGAAACACATGCCGCCACATTGCAACGGCACGGCCCTTGGAATCGAGCGTCAATGCAATCCGACAGCACTCGCAACTGTTGTCGGCGAGTTTGTAATCGCCTCGCCAGGTCGAGCCACGATCATCCGAATACGCGTAATAGATCGCCGCGCCGGCGTACTCTCGTTTCGCCGCCTGGGCGATGCCGAGATCGCGCTTGTCGATCCACGTCACCCAGACACGACCCGTTTGATCGACCAGTAGCGATTCGAAACGATGCGTGATGAGCTGCCGATCATGATGGACCACCGCGGGCGCCGACCAGCTCTTGCCGCCGTCCAGCGAGCGTGCAAAGCGAATGTCGCCCGTGAACTGAGCCGATGTCGGCGACGTCCAGGTCACATAGATCTCGCCGCGCGGACCGAACGCGATCTTCGGACGATTCTCGCCATCGGCGGAAACCGGCTCCGGTTTGGTCGTTACGCGAATCGCCGGCTGCCAGGTCTTGCCGTTGTCGTCCGAGCGCTCGACCATGACGTGAGCGTTCTTGTCGACCGGCTCACTGCGCACGATCCATAGACGTTGCTGCTGATCGAACGCAGCGGTCGTGCCTAGTGCACGGCCATGCGACATCGCCGCGAGCGCCGGCTGACCCAGCATAGCGAGCGCGAGCGACACCAGTGCGCTCCAACGAATGACTGCACGGTAGCGAGAGTTGAGTGATTTCATCGCGTGCCCTCGAATGACCAGCGCGCCTCGACGAATGCAGTGCGGCCTGGATAAGGATGGAATTGATATGCGCGCTCGTCGGTGAGGTTGTCCACCCCGAGCGCCAGCTCGATGTTGCTTCCCGTCGTGTAGGCGACCCGCGCATCCAACAGAGTGAAGCGCGATACGCCGCCGAACGTATTCGGATTGATGTCATTGTTTTCGAGGCTGCCGTACATGCGCCCCGAGTAACGGATGCCAAGGCTGGTCAGCCAGCGCTCGGTCGGCCGCCACACCGCTTGCAGATTGCCGCGCCAGTCCGGAACGCGAGGCCAGACGTTGCCAACCGACACCGGGTAGTTGTCATTCTCCAGGATCTTGGCCCGCGCATACGCCAGACTGCCTTCGAAGGCGAGCGCTGGCAGCGATGGCGGAGCAATGGTGAATGCCGTTTCGATGCCGCGCGTACGCACGCGGCCGACGTTCTGCACAGTCATGACTCTCGGCGTCACGTTGACATCGGTCTGACTGAAGATGCTGTCTCGCACGTCATCCTGGAACAAGGATGCGCGCAGCTTGCCCCAGCTCAACCAGCGCTCGACCGTGAAGTCCACCGAGTCGGAACGCTCCGGCTGCAGATTCGGATCGTTGACGTTGATGGTTCCGTTGGTGGTCGTGCCTTGGAACAGCTCTGGCACGGTCGGGAAACGGACGCCACGGCCGGCGCTCAAGCGCAGGGTCCAGTCATTGTTCGGCTTGTAGGCCAGCGATGCCTTGGGCGAGAGGGCGCTGTCGTTTCGCGCAGGATAGTTCTGAGAATCGTCAGTGGTGCGCTGACCGCCGTCGAACGCCGCCCAATCTTCATACCGCGCGCCCAAGGTCAGCGACCAGCGCTCGGCCAGCCGCCACTCGTCCTGCAGGTACCAGGCTTCCAGACGCGTCTTGCCGAACACGATCTGCGTCTGCGCACCGTTGGTGACGTTGTAGACCGGGTTGAACAGCTGGTACTCATTGCGATGAAAGCCCATCGCGAGCGTGTGCCTGCCACCGGTCCAGTCGTCGGCGAACGGCGTGTACACGCCCTGCATTTCGAAGGTCTGCCAACCGGTGCCGTCCCGCTGCGTTCTGGTCGGATCGGGCGAGCCGAGGGGACCGGCGCCGTTGCGATAGCCCTCGACGAGCGAGTCTTCGAGAATGTCGTAACGGGAATACACCAGCGAGCCGTTCCACCCCTTGGGTCGCGTGGTCCGTAACGTCGTGCCCCACTGCCGATGTTCTTCCTTACGTATGCTGGGCAGGAATGCGTTGCCGGGAACCTCGAAGCCAATGCCATCGGCGCTCACCCGCCCCGACCACACTTCATTGCCGGCCGCATCGCGCATCAAGGTTCGATTCTCGTTGTCGGTGTCGTTGCGCCAGAGCGCGATGAAACCTTCGATGTCGAGCCAGTCCGTGAGTGCGTAGCCACCGCGCAGCTTCACTTGATCCTGGATGGTGTGATCGATGGCACCGCCGTTGGCACCGAAAACTGCGCGTCGTCGGCCTCGTGGATCGGTGTCGAATCGCACGCCAGTGACCGGCGTCAGCGGCCCTGCAACGGCAGGGAATTGCCCAGCGTCGGTGGCGGACACGGTGTAGTACTGCATGGGATGCCCGGTCGCGTCCTGGCGATTCGCGGCAAGCGTGAACCACACATTGTTTTTGAAGCGATCGCCGAGAAACGCGGACACCTGATAGCCGGTGTAGTCCTCGTCGATGCCGTACTCGTCGAAGTGCTCGGCGAATGCCGTGGTTCGCACGCTCGTCTCGAAGTCATCGGGCCGCCGCGTGCGGATCGCCACGGTGGTGCCGATGGAGTTGCCCGGATACGTCGCCGAGTACGGCCCATACAGCACATCGATGCGCTCGATCTCCTCCGGCGCCACCATGTTCCAGCGTGGCGCGTCGTACTGGCCCAGGAAGTTCGACAGCAGATAGCCGTCCATGAACACCAGGCCGCGAGCCGGCTGCAACGTCGAAAAGCTGCGGCCGCCGATCAACGAATTGCGGTCGCCTATGTATCGCTTACGGATGGTCAGATTGGGCAGATAGTTGAGTGCGTCCTCCGGGTTGAACAGATTCTGGGTGCGCAGCTCGGCGGCGGTCTTCGACGCCGTCGTGTTGGGCACATCCACACCGGTTCGCTCGCGCGCGCCGGTCACCGTGATTGCATCGATCAATTTGTCCGTCGCCACGCCTTGAGCGCGCGCGCAGACAGGCGCGCCGATGGCCAAAGCCATCGTCGTCGCGAGAATAGTTCGGGTGTCCATGAAATCGACTCCAGACCTTCGCCGCCGCGATGTTTGGTCGCGGCTCTCAAGGGCGCGGAACGATCAGGAGCGAGCAGCAGTGCCCGCGAGCCTGACAGTCGGGGCGCCCTCACTGTGATCAATGTCAGGCGAGGGTGGGAGGACCGCGAATACGATCGGCGCGAACCGGCCCGACACGGAAGGTCGGTGCGGAAAGATAGGAAACAGGTTCGTCGCGGGGCGCGTCGGATGCGCCGGCGAGATAAGGAATGTCACAAACCGTGGCCGATGCGACCAGCGAGAACGGACACGGTGCGTTGTCATCGTCGTGCGACGGCGATGACTGATCCGCTGCGTCGCCACGATGCATGCCTTCGTGATGCTCGGCATGCGCATGCTGCTGCATCGGCTCGGAAGAGCTCAGCGGCTGCACCACGCCCGACGGGCAGAACATCAGGTGCAGCTGGCCCGCATGCACCGACAGCATGAAGCCAGTAGGGATCAGCGCCCGCATCACCAGCAGCGGGAGGATCCAGAGGCTCAGCAGTTTGAGGTGATGGCGACACATGACTGCGGGCGGGAGTATACGCCCGATACATCGCGACCAGACACCTTCGCGGGGTAGGCAAGTTGCCCTACCTGCGAAGTGCAACCGGTCGTCGGGTCCCTCCGGCATCGTCAAAAAGGGAGGTCCCCTTTTAGAGCCGGTCTCTTTTTGAGCATTTTGCCGGTTGCGACCTGTGCCTAGCATGCCCCCATCCAATAACACCGATGGGGAGCTTCGAATGGATACCGAGCTGTGCGAACACGTCGATATTTATGAACAGGTCCGTGAAGCGGTGCGGCAGGCCGTCAGCGATACCCTGGCCCGCATCGCCAGCCGCGACGATTTGAACACCCTGCTGCTGCAACTCATGCCGGCCCGGACGGCTGACAACGTCGTGCGCGTCTCGCCGCCCCCTCCGGCCTCGGTTCCGAGCTCGGTTCGGCTGACACCACGCGAGCAGGAGATCCTCGAGCGGATCACCGCGGGCGACAGCAATAAAGAAATCGCCCGCGCCTTCGATCTGAGTCTGCATACGGTGAAACGTCACGTCGCGAACATCCTGACCAAGCTCGGCGTCAGCTCACGCGTGCAGGCGGCAACCTGGGCGTACGCACGTCACTGATGACATCGCCCTCGGTCATGCTGTCCCCGGAGCACATTCTCCAGACGGGCTTCGGTTTCCGCGCTTCGCATACGCTGCTGTCGGCGATTGAAATTGGATTGTTCACGGAGCTTGGCAAAGGGCCGCGCACGAATCGTCAATTGCGTCGCTCGCTGCGCCTGAGTCAAAGCGGCGTCGCCGATCTGGTGGAGCCGCTCGTGGCGTTGGGCTTTCTGGAGCGTGAAGGCGATGACGCCGGCGCCGTGTACGTCAACAGTCGCGAGAGCGGGCATTTCCTGGACCGCAACAGCCCGGGCTATCTGGGCGATGTCCTGTTGGAAAGTGCCCGACCGCGCACGGGGTCAGCGCGGTCGAAGTCGTTGGCCACCGGATTGCTGACCATTGCGGCGTTGTTGCTGGCCGACCGCTTCGATTTCTCTCGATATCGAACGATGCTCGATATCGGCAGCACGCGCGGCGTCCTCGCCAGGTCCATCGCGGCCCGGCATGCCCATTTGCATTGCACGAGGCTTGCCCTGCCCGCCCGGCAAGCTGCCAGCCTCCCTCCTGTGCCTCGGGCCGATGTCATCGTGACTCCGATGATCTTGCGGCACTTCGATGCGACCGCCCGGGGTCAGTTCCTCGCGCGTGCCTGTCGATCTGTGGCACCGGCCGGCTGCCTGATCGCCATCGAGCTGCTGACCGGCGAGGAGCGGCGTCGAAGCCCGGCCGGTTCGCTCGCGGCGCTCTGGGGCAGCGCAGCCCATCGGAATCGAGCATTGAGCTGGTCGGATCTCGACGAGGGCTGTCGTGCCGCCGGCTTCGAGCGCACCGAGTTGTTGCCGTTGATCGGTCCGCTGACCGCAACGCTCGCGTACAAGCCGCCAAAACAGTAAACCTGTCGACCTTGCTGACACTTTGCGGCTCGCCTGCACACCGGCGGCCACTGCGCACGCGCATCCGTTAGAATTCCGCGAAAACTTCAGCCCAAGGTCCGTCTTAGAGATCATGGCTCGCAGCGACGCTCCTGCCCGCGCCTTCTCCCGGTTGCGCTATCGGCCGGTGGCGCGTCGTGATGTCCCCGAGTGTTTCGAGCTGCTGCCGCCCTGGCTCGGCATGAATCAGCAACAGATCGCGGACGCCATGCAGGTGTGGGACACGCTGGTCGACGAGCCCTCGCTCTACTCGGGCCTGATCGAAGATCTGGCACTACCGGTGGGCAAGCGCATCCAGGCATGGGGAGTCACGCTCATCGTGCCGCAAACCCTTGTGCGCCGGCTGGCTCTGGACGATCAGCCGCAGGCGTTCATGACCCGTCGTATCTACAGCGCGCTGCGCGACGGCAGTTTCAAGCCGATGACCGATCGTGAGATCGGCATCGAGAATGCCCGCGGCGAGCTGACGATGATGATCCTGCACTTCTCCCAACGCGATCACGACATCAGCCAGCCTTACGTGCAGGACGTGATCACGATGGCGAACGACACCTTCCGCGTCTTTCATGACGGCTTCAATCTGCGCGCCGTGTACTACGAAACGGGCGAGATCAACGATCGGGTCGCGGTGGCGTCCGGCTTCATCCGGCGTCAGTATTCCAACCCCGAAATATTCCAGACGTTGCCGCGCGAGCATCAGCCAGCTTTCTTCGGCCTGACCCGCGAGCAGGCCAGGAACCTGTTGCCCGGCTCGCCGGCCCGCAATTGTTTTCAGAACCAGCCGCCGCTGTTCACGTTCTCGGCCTCGCAACGCCGGTTGCTGTGGTTTGCCTTGTTCGACGATTCCGACGATGCGCTGATGCCATTGCTCGATGTTTCCGTCCACGGCTTGAAGAAGCTGTGGCGCGGCATCTATGAACGCATCGAAGACCGCATGCCCGAGTTCTTCGGCGACAGCACCGGTGGCGACGAAGGTAAGCGTGGCCCCGAGAAACGCCGGCAAGTACTCGCGTACGTGCGCCAACGGCCAGAAGAATTGAGGCCCTGGTCCAGCGCTGACTGATCATTCGGCCGGCAGCAACAGCCGATAGCCCACGCCCGCCTCGGTCAGCAGGTATTGCGGCCGGGCTGGGTCGGGTTCGAGCTTCTGGCGCAGGTTCTTGATGCACACTCGCAGGCTCCTGGTATCGCCGAGCTTGTCCGGCCCCCATGCCTCGCTGATCAGCTGGCGTTGCGTAACGATCATGCCCGCCTGCCGCGCCAGACTTTCCAGGACTCGATATTCCAGCGGCGTAAAGTGCACGTCACCGTCCGGCCCGACCGCCTGTCGGCGAGTCAGGTCGATCGCAATCGAGCCGATGTCCAAATGGGATACGTGCTCGGCGCTGCGCACGTTCCTTCTCAGCGCCGCACGCACGCGAGCGAGCAACTCCGGAGCGCTGAAAGGTTTCGTGACATAGTCATCCGCGCCCGCATCGAGCGCTTCGATCTTTTGCGCTTCCATGGTCCGCGCCGACAGCACGACGATCGGGAGCGGCGACCAGCCGCGAACGGCACGAATGACCTTGAGGCCGTCGGCATCGGGCAGGCCCAGATCGATCAGCAACAGATCCGGTTTGTGACTCTTCGCCTCGATGATTGCGCGCGCCGCGGTTTCGGTTTCGATGACTCGATAACCCGCGGTCTTGAGCAACGTGCGCAGGATGCCGCGGATGTCGGGTTCATCCTCGACCACCAGCACCTGATGCAGCGCTTGTGTCACGAGCTCGGCTCCTGCAGCGGCAACGTGAAAACGAATCGGGCGCCTCCGCCCGGCCGTGCCTCGGCTGTAATGTCACCGCCATGCGCACGAACGATCGCGCGACAGATCGCCAACCCCAGACCCGCACCGACGGTCGCGCCCTCGTCGTTGCCTCGATGAAACTTCTCGAAAAGCCGGTTGCTCTCGCCGGGCGGCAACCCGGGCCCGGCGTCGTCGCAGGTAACAACCATCATATCGTCACGAACCGCGGCCGAGATGGTCGCAGCCGTGCCGGGCGGCGTGTACTTCACCACGTTGTCCAGCAGATTGACGAAGACCTGCACGATCAGACTTGCATCGACGTAGACCGGCGGCAGGTCAGCGGTCAGCTGCGATATGACTCGGTGGGTGCCGAGCCGCTCCTGCATCCGGCTCAGCGCGGTCCCTAGCAGATCGTCCAATGTCTCCCATTCCCTGCGCAACACGACGTGCCCGGATTCGAACCGCATCAAGTCGAGCACATTGGCGACGACATCGGTCATGTCACGGGCTTTGGACTCGATGGACACCGCCAGCTTCCGACGCGCGGCTGGGTCCAGTCCCTCGCCGTGCTCAGCCAGCGTGCTGCTGGCGCCAGCGATCACCGCCAGTGGCGTGCGCAAGTCGTGCGAGATCGAAGCGAGCAAAGTGTTTCGCAAGCTTTCGGTTTCGGCGGCAACGCGGGCCGACTCGGCGATTTCAGCGAGCTTGCCGCGCTCCACTGCCAGGCCGATCTGCGCCGCAAATGTTTCCAGCAGACGCCTTTGTTCCGGCAACAGAACGCGACGGCGATTTTGAGGCAGCACCGCCAGCACCCCGAGCTTCTGCTGCTCGCTCCCCAACGGTAGATACAACGCGGGCGCCGCGGGCAACGTGTCCGAATCGAGCCCCGCACGACGCCCATGATCTAGCACCCATTGCGCGATCGACAGGTCCGCCGACCGGAGCGAGCCCGACTCCGGCAGATCGCTCGGCTGTCTGAGCTTGCCCGAGGCATCCGGCAATAAGACCACGGCCTGACATTGAAAGACTTCGGCCACGTGACGAACCGCAACCCGCGCCAGTTCGGCTATCCCACGGGTCGCCGCCAACTCGCGACTCATCGCATACAGCAAATGAGTCCGCCGCTCTCGCGCACCTGCGACACGAGTCTGTTGACGCACGCTCGCCATCAAATTCGCGATCACCAGCGTCACGACCAGCATGACCACGAACGTCACGACGTACTGAGCATCCGCCACCGAGAACGTGAAGTGCGGGGGCACGAAACAGAAGTCGAAGGCGATCACGTTGGCGATGGCCGTGAGCACGGCCGGGCCCCGCCCGAATCGCACACCGGCGATGGTGGCGCCCAGCACGTAGATCATGACGATGTTTGCTGCCTCGAAGCTCTCCTGCATCGCGAAGCCGATGGCGGTGCAGATCAAGGTCGTGGCCAGCGCCCAGGCATAGCGATCCCAATGAATCGGCACGCTGACCGAAGGCACGTCGTTGCGGTCAGTCTTCGCTTGCTTGGATGTTCCCGCGGGCGCGATCACGATGACATCGAACGCCTTCGCCTTTCGCGCCAGCGCCGTGGTCGTGGACGGGCGTAACCACGCGCGCCAGCCGCGTCGTTTCGGAGCGCCGACGATCACGCGAGTCGCATTTCGAGTCTGCGCATACTCGCTCAACGCTTCGGCCGCCGTGGGACCGTCGAGCGTCACGGTCTCCGCACCCAACGATTCCGCGAGCCGCAGGATGTCGATGCGACGATTGCGCTGATGTTGTGACAATCGCAGCAGCTCGGGCGTTTCTACATACACGACCGACCAGGCCGCATCGAGCGCATCCGCCATCCGCTTGCCCGCACGCACCAGCTGTTCAGCCTGCTCGTCCGGGCCGACAGCGACGAGCAAACGATCGCGCGCCATCCATGCGCGGGACGCACGATCCAACGAAGCCGTCGCCCGCGCCGACGCGTCGACACGATCCGCCATGCGGCGCAATGCCAGCTCGCGCAACGCAATCAGATTGGATTTGCGAAAGAAACGATCGACCGCGGTACGTGCCTCTTCCGGCAGATAGATCAGCCCCGCGTGCAGGCGCGCCAGCAGATCGTCCGGCGGCAGATCGATCAGTTCGACCTCGTCGGCGTCATCGAAAATGCGATCGGGAATGGTCTCGCGCTGACGCACCCCGGTGATCTGCGCCACCAGATCGTTGAGACTCTCCAGATGCTGGACATTGACCGTGGTCCAGACATTGATGCCCGCTTCGAGCAGCTCTTCGATGTCCTGCCAGCGTTTGGCGTGCCGCGGCGGCGGCTCGCCTTCGATGAGATTGGAATGGGCCAGCTCGTCGACCAGCAGGATGGCGGGCCGGCGCTTCAGCGCGGCATCGAGATCGAACTCCTGGCGCACCAGTCCGCGATACCGGACCGGTAAGGTCGGCAACTGTTCCAGGCCGTTGCGCAGATTGTCGGTCTCGGTCCGCCCGTGCGGCTGGATATACCCAAGCACCAGATCGGCGCCGGTCTCGTGCACTCGATGCGCCGCTTCGAGCATCGAATAGGTCTTGCCCACACCGGCCGAACCGCCGAAAAAGATCCGCAGCTTGCCGCGCCCGGCGCGAGCCTCCTGGGCGTTGACGGCAGCCAGCAGTTGATCGGGATCGGGGCGCATGCCCGATTTGAGCATGCCGACCGCCCCGCTCAGAAGACCAAACGTGTGAAGATTTTCAGCTCAACCCGCTTTGGCGGGCAGCGGCTCGGCGCTCGATGTCTGCAGCTCGCCCTGCCACTTGGAGACCACCGCGGTGGCGATGCTGTTGCCGACCACATTCGTTGCTGAGCGGCCCATGTCGAGGAAGTGGTCGATGCCGAGCAGCAGCAGCATGCCGGCTTCGGGAATATTGAAATGCGGCAGGGTCGCCGCGATCACCACCAGCGACGCACGCGGCACGCCCGCGATGCCCTTGGAGGTGAGCATCAGGATGGCGACCATGACGATCTGCTGACCGATGCCGATCTCGATGCCATACACCTGCGCGATGAACAGGACCGCGAACGTGCAGTACATCATCGAGCCGTCGAGGTTGAACGAATAGCCCACCGGCAATACGAAGCTCGCCACACGGTTGCTGCAGCCGAAGCGTTCCAGCTCTTCCAGCGTCTTCGGATAGGCCGCTTCCGAGCTGGCCGTCGAGAACGCCAGGATCACCGGCTCGCGAATGCGCCGGACCAGATGCACCACCCGTGGCCCGATGACCATGCCGCCGAGCACGACCAGCACCAGCCACAGGATCGCCAGCGCCAGGTAGAACTCGCCGACGAACAATCCATAGACGCCGATGATGCCCAGCCCCTCCTTGGCGACCGTGCTGGCAAGCGCACCGAACACCGCCAGGGGCGCGAACAGCATGACGTAGCCAGTCACCTTCAGCATGATGTGCGCGACCGCATCGAGCACCTCGATGACGCTCTTGCTGCGCTCGCCGAGCGACGCCATGGCGGTGCCGAAGAACAACGAGAACACCACGATCTGCAGGATCTCGTTGCGAGCCATCGCATCGATGACGCTGGTCGGCACGGTATGCGAGATGAAGGTGTTCAACGACAGCGCATCGGTCTGCAGGCCCGACGCCGCGTTAGCCTCCGGCAGCGGCAGCTGCATGGCTTTGCCCGGCTCGAACAACTGCACCAGGATCAAACCGAGCGTGAGTGAAATCAGCGAAGCGCCGATGAACCATGCGAGCGCCTTGCCGCCGACCTTGCCGACCATGGCGATATCGCCGAGCTTGGCAATGCCGACCACCAGCGTCGCGAACACCAGCGGCGCGATGATCATCTTGATCAGCCGAAGGAAGATGGTCGGCAGCAACGACGCGATTTCGGCGTAGCGCGCGCTGGAGTCGGGAAAGTACGCGTACGCCAGATAGCCGCTGACGATGCCCAGCACCAACCCGATGATGATCCAGCGTGTCAGGCGGTTCGGCATGAAGCTCTCTCTACACGGCTACCAGCAGCAGAATGCCCAGGGCGATGCGATACCAGGCGAAGATGGTGAAGCGATGCGTCTGGATGTATTGCAAAAGCCACTTCACGGCAATGAACGCCACGATGGCCGACACCACGAAGCCCAGCGCCAGATCGCCGAAGTTCTCGCTCGCGAGCTGGCCGTCTTCATACATCTTCAGCAATTCGTAGGCCGTCGCCGCGAACATGGTCGGAATGCCGACCAGGAAGGCGAACTCGGCCGCGGCCGGACGCGACGTCATGCCGGCGAGCATGGCCGCGAAAATCGTTGCCGCCGAGCGCGAGGTGCCAGGAAACACCGCCGCGAGGATTTGCGCCAGGCCCACCCATGTGGCCACGCCCCAAGTCAGCGTCTCGCGCACCGGCTGCCGCTCGGCATACGCCTCGACCGCGAAAATCACCAGACCGCCGACGATCAGCGCCCAGGCGATCGGCGCCACGGTCTCGGGCAGCTCCAGGCCGAGTTTCTTGGCGACCAGCCCACCCAGCACGGTGATGCCGAAAGCCCAGCTGAGCTTGAACAGATAGTCGCGACTGTCGGCCTGCGCGAAATTCATGGTGAGATTCCACAGCCGCCGCCAATAGATGACGACCACCGCGAGAATCGCGCCAGCCTGAATGGCGACATTGAACAGATCCGAGCGGCGGTCCAGCCAATGCTGCGCGATCAGCAGGTGACCGGTGCTGGAGATGGGCAGGAATTCGGTGATGCCCTCGATGATCCCGAGCAGGATGACCTGTAAAAAATTGTCCACTCGTCCCCAGCACATTCAAAGGCACATCGGCCAATGATACTGGCGTGACGCAGCCGGGGACAGGGTTTGCGGGCACGGCCGATTTACACGGAAGTCCCCAACCGGCGACAGGGGCCGGGATACAACTCGGGCATTCAGGCCGATACGGCGATCAGGCGGCCCCGATCAATCTCGATTTTTGCGGCGGACGAGCAGCGGCCAGCAACCCGCGGCCAGAAACAGGAAGCTCAGGATGATGACGGGCCAGTTGCCGACCCTGGCATACGGGGTCAAGCCGATGCGCGGTTGCACCTCGCCGGTGAGCACGCCGGGCTCGAAGCGGGGGAACGTTTTCTCGACCACGCCGTTCGCGGCAATGATTGCGGAAATGCCGTCGTTCGCAGCCCGCAGCAGCTGCCTGCCCGCTTCCAGCGCCCGCATGCGGCTGATCTGCAAGTGCTGATGCGCGGCCGTGGAATCGCCGAACCAGGCGTCGTTGGTCACATTCACCAGCAGCGTCGCACTCTTCAGGACGTCCAGCTGCTCCGACGCGTAGGCGTCTTCGTAACAAATCGTCAGCGCCAGTTTCTGACCGGCGGCGTCGAGCGGCGGGGGATCCTCGATGCCGGCTTTGAAGCCGCTGTACGGCAGCTCCATGCTTCGCAGCCAGCTGGTCAGCCAGGCAGGCAGCGTCGGGAAATATTCGGTCAGCGGCACCAGGCGTCGCTTGGCGTACCACTGCGGTTCCTTGTCGAGCGCCAGCACCGCATTGAAATACACCTGCTCATCGGGGTCGTAGTGCACCTGCCCGAGCACCAGCGCCGAGCCCGCAGCGTGTGCTGCCGTCCACTCCTCGCTCAGCACGTCGCTCAGCTCATAGGACAGGCCGGGTAACGCAGCCTCTGGCCAGATGATCAAATCGGTGCCCAGGTGCTTGCGCGTCAGGCCGCGATACAGCTCGATGGTTTTATCGCGCTGTGCCTCTGCCCATTTCATCTCCTG
>Ga0065721_10050656_pt1 | contig 18627 bp, 11 predicted proteins | sample Mesricmetagenome_FD_59108 | JGI IMG/M metagenome (GOLD analysis project Ga0065721, IMG submission 59108) | Mesophilic microbial community from rice straw/compost enrichment Sample: eDNA_1 v2 (version 2) | ecosystem: Engineered > Solid waste > Grass > Composting > Bioreactor | place: USA: Davis... | reverse complement strand
GTGCCTGGACGCGGCGCCACGCGATCGTGATCGGCGCCGGATTGGCCGGCTGTGCGGTGACCGAGCGGCTGGCGGCGCGCGGCTGGCGCGTGACGCTGATCGACGCGCACGACGGCCCGGCGCGCGAGACCTCGGCGCATCGCGCGGCGGCCATGCACCCGCATCTGTCGCCGGACGACAGCGTGCTGTCGCGGCTGTCGCGCGCCGGCAATCTCCATGCATTGCGGGCCTGGCAGGCGCTGGCCGAGGCCGGGCATCCGGTCGGCTGGCAGGGTTGCGGCGTGCTGCAGGTCGGTCAGGGCGACGAGGACACGGCGCTGCAGCAGCGCGCGCTGGCTGAACTCGGGTTCCCCGCGGAGTACGTACGCTGGATGTCGGCGCAGCAGGCTGCCGACGAGCATGGCGCCACGGTGGCGCGCGGCGGCTTGTGGTTCCCCCAGGGGGGATGGGTCGCGCCGCCCGACGTCTGCCGCGCTCAGTTGGCGATGGCGGGGGCGGCCGTGGAGACGCGGTTCGGCTGCCGTATCGCCTCCCTGCATCGGTCCGATGACGGCTGGCAGGTATTCGACGAGGCAGGGCGGCCGTTGGCCGAGGCGCCGGTGCTGGTGCTCGCCAATGCGCACCACGCCAGCGGCCTGCTGCCGCTGCGCCATCTGCCGATCCGGCGCGTACGGGGGCAACTGACCACGCTCGAGCCCGGCGATGTCGCCCGGCTGGGCCGCTGGCCCGACTGCGTGGTGACGGGCAGCGGCTACCTGCTGCCGCGCGACGGCGACGGCAGCGCCAGGATCGGGTCCAGCTACGAGCCGGACGAAGGGCCGCTGGTCGAACGGGTCGAGACCCATGCCGACAATCTGCGCCGGCTGTCGGCGCTGTTGCCGGACCGGAGCGCGGCGGTGAGTGCGCTGGATCCCGCCGCGCTGCACGGATATGTCGGCGTGCGCAGCGTCTCGCACAATCGCTTGCCGTGGGTCGGCCAGGTGGCCGACGAGGCCGAGTGCGAGCGCCGGGCGGCCTCGCTGCGCGGCGCGCATCTGCGCGATCTGCCACGGCTGCCGGGGCTGTATGTGGCGCTCGCGTTCGCCTCGCGCGGGCTGACCTGGGCGGCGCTGGCCGGCGAACTGCTGGCCAGCCGGATCGAGGGAGAGCCGCTGCCGGTGGAAAGCGATCTCGCCGACGCGCTGGATCCGGCGCGGCTGCTGCTGCGGGCGCTGCGGCATGGGCAGCACGGCGGCGACGGGCAGGATGCCGAACGGGATACCGGGCGGGATGCTGAACCGGATGCCGGGCAGGGCGCCGGGCGGCCCGGTCAGGCCCTGTCAGGGTAAAAACTGCCGGAACCGGATTGAAACCGTGCGATAATCCGCGTTTTCCGTTTGCGCGGTGTGTTTGTTTGCGCGAGTTCGCGATCGGGGCTCAGGCGGCTTGTCCGCGTGCCTCATGCGTGGCTGGTGCGTGCGAACCGTTCGACGGCCTGAGGGAGAAAACCCTGCACGCAGGCACGCAAGCGGAACGCGCTGACGAACACAACAACATTTCTGGATTGGATTGACGACCATGTCGAATGTGATTGAAAACCTCGGCAAACTCGACCGCAAGGTGACCCTGGCCATTCCGAAGGCCGAGGTCGAGAAGGAGAAGCAGGAGCGCCTGGTTCGCCTGTCGAAGACGGTCAAGATGGCCGGCTTCCGCCCGGGCAAGGTGCCGATGAAGATGGTCGAGAAGCAGTACGGCCAGCAGGTCGAGTTCGAAGTGCGCTTCGACAAGGCCGCCCGCAAGTTCTTCGACATCACCCAGCAGCAGGACGTCAAGGTCGCCGGCCAGCCCAAGTTCGAGATCAAGACCGAAGGCGTGGCGGACGACGAAGTGGCATTCGACGCCACCTTCGAGGTCTACCCGGAAGTCAAGATCGGTGACCTGTCGGCCGCCGAAGTGGTCCGCACCAAGACCGAGATCACCGACGCCGAGATCGACAAGACCATCGAGATCCTGCGCAAGCAGCGCGTCCACTACCACGCCCGCGGCGAAGCCGGCGAGCACGGCGACGGCGGCGGTGAAGTGGCGGCCAAGAACGGCGACCGCGTGACGGTCGACTTCGTCGGCAAGATCGACGGCGTGGAGTTCGCCGGCGGCAAGGCCGAGGACTTCGTCTTCGTGCTGGGCGAAGGCCGCATGCTGCCCGAGTTCGAGCAGGCCGCGCTGGGCCTGAAGGTTGGCGAGAGCAAGACGTTCCCGCTGGCGTTCCCCGAGGACTATCACGGCAAGGAAGTCGCCGGCAAGACCGCCGAATTCACCATCACGATGAAGCAGGTCGAGTGGGCTCACCTGCCTGAAGTCGACGACAACTTCGCCAAGTCGCTGGGCATCGCCGACGGCAGCGTCGAGAAGATGCGCGCCGACATTCGCGAGAACCTGGAGCGCGAGGTCAAGCGCCGCACGCACGCGATGCTGAAGGACCAGGTCATGGAAGCGCTGATCAAGGCCAGCGAGCTGGACGTGCCCAAGGCGCTGATCGAGCAGGACCAGGAGCGCCTGGTGCAGATGGCCCGCCGCGACCTCGAGCAGCGTGGCATGCCGAACGCCAAGGACATGCCGATTCCGCCGGAGATGTTCGCGCAGCAGGCCGAGCGCCGCGTCAAGCTGGGCCTGATCCTGGCCGAGATCGTCAAGGCCAACGGCCTGGAGGCCAAGGCCGACCAGATCAAGGCCGAGATCGAGGAGTTCGCCAAGAGCTACGAAGATCCGAAGGAAGTCATGCGCTGGTACTACGGCGACCAGCAGCGCCTGGCCGAGATGGAAGCCTACGTGCTCGAAAACAACGTGGTAAATTTCGTGTGCGAGAAGGCCAAGGTCATCGACAAGCCGGTGTCCTTCGAAGAGCTGACGGCCGAAGGCAACGGCGGCCAGCAAGCCTGATCGAAAGAAAAAGCCGCCTTCGGGCGGCTTGTTTGCCTTTCGCCGAGGCCACTGGCCTGCCACCGAATTCTGGAGAACCCTGCATGACCCGCAATGATTTGCTCGATCGTCTCGCCACCACGCAAGCCTCGGCGCTGGAGACCATGGGCCTCGGGCTGGTGCCGATGGTGGTCGAGCAGTCCGGTCGGGGCGAGCGCGCCTATGACATCTACTCGCGCCTGCTGAAGGAGCGCCTGGTGTTCATGGTGGGCGAAGTCAACGACCAGACCGCCAATCTGGTGATCGCGCAGCTGCTGTTCCTGGAGAGCGAGAATCCCGACAAGGATGTCTTCCTCTACATCAACTCGCCGGGCGGTTCGGTATCGGCCGGTCTGGCGGTGTACGACACGATGCAGTTCATCAAGCCGGACGTGTCGACGCTGTGCATGGGCATGGCCGCCAGCATGGGCGCGTTCCTGCTGGCCGCCGGCGCCAAGGGCAAGCGCCTGGCGCTGCCCAACTCGCGGATCATGATCCACCAGCCGCTGGGCGGCGCGCGTGGCCAGGCCTCGGACATCGAGATCCAGGCGCGCGAGATCCTCTATCTGCGCGAGCGCCTGAATTCGATCCTGGCCGAGGTCACGGGTCAGCCGGTCGAGAAGATTGCCCGCGATACCGACCGGGACAATTTCATGAGCGGCGACCAGGCGGTCGACTACGGCCTGATCGACAAGGTGATCGCCCGCCGCGGTTGAGCCTGGCGCGGCGCGCCGGCTTCGAACCCTGATCCGGCCTCAAACGGCCAAGCCTACACCACATAACGAGGCCCTGCGCCTCGTTTGTGGTGTTTGCCCCCACACCTTGGGGGTTCCGCCCGCTGCCCGAAAGGTTTTGGCGTATGATGCGTTTGACGCGTATCGCCAAGGTCCTTTCTGCGCCCTGGCGCGCCCCTGCTAATGTGACGATTCCTATGGCGGACAAAAAAGGTTCATCCAGCGAGAAGCTTCTGTATTGCTCCTTCTGCGGCAAAAGCCAGCACGAGGTCAAGAAGCTGATCGCCGGCCCGTCGGTGTTCATCTGCGACGAATGCATCGACCTGTGCAACGAGATCATTCGCGATGAAGCCGCCGGCGCCGACAAGGACGCCCCGGCCGCGGCGAAGTCGGATCTGCCGACGCCGCACGAGATCCGCGAAAGCCTGGACCAGTATGTGATTGGCCAGGAGCAGGCCAAGAAGATCCTGGCCGTGGCTGTCTACAACCACTACAAGCGGCTCAAGCATCTCGGCAAGAAGGACGATGTCGAGCTCTCCAAGAGCAATATCCTGCTGATCGGCCCGACCGGTTCCGGCAAGACGCTGCTCGCGCAGACGCTGGCACGCCTGCTCAACGTCCCCTTCGTGATCGCGGACGCGACCACGCTGACCGAAGCCGGCTATGTCGGCGAGGACGTCGAGAACATCATCCAGAAGCTGCTGCAGAACTGCAATTACGAGGTCGAGAAGGCCCAGCGCGGCATCGTCTACATCGACGAGATCGACAAGATCTCGCGCAAGTCGGACAACCCGTCCATCACGCGCGACGTGTCGGGCGAGGGCGTGCAGCAGGCGCTGCTGAAGCTGATCGAAGGCACCATGGCCTCGGTGCCGCCCCAAGGCGGGCGCAAGCATCCGAACCAGGACTTCCTGCAGGTCGATACCACCAACATCCTGTTCATCTGCGGCGGCGCCTTCGACGGACTGGAGAAGGTGATCATGCAGCGTTCGGACAAGACCGGCATCGGCTTCGGCGCGCAGGTCCAGAGCAAGGAAGAGCGCGACGTCAGCGAGGTGCTGCCGCAGACCGAACCGGAAGACCTGATCAAGTTCGGCCTGATCCCCGAGCTGATCGGCCGCCTGCCGGTGGTCGCGACGCTGTCCAAGCTCGACGAGGCCGCGCTGATGCAGATCCTGGTCGAGCCGAAGAACGCGCTGGTCAAGCAGTATCAGAAACTGCTGGCCATGGAAGGCGTCGAACTGGAAATCCGGCCGGCAGCGCTGTCCGCGATTGCCCGCAAGGCCATCAAGCGCAAGACGGGTGCGCGCGGCCTGCGTTCGATCCTCGAACAATCGCTGATGGATGTCATGTACGACCTGCCGAATTACAAGGGCGTGCAAAAAGTCGTGATCGACGAAAGCACCATCACGGGCGACGCACCTCCCTTGCTGATGTACGAGGACCAGCCCAAAGTGGCTGGCTCCAACTGACGCGAACGCCGGCGCATGGGCGGACCCCGCGCCGGCAGCCAACCGACAGGCCGTTCGCGAAAAGCGAGCGGCTTTTTTTCTTCATTTCGCCAAACGAACGGGAGGAAACGCGGGTATGCTGTTTGCGCGGGATTCGCAAGTGTCGGGGCCGTCATTTGACTGATGCTGCGAACCGGTGATTGCTGTCTTGTAATCGGTTCGTGCGACCCAATTTACGCCTTAAATGACTGACTGGGGAAACTGATGTCTGGAACACAACTCCTCCCGGCTGAGCCGATTCGCCTCCCACTGTTGCCGCTGCGCGACGTGGTGGTGTTTCCGCACATGGTGATCCCGCTGTTCGTGGGTCGCCCGAAGTCCATCAAGGCGCTGGAAACTGCGATGGAGTCGGGCAAGAGCATCATGCTCGTGGCCCAGAAGACGGCGGCGAAGGATGAGCCCACCGCCGAAGACCTGTACGAGGTCGGCTGCATCGCCAATATCCTGCAGATGCTGAAGCTGCCCGACGGCACCGTGAAGGTGCTGGTTGAGGGCACGCAGCGCGCGAATATCCGCGAAGTGAGCGAGGACGACTCGCATTTCATGTGCGAGGCCGTGCCGGTGCCCCTGGGCCCGGGCGAAAGCGCCGAGACCGAGGCCTTGCGCCGCGCGATCGTGTCGCAATTCGACCAGTACGTGAAGCTGAACAAGAAGATCCCGCCGGAGATCCTGACCTCGCTGTCGGGCATCGACGAGCCGGGTCGCCTGGCCGATACCATCGCCGCGCATCTGCCGATCAAGCTCGAGCAGAAGCAGAAGATCCTGGAGATGGTCAACGTGACCGAGCGCCTGGAGAGCCTGCTGTCGCAGCTCGAGGGCGAGATCGACATCCTGCAGGTCGAGAAGCGCATCCGTGGCCGCGTCAAGCGGCAGATGGAGAAGAGCCAGCGCGAGTACTACCTGAACGAGCAGGTCAAGGCCATCCAGAAGGAACTGGGCGAAGGCGAAGAGGGCGCCGATCTGGAGGAGCTCGACAAGCGCATCAAGGCCGCCCGCATGCCGAAGGAGGCCAAGAAGAAGGCCGAGGCCGAGTTCAAGAAGCTCAAGCTGATGTCGCCGATGTCGGCCGAGGCGACCGTCGTGCGCAACTACATCGACACGCTGGTCAACCTGCCGTGGCGCAAGAAGAGCAAGGTCAATAACGACCTGGCCAACGCCGAGCGCGTGCTGGACGAAGACCACTACGGTCTCGAGAAGGTCAAGGAACGGATCCTGGAATACCTCGCCGTGCAGCAGCGCGTCGACAAGGTCAAGGCGCCGATCCTGTGCCTGGTCGGGCCGCCCGGGGTCGGCAAGACCTCGCTGGGCCAGTCGGTGGCGCGTGCGACGAACCGCAAGTTCGTGCGCATGGCGCTGGGCGGCGTGCGCGACGAGGCCGAGATCCGCGGTCACCGCCGGACCTACATCGGTTCGATGCCCGGCAAGATCCTGCAGAGCCTGACCAAGGTCGGCGTGCGCAATCCGCTCTTCCTGCTCGACGAGATCGACAAGATGGGCATGGACTTCCGCGGCGACCCGTCGTCGGCGCTGCTCGAGGTGCTGGACCCGGAACAGAACCACACGTTCCAGGACCACTACATCGAGGTGGACTTCGACCTGTCGGACGTGATGTTCGTGGCGACCTCGAACTCGCTGAACATTCCCCCGCCGCTGCTCGACCGGATGGAAGTGATCCGGCTGTCCGGCTACACGGAGGAAGAGAAGGTCAATATCACCCAGCGTTACCTGCTGCCGAAGCAGATCCGCAACAACGGCCTGAAGCCGGGCGAGATCGAAGTCACCGAAGCGGCGATCCGCGACATCATCCGCTACTACACCCGGGAAGCCGGCGTGCGCTCGCTCGAACGCGAGGTGTCGAAGATCGCCCGCAAGGTGGTCAAGATGCTGCTGCTGAAGAAGGAGAGCGGCACGGTCAAGGTCGATTCGGACAACCTGGACAAATTCCTCGGCGTGCGCAAGTACGACTTCGGTCTGGCCGGCAAGGAAAACCAGGTGGGACAGGTCACGGGTCTGGCGTGGACCGAGGTCGGCGGCGATCTGCTGACGATCGAGGCGGCGCTGATGCCGGGCAAGGGCAATATCACCCGCACCGGCTCGCTGGGCGACGTGATGAAGGAATCGGTCGAGGCAGCCCGTTCGGTGGTGCGTTCGCGCGCCCGCCGGCTGGGCATCACGGACGAGATGTTCGAGAAGCGGGACATCCACATCCACGTGCCCGAGGGCGCGACGCCGAAGGACGGTCCGTCCGCCGGTATCGCGATGACGACGGCGCTGGTGTCGGTGCTCAGCGGCATCCCGGTGCGCGCCGATGTGGCGATGACCGGCGAGATCACGCTGCGCGGCGAAGTGCTGCCGATCGGCGGTCTGAAGGAGAAGCTGCTGGCCGCCCACCGCGGTGGCATCAAGCTGGCGCTGATTCCCGAGGAGAACGTCAAGGACCTCGCCGACATCCCGGACAACGTCAAGAACAATATCGAAATCGTTCCGGTGCGCTGGATCGACAAGGTGTTGGAAATGGCGCTCGAGCGCAAGCCCGAGCCGTTGCCGGAGGAAGTCGCCAGCCCTGCCGAAGTCAAGGACAAGGGCGCGGCTGCCACGCACGAGATGATTCACCACTGATCGCGTGAGGGCGGGGCGGGGCGATCCCGACCGCGCCCGCCGGCACCGCAAAACCGCAGGGTTCGCCCTGCGGTTTTTTTTTCGCGCCGCGCGGTGTTCGGCTTGGCAAAGCCAAACGCGCTGTATTACACTTGCGGCCTCGCAGCGCAAACGGCAGTCAACGGCTGATACGTGCGCGGCGATACAGCCTGAATGGCGGCATTGCGGCCACATCGCGGCAACATCGAGCGGGTGCTTAGCTCAGCTGGTAGAGCGGCGCCCTTACAAGGCGTAGGTCGGGGGTTCGATCCCCTCAGCACCCACCACTCACTCGATGGCCCGATCGCCATGCCCCGCGTCATCAGGCCGTGTCGCCGGTAGCGAGACCGACATCGGAGTGGTAGTTCAGTCGGTTAGAATACCGGCCTGTCACGCCGGGGGTCGCGGGTTCGAGTCCCGTCCACTCCGCCACATTGCATCCGGGCACCGCCAGGTGGCCGGCCGAATCAGCCGCCTCCATGCGGCTGTTTTCATTTGTAGCCCGTCTTGTAGCCCGTCTTTTGCCCAGTCCGCAGCGGCCGCCGACGCCACATCCACAGGGCGACCCTGCGCAGCCTGCTAGAATCGCGGAGTTTGACCTCCGTCCCAACTTGATCCCGAGTCAGCATGCTTGATTTCGTTCGCAACAACCGGCGCCTGATGCTTTTGCTGCTGCTGGTGCTGGTGTTTCCGTCGTTCGTGTTCTTCGGCGTGGAAAGCTATTCGCGCTTCATGGACAGCTCGCACGACGCCGCCAAGGTCGGTGGCCGCGCCATCACCCAACAGGAAGTCGATAACGTGCTGCGCGAGCAGTCGGAGCGGATGCGTCAGGTGCTGGGCGCCGCCTACGATCCGCGCCAGTTCGAAGGGCCGGAAGCGCGCAAGGCCGTGCTCGATCAGCTGATCCTGCAGCGCGTGGTGGCCGACGAGGTCAATCGCGAGCATCTGACCGTGTCGAACGAGCGCCTGTACGAGGCGATCATCGCGATCCCCGCGATCGCACAGCTGCCGAAGAAGGCGGACGGCACGGTCGAGGACAAGGCCTATATCGAACTGCTGGCCTCGCAGGGCATGACGCCCGAACAGTTCGACGCGCGCATGCGCTTCGACCTGGCGACGCAGCAGCTCGGCCAGTCGATCGGTGCCACGGCCTTCATGCCGAAGTCGCTGCTCGACCGCCTGATCGCCGCGCGCGACCAGCAGCGCGAGGTCCAGCCGCTGCTGCTGAAGGCGACCGACTACGCCGCCAAGGTCACGGCCGACGACGCCGCGCTGAAGGCGTACTACGACAAGCATCGCCAGGCCTTCAGCGTGCCAGAGCAGGCCAAGGTCGAATACCTGGTGCTGTCCGCCGATGCGCTGGCCGCCGGCATCAGCATCACGCCCGAGCAGCTCAAGTCCTACTACGACAGCAATATCGCGCGCTTCCGTACCGACGAGCAGCGCCGCGCCAGCCATATCCTGATCGCCGCCTCGAAGGACGCGCCCGCCGCGGAACGCCAGGCCGCCAAGGACAAGGCGACCAGGCTGCTGGAAGAGCTGCGCAAGCATCCGGACACCTTCGCCGACGTCGCGCGCAAGCAGTCGCAGGATCCGGGCTCGGCGGAGAAGGGCGGCGACCTCGGCTTCATGGGTCGGGGCGCGCTGGTCAAGCCGTTCGAGGACGCGATGTACGCGCTGCAGCCGAACCAGCTCAGCGATGTGGTCGAGACCGACTACGGCTATCACATCATCAAGGTGACCGAGATCAAGCCGTCGCAGACGCGTCCGCTCGAGGCGGTCAAGACCGAGCTCGAAGCCGAACTGCGCAAGCAGCTGGCGGCCAAGCAGTTCACCGAGCAGGCCGATGCCTTCGGCAATACCGTCTATGAGCAAGCGGACAGCCTGAAGCCGGCCGCCGACAAATTCAAGCTGACGATCCAGACCGCCGACAACGTGACCCGCGCGCCGAACCCCGCGCTGGGCGCCAACAATCCGCTGAACAACGAGAAGGTGCTGACCGCGCTGTTCAGCGATGACGCGATCAAGAACAAGCGCAACACCGAAGCGATCCAGGTCGGTCCCGAAACGCTGGTTGCCGGCCGTGTGGTCGAGTACCGCCCGGCATCGGTGCGGCCGTTCGACGCGGTGCGCGACCAGGTCCGCGCGCAGTACGTGGCCGAGCAGGCCGCCGAACTGGCGCGCAAGGACGGCGAAGCGCAGCTCGCCAAGCTCAAGCAGAGCGGTTCGGCCGACGGCTTCGGCGCGGCCGTGACGGTGTCGCGCCAGCAGCCGGCCGGTCTGGCGCCGAAGGCGGTCGAGGCCGTGATGCGTGCCGATGCGTCGAAGCTGCCGGCGATGGTCGGCGTCGATCTGGGCGCGCAGGGCTATGCGATCTATCGCATCGCCAAGGTTTCGCAGCCGGCGCAGGCCAATCCCGCGCAGCGCCAGGCCGATGCCCAGCAGCTGTCGCAGCTGGCCGGCCAGAGCGAGCTGGAAGCGTTCTTCGAGAGCCTGAAGGCGCGGTCGGACGTCGAGGTGCTCAAGCCCGCGGCGCCGGCGGAATCCCAGCCGGCAGGCTGATGGCGATGGACAGGCCCGGCAGGGTCTGCCCGGTAGTCATGGAGAATGCATGGAGGAAAGGGGCCCCGCGGGGCCCCTTTCTCATGCGCCGGTGGTCAGGGCCACCGGGCTGCCGTTCAGGCACCGGCGGTCAAGGCCGCCGTGCGGTCGTTCACCCATCCATCCTGCAGGGCACCGTGCTGGGGCTTACCCGCGGCGCTGCTGCGCCTTGCCTTCCTCCGCGCTGCGCCGCTGGCGTTTGAGCAGCGGCTCCAGCTGCGGCCAGACGGTGTCGAGCAGCGCCGGCTGGGCCTGCGCGGTCGGATGGATGCGATCGTCCTGGAACCAGTCGGGCCGCGTCACCACCTTGTCGAGCAGGAAGGGCACCAGCGGCAGCTGATACTCCTTCGCCAGCTTCGGATACAGCGCGAAGAAGCGCTCGGTGTAGTCGGGCCCGTAGTTGGGCGGGATCCGCATGCCGATCAGCAGCACGCTGGCCTTGGCCGCCTTCGCGCTGGTGACGATCTGGCGCAGATTGGACTCGGTGCTCTGCAGCGGCAGGCCGCGCAGCGCGTCGTTGGCGCCGAGCTCGACCACCACGACGGCGGGCCGGTGGCGGGCCAGCAGATCGGGCAGACGGGTCTTGCCGCCCACCGTGGTCTCGCCGCTGATGCTTGCATTGACGACGCTATAATCGAACCTCTCCGCGCGCAGGCGGTCTTCCAATAACTTGACCCATCCTGCGCCGCGCGCGATGCCATATTCCGCCGACAGGCTGTCGCCAAGCACCAGGATGGTGGGCGCGCGTTGCGCCAGTGCCGGCATCGCCGCCAGCGCCAGCAGCCCGCCCAGCACCAGGGCGCGCCAGCGTCCACCGATGTCCCGCCAGAAACCGTTCCGGAAACCCTCGCTCATGTCCTCATCCATTCTTGCTGTCGAATCCTTGGGAAAGACCGTGACGGACGCGACTGGTTCGCTGACGATTCTGCACGACGTGTCCTTTTCCGTCACGCCCGGCGAAACGCTGGCCATCGTCGGCGCCTCGGGTTCGGGCAAATCGACGTTGCTCGGGCTGATGGCCGGCCTCGATCTGCCGAGCCGCGGCACCGTGTCGCTGCACGGGCACGACCTGTTCGCGCTCGACGAGGACCAGCGCGCCGCGCTGCGCGGCCGGCATGTCGGCTTCGTGTTCCAGTCCTTCCAGCTGGTCGGCCATCTGACCGCGCTGGAGAACGTGATGCTGCCGCTGGAGCTGCGCGGCGAGACCGACGGCGTGCGCGAGCGCGCCAAGGCGATGCTGGAACGGGTGGGCCTGGGCGCGCGCCTGTCGCACTATCCGCGCACGCTGTCGGGCGGCGAGCAGCAGCGCGTGGCGCTGGCCCGTGCCTTCGTCACGCGGCCTGACATCCTGTTCGCCGACGAGCCCACCGGCAGCCTCGATACCGCGACCGGCGAAGCGGTGATCGCGCTGATGTTCGAACTGAACCGCGACGCCGGCTCGACGCTGGTGCTGGTCACGCACGACCGCTCGGTCGCGGCGCGCTGCGGCCGCATCCTGACCATCGAGGCAGGGAAGGTCGCCAGCGACGAGTGGATGGGCGCCGAGGTCTGAGCACGCGGCCAGGGCCGGCGCTCAGCCTCCGCGGGCCAGCGCGCTTCTGGCGCGCGCGATCAGCGCGCTGGTGGACGGATCGTGCGGGCCTTCGCCGCGTCCGTTCAGCTCGGCCTCGATCGGCCGCGCCAGCAGCTTGCCCAGTTCGACGCCCCACTGGTCGAACGAGTTGATATTCCAGATGGCGCCCATCACGAAGGTGCGGTGCTCGTACAGCGCGATCAGCGCGCCCAGCGCGCGCGGCGTGATGCCCTCGATCAGCAGCATATTGCTGGGCCGATTGCCCGCGAAACGCATATGCGCGATGCGCTCGGGCTCGACGATTCCGGCCGCGCGCAGTTCGTCCTCGGTTCGTCCGCGCATCAGCGCCTCGGCCTGCGCGAAGCAGTTGGCCAGCAGCTTGGCATGATGGCCCGGCAGCGTGCGCGGGGCGGACAGCGGCGCGACGAAGTCGACCGGCACGATCTGCGAGCCCTGGTGGATCAGCTGGAAATAGGCGTGCTGGCCATTGGTGCCGGCCGTCCCCCAGACCACGGGCGAGGTGTCGACGCGCACCGGCTGGCCGTCGCGCTGCACCGACTTGCCGTTGCTCTCCATTTCCAGTTGCTGCAGGAAGGCGGGGAACAGTTCCAGCGAGGTCGAGTACGGTGCCATGCAGCTGGTCGGCAGGCCGAACACATTGCGGTACCAGACCCCCAGGAGGCCGAGGATCACCGGCATGTTGCGCGCGAGCGGCGCGGTGCGGAAGTGCTCGTCCATCTCGCGGCCGCCGGCCAGCAATTCGGCAAAGGCCTCGAAGCCCAGCGCCAGCGTGATCGACAGCCCGACCGACGACCACAGCGAAAAGCGGCCGCCGATCCAGTCCCAGAACTCGAACATATTGGCCGGGTCGATGCCGAAGGCGCGCACCGCCTCGAGATTGGTCGAGACCGCGACGAAATGGCGCGCCAGTCCGCTCTCCGGCACGCCGCGCGCGACAAACCACTGGCGCGTGCTGTTGGCATTCGCCATCGTCTCGAGCGTGGTGAAGGTCTTCGAGCAGACGATCACCAGCGTGCGTTCGGGATCGAGCCGCGCCAGCGTCTCGGCCAGCTCGGTGCCGTCGACGTTGGAGACGAAATGCACGCGCGGCCCGGAAACCTTGCCACCTTCGCTACCATCGCCGGCAAGGTGCGCCAGCGCGCGGCACACCATGCGCGGTCCGAGGTCCGAGCCACCGATGCCCAGGTTCACCACGTCGGTGATGGTCTTGCCGCTATGCCCCTTCCATTCGCCGCTGCGCACGCGCTGCGAGAAGTCGCGCATGCGCGCGAGCACATCGTGCACCGCCGGCATCACTGGCTTGCCATCGACCTGGAACGGGGCATCGGGCGCGGCGCGCAGCGCCATATGCAGCGCGGCCCGATCCTCGGTCGCATTGATATGTGCGCCAGCGAACATGGCATCGCGCCGCGCGGGCACGCCGGCCTCTTCGGCGAGCTGGACCAGCAGGTCCATCGTCTCCGGCACGATGCGGTTCTTCGAGTAGTCCAGGAACAGGCCGGCCGCTTCCAGCGAGAACCGGTCGACCCGCTCGCGGGCGTCGGGCGCGGCAAACCAGTCGCGCATCCGCTGGTCGCGGATCGCTTGGTAGTGCTGCTGCAGACGTTGCCAGGCGGGAAGATCAGTAGGCATTGCGAAATACGGGCGGAGTAGGGTCGAACGCAAAAAAGTCGAGCGGACGATGCAAGCGGATCACGAGCGCGGAACGAGCGCAAAAAAAACGAGCGCAGACGACGCGGAACGTGCCGAGTATAGCGTGCACATTCGGCGAAAACTGTCAGACAACGCCGCAATCAGCGCGTTCCGCCGAGGCTCCTGGCCACCAGCCGCAATGCCGATTCGCCGCCCGCGACCCAGACGCCGCCGGCGCAGATCACCGCGATGCCCAGCGCCGTGGTCCAGTCCGGCAGCTGGCCGAAGGCGAGGAAGCCGACCGTGGTGGCCGAGATGATCTGCAGATAGAGGAAGGGGCTCAGGAACGATGCGTCGGCGTACTGGAAGGCGCGGATCACGAAGTAGTGGCCGAGCGAACCGGTGATGCCCGCCGACAGCAGCAGCGCGCATTGCAGCGGCGTCGGCATCGCGGTGAACCAGAAGAAGGGCACCAGCAGCGTGGTCAGCGCGGCGCCGGTGATGCCGCTCCAGATCAGCGTGGTCATCGGCGCATCGTGGGCCGCCATGCGCCGCGTCAGCATCTGCAGCAGCGCGAACAGCAGTGCCGAGGTGAGGCCCAGCGCCACGCCGCCGGGCGTCAGCTCGCCGCCGGGGCGTACCACCACCAGCATGCCGGCAAAGCCGATCAGCACGCCGCTCCAGCGCATCAGGCGGGCGTGGCGGCCCGGGCGTTCGCCGAGCAGCCATGGCGACAGCGCGACGACGAACAGCGGCGCGCAGAAGTTCAGCGCGGTAGCCGTCGCCAGCGGCATCAGCTTCAACACCGAGAAGAACACCAGCGTCGAGGCCAGCATCAGGCCGCCGCGCATCCATTGCAGCCGTGGCTGGCCGGTGCGGACCTGTGCCCGGAAGCGCGCCGGGCCGAGCAGCAGGAAGATGGCGACCACATGGCCGACGTAGCGCACCCACGCGACCGCCATGATCGGCAGGCCCTGCTGGGTCAGCGTCTTGCCGGTGGCATCGAGCAGCGTCAGGATCCATTGGCCCAGCACCAGCAGCGCGATGCCGGTCAACAGTTGCCGGCGGCTCGGCGCCGCGCCCTGTATCGGGATCGCGCCGCTCATTGCCGCGCACCCGGCATGACCAGCGCGTTCAGTTCGTACCGCGCGGCGCGGGGCAATTCGCCGGCGGTCAGCCCGGCGGGGCCTTCGCCGCCCGCCACCAGGCGATCGGCGGCACGGCCATGCAGCCAGACCGCGGCCAGCGCCGCGGACTCGGCCGCCATGCCCTGTGCCAGCAGCGCGCCGATCATGCCGGCCAGCACGTCGCCGGTGCCGGCGGTGGCCAGGCCCGCATTGCCGGTCGGGTTGATGGTGACCGCGTGCTCGCCCGCGTTCTTGCCGGGACCGGCGATCACGGTGCCCGAGCCCTTGAGCACGACCACCGCCTGCCATTGCGCGGCGAGCGCGCGTGCCGCGGCGAGGCGATCGCGCTGGATCTCCGCCACGGTGCAGCCCATCAGCCGCGCCGCTTCGAGCGGATGAGGCGTCAGCACGCGTGGCGCAGTGCCGGCCCCGGCCAACGCCGCCAGGGCCGCGTCGGTGGCCAGCAGGTTCAGCGCATCGGCATCGAGCACCGTGGGCGTACCGGCCTGCAGCGCGACCCCGAGCCATTGGCGCGCGTACTCGCCGGTGCCCATGCCCGGCCCGGCGACCAGTGCCGACATCTCGGCCAACTGCAGCCGGTCGACCGGATGCAGCATCAGTTCGGGATGTACCGGATCGAACGGCGGCGCGGGGTCGGCCAGAAAGCCGATGTGCACGCGCCCGGCGCCCAGATGCAGCGCCGCCCGGGCGCCGAGCAGCGGCGCGCCGACCATGCCGATGCTGCCGCCGATCACCGCCAGCGTGCCGAAGCTGCCCTTGTGGGTGGCATGCCGCCGGCCGGGCAGCGCGGCGGCGAAGCGGGCCGGCGTATTGGCCCAGGCCGCCGGTGTGTCCTGCGGCGGATAGCCGAGGCCGAGCGGCGCGATATCGAGCTCGCCGGCGCAGTCGCGGCCGTCGAGCGTCAGCAGCCCGGGCTTGGCGGCGATGAAGGTCAGCGTGCGCGTCGCGCGCACCGCGGGCGCACCGGCGCCAGTATCGGCCGACAGGCCGCTCGGCACGTCCAGCGCGAATACCGGCACGCCCTGGTCGGCCAGGATGCCAAGGCGCGCGATCCATTCGGCCAGCGCGCCGCTGGCGGGACGGTTCAGCCCGATGCCCAACAGGCCGTCGACCACGGCGGCAAAACGCGGCGCTGTCGCGGGCCAGGGAGGGGCCGTCTGCGGCGAGGCGGCATCGGGCACCAGCACCTGCAGCGGCACGCCGGCGTCGTTTGCCTGCTGCCACGCGCGCGCGGCGTCGGCGGGCAGGCGCGCGGGGTCGGCCAGCAGCCAAGCCTGGATCTCGCGCCCGGCCCGATGCAGGTGCGTGGCCGCGACCAGCGCGTCGCCGCCGTTATTGCCCGGCCCGGCCAGCAACAGCAGCGGTCCGGCCGGCGCGTGGGCATTCAGCCAGGCGGCAGTCGCGGCGCCGGCGCGGGCCATCAGCGTGAATGGCGACAGGCCGGCGTAGGCGGCCTGTTCGAGCCGGCGGATCGCGGCGCTGTCGAACAAGGGGACCGGCGTGCTGCTGGCCGGATCGAAGCGCAGCCAGTCCGCATTCGCAGTGGCTTCGGCGATTTCGGCGGTCACGGCGGTCTCAGCGGCCGTCCCGCCGGCGGCCGTCCCCGCGGCGGCAGGAGAGGAGAAGGGCGTCATCGGCGCATTATCGCAGCGCTGCCCGCAAGCGGCTCATCGCCGCGGACCGAGGCCGTAGCGGTCCGGCGTCAGCCCTTCCAGGTCGATCTCGGCCGCCGCGCCGGCCACCTGGGCGGCGAGCAGCTTGCCCGAGCCGCAGGCCATCGCCCAGCCGGTCGAGCCATGGCCGAGATTGAGGAACAGCCCCGGCACGTCGGTGGCGCCGATCAAGGGCGGTCCGTCCGGCAGCATCGGCCGGGCACCGGTCCACAGCGAGGCTTCGCCGTAGTTGGCGGCGCCGGGGAACCAGTCGCGTCCGACCTTCAGCAGCGTGCGCACCGCGGCCTGGCGCAGGTCCAGCTTGCGCGAGCCGAGCTCGGCGGTGCCGGCCAGCCGAATGCGATTGCCCATGCGGGTGATCGCGACCTTGTACGACTCGTCCATCAGCGCGGCCAGCGGCGCCTGCAGGGCATCGCGCACGGGCACCGTCGCCGAATAGCCCTTGACCGGATACAGCGGCACGCGCAGGCCGAGCGGGCGCAGCAGCGCGGCACTGGCGACGCCGGCGGCCACCACGACGTGCGGTGCGCGCAGGATCGAGTCCCCTCCCTGGCACCGCACGGAGACGGACAGCATGCCGTCGCGAGGCGCGCCGATGCCATGCACGGTGGTGTCCATCTGAAACCGCACGCCCGCCGCCTCGGCGAATTGCCGCAGCCGGCGCGTGAACATCGGGCAATTGCCCGATTCGTCCTCGGGCAGATGCAGCCCGCCGGCCAGCGCGGTGTCCGGAGCGAGGCCGGGCTCGAGGCGGCGGCATTCGGCGGCATCGATCAGCCGGTGCGGCACCGCGTTGTCGCGCAGCAGCGCCAGCGCGGGCCGGGCCATGTCGAGATCGCGTTCGGTCCTGAACAGCTGCAGATAGCCCTGCGACTGCTCGTAGTCGATCTGCAGCTGGTCGCGCAGCTGGTGCAGGCAGGCGCGGCTGTAGAAGGCCAGCCGCTGCATGCGCAGCTTGTTGATGCGATACCGTTCGAGCCGGCATTCGCCGAGCCAGCGCGCAATCCAGCGCCACATCGCGGGGTCGGCGCTGGGGCGGAACACCACCGGCGAGGTACTGGCGAAGAGGGTGCGCAGCACCTTGGCCGGCATCCCGGGCGCGGCCCACGGTGTCACATACCCGGGCGCGATCACGCCGGCGTTGCCGAAGCTGGTCTCCTGCGCGGGAGAGGCGCGCCGGTCCAGCACGGTGACCTCGAAGCCGGCCTCGCGCAGATACCAGGCCGAGCACACGCCGATCACGCCGGCCCCGATCACGATCGCACGCATGGCGCCTACATCTTCATCTGCGCGGGCAGGTAGGTCACCAGGCCGGGGAAGGCCCAGATCAGCAGCACCGCCACCACCATCAGCACGAAGAAGGGGAAGGCGGCCCAGGCGATATAGCTGATATTGCGCCGGGTCATCCCCTGCAGCACGAACAGGTTGAAGCCGACCGGCGGCGTGATCTGCGCCATCTCGACCACCAGCACGACGAAGATGCCGAACCACAGCAGGTCGATGCCGACCGCCTGGATCGTCGGCAGCAGCACCGACATCGTCAGCACCACCATCGAGATGCCGTCGAGGAAGCAGCCCAGGATGATGAAGAACACCATCAGCGCGATGATCAGCATGAACGGCGTCAGGTTCAGGCCGACGATCCACTCGGCCAGATGGCGGGGCAGGCCGATGAAGCCCATTGCCAGCGTCAGGAACGACGAGCCGGCCAGGATCAGCGCGATCATGCAGTACAGCCGCGTCGCCGACATCAGCGAATCGCGGAACGTTTCCCACGTCAGCGTGCGTTGCGCCAGCGCGAGCACCAGCGCGCCCACCACGCCGAGCGCGGCCGCCTCGGTGGCGGTGGCGATGCCGGCGTAGATCGAGCCCAGCACCGCGCCGATCAGCAGTACCACCGGGATCAGGTGGCGCGATTCGGCCAGCTTGGCATGCAGGTCCAGCCGATGCTCGGGCACCGGGATCGCATCGCGATGCCGCCAGCCCCAGACCGCGACGTAGCCCATGAACAGCAGCGCCAGCATCAGGCCCGGCAGCACGCCGCCGATGAACAGCTTGCCGATGGACACATCGGCGGTGACGCCATAGACGATCATGATGATCGACGGCGGAATCAGCAGGCCCAGCGTGCCGGCGCCCGCCAGCGAGCCGATTGCCATCGAC
>Ga0065721_10004892_pt1 | contig 18634 bp, 13 predicted proteins | sample Mesricmetagenome_FD_59108 | JGI IMG/M metagenome (GOLD analysis project Ga0065721, IMG submission 59108) | Mesophilic microbial community from rice straw/compost enrichment Sample: eDNA_1 v2 (version 2) | ecosystem: Engineered > Solid waste > Grass > Composting > Bioreactor | place: USA: Davis... | reverse complement strand
GCACGATGAGGAGGGGACTGGTCCGGACGGTGACGGGGGACGTCGAGCCGGCGGAACTCGGCATGACCCTGATGCACGAGCACATTCTGTGCGATCTCACGCCGTCTGAGCGCAGGGTGGCGCCACAGGATGAAGCCGTCATCACGCTCGACAACGTCTTCGACGTCACCTATCGGCCGAACGATTACGCGGGAAATCACCGGCTGCAGGATTTCGCCGTCGCGGCTACGGAGGTCGAGCGCTTCCGTGCAACGGGTGGCGGCACCATCGTCGAAATGTCGACGGGCGGGCTGCAACCCGAGCCGGAAAACCTGAAGCGGATCAGCGAGCGGACGGGCGTTCACATCGTCCTGGGCGCCGGCTTCTACACAGAGCCCTATCAGAACGAAGAGACACTGGCGCTCTCGGTGGAGGCTTTGACCGACATCATCGTCGGGCAACTCACGGAGGGGGCGTGGGGCACCGATATCCGCTGCGGCATCATCGGCGAAATCGGCTGCTCCTGGCCTCTGACGCCGTTCGAGACCCGCTCCCTGCTGGCAGGAGCCCGCGCACAGCAGGCGACGGGCACCGCCCTCACCGTGCATCCCGGCCGCCACCCCGATGCGCCGTTCGAGATACTCGATCTTCTGGAGCGGGCCGGCGCGGATATCTCACGGGTCATCATCGATCACATGGAGCGCACGTTTTCCAGCTTCGATCAGGTGCTCGCGCTCGCGCGGCGCGGATGTGTCGTGGAATACGACTTCTTCGGCATCGAGCAGTCGCAATACTGGCTGGGCGTTGCCGACCTGCCGACGGACTGGATGCGCATCTACGCCATTCGGCGACTGTTCGAGGAGGGCTTGGCCGACAACGTGGTCGTGTCGCAGGACATTTGCACCCGCTCTCGGCTGCAAACCTATGGCGGTCACGGCTACGGGCACCTGATCCGCAACGTGATTCCCCTGATGCGGGACCGGGGTTTCGGGCAGAGCGAAATCGACAAGCTGCTGATCGAAACGCCGGCGCGTCTCCTGGCGACGGCGTAGAGCGGTCAGGTGATATTCTCGAACGCGAACTGCCGGAGGCTGCGCATGTGACGCTGCATGGCCTGGCGGGCGGTTTCGCCGTCTCCGGCTTCCAGCGCGTCGAGGATCTGCAGATGTTCCGTGAGATCGGGCTGCGCCCGGTCGGCCAGTCTGGCGATCTCGAACATCTGGCTGGTGACGCGCAATTGCCGGATGAGCCGCCCGAGCACGTCGTTGCCACAATGATCGATCGAAAGCCGGTGCAGATTGTTGTCCGAGAGCCAGTGGTCTTCGATATCGTAGGTTTCGGTTCGCTTCAGCCGGTCGATCTCGGTGCGAACGCTGGCGATCTCTTCAGGCGGCACGTGCCCCGCGGCCAGCATGGCAGCCTCGCCCTCCAGGAGCTCCCGGACCTTCAGGCTCTGCAGATATTCGCCGAGATCGACGTGGCGGACCGCATAGGAATGGCCGCTTGCCCTGACGACGAGGCCTTCGCCTTCCAGCCGCTGCAGGGCCTCGCGCAACGGCGTGCGCGAGATGGCGAGCTGTTCGGCGAGCTTGGCTTCGAAAATGAGGTCGCCGCCGCGCAGTTCGCGCTTGCGTATCATGTCGGAGATTGCCGCATGGGCGTGCATCGAAAGGCTCTGCCCGGAGGGGCGGTCGCGATGCGCGTGCGATAAGGTCTTCATTCGGCGACTGCTTCTCAACCGATCCGGATCTCGCCTCTGCGCCTCGAGCCTGCTCTCGATCTTGTCTTTTCACGAAGGAGATCAGGCGCTCGACATGCGCGGCAACCTTGTAACCGACCGCGGCGTGCCTTTACCAGAATGCCGCGGCACGCCGGGCATTTCCGCCAGATGAGCCTCCACGTCACCGTGTCCCGTGGTGACGCCCGATGAACTTTCCTTGGTGTATGCCATGATTCATACCACGGGATTCGGGAAAGAGCGTCGGAGGCGGCAGGCTGTGGACGAGAGCACCAGCACGGACAAGAGGCTTGCCGACGAAACCTACCGCACCCTGCTTGAGGAAATCCTTTCGGCGCAGCTTTCCGGCGGGATGGTGGTGCAGGAGCGGCGGCTCGCACTCCGCCTCGGCGTCTCGCGCTCTCCCATGCGCGATGCCCTCGGTAGGTTGGAAGGTCAGGGCCTCCTGGTCCGCAATGCAAGGGGCGCGCTGACGGTCAGGGTCATCACGCTCGCCGATTATCTCAACAGCATCGCCATGCGCCTGCTGATCGAACCGACCGCGGCGGCGCAGGCCTGCGGCTCGATCGCGGCGGAGAAGGTGGCGAAGCTCACGGAGATGCTGCGCGCCATCGAGGCCGATCCCCCTCCCGATCCATCCTTCGTCTGGGCTTTCGACGATGCACTGCATGAAAGCATCGGCGAGGCGAGCGGTAATCCCTTCATGGCGGAGACCATCGTGCAGATGCGCCGCTATACGACCATCTTCGAGCGCCAGCGCAAGCTCGCGCAGCGGAAGCCCGGCCTCGCGGATCATCAGGGCATTCTCGCCGCCCTCGCCGCAGGCGATGCTCGAGCTGCCTTCGCGGCGATGACCCTGCATCTCCAACGCGTACGCGAGAACGTGCTGTCGACCTACTAGTGTCGCAAGCCGAGGTCCATTGGCCAGCCGGTCCGGCTGCATCGCGAGCATGACGGCGACGGGGAAGCCGCGGCGCAAGCGGCTCATGGCGATTCCCTCACGGGGAACATGTGGCGACGCGACTGTGCCGAGTTTTGTGCCGGGCGTTCTGCATCGCAGTCCCGGCTTGTTCGCCAACTGCGCAAGCGAGCGGCCCTGCTGGCCGGCCTGTAATCCGCTGATTTCCTCGGATTTCCGCGGAGACGAGGGGATTCGAACCCCTGATACGTGTTACCACGTATAACGGTTTAGCAAACCGCCGCCTTCAGCCACTCGGCCACGTCTCCTGCGGCGGCCAAGCCCTAACCTTTTCGCGGATTCCGGTCAACATGCCAGTTGGGTCATGCACCGTCGCTTGGGGCTGCGCCCCGCCTGCGCCGCGAGCGGGAAGAGGCCGCTTGCTCCCGGCCGGAGCGATGCTGCAGTGCAGCGGTGGGCAGGGCGCCGACGCGGAAGTACATTGTGATTCCGTTGTTTGCGCCTTGCTGCATTGCGTGTATGGCAAGGGAGCTTTGCGCTGTTTGAGAGGGGGCTCTGCATGAAGATCAAGCGCCTGTTGGTTGCCAACCGCTCCGAGATCGCCATTCGCGTGTTTCGGGCGGCCACGGAACTCGGCATCCAGACGGTGGCGATCTATGCGGAAGAGGACAAACTCTCGCTGCACCGCTTCAAGGCGGACGAGGCCTATCAGGTCGGCAAGGGCAAGGGGCCGCTCGAGGCGTATCTCTCGATCGACGAGGTGATCCGTGTCGCGAAAGAAGCGCGGGTCGACGCCATCCACCCCGGCTATGGGTTCCTGTCCGAAAGCCCGGAATTCGCCGAGGCCTGTGCCGCCGCCGGCATCATCTTCATCGGGCCGAAGCCTGAAACGATGCGCACGCTCGGCAACAAGGTGGCGGCGCGCAACCTTGCCATTTCCGTCGACGTGCCGGTGATGCCGGCGACCGGCCCGCTGCCGGAGGACCCCGCCGAGATCAGGCGCCTTGCCGCCGGGATCGGCTATCCCGTCATGCTCAAGGCCTCCTGGGGCGGCGGCGGACGCGGCATGCGCCCCATCGAGAGCGAGGACAAGCTCATCGACGCCGTCATGAGCGCGAGGCGCGAGGCGAAGGCCGCCTTCGGCAAGGACGAGGTCTACCTCGAGAAGCTCGTGCGCCGCGCGCGCCATGTCGAGGTGCAGCTCCTCGGCGACACGCACGGCAACCTCGTGCACCTCTTCGAGCGGGACTGCTCCATCCAGCGCCGCAACCAGAAGGTGATCGAGCGTGCACCGGCGCCCTATCTCGACGAGGCGACCCGCGCCGCCCTGTGCGAGGCGGGTCTCAAGATCGGCCGGGCGACGGATTATGTCGGCGCCGGCACGGTCGAGTTCCTCATGGATGCCGACACGGGGGCCTTCTACTTCATCGAGGTCAATCCGCGCATCCAGGTGGAGCACACGGTGACCGAGGTCGTCACCGGGCTCGATATCGTCAAGGCTCAGGTTCGTATCGCGGAGGGCGGGCGGCTTGGCGTCGCCGCCGAGACCGGCATTCCGCCGCAGTCCGAGATCGTGCTCGACGGCCATGCCCTGCAGTGCCGCATCACGACGGAGAACCCGGAAAACAACTTCATCCCGGACTACGGCCGCATCACCGCCTATCGCGGCGCCTTCGGCTTCGGCATCCGCGTCGATGGCGGCACGGCCTATTCGGGGGCCGTCGTCACCCGTTTCTACGATCCGATGCTGGAGAAGGTGACGGCCTGGGCGCCGACGCCGGGCGAGGCCATCGCCCGCATGGACCGGGCGCTGCGCGAATACCGCATCCGTGGCGTCGCGACCAATCTCTTCTTCCTCGAGGCGGTGCTGTCGCATCCGAAGTTCCGCCGCAACGACTACACCACCCGCTTCATCGACGAGACGCCGGAGCTGTTCAGCGCCCCGCGGCGCCGCGACCGGGCGACCAAGCTGCTCACCTATATCGCCGACGTGACGGTGAACGGCCATCCGGAGGTGAAGGGCCGCGCTCGCCCGCCCGCCGAGGCGCGCCCGCCGCATGCGCCCGTCTTTCCGGCGCCGTCCGGCGTCGAAGGCACGCGCCAGGTGCTCGACCGCCTGGGACCGAAAGGCTTTGCCGAGTGGATGCGCGCCGAGCGCCGGGCGCTGGTGACGGACACCACGATGCGCGACGCGCACCAGTCGCTCCTTGCCACGCGCATGCGCACGTTCGACATCGCCGGCGCGGCGGAGGCCTATGCCAATGGCCTGCCGCAGCTCTTCTCGCTCGAATGCTGGGGCGGCGCCACCTTCGACGTCGCCATGCGCTTCCTCACCGAGGACCCGTGGGAGCGTCTGGCGCTGCTGCGCGAGAAGGTGCCGAACGTGCTCCTGCAGATGCTGCTGCGTGGGGCGAACGGCGTCGGCTACACCAACTATCCCGACAATGTCGTGCGCCATTTCGTGCGCCAGGCGGCGGACGCGGGCATGGACCTCTTCCGCGTGTTCGACTGCCTCAACTGGGTCGAGAACATGCGCGTCGCCATCGATGCGGTCGGCGAGGCGGGCAAGCTGGCCGAAGGGGCCATCTGCTACACCGGTGACATCCTCGATCCTGCCCGCGCCAAATATTCCCTCAACTACTACGTCGGCCTTGCGCGGGAACTGGAGAAGGCAGGCTGCCATATCCTCGGCATCAAGGACATGGCGGGGCTGCTGAAGCCAGCGGCGGCCAGGGTGCTGGTCAAGGCGCTGCGCGAGGAGGTCGGCCTGCCGATCCACCTTCACACGCACGATACCTCCGGCATCGCGGCGGCGAGCGTGCTGGCGGCGGTCGCCGCCGGGGTGGACGCCTTCGATGCGGCGATGGACGCCATGTCCGGCGCGACGTCGCAGCCCTGCCTCGGCTCGCTCGTCGAGGCGCTGCGCCACACGGACGAGGACACCGGGCTCGATCCGGAGGCTATCCGCCAGCTCAGCTTCTACTGGGAGGCGGTGCGCACCCAGTATGCGGCTTTCGAGAGCGATCTGAAGTCCGGCGCCTCCGAGGTCTATCTCCATGAGATGCCGGGCGGCCAGTTCACCAATCTCAAGGAGCAGGCGCGCTCGCTCGGCCTCGAGACGCGCTGGCACGAAGTGGCGAAAGCCTATCGGGCGGCCAACGACCTCTTCGGCGACATCGTCAAGGTCACGCCCTCGTCCAAGGTGGTCGGCGACATGGCGCTGATGATGGTGGCGCAGGGGCTCACCCCGGCGGACGTGCTCGACGAAAAGCGCGACATCGCCTTCCCGGCGTCGGTCGTCGAGATGCTGAGGGGCGACCTCGGCCAGCCGCCGGGCGGCTGGCCCGAGGCCTTGCAAAAGAAGGCGTTGAAGGGCGAGCGGCCGTCCACCGCCCGGCCGGGATCCTTGTTGCCGCCGGCCGACCTGGCGGCGGCGCGCGCGGAGGCGGAGAAGCGCTGCGGCCGCGCCTTGAGCGAGCGGGAGCTTTCTTCCTTCCTCATGTATCCGAAGGTCTTCGCCGAGTTCTGCGGCGCGAGCCGCAAGTATGGGCCCGTGTCGTCCCTGCCCACGCCGGTCTTCTTCTACGGCATGCAGGTGGGTGACGACATCGCCGTCACCATCGAGAAGGGCAAGACTCTCGTCATCCGCCTGCAGGCCGTGGGCGACACGGACGAGGAGGGGCAGGTGCGCGTCTTCTTCGAGCTCAACGGCCAGCCGCGCATGATCAAGGTGCCGAACCGCGCTGCGGCGGCGAGCCGGCCGGTGCGCCGCAAGGCCGACGAGGCCAACGAGAAGCACGTCGCCGCGCCCATGCCCGGGGCCGTCGCCACCGTCGCCGTCAAGGCGGGGCAGGAGGTCAGGACCGGCGACATTCTCCTCACCATCGAGGCCATGAAGATGGAGACCGCCATCCATGCCGGACGCGACGGGCGCGTCGCCGAGGTCGTCGTAGCGCCTGCCACTCCTGTTGAAGCCAAAGATTTGCTTGTTATTTTCGAATAGAGCGCCATCCTGCGAAAAGCAGTCGCGCAAAGTCGGAATCGAGGCTATGATTGGTCTGTCGCCGCAAGCACGCTTACGGACGAGACCGCTCGGCCTGCCGCATGGCGTGGCTATGTGTTTTCGGGTATGATGAAAACTCTCCCAGTTGGATATCCTGTATGAACCGATACGATGATAACCGTGACGCCCGCCGCAGGGGTGGTGGCCGTCGCGACAGCTTTGACTCCCGTGACGGCGGTTTCGGGGGGCGCGATGGTGGCTTCGGCGGTCGCGACGGAGGCTTCGGCGGCCGTGATGGCGGCTTCGGAGGCCGTGACGGCGGTTTCGGTGGCCGCGAGGGTGGTTTCGGCGGTCGCCCGTCGCGCGATGCGTTTGCGGCGCCGGCCGGCCCGCCGACCGACGCGACGGTGAAGTGGTTCAACCCCGAGAAGGGCTTCGGGTTCGTTGCCTGCGAGGATGGGTCGGGCGATGCCTTCCTGTCCATGCGCTCGCTCGAGGCTGCCGGCTTCAGTGGGGCCGAGCCGGGTGCGCGCATCGTCGTGCGCCTGCGTGAGGGGCCGAAGGGCAACCAGGTTGCCGAGGTGCTGGAGCTCGAGGACCTGCCGCCGCAGCCGCGTGCCCCGCGTGGCCCGCGTGCCGGTGGTGGCGGCGGCTTCGCTCCGCGGGTTCCGGAAGGACCGGCCGAGGAGATGGCGGGCACCGTCAAGTGGTACAACCGTGACAAGGGCTTCGGCTTCGTGCAGCCCGACGACGGTGGCCGCGACGTGTTCGTCCACGCTTCGACGCTGCAGCGCGGCGGCATCGCCGACCTCGCCGAGGGCCAGCGGGTCAACATGAGCGTCGTCGCCGGCGCGAAGGGCCGCGAAGCCTCGATGATTTCCTACGCCGACTGATCGGCGGCGCCAGCCTCGCCGATCTTCGGACGTCTGAGATGAAGAAGCCGCGGGCGGTTGCGCCCGCGGTTTTTTGCTGTGTTGCGGCCGTTTTTTGCGTTTGGCGAAACGCCATTGCAAGATCTGCCCTTGCAAGATCCACCATCTGCCGATGGTCGTCTGTGCGAGGCATGTAATCCGCCGTGAGAGGGCCGTGTCGTATGCCGTCCTGTCATATGGCTGTGCGACAACGGCGATCGTAAGGGGGAGGGCGGGGATTTGGCGAAGGCAGCACGGTCCGGCGCGTCACGTGGCAGCGAGCGTCTTCCCTTCGAGTGCATCGCGCTCGTCCTGCAGGGGGGAGGGGCGCTCGGAGCCTATCAGGCCGGCGTCTACGAGGCGCTTGCCGAGGCAGGCATTCACCCCGATTGGATGGCCGGGATTTCCATCGGCGCCATCAATTCGGCGATCATCGCCGGCAACGCGCCGGCCGAGCGCGTCGGCAAACTCAAGGCCTTCTGGGAGCGCGTCACGGCCCGCCCGACATGGGAACTGGCCGGTGCCTGGTTCGACGCCATGCCGCACGGGGATTTTGCCCGCGGCATCGTCAACCAGCTGAGTGCCGAGATCGCGCTCTTCGAGGGGGCGAGCGACTTTTTCTCGCCGCGTTTCCCGCCGCCCTTCTTCCAGGCGGCCGGCAGCCTTGCCGCCACCAGCTTCTACGATACCGCGGCGCTGCGCAGCACGCTGGAGGAGCTGGTCGATTTCGACCGCATCAATGCCGGCGAGACGCGCCTGAGCGTCGGGGCGGTCAATGTCACGAGCGGCAATTTCACCTATTTCGACACGACGCGGCACCGCCTGGGGCCCGAGCACGTGATGGCGAGCGGCGCCCTGCCGCCGGGCTTCCCCGCGGTCGAGATCGACGGCGAATATTATTGGGACGGCGGCCTCATCTCCAACACGCCGCTGCAATGGGTCGTGATGCAGAGCGGGACGCGTGCCGACACCCTGGCCTTCCAGGTGGACCTGTGGAGCGCCGGCGGGCGTTTCCCCGCCACGCTGACCGACGTGTCGACGCGGCAGAAGGAGATCCAGTTCTCCAGCCGCACCCGGGCCAATACGGACCAGTTCAAGCAGATGCAGGAGCTGCGCCACGCGCTCGCGCATCTTCTCGACAAGCTGCCGCCGGATCTGCGCCGCAGCGAGGAGGCCCGCCTTCTCGGGCGCGCCGCGGACTTCAAGGTCTACAATCTGGTCCACCTCATCTACCGCTCGCGCGCCTATGAGGGGGATTCGAAGGACTACGAGTTCTCGCGGCGCAGCATGCGCGACCACTGGCAGTCCGGTTACGAGGACGCGGCGCGGGCCCTGGCGCATCCGCAAATTTTCAAGCGGCCGCAGAACCACGCCGGGCTGCAGGTCTTCGACTTTGCCGAGGAACAATGACGCCTGGGTCGCGGGGCTGCCGGCCGAACGGACCGTCACGGTTGCCGGCCCCATCGAGGGACGAGGAGCGCGTATCATGAAGCTTGAAGACGTCGTGAGGAATGCCTTCGCCATGCCGCTGACGAGCCCGGCCTATCCGCCAGGGCCCTATCGCTTCATCGACCGCGAATTCCTGATCATCACCTACCGCACGGACCCTGAGAAGCTGCGCGCCCTCGTGCCGGAGCCGCTCGAGATCGACGGGCCGCTCGTCAAATACGAGTTCATCCGCATGCCGGATTCGACCGGCTTCGGCGACTACACGGAAACCGGCCAGGTGATCCCCGTGCGCTTCGAGGGGCGCAAGGGTGGCTACACCCACTGCATGTTCCTCAACGACCACCCGCCCATCGCCGGCGGGCGCGAACTGTGGGGTTTTCCCAAGAAGCTCGCGAGCCCGAGCCTCAAGGCCGAGATCGACACGCTCGTCGGCACGCTCGACTATGGTCCCGTGCGCGTGGCGACCGGCACGATGGGCTACAAGCACCGCACCGCCGATATCGAAGCCGTCCGGGCCGCGCTGGCGCAGCCGAACTTCCTGCTCAAGATCATCCCGCATGTCGACGGCAAGCCGCGCATCTGCGAACTCGTCGAATATTATCTCGAAGATGTCGCCGTCAAAGGGGCATGGACCGGGCCGGCCGCCTTGTCGCTCAACCCGCATGCCCTGGCGCCCGTGGCGGAACTGCCGGTGCTCGAGGTCGTGTCCGCACTGCACCTCGTCGCCGATCTGACGCTCGGACTCGGGCGCGTCGCCCACGACTATCTGGCGTGAGGCATCAGGCCGTTTCCACCCTCACGCGCACGGAGCCGCCGCGCAGCACCGTATTGCCGAACAGGATCGGGCGGCCTTCCCCATCCGTGTCCACATAGCTCAGCACGATCACCGGCTCGTCGAGGTCGATGCCGAGCGCCGCCGCCTCGACCTTGCGCGGCATGCGCGTGTCGATCCACGTCGCGCGGCGCAGGAGCCTGCGGCAGCCGAATTCCGCGAGGGTGGCCGTCAGGCTGCGCAGGCGGGCGAAGGTGGCGTCGATGCCGCCGAAACGTGCAGCGTCGAAATAGTGATAGCCGTAGGACAGCAGTCGCGAGCCGGCGTGACGCAGTGTCTCCAGCACCAGCAGCTCGCCGCCCCTGTCGATCTGCAGCAGGCCGGCGAGATAATGCGAGGTGGGGCGGCGGTAGGAGGCGATGAGCTCGCCGGCCGCAGCATCGTTCATGGCCTGCTCGAGTTCGGTCGAGCTTGACTGGCGGGCGATCCGGTATTCCGGCTGCTCGTCCGTGACGAAGACGCCTGCTCCCTGCCGCGAAACGACGAGGCCCTTGTCCGCCAGCTTGAGCAGCGCCATGCGCACCGTGTGGCGATTGACCCCGTAGCGCCGGGACAGCTCCTGCTCGGACGGAAGCTTCTGTCCCGAGGCCATGTGCCCCCCGCGAATCTCGAACTCGATGTCGCTCAGGATCTGCCGCCAGACGGGTACGGAGGCTGATCGATCAAGGGGCAAGCCATCGGGGAAGGAGAAGCAATCGTTCATAGCGAGCCTGTTCGCCTCTGCACGTACGGAAAAATAAAATAAAATTCTATGGATCCGAAATTAATGCATCCCGTTGATGTGAAAAATACCCCATATGTCCTAGGGCAAAAATCGCGTCGCATCGGCGGCGGCATCTTGACGTACGCCCATCCTGCTGGCATCGCCGCCACTCCAGTTTCGCACGCGTGCGATCGCATATCGAGCCCTGAATGCAATCCGTCCTCTGCATCGGCATCGCCACCCTCGACTATGTCTACAAGCTCGACGCGCTGCCGACGCGGGCCGAGAAGTATCGCGCCCGCGATGTGGCCGTGACGACGGGCGGCTGTGCCGGCAATGCAGCGGTGGCCATCGCGCGCCTCGGCGGCAGGGCTCGGCTCATCGCGCGCCTGGGCGGCGATCGCGTCGGCGATGATATCGTGGGCACGCTCGCGGACGAAGGCGTCGATTGCAGCGGTGTCGTGCGCATCGGCGATCAGCGTTCGCCGGTGTCGGCCATCCTCGTCGACGCGGCCGGCGAGCGCACCGTGATCAGCTATTCCGATCCGCGCTATCCCCCCGCGGTGGAGAGCCTTCCCGCGGCGTTGCCGCCGGGGATCGGCGCCGTGCTCGGCGACACGCGCTGGCAGGAGGGGGCGGCGCGGGTCTTCCGGCTGGCCCGCGCGGCCGGCGTGCCCGCGGTTTTCGATGTGGACCGCGCCCCCGATCATCCCGGCGTCCTCGAAGCCGCCAGCCACGTCGCCTTCAGCGCGCAGGCGCTGCGTGAGCGTACGGGGCTCGACGATCCGCAGGAGGGACTCCGCAGTCTCGCGCCCGGCCTCCGTGACTGCTGGCTCGCGGTGACGACGGGGGAGGGCGGTGTCTTCTTCATCGAGGAAGGCAAGGTCGCGCACGAGCCGGCCTTCGCGGTCGACGTGGTCGACACCCTGGGGGCCGGCGATGTCTGGCATGGCGCGCTCGCCCTGGCACTCGCGGAGGGCATGGTGCCGCGCCCTGCCGTGCGCTTTGCAAATGCGACCGCGGCCATCAAATGCACCCGTTTCGGCGGCGGTCGCGGCGCCCCGAGCCGGGCGGAGGTCGAGCGCCTGTTGCAAAGCTAGGCCAGCTTCCGCGTTTTTTGCCGGGGCCGGATGATCTTGCGTTGCGCACCTCAGAAAATGAGGGCAACATGCCTCTGTCATGAGCATGATCGCGGAACGGATAACGCTGGAGGATGTCGCGCGGGAGGCGGGCGTATCGCTCGCGACCGTTGATCGCGTGCTCAACCGGCGCCCCGGCGTGCGCGAGAAGACCGCCGCCAAGGTGCAGGCGGCCATCGCCAAGCTCGGCTATCGGCCCGACCCCGTCGCGGCACGGCTGGCGCGCAAGGAGACCTTCCGCTTCTGCTTCATCCTGCCGACGGGCACCAACACCTTCATGAGCAACCTCGAGGAGCAGGTGGGTGCGACGGCGGAGTGGCTCGTCACCCAGCGCGCCTTCGTCGACATGCTGCATGTCGATGTCTTCGACCCCGACGTTCTCGCCACGGCGCTCGAGCGGCTCGAAGGCCGCTATCACGGCGTTGCCGTCATCGCGCTCGACCATCCGCGGGTGAGGGCCGCGATCGACGATCTCGTCGCCCGCGGCTCGGCCGTGGTGACTCTGGTCTCGGACGCGCCGACCTCCCGCAGGCTGCGCTATGTCGGCATCGACAACACCGCGGCCGGGCGCACCGCCGGCACGCTGATGGGACGCTTCTCCGGCGGGCGCGAGGGACCCGTGGCCCTCATNGCCGGTTCGCTCGCCCTGCGCGACCACGCCGANCGTCAGTTCGGCTTCATGCAGGTGGTGAACGGCGAGTTCGCNAACCTGAGAACCCTGCCGCTGCGCGAGGGACGCGACGATTCCGAACTGACNCGCAAGGTGACGGAGGAGATCCTCGCCGCCCATCCCGATCTCGTCGGCATCTACAACGTGGGCGCGGGCAACCGCGGCATCGCTGCGGCCCTCGAGGCGGCCGGCCGGGAGCGGGACGTCGTTTTCATCGGCCACGATCTCACCGCCTACACGCGGCGCTTCCTCGTGCGCGGCATCATGGACGCGGTCATCAACCAGGACGCCGGCCACGAGGCCCGCTCGGCCGCGCGTGTGCTCATGGCGCACTGCACCGGCGAGCCCATCCTGCCCGAGCAGGAGCGCATCCGCATCGACATCTTCCTGCGGGATAACATTCCGTAGCGGGCTCGGCAGTTGGCGGTGGGCAGCCGGCAATCGCTCGGGCCTCGCGCCTGCCCACCCCGCACTGCGATCTTCCCCGGACGCGTGCAGCGGAGCGGAATCCGATCCGGGAAACGAGGTTGCTTTCGGTTGGGAAGGCGGCGCTCCTGCCGACGATCTGATCCCTCACGCCGCCTGTTTCAGCGCCTCGTCGGCCGTCAGCGCCGTGTCCGGCGTGCCGGAGACGATGAGCTCCAGCACCTCCTTCTCGCTGGTGTGGGCGATGTAGCGATCGCCGACGTTCTCGCCGCGCTTCAGCACCATGATGCGGTCGCCGACCTCGAAGATGTCGGTGAGGCGATGCGAGATGATGACCTGCGCCACGCCCTGGCGCTTCAGCTCCGCCATCGTCTCCAGGAGCCGCTCGGTCGCCATGACCGAGAGATTGGCCGTCGGTTCGTCGAAGATGATGACCTTGGGCTCGAAGGAGATGGCGCGGGCGATGGCGACGGACTGCTGGCGCCCGCCCGACAGGCTCTCCACCTTCTGGAACACCGAATTGACGTCCACCTTGAGGCGGCCCAGAACCTGCCGCGCCTGCTCGTACATCTTCGGCCGGTCGACGAAGAGGCCGAAGCGCCGTGGCCATCGGCCGAGGAAGATGTTCTGGCCGACGTCCATGTTCCCGCACAGGGCGAAGTCCTGGTAGATCATCTCGATGCCGCGGTCGCGGCTCTCGTGCGGGCTCCTGAAGTGGGTTTCCTCGCCGTTGACGAGCACCTCGCCCGCATCGCGCTGATAGGCGCCGGTCATCACCTTCATCAGCGTCGACTTGCCGGCGGAATTGTCGCCGACGAGGCCCAGGATCTCGCCCGGCATGAGGCGGAAGTTGACGTTGTTGAGCGCCTGCACTGCGCCGAAGCGCTTCATGATGCCGCGCATCTCGATGATCGGCGTCGTCATGCGCCCTTGCTCCCTGCTTGCAGTCTCAGCCTCTCGGCCGCCGCGAGCTGCCGGCGGCGGCGCCATTCGCCGAAGATGTTGTTCTGCCGGAACCAGATGTCGCCGATCACCGCGATCAGCAGGATGAGGCCGATGAACACGTTCATCCAGTGCTGCGGCAGCACGAAGGAGGCACCGTTGGCGAGGATCACCTGCAGCGACAGGAGCGAGCGGATGAGGGTGATGACGGCCGCCCCCGCCAGCGAGCCGATGATCGTGCCGTAGCCGCCGAAGATGGAGCCGCCGCCGATGATCACCGAAGCGATGGCGTCGAGCTCGCGCAGGAGGCCGGCGGACGGATTGAAGCTGCGGTAGAAGGCGACGTAGATGACGCCCGCCGCCGCGGCGCACAGCCCCGAGAAGACGAGCGACAGGAAGCGCACGCGCTTCGTGTCGATGCCCGCATAGCTCGCCGCCCGCTCGTTGCCGCCCGTGGCATAGACCTTCTGGCCGAAGGGCGTCGCCCCGAGGACGATGCCGGCGACAATCGCGAGGAGCAGGAGGAACAGCGTCTGCACGCTGACGGCGCGCGTCACCTCCAGCCACAGCCCGGCCTGCGGCGGCATGCCGAAATAGGACAGGACCTCGTAGAGATTGCGGCCGATGAGGTTGAAACGCTCGGGAAAGCCCGAGAGCTGGCGGCCAGAGACGATCCAGGCCGCCAAGCCCCGGGCGATGTAGAACATGCCGAGCGTGGCGACGAAGGAGGGCAGGTTGAAGCGCGTGGTCAGCCAGCCGTTGACGGCGCCGCACAGGGCCCCGGCGGCGAGCGCGAGCGAGATGGCGAGGAGCGGATCGCCGCCCATCTCCTTCATCACATAGGCCGCCACGGCCCCCGAGAGGGCCAACACCGAGCCGACCGAGAGATCGATATCGCCGTTGGCGATCACGTAGGTGAGGCCGAGCGACAGGAGCGCCACCTCCGAGAAGGCGAGCAGCAGGTTGAAGGAATTGTTGAGCGAACCCCAGAAGTCCGGCCGCAGCCACATGCCGACGAGCCACAGCGCGACGACGAGGATGATGGCTGCCGCGTCGCGCCGGTGCAGGAAAGCCCTGAGCCCGCGGGCGCCGACGCCGCGCGCGTCGCTCGCCGTGCCGAAGGTCTTGGCGCCCACGATGGCGACCCCGCCGGCGTCGAGGCTCGGTGGCGGTTCGGCGCCCGTGAACCAGGCCTTGATGCGGCCGAAGACATTGCCGCGCACCACCCAGGGCTCTATCAGCACGGCCGCGAGCAAAATGAAGCCGAGGAAGGCCGGCACGGCGCCCGGCGGCAGCTGGGCAAGCGCCTGCACCTCCATCTCGACGCCGCCCACCGTGATGGTGCGCGTGACGGGAATGCCCTCGCGCAGCACCTTGTCGATCAGCACGACGAGGGCCGCGCCGAGGCACGCACCGATGACGCGCCCGCGCCCGCCGGCGATCGCCGCCCCGCCGACGATGACGGCGGCGATGACGATGAGCTCGGCCCCCTGGCCGTATTGCGAGGTGACGCCCTTGTCCTGAGTGACGTTCATCAGCCCGGCGACCGCGGCGCAGAAGGACGAGATCATGAAGCCGCGGATGCGCACGGCCTTCGTCGCGATGCCGGCATATTGCGCCGCCTGCTCGTTGCCGCCCACCGCATAGGTCTCGTAGCCGATGCGCGTCTTGGCGAGGACGAAGGCGCCGACGACGGCGAACACCAGGAAGATGAGGATCTGGTTGTTGAAGCCGAGCGCATTGGTCTCGCCCATGGCGAAGAGCCAGTAGCTTTGCGCCTTGAGGTCGAAGCCGATGGTCTTGCCGCCGGTGAGCCCGAGCACGAGGCCGCGGCCGATGAAGAGCATCGTCAGCGTGGCGATGAACGGCGGCACGCGCAGGATGGCCACGAGCACGCCGTTGACGAGGCCGATGGCGAGGCCGAGCCCGAGGCAGAGCAGGGCGGCCGGCACCGCGTCCATGCCGTAATGCGTCGGCGAGAAGAAGATCGAGAAGGCGACGGCGGTCAGCCCGAGCGTGGAGCCCACGGACAGGTCGAGGTCGCGATTGACGATGACGAAGGTCATGCCGACCGCCATGACGCCGTAGCGGGCCGTATCCCGCAGCACGGCCGAGATCGCGTCGGTGGAGCCGAAGAAGGTCGGGTTGAGAATGACCCCGACGAGATAGAGCAGGGCCATGAAGGCAAGGAGGCCCGCTTCCCAGCCGCCGACGAGCTGCATCGGAAGATGCTGGGGCGAGCGAGGGGTGTCCGGCCGGCCGGCTGTCGCCGCAATCGCCATCCCGATGTTCCTTATGTCGTCCCGTTGCGCGGCTTTGCGCCGCGTCGCTTTGGCCTGCCCGCCGGCGCACGTGGGGGCGCCGGCGGGCAGACAGGTCAGTTCTCGAAGCGCTTGCCGACCGTGTCGATGCTGTCCTTGGTCACGAGCTGGGCGCGCGTGTCGAGGTTGGCGGCCGCGATGCCGCGGTCGATCTGCAGGTAGAGCTGCGCCACGGGCCAGAAGCCCTGCAGGAACGGTTGCTGTCCGAGCGAGCCGGTGAGCGCGCCGGTGCGGATCTGCTCCTGCTGCTTGGGGCCGAGGTCGAAGCCGAAGGCGCAGACCTTGTCGTTGAGCTTGAGCTGGCCGATGGCGTCGCCCAGCGCCGGCGTCACGAAGCCGTTGGCGGCGAAGGCGCCCACCACGTCCTTGCGGCTTTCGATGAGCGTCACCACCGAGCCGACGATGTTGTTGGCATCGACGTCGATGCCGATGTTCTCCGGCCCGGCGTCGACCTTGAAGTCCTTCAGCTTGCCGGCGTCGTTGAGGGCTTTGACGGTGGCCTCGAAGGCAGCCTTGATGCGGTTGTTCACCTCCACGTTGCCGAGCGTCGTGGTGGAGGGGAAGATGATGGAGCCGCCCGTCACCCCCTTGTCGACCAGACACTTGACCAGGGCCTCGCCGCCGATGGCTGCCGCCGAGGCGTCCTGCCCCGTATGCGAGATCTGCGAGCGATTGAGGATGTTGGGATCGTGCGAATTCGTCGTGGCGACGGGGATGCCGCGCTCGGCCAGCTTCTTGACGATGTCGTCATAGGCGCCCGACTGCGGCGTCGTCATGATGACGCCGTCGATGGTCGGGTCGTTGATGATCTGGTTGAGGATCTGGATCTCGCGCGGGATGTCGTCGACCGGCGCTTCCGAGCCCAGCATCAGCAGGTTGATGCCGAAGGCGTTGGCGGCCACCTTGGCGCCGACGTAGGTCGGATCGAAGAAGCCGTTGCCCGCCGTGTGGGTGACGATGGCGAAGGTGAGCTTGCCGTCCTTGGAGTTGAAGTCCTTCGTCTCCGGCGCCTCCTTGGCGGCGTCGTCGAAGGAATAGCCGCCCACCGCCCGTTCGAGTGCGCCCGACTGGGCATGCGCGGCGACCGACAGCAGCGATACGCCCGCGGCAAGGGCGGCGACGGTGAGATAACGCTTCATGGAAACCTCCCAGCTCGGTTCTTGACGGTTTCGGCGCCGGCGGCATTCATCCGCCGGCGCGCGCCCGATCTGCTCATTTCTTCAGCATCGCGTCGACGTTGTCCGGCGTGACGGTGTCGAGCCCGGTGTAGATGATCTCCTCGACCTTCTCGCCCTTCTTGAGCGCGAGCAGCGCATCCATCGACTTCTCGCCCATCTCGAAGGGCCGCTGGCCGATCAGCGCGTTGGCATAGCCCTCCTTCAGGAGCTCGAGCTGCACCGGAAGCGTGTCGGCGACCACCAGCGAGAACTGGCCGGCGTCGATGTCCTTCTTGAATTTCGAGGCGAAGCTCCGGAAGCCCTCGCGCGCGAACATCGGCCAGCCGCCGACCGGCACGATGGCGGCAAGGTCGGGATTGCCGGTCTTGAGATCCTGCATCTGCTGCACGGCGAGCGCGATGTCGTCGTTGCAGAAGGTCGGCGAGCCGGAGATCTCCTCCCATTTCGAGCCCTTCAGCGCCTCGCGCACGCCCTCCACGCGCTCCTGCAGGTTCTTGGCCGCCGGGCCGCCGGAAACCATCGCGAACTTGCCGCCTTCGGGGCGCAGCTCCTTCAGCTTGGTGCCGAGGGCCAGGCCGAACTCCTTGTTGTTGGTGCCGATATAGGCCTTGCGGGCCGAGCCCGGCGCGTCGGCGTCGAAGGTGATGACGGGGATGCCCGCATCGACCGCGGCCTTGATGGAACGCGTGGCGGCGGCGACGTCCGAAACCGAAATGGCGAGACCGTCGACCTTCTGGGCGATGAGATCCTGGATGATCTGCGCCTGGCTCGCCGGCTCGTGCTCCACCGGGCCCTTGTAGATGCACTCGACGTTGCCGAGTTCCTTGGCGCGCTTGACGCATCCGTCGCGGGCAAGGTCGAAGAACGGGTTGTTCATCGCCTTGGGAACGACGGCGAAGCGGTAGGTTTGCGCCGCGGCGGGCAGGGTGAGAGCGGCGAGCGCCACCGCCGCCAGAAGCATCTTTCGCATGGGTTCCTCCTCCTCGGTGATGGGCGCCCCTCGTTCTCGCGAAGGGTGATGCCTGTCGTGTCTGTTCGAGCTTCAGCTTGTGCTTCTTGGCCCGGCAGCCGGGCAGTACCGGGAGCGGGGGGACAAAGCCCTCCGCGCCGAATGACGGGTGTTCGCCCCGGGTCCCGGGGCGCTTGCTCAGGCCGCGCGGCCGCTGCGCAGGCGGTCCACCAGCACGGCGAGGATGATGATCATGCCGACGAGCACGATCTGCCAGTAGGCATTGATGCCCGCGAGCACCAGGCCGTTGCGGATGACCTCGATGAGCAGCGCGCCGATGACGGCGCCCGCCGGCCCGCCGACGCCGCCGGCGAGGTTCGCCCCGCCGATGACCGCCGCCGCGATGATGGTGAGCTCGTAGCCCGTCGCGAGATTGGCGGGGGCCGAACCGAGCCAGCCCGTCATCAGGATGCCG
>Ga0065721_10007852_pt1 | contig 18636 bp, 19 predicted proteins | sample Mesricmetagenome_FD_59108 | JGI IMG/M metagenome (GOLD analysis project Ga0065721, IMG submission 59108) | Mesophilic microbial community from rice straw/compost enrichment Sample: eDNA_1 v2 (version 2) | ecosystem: Engineered > Solid waste > Grass > Composting > Bioreactor | place: USA: Davis... | reverse complement strand
AACTGAAAGATGACCGGAGCCATCAGGAGTGTCGACAGGAGATCGAGAGTGTCGCTACTCCCTCCGAAGAGTGTTTCCGCCCCGCTTCCCACCGCTGCCGAAATAAGATAGTTCGCCACATTGTTGCCGATCAGGCAGGTCGTGACGAAGTAGGATGGATTGCGGGAAAACCAGAGCAGCCGGGTGGCGGGGGCGTCCCCGGTCCGGCTGTCAATGTGCAGACGTGGAATGCTCAGACGGTAGAAACCGGTCTCTGACCCGCTGAAGAACGCGCTGCAGCGCAACCCCAGCAGGAACAGCCCCAAGGCAATCAGGCCCTGAATCCAGTCAGTCATCTCGAGCCACCAGAGGTGATTTCACTGCCGCCATCTTGGATGTCGCTCAGGTTCCGGCAGCCTTGAACGCCCGCTGCAGTTCTTCCAATGAGGTGTTCCCCTCCAGCACCGCCCGGAGTCCTTCCGACTGGTAGTTGATCATCTTGTCTGCGCGGGCGGCTGCCCGCAGGGCCTTCGCATCGCCATTGGACAAAATGACCTTTTTCACGTTGTCGGTCACCTCGATCACCTCGAGCAGGGCCAATTTTCCATAGTATCCCAGCCCATTGCAGGTCTCGCAGAACGTTGCGATTTCCTTGCTTTCCTCGTCCTCTTTCACAGTCATCCCCTCAATCGCGGGCCGATACAAGACACGCGTTTCGGGAGGAAGTCCCAGCTTCTTCAGAAGCGTCGGATTGGGACGATAGGCTCTCCGACATTTTTTGCAGAGCTGACGGATAAACATCCGGCTGACAACAATGCGAAGCTGTTCGGCAACGAGCTTGGGATCTTTGACCATCTGGACCAGACGCAGAATGGCATCTGCACAGTCGCGAGCCTGCATATCCGCGATCATGGCGGATTTCGAAGAGAATTCGAGCACCGCCTTCGCAATTTCGGGCTTGTTGAGCGGTTCGACCGCGAGGATGTCCGCATCTTCCCGCAGCGCCCGCATCATCGTCTTGGTCAGATCATCCTCGGGCAAAGCCTCGAACATCTTCACATAGGAGAGTTCACGCCCCCCCAGCGGATCGAGGCAATAGATTGAGAACTGATAGGCGTCCGTACAGCGAATCAGTCCAATTTTGAGTGTGGTCAGACCGGAGAACGGAGGCCCGGCTGCCAGAACCAGACCGGACCGACTCGCTCCAATTTCCCGGACTCGCTCAATCAGGGGATCAGGGAAACCAAGCTCTTTGGGCTTTTCAGGCGAATCTGAGGGATCGATTGCGCGGATAATAATCCGTTCGGCTCCCCCTTCCAGCGGCTGCGTGTTGATCCGGAGTTCGAAGGTTTTTCCTTTGTATTCCGCTTTGATTGCCCCGGCCTGAGGACGGTTGCGAATCTTGATATCGAGCCCCGACAGGAGTTTGAGCATCTGGGAAATCGCCAATCCCTGCTGTGCAGGGAGCCGGGTCGGGGCCGTCGGCGCTCCGTCGACGAGAACGGTCGAAATCATGACCTGCCCTTTGGGGTCCAGACGAATCATGTCCGCCCGGGCAGCAAGGGCATCGCTGACCAGCTGTTTCGTTGGGACCAGCCCGGCCTGAACCAGTCGCGGGTTGGAGGAAAGGTCCGGGTTATTTCCGTTCAGTGCCCCCTGAAACAGGACGAGTTCTTCTTCATCGTCCTCATGTTCGACTTTGGGTTTCTCTTTCCCCTTAGACTTTCCTTTTCCAAATCCGAAAATCACAGCCGTTTCCTGAAAATGTCCGAGAAGCGAGAAGACAAACCAGTCCCGCCTATTGTGGCAAAGAGGACGGAAATTTCACAGTCAGCAACCTACCGACAACCGTGGATTAGAAACGCAGGATGTGTCCAAAATTCAACAATTTGCAACAATCGTAACAGACGTCATGTACCTCGGTCCCGAGACCTGGCCTTGCTCACCCCTGTCGATCATGGGAGGGACCAGTCAACGTCGATTTCCGGTCATCATTCGGGAAATTTCCCGGAGGAACTCGAAATGGTGCGATTCAAACTCCCGCAGGGGAACACCGCCGGTTCCCCAAATGAACCGCAGGCCCAAGACCCGACGTCTCTGAGATGCATCGAAACGCTCATTCGCCTGCTGAATTGGCGTAGCACAGATAGCGAGGAATTGGCATGATCAATGAGTTGAATGCCCCTTTGGAATCACTGGAACATCTTCTGTGAACGCTCCCACCCGTACCGGGATCAGTCGAGTCCGAACTGTCGCTGTCATTGATGTTGGTGCTGCCAGCATCCGGATGGCCATCGCCGAAATCCAGCCGGATCACACTATTCGACAACTCGAATCCCTGATTCAGGCGGTTCACCTCGGGAAGGACACTTTTACGACGGGAGAAATTTCCCGGACGACAATCGAGGAATGCGTCTCCGTCCTCCGAAGTTATCGACGCAAGCTGGAGGAATACGGAATCACCCGGGACGAAGATATCCGTGTGGTTGCGACCAGTGCAGTCCGGGAAGCCTCCAACCGCATCACATTCGTCGACCGGATCTTCGTCGCGACCGGTCTGTTCATTGAGACTCTGGACGAAGCGGAAGTTCATCGGATTACCTACAGAGGGGTGCAGCCTCTGCTTCGGGCGCAGCCCTCACTTTTCCGTTCCCGGGCCATGGTGATTGAGGTGGGCGGAGGAAGTACGGAGGTTCTCACCCTGGAACAGGGGAACGTCGCCTATTCCCATGCCTTCCGACTCGGGTCACTCCGACTCTTTCAGACACTCAGCTCCTATCGGGTCCCGCGGTCCAAAGCCCGCAACATCATCGAAGGAGAAATTCATAGCCATCTGGAGCCGTTTGCTGACCTGCTTCAGTCGGAAACGGAATGCAACATGGTGGCGATGGGGGGAGATATTCGCTTCGCTGCTGAAGAGATCCTCAAGGAATCGGCCAGCGACACCGCATTGATGGAACTGCCTGTTGAGAGACTGGCTGAATTTGTCGACTACATCTTCTCACGAACCGAGGAGCAGATCGTTGCGGAGTTTCACCTGACCTATCAGGATGCCGAAACACTCGGACCGGCACTTGTCGCAAACCTGAAGCTGGCAGAGCTGCTGGGAGTCCAGAAGATTCTCGTCTGCAATGTCAATCTTCGTGAAGGACTGATCCGGGACATGGCCGAAGGAAGAGGGGCATGGTCCGACGACTTTCAAAAACAGATTATCCGCGCCACCTGGGAGCTGGCCGCCAAGTATGATGTTGATGAAGAACATGCCCGCAACGTTGCTGACTTGTGCCGACAGCTGTTTCGGCAACTTCGCAAGGTCCACGAGCTGGAAGACCGTTACGAAACCTTGCTGTACGTCGCGGCCGCCCTTCATGAAACAGGTGGCTACATCAACACATCGAGTCTGCACAAGCACTCGATGTATCTGATCATGCATAGCACCCTCTTCGGGCTGACCGCCGATGATCTGCAACTGGTCGCACTGGTCGCCCGATACCATCGTCGATCGATGCCCAAAACGACTCATCAACCCTACGCCAGTATGGATCGAATCCGGCGAGTCATCGTCTCCAAGCTTGCTGCTATTCTCCGCATTGCCATCGCGCTGGATGCGTCGCGAAACCAGCGTATCCGGAATCTGGAATGTCGCCGAATTCGGAACCGGCTGGTAATTACCGTCCCATCGGTCGACGACTTGTCGATTGAACAGATTGCCGTCCGGAGAAATCGCCTGTTCTTCGAGATGATTTTCGGACTGGAAGTCCTGTTGCGGACTCAGGTCAAAACGTCGTTGCCCACCGAAAGCACTCAGCTCTGAAGTGGAGCATTCAATTTGAACCTCTGATTTGGTACTGACCGCTGACAGCATTGAGCAGCCTCGGCCATCGTTCACGTCCGTTTGAAATGATCTATCTCGATAACAACGCGACCACCGCTATCGACCCGGAAGTTCTGGAGGAAATGGGGCGTGTCGCCCGACTGGCGCCGGGAAACCCGGGAAGTCAACACGCCGCCGGCCGAAAGGCGCGGCAGATTCTCGAACAGGCCCGCGAAACCATTGCTGCGATTCTTCATGCCAAACCAGATGAAGTGATCTTCACTTCGGGGGGGACCGAATCATCAAATCTCGCCATCCGTGGGCTGACCCAGGGGCGCTGCGGGACAGTGTTGCTCCCTCCCGGCGAACACCCAGCGACAGAACGGGTCGTCAGCAAGTTAATTGAAGAGGGCTGGAAGCGGCGATCACTGTCGCTGGATCAGATGGGACGCCTGAATCCGGAAGAACTCGCGAACGTCTCGCTGGACAATGTGAAACTGGTCACCTCGATTCTCGCCCATAACGAAACAGGGGTGATTCACAATCTTCTCCCGCTGACAGAACGTTGCCGGGCTGCAGGAATTCCAGTACATGTCGATGCGGTCCAGGCTGTCGGGAAAATCGATGTGAACTTTCAGGAGCTGGGAGCGACCACACTCGCTGCCGCCGCGCACAAGTTTCATGGTCCTCGTGGGATCGGAGTGTTACTGGTCCGCGAAGGGACTCGCCTGGTCCCTCAACTGCACGGCGGATTTCAGGAGCAGTCACTGAGACCCGGGACAGAGCCGGTCATGCTCGCAGCAGGGATGGCATTCGCATTGAAGAAGTGGCACGATGACCGCGTGGCCCGCACCGAAACGATGCGCCAGCTTCGAGACCGCCTGCAGGAAGGGTTGCTGAAAGCGTATCCGAAGGCTGTTGTGAATGGAGACACCAGCCACCGACTCCCGAACACGCTTCACATGGCCTTTCCTGGCTGCGACTCGCAGGCTCTGCTGGTGGCACTGGACCTCGCTGGGATCTGCTGCTCTCTGGGGAGCGCGTGCGCCAGCGGATCGACAGAACCCTCGCCTGTCCTTCTCGGGATGGGCCTCTCTGATGAGATTGTGAAATCGTCGCTTCGCCTGAGTGTCAGCAAGGACAATACCCCGGAGGAAATTAATCGAGCGATTGAGATCATCGGAAGAACTGTCTCCCGTATGATCTAGTCCATCCGCTCACATCTTTCCCGTCCGGCGATCGGCAATCAGCTCAGATTCATTGAATTGAGGAACTCTTCGTTCGTCTTGCAGCGTCTCATCCGGTTGGTCAGCAATTCCATCGCTTCCACGGGAGACATGTCGTTCAGAACTCGGCGAAGAATCCAGACACGACGAAGTTCCTCTTCGTCCATCAGCAACTCTTCCCGTCGGGTTCCCGACTTATTGACGTCGATCGCAGGCCAAATCCGTTTTTCCACCATCCGTCGGTCGAGATGGAGTTCGGTATTTCCGGTCCCCTTGAATTCCTCAAAGATCACCTCGTCCATCTTCGACCCTGTATCGACCAGAGCCGTCGCAATGATGGTGAGGCTTCCCCCTTCCTCGACAGCACGAGCCGATCCAAAGAATCGTTTGGGATGCTGCAGGGCGTTGGCATCCACCCCTCCGGTCAGAATCTTTCCGGAGTTCGGGCATTCCGTGTTGTACGCACGGGCCAGTCGGGTGATGGAATCCAGAAAGATAATCACATGGTGGCCATATTCGACCATTCGCTTGGCCTTCTCAATCACCATTTCTGAAACCTGAATGTGGCGACTGGGAGGCTCGTCGAAGGTACTGGAGACAACTTCACAGTGGTCCCCCTTGACCTGCCGCTCCATTTCCGTCACTTCCTCTGGACGTTCGTCAATCAGAAGCATGATGACGTACACATCCGGATGGTTTGTCAGAACGGCTTTGGCCAGTTTCTGCAGAAGCACGGTCTTTCCCGCCCGTGGGGGTGAAACAATCAATCCACGCTGACCAAATCCAATGGGAGCGACGATATCAACGCATCGGGTACTCAGTTCTGCCGGATCTGTTGAGAGTCTCAGGCGATCTTTGGGATGCAGCGGAGTGAGATCGTCAAACGGGACCTTTTCCGGAACCAGATTGGGATCGGCTCCGTTAATCGCTTCCACCCGCAACAGGGCAAAATACCGTTCGTTCTCCTTCGGGGGACGAATCTGACCAGCGACGGTGGCTCCGGTACGCAGTCCGAAGCGGCGAATCTGACTGGGGGAGACGTAAATGTCGTCGGGGCAGGGGAGGTAGTGGTAGTCCGGGCTTCTCAGGAAGCCGAATCCGTCCGGCAGAATTTCGAGCGTCCCTTCTCCAAACATCAGGCCGTTCATCTTCGTGCGTTCTTTCAGAATGCGGAAGATGAGGTCCTGCTTCTTCAATCCGGCAACTTCGGAAACGTTTTCACGGCGAGCCAGATCGATGAGTTCTTTCATCGTCATCCGCTGCAGCGCAGCGATATGGATGTCCCCCCGCTTGGCATCTTCATAGCGTGCATCGGCAGGATCATAGATCCCTGTCAGATCCTCACCGCCTGTTCGGGAGTTCGAAGGAGAACTTTCTGATCCGTCAGCAGACTGCGGACGGGATGTGGTCGAACTGGATTTCGGCATGGTTTCCTCGAAAGTTCAGTTAGGCAGGATTCGTTGAAAGGAGTCTGTCCGATGGTTGCTGAAGAACCGATCGGGAACACTGAGATCAGGAATATTGAGATTGCTGTTGAGACCGTTCTCTTGGGATGTTTTTTTGAGATGGATTGTTGCTGTCACGACGTCATGGTGACCGATTCCGTAGGCTGTGGAAGTGAAAATCGTTGTCGAATCCATTCTGCGGCCTCCGCCGCGACTGTCTCAATATCTCGGTTATTGTTGAGGATGAGGTCAGATCGTTTCTGCTTCTCCTCAAGAGTCATCTGACTGGCTTCGCGACTTGCCAGATCGGCAGCGGACCATCCCCGGCTGACAACTCGCTCGCGACGAACTTCGACCGGCACATCCAGAAAGATGACGGCGTCACAATCGTTGGACCATCCTGATTCGAATAACAGGGCGGCATCAAGGATGACCAGCTCATACTGATCACTCCGCTGAACCTGATCCAGCTGGTCAATCAGCTGCAACCGGATAGGCGGATGAACAATTGACTCCAGGACCTTTCTCGCCTTCTGCTGTTCCAGCCCAGGGCCAAATACGCGACGCGCCAGTTCTGAACGGGAGACATGTCCCAGCGGATCAATAATTCCGTCCCCGAACTCCTCTCTCAGGCGACGAATAATCTCCGGCTGGTGCAGAACCCGATGACCAATCTGGTCTGCATCAAGACGGGCGCAACGGAAATGCCGGCTCAATGCACTTGCAAGTGCCGATTTTCCGGAACCAATTCCACCAACGATTCCGAGCACCGGAATCCGAACGGCGGACATAACTGCCTCTTTAAAATGGGTTCAAAAAGGAAATGGATGAGGTGGATTTTCGACGGAGGAAGCAACCTGATGCGTTTCAGACCGTTCGCCTGAGAAACATGACGTGGTAGAAACTGCAGATGTTGAACAACAGAAGATGCTGATGTTGTGAATCGTCGGGCGGTTCCGCGCCGAGATCTAGGTGTGGTATGAACTCTGCCCCCAAAGTTCTGTTCAATCCCTTGATACAATTGTCCCTGATTACAATTGCTGGCGACTCCGTCCGNAACATACTTGGAGTCATTCGTTGTACTCTATGTAGAATGGTCGCCGAGAAATTGCCGGATGTCAATCAATCCATTCAAAAATTTCGCCTTTTCTCCATGCTGCTGAGCGTCGCGCCGGAACTGTGCCCCACCAGCCCAATCGCATTGATGGAGATCAAACAAACGGCCAACCGCCCCTTTTAAGAACCTGTCAGGTGTCCAGACTGACTTCAACTCGCAAGCGAAGGGACTAATCGTCCAGATTCCCGAATCCAATCCCCAAATTGTCGCCTCTGGACCTTGCCGAAAGCCCATGTCATCAATTGCCATTTCGGCCGCCTCGCTCTCTCGCCGCTGAAACCTGTGGACAACGAACTCGCCACCGCCCATTCGCGGACACCTGTCCTTTCCCTGAGTGACCTTGCCAAGGGTGTCCGCTGCCCCATGTCACTCTCCCCAATGCCCCCGACGTTGTGAGCGATTTCTCCTCGGCTGGCGAAGTGGCGCCCTGTCCGGATACATTCTTCGATCAAGCGACCTCGCTACTTCATCTTCATCGCATCGCCTTCACCATCAGATTCACCACTGATCGATACTTCCCGCGATCACACGGGAGATCGTCCAAAGGGTTCTTGAAGTCTGACAAAGACCGCGTAACCTTCAATTACGATCGCATTCGATCCGGACATGCAACTGAAGTCTGATTTGTGGCCACCTGGGAAACCTGCCATCGAAGGAAGAGCGGGGGCAAGGACAGACACTGCCCATTCGACCCCAAATGCCCATAGCACTCATGCAGCAGACGCACGCCAGCATCTACGATTATCCCAAATACTATGACCTGCTCTTCGGATCGGACTGGAAAGCGGAATTTGACTTTCTGCTCGGTTGCTTCGAGAGGTACGCTCAATGTGACGTCCAGCGCATCTTTGAACCCGCCTGCGGGACCGGTCGTCTCCTCATCAAGCTGGCGCAGGCCGGCTATGAAGTTTCCGGAAATGATCTGAATCCCAAAGCAGTCGCATTCTGCAATGGACGGCTCGCCCGGCACGGGTTCCCCGAAAGTGTTGTGCTAGGAGACATGTCTGACTTCAGGCTGAAAAGAAAAGTCCACGCAGCCTTTAATACCATCAACAGCTTCCGTCATCTCGACTCCGAAAAGGCTGCTGCCAGTCACCTGAAGTGCGTTGCCGACGCCCTTGTCAAAGGAGGGCTCTACATTCTTGGGTTGCACCTCACTCCGACCGAGGGGGACCGCATGGATTCAGAGGACTGGACCGCCCGACGCGGCCATCTGCAGGTGAACTCCATGATGTGGACAAAGGAACTCGATCTGGAGAAACGGAACGAAAAACTGGGGATGACCGTGGATGTCTACACCCCGTCAAACTCGTTCCGGATCGTGGATGAGATGAACTACCGGACTTATACAGCGGATCAGTTCCATCAGCTCCTTGAAACATGCCCTCAGCTGGAAATTGCAGCTCTTCATGACTTCTGCTACGAGCTGGATGAACAGATTGAGATCACCTCACAGACCGAAGACGTTGTCTTCATACTGCGGAAAAAATAATTCCGTCCTTCATTTTAATTAAAGGGGCACTCCATGCGCGCTCTGGTACTTTCAGCCTCTGGTCTCAAGTTTCAGCCCGATTACAAGGAGAATCCGATTCCCGGACAGATCCCCATTCGAGTCCTTCGCGCGGGGATTTGTGAAACAGACCTCCAGCTGGTCCGGGGCTACATGGGATTCCATGGGGTCCTGGGTCATGAGTTCGTCGGAATCGCTGAAGAAGGGAAATACGCAGGTCAACGGGTTGTCGGGGAAATCAATGCGAGTTGCCGCAACTGCAAAACGTGTGGGCAAGGTCGAACGACACATTGTCCCCATCGCACTGTCCTCGGAATTCTGAATCATGATGGGGCCTTTGCGGATCGCATCTGGTTGCCGGAGTGCAATCTCCACCCGGTTCCTGACCATGTCTCCAATGATGCCGCCGTCTTCACGGAACCATTGGCAGCAGCCTTTCAAATCCCGGCACAGATTGACCTGTCGCGATTCTCCAGCATTATTGTGCTGGGGGATGGGCGTCTCGGGAATCTCTGCTCGCAAGTGATTGCCCAGTCCCATTCGGACCTGCTGGTCATCGGCAAGCACCCACAGAAACTGGCCCGGCTCAGTGGTCTGGGGATTCGAACAGCTCTGATTCATGAGCTGACCGAACCACATATCGCGGACCTAGTGGTGGACTGCACCGGCTCCGCGAGCGGGTTCAAGGATGCCTGTCGACTCGTCCGCCCGCGGGGAACCATTGTCCTGAAGACCACCGTCGCCGGAGATCAGGGGCCTTCACTCGCTGGAGTCGTCATTGATGAACTGAATGTCGTCGGCTCACGATGCGGGCCGTTTGCACCGGCACTGGCTGCGATCGCCTCCGGTCAGATTCATGTGGAAAACCTCATTACATCCCGATTCCCATTGGAATCTGGAGTGCAGGCCATGGAAGTCGCGGGGGCGAAAGATCAGTTCAAGGTCATTCTTGACATCGCCGAATGAACGCTGATCGCTGCCCCGCCATTCGATTGAATCATGCAGACTGTTAAAAGGGTCGGGCGAAGGGACGTGCCCCAAATAGAAAAAGGGCGAATCGCCGGAAGGTCGGCAATTCGCCCGTTGATGTTGATGATGTTCAATCTTGGAGCGGTCGCAGAAACAATCTGATCAATCTGATCAACCGGCGGGGACCTTGTTCCGTCGGAAGGTTCGTTTGAAGAACGCGGAGACGCTGTGTCGCCAGGCACTGGAACGGGCAGCTGATTCGCTGACTACCCAGTTCAACTGAATCACCCGTCGTTCTCCCTCAAAGGGAAGGTGCCCATGCCACGCGTTTTCCCGATTCAGAAACGCCAGCATGAGACCGGCGTCCGGTGGAATTTCGGTGATGACATCGTTGATGTCTTTCGAGCGGAGAAGCCGCAATCGCCCTCCCCCGTCAGCCCAACCATCATTCAGGTAAATCAGGACGGTGATCACTTTCGTGCGGCTGTCGATGTGAACAGCCCCATCTTTCTTTCGGCACCGGCCGCGAACCGTCAGCGTGGTGGGGAGATTGACGAGGTCAACGTTGAACTTCTCTGAAAAGATTCTGGCCAGCTCTTCTCCACGAAGCGCATCACAGAAGGCTCCGAAGCTGGGCCCGTAAGTCAGCGAAGAAAGGGGAAAGCTCCCACCATCTTCGATGTTCGGATAGTCGTTGCCGATTGCCTCGCGTGCTTCCGGTCGAACGAAGTCCGGGACAATCAGATATTCGAATGGCTCAGAAATGACTTCCGTGTCACGAAGCCGGTCCAGATCAAGAATGGACATCAGGCGGGATCCTTCCCAGAGTGATTCACTCAGTACGACGCGGCGGGTTAATAATGAATTCAGAATCTTCGGTCAATAGGTCATACACCAGCGCAAACTCCCGTTCTCCCATTCGGATTCCTCCGGGACCGGAGACCGTTCCAATGAGATTCGAGTTACTGGTTCCCTGAATCCGGAAGCCCTGAAGCGCCCCGGTGGGGTCCTGTATTTCCATCCATCCTTTCGCAAGAGAAACAGACTCATTGGGTTGGGCAGGAGCTTTGGTCACCCGAAATGTCCCCCCAGAGATCGGCTGTTCGGTTCCAAAACCGATTGGAATGGCAGTCACAAAATACCCCTGAGAGTGAATCGTCATCACAAACTCAGCTGGATCAATTACTGCAGAAAACGGCCCCTGAATGACTTTCAGCGGGCGTCCGACTTTCAACGCAGGACTATCCAGACGATTGAGACGCGCGAGGTATTCGCTTGAGACTCGATACCGGGCAGCGAGCTTCTCAAGACGATCGCCGAAATGGACTTCATACGGCGGGAGGTAATGAACATCCGACGAAAAGTAAATTCTGTGAGCCAGAAGATTCAGTCGGCTCATCAGCTGCTGACGTGACCCTCTCGCCTTCCAGTAAGTTTCAGAAAGAAGTCGGTGCGCCTTGATGTCCTCTCCCGCCTGAATTAACCGATCCGCTTCCTCAATCGCCAGAAGCATCTGCTCAGCGGAAATCGACGATAGCCGGGGCTGGACCGCTTTCGCTTCCGCTGGGGGATCGGTCATGGGCATCTGAAGATCTGCCGTGACGACACCGGAGGAGCCAATCTGTTCCCTCTGTAGCGCCGCAGTCTGAATGATCTGCGAATCCGTTTTCATTTCGGGCACGGACGCTTCTTGGGACTCTGTCTGCAGAGGTGCGGCCTCAATCTCTCCCGTCAGCAGCATTTCCGGCTCTGCCCCGGCAGTGCTTTGAGCGGAATCATTTGGCTTCAGGGCGTCGACTTCCGAGGAATTCCCTGTTGTGGATTCGGCCAGAAGTGACTCCAGTTCCTCGTGCGACGCAGGGGGAGGGGGCATCGGCTCTTCCGTCATGACCACAATGGGGGCGGAAGACCCGGAAATGCGAAAGAGATCAAGCTTCCATGCTGTGGCTCCGACAAAACAGGTCAGGACCACAAACCAGAACTGAAACGTCTGAACGGGATGGCGGCGGACACGAGAGTCAAACATGTCGGCTTCTTCCATGAATCGACGCAGTTGCTTGAATTGAAGGCTTCACATGTCCCGGAACAGAGGTCAAACCGAAGGAAATCACCTGTCAAAAGTGGGGCAGCTGTCAATATCCAGCCATCCCACGGCCGGATCCATCGCGGGGATCAGGTACGCCCCTGATCGGCAACATCAGGCTTCATCCCTGCGCCCGAAGTGTTGCTGTTCTTTTCCGCTTCGGAAGCGGACTCCGCCGGGATGCTGAAGTACCCATCCTCGCCCTCCATCGCTGGCTGGCGGTTTAACTTCCAAAGTTGATGCGGTGCAACATATTGCATCAGTTCGCAGCCGCTGAAAAACAACGGGAGGACCAGCAGGATTCGAAAATTGGGGTGACGCATTGGAGACCTTCCAACTGAGGGGCATCCGGGGAAGATGCGAGATGGGAGCGGAAAATTAAGCGAACCCCCGATTTTCATCAACATGAATTCCCGGCAGGCTTTCAGCACCCTTACTCAGGCACAATTCAGTCTGTCGGAGTCGCCATGGAGAGGGGATTTCTGCAATTGCTCCCTCAGCTCAGAGTCCAGAACCGCACCAATCGGGTGCAGAAATCGCAACCGCGATCCGCACNGGTTTCCCCATGNATTCNACGAGCNCTCGAAAAACCGGACTCAATTGATTCNCNGATTCGGTGACATCTGGTCATTCAGCGAACGAATGTCCACTCCTTTTCGACATTCTCTGACACAAATGAGACATGACTGTTCAATAGTGCTCGGGATTTCGATGGGGACAGGCCGCTCTTTTCAGGCAAGGGAGCCGAAGATCAGTTGCTGTAGCTGGTCTGAAGTTTCCTCTCCGGTCACCGGGACCTCCCGACATTCTGTCAGGTTGCGGAACCACGTGTGCTGCCGTTTGGCAAACTGTCGGGTTCGGGTCTGGATCAGTTCGATCGTCTCCTGCTCCGATCCGAGTCTCCCTTCCAGCCAGTCGATCGTCTCCCGGTACCCCAAAGCCTGACGGGCGGTCTGTCCGGGAGGATTCGACGCATCGAGCAGCGCCCGGACTTCATCAACCAGACCACGTTCGAACATCATCACCACCCGACGGTTAATGCGTTCGTGCAGCCAGTGACGGGGAGGATGCAGCCAGAAAACATGCTGAGGCTGCTTATCCGGGGGAAGAGGAGCCTCCTGATGAAGTTCTGAGGGGGGCACCCCCGTCAGTGTGTACACTTCCAGTGCCCGGATCAGACGTCGGGCATCATTAGGATGAAGACGGGCAGCGGTCACTGGATCAACCTTCTGCAACTCGGAGTGCAGCCAGTCCGGCGGACCAGCGGCCGCCTGTTCCATCAGCTTCGTTCGAATTTCCCAGTCCGCAGGGGGACCTTCGAAAACGCCTCTTAACAATGCCCGAAGGTAGAGCCCGGTCCCGCCAACAAACAGCGGAACCCGTCCGCGTGAGAGGATTTCATCGACGACCCGAATCGCTGCGGAAAGATATTCCGCTGTCGAGAACTCCTGATGGGGTTCAATCAGATCGATCAGATGATGTGGAACGCGTCGCTGTTCCTCCTCGCTGGGCTTGGCCGTTCCAATGTCCATCCGGCGATAAATCGCCATGGAATCCATGGAGACGATCTCTGCATCCAGTTTCTCCGCCAGCGACAACGAGAGCGCAGACTTTCCGGTGGCTGTCGGACCAGCCAGAAACCAGCACTGCTGCAATTTGTCGGCGGAAATCTTCATGCAGGGAATGTTCGTTATGAATGAGTTGAGGGGAGGAGTAGAACAGAGCTGGCTCGTCCGGGCAATATTCCCTCAGCACATCATCAGACAAGCCTCTTCAGCCGATGCGTATCTCTCGACCACGATTCCGTGCTCTGGTGATCTCGATTCGGCAAGTCTGATCCGGGATCAATTCCCGGAGTTGCCGCCGAAGCTCGGAGGCATGGGATTCGTTTTCGGCGAACATGGCGATCGTCGGTCCCCAGGAGGACTGTGCCATTCCGGTATGAGCCACATGGGGAAACTGCTGAAGTAATTGCCGCATGGCAGGAGAGGCAAAGACTCCCCCTTGCGTCTGGCGAAAAAAATCGCCCACAAGCTGGCCGTATTCAAAGAGTGCCACAGTAAAATCATGAAAGTTGCGTGNCTGAATTGCAGGGAGCAATTCGGTCAGTGCCAATCGACAGAGTCGACCACATGTGAGTTCAGGCATCGCCCCNAGTTGTTCGAAAGCCTTGAGCTCCACAGCCCCGGAAAGTCCCCGAGCATCCTGCGGATGCAGCAACAGGACCGGCCATTCCTCCGGAAAGTCGACCCGGCAAGCCAGTTGACCGATCGATTCTCCCGGGGCATGTCCCGCATCAAAGAGGAAGCCCCCTTGCTCATAGCCATAGAGACCGACGGCAGAACGATCCCCCCGAGCCGCCAGTTCAGCAAGACGGGTNATGGAAGCTTGCTCTCCTCTGAGTGCAAGCAGTGCTTCCATCAAAGCCAGCGACAACTGCGTTCCGGACCCCAGNCCCTGATGCGCCGGAATCTCTTCAGCCAGATCAACCTGAAACGCAAACTGGAGAACNGGCAGTCGGTCCTTGAAGGACGTTAACAGCTGCTGAGTGCGTGGGGAGTCGATCCCACTGGGACGGCGCCCTGTCCGGGATGTTGCAGTCAGCTCAACACCCGGACGCTCCACCATCAAGCCAATTCCTCCAAAGCTTCGTCCTGTTTCCGGTCGATAGGACAGCGGACCAAAGTGCAGGCGAGCACCGGTACGAATGGAAACAGTCTCAGGGAACGTTGACATCGAGTGTGATTTGAGAGAAGGGGGCGTGCCGATCTCTCACAATTCTGTCGATCTCCGGCAGCGAACGCAATTGCCCGCCTCAGAGACCATCTCCTCTGCTTCATCAGGGCAGCGATGAGCCACCCCAATTCGGCTCCATCAAGAAAACTGGTCTGTTCGCCTCATCTCCACCCTCTTGATGTTTCGTCTCTCCCTTTTCAAGATAATTCACGCGACATGCGGACTGGTTCATCACGTTCCTTCTAAGGGATGATGAATAACGATCAGTCACATGATCCCGTAGTCCATTCCTACAACAGGAGTCAGCGACACCGATTCCACTCCAGACACGCCAATAAAACGACATGGTGTCACCGACACATTGAAGAACAGACCTGAGTCATTCATTCCCTGAACCCGACCTTCGAACTTTCCCACTGGAGAACGCTCCATGCCCTCCGCCCGAAGCACCCAGCCTGCTGTTGTCAATTACTCCCCGGAGAAGTACGCGGTGGAGCTGAGAGACGTCGAGATCCCATCCATTGGCCCGGAAGATGTCCTGATGGAAGTGGCGGCCGTCGGGGTGTGCGGAAGCGACCTGCATCAATGGACCGCAGACCACAGCTGGCCCGTCAATTATCCCGTGATCCTTGGCCATGAATTCGGCGGACGAATCGCAGAAGTCGGCGAACGCGCCGGCCCCTGGCAGGTGGGCGACCGTGTTGTGAGTGAAACGGCTGCCATCATCGATCCCTATAACCCCATGTCGCGTTCCGGACAGTATCAACTCGACCCGACACGAAAAGGGTTCGGATACGGCACTAATGGAGCAATGACCCGGTTCGTGAAAGTCCCCGCCCGCTGCCTTCATCGAGTTCCCGACGGGCTGGACCTGTCCATTGCCTGTCTCACTGAACCATGCTGCGTTGCCTACAGTGCCGTGGTGAGTAATGGGGATGTAAAGCCCGGAGACCGAATCCTTGTTCTCGGCCCCGGCCCCATTGGACTTCTGTGTGCCGCCATCGCAAAATTGCAGGGGGCAATCGTCGGCGTCGTAGGACTGGAGCGCGACCGCATTCGCTTTGATGCCGTGCGGAAATATGGGTGTGAGCCAATTATCGGAGACTGCCGGGACTGGGCTTTTGCAGCGGATGGGCTGGGAGCTGATGGAGTGATCGACGCAGCGGGTGTCTCCGCAACCCTCAAGACCGCGATTGAGGTTGTTCGCCCCGGAGGATGGATCAGTAAGGTCGGCTGGGGCCGTGACCCGATCAATTTTTCACTCGACCCACTTGTTCAGAAAAACGTTCGCCTGCAGGGGAGCTTCAGCCATAACTGGCCCATCTGGGAACGAGTCCTCCGCCTGCTGTCGACCGGACTCCTGGATCTTTCCCCAATTATGGGCGGAATCTGGCCGCTGGAACACTGGCACGAAGCCTTCGAAACCATGCATGCCGGCACAATTGCGAAAGCAGTCCTGAAACCAACCGCAGTCTGAGACTCGTTCTCGCTCCTCCTGCAACCTCGCTATGGCACATAAGGACCAAAACGGCCAGCGCAATCCACCGACGACAACCTAAGACGTGGCGCGCCGGTGGAAGGAACACCCCGGCTCAGAACGCGGCCGCAAATGCAATGCGTCGCCCCAAGCCTGCAACCAACGATTGCCCTTCCTCTCGACCTCGATTCACCTGACAGCCACCGTGGAGGACAAACCCGTCCGCCTGTCGATCGAGAAGGGGGAATTCGAAAAGCTGGTTTTCAAGATGGACCAGCTGTTACAGGCTATCACTCGCACCTGGCCCAAGTTGGGCTAACTGGGTGTAAATAAAAGGCGTTTCACTTAAAATGATCTTTTATTCCATAGAAGCCGACTTGGCCAACTGATTTGCAAGCGACTCAATCTCCTCAGCAGCCTCAATTACTTCGCCGTACCGACCAGAAACGACTGAAAGAGGAAGTTGCAGATTGATCTTATGATCGATTTCCCTGCTGATTTTTATCGAATTCACCGCCTCGGAAATGCTTTCCAATTTCACATCCGGCGAAATTAAGCGTTCAGCGATCTTTAACTGCGTGCTTGATACCTGCCAGCACAGGTTACGATAGATAGTGACCAATGCTTTGGGAGCGTCATCATTAACTTGGGATCTCCAGATGTCCAGTGCCTTCTTGTGATTGTCGATCATCAACTCCATTAGCTGGCTGAACTCCGGAATTTCCTTGCCTTCGGGAGATTCGACAAAAATACGTACTTCGCCCCAAGATTCCCCAACGACTTCCGAGTAGTTTGTATAATTAATGCCGACCTCGATTCGTGCATCGAGCTTCTTCATCGCATTCAATGCCGCCCTAGCAGCAGCAGGAGGATTTCGATAGATGTTAAGCATCCGCTCTTGGCGTTTCTTCTCAGCAATTCGTGCGGCTTCCGCCTCCTTGGCAGCTTTTTCTGCGGCCGCCTTTGCCATTGCTTGCTCCCGCGCAAGTCGCTTCGATTCTTCTTCCTGACGTTTAGCAAGTTCCTCCTGCTCTTTTTTGAGGCGTTCCTCTTCTTCCAACTGCTCTTTCAGAATTGCTCTTAACTCGTCGCGAGCCATCTCAGACTCTTTCTTCAGATCTGCAAGCTCGACGTTCTTAGAGGAGTCTGCCAGCTTGATTGCGTCTTCATATTGACTTAGGGCAACTCTTAAATCTCCAGCAGCTCGAGTTGTACGTGCAGCCTGAATCAGATCCACCATTTCTTTCATCAGACGCTGTGACCGGGATGTTCTCACGACATCCAGGCAGATAAAAGAAATCACACCGATTGCCAAAACGACTGCGGCGGCAATTATCAGATTGAAATATGAATTGGAATTCGAATTCGTTGATTGACTTCCTGACGTAACATCAGAGATTGCCGTGGCGGGGACCTTCCCAAGTTTACCACACTTCGGGCACTTGAAAGACTTACCCGCGTGAGAAGGAGGTGCGTTGAGTTTTTGTCCGCACTCGCAATGACACAAGATTGTTTTGCTCATCGATTAGCCCGCTTTCGTCGATCTTCTTCTGACTCTCTTTCGCAACGCGGTGAAGGTGGTAGAGAGCCCACGCCGAGACAGTCTTGAGCCCTTCTGAATCTGCACAAGACGGAACTGCCCCCGATCCTCATCCTTCCACCAGACATGCAGGGCGGGGCTGCGCTGCATCGGTTCGCTGTTCCTTTACCCTTCCATTCACACTTGGAGACACCCCATGTGTTCGCTCCGAGACAATCTCGACAGGACAAAGCAACATGCAGGAATCATATTAACGACACGAAGGCAATACAACGCTCTAATTGCGGGTTCAATAGCTTGCAGACTGCGAGTCGCAGCCTGCAAGCGGTCCAATGCCTTTGTGAACAACAATGCGCGCAAGCGAACGATTCACCGACAAGAAACCTCCATTCGCATCAGCACGATCACGTTACGCCAACGGAATTAGTGAGCCCCATCCCCGCGGAACTGTCAAACAACGTCGTGCCGTTGTGGGCAACCCACTTCCACAGAACTGGGATAGAGCAACAACAGCATTCGAATGACCTTGGCGCAGGATTTGACAGGTTGATGAGGTGCACGTCACGATCAGCGTTTTTGCTGCATTGCACTCAGTAATGCAGCTCAAAAATCGGTCATTCTCCATCTATTCGGTTCAGAGGAAATGGGGCACGCCATCAGGCTGACCGAAATGATCAAAAATGCGCCCCGGAGAGTCTCCGCCATCCCCTTCGAACCGGACCCAAACAGAACTAGCAGCT
>Ga0065721_10006378_pt1 | contig 18645 bp, 20 predicted proteins | sample Mesricmetagenome_FD_59108 | JGI IMG/M metagenome (GOLD analysis project Ga0065721, IMG submission 59108) | Mesophilic microbial community from rice straw/compost enrichment Sample: eDNA_1 v2 (version 2) | ecosystem: Engineered > Solid waste > Grass > Composting > Bioreactor | place: USA: Davis... | reverse complement strand
TGAACCGCCTGTTAAGGAGCACATCGGCAAGCCGGGTTCCCCAAGCAGATTCAAGATTCCGTAGCTCAGCTGGTAGAGCAATACACTTTTAATGTATGGGTCCTGGGTTCGAATCCCAGCGGGATCACNGGTTGACAAACCAAAACACTCGAAAGCTCACAAAATTGATTTTTGTGGGCTTTTTTGCTTTTAAGGCCTACTGAAATATTCAACTTTTCTCATTTGTAGCGGGACTTATTCGGGACCTGCAAAAATTTGAGGAACAGAGGTCTCGCTAACCGGGATAAGGGATTCAAAATCAAGCAGTTCAAGAAATGAACATCTTGATTTCACAAAGACATCAAAGGAATTTTAATAACCATTAAAAAATTACTTTGATGAACAAGACAATCAGTGTCCATTTCCGATTGAAGAAGCGAAGCAGCTATTTAATCGGAGACAACTTACCAATCTATTTACGATTGACCATCGATGGTCAGCGAACAGAATTCTCAACACAACGAGAGATTGATCCTGCGAAGTGGAATTCAAAAAAAGGCCGCGCTATTGCCACGAAGAAAGAAGAGACGCGTCAACTCAACAGTTTTCTTGAAACGATGCAATCGCAGATCTTCGAAGCGCAGCGCGCGTTGCTGAACAAAGGAAAAGAAATCACAGTTAGGTCGATCAGGAATAAAATGCTCGGCATTGAAGAAGAAGTGATCGATCCGTTGAAAGACAAGAGCCTGATGCCAGTTTATCGTGAACACATCCAGCACGTAGCCGACCTGGTCGGAAAAGAGTACGCAAGCGGAACCCTCAAGAGATTCAAGGCTGCTTTCGCTTCACTGGAAGCATTCATGAAGCACCGGAAGCAGGATGATATTAAATTACGGGAACTGAATCACAAGTTTATTACAGACTACGAGTTCTTCCTAAAGACGGTCCGTGACATCGAGCACAACACAGCGATGGGCATTATTAAGAAGCTGAAAAAGATCGTTCGTATTTGCGTCGCCAACGAATGGCTCGAAAAAGATCCGTTTCTTAATTATAAAGTAAAGATCCGCGAAACCAACAGACCGTTCCTGCTCCAGGATGAACTTGACAAGATTATCGCGCTAAAATTCACCGCAGAACGTCTGGCTAACGTTCGGGACATCTTTGTATTCTGCTGCTACACCGGTCTCGCTTACGCCGATGTGCAGAAACTACGCAGAATTGATATCGTGATCGGCCATGACGGTGAAAAATGGATTCACACGGAACGCGTGAAAACCGAAACCGCCACGCGTGTGCCGCTGCTGCCCCAGGCATTGAAGATCATGGATGCTTACAAAGATCATCCGCAGTGCGTGAATGAAAACAAGCTTCTTCCCGTGATGAGCAACCAGAAGATGAATGAATACTTGAAAGAGATTGCAGACCGGTGTGAGATCAATAAGAAGATGACGTTTCACACTGCGCGCCATACATTCGCGACTACGGTCACGCTCACGAATGGTGTTCCGATTGAGACGGTGAGTAAAATGCTTGGGCATAAGACGCTGAGGACAACGCAGCAGTATGCGAAGATTCTGGATCAGAAGGTGAGTGAGGATATGAAGGCATTGAAAGAGAAACTTTCAATTAAAAAACATTTCTGAGAAACTGCAAAGGTTCCTTCTTCCATACTCTTAGCTGTAAAGAAAAAAGGAAAGCCTGTTTCGATTGGTAATGTTAGTACTGGTTTACGAAAAAGTATTGAAAGATCGCTTCACGACCAGCCCTTGGTAGGAATTGCTCTATATGGGGATCCAAAAAAGTGAGCAAAGCAAATGATGGACTTAAATTGGAAGACAGCCCTAGGCGATGAAGTGTTCGTCAAGTCACAATGCTGTAGCGCCAGCCACGACATTTCCTTTGCTTTCTCATTGGAGCTATTTTGTTGGTGGATGTTGCCCGCCGCCGTACCATTCGCCAGTGACGTGCCACAGCTCATAGTAATATAGCCATAGCGAAATCCACGGAACTATGGTAAGGGCAAGGAGATCCGTATAGTTAAATTGATTAGCTCCCGGCAAATACAAGCAAAGCTTTTCTCCTGGATAAATATGGGGTATAGCTTCGCCATTAAAATTCTTTTCCAGTTTTGGGCTAAGCACGCTTACTTCCGGCCTTGTTCCTAGCTTGTATCTCAATTCAATTTTGTATTCAATACTACGCGCGGTTGGCTGCAAGTGGCCCGTTGCCTTCAGCGACAAATGGTTATTTGTGGTAACGAAGTTTGGGTATCTGCTCTTTAAACACGCCACCTGCTCTGATATACTTAAATCTTTCTTCTTAATGAAATAGCTCATTCGCCATAAAATGTATTTGGCTTAACAATTCCAGAGCCTGCTGTGTAAGCACTGGTTAAAATTCCTGAAGATCGATTTGCTCCCAATTGCTTAGAAGTTCTTAGTTGCTCAGTAATGAGTGCCTGGCTTTTTTGTGCCTTTACCAAGAGGTCATCCCCAAACAAACCTTTTAAAATTCTGCCTTCAGTGATAATGCCTTGGTCGCCTTTAAGTTTCTGCCATTCTTCATGTAGATGACCTACAAATTCTTTGAAGGCTTGGTAGTAACGCGGCTCACCGTCCCATTTGTCAGTAAAATCTTCCTGTGCATTGACCGGATTAAGCACCTTTATCCGTGATGGCGCACTGGCCATGTTTTTTCGAATAGCGTTGATAATCCCTTCTACAGTGTCGAAAATGCTTTCCTCTCCATTGTAGAAATTACCGGCCAAAGTTGTCAGCACAATACTTGACGTTTCGAACTCGTCGTTACCATGAAAATAGATATCCCGGTAGCGTTTCAGGAGCTGTACTGCGCGCTGCAGTGGCTTCTTGTGTGCAAAACTGTCTGCCGGCAGGGCTTCAGCCCGTATTGCTTTTTCCAGAAGGCTCATTTTTACAGTGTTAGCCTTTTGCAGGAACCACTTTGCGTATCCTCTTGGGTTGCTGCTAACCCAATGCTTGCGTTCTTTATCGGGCACCCTTAGCTTGTCCAGGTCGTATTCACTTTCTTCAATGCCAGGCAAAATATCCAAGTGGAAATCACCGCTGTAGTTGATTCTAATACACCTGTTTTTTAGTTCCATTCTGGGCTTGTAGATTTCGCTTTCCTTCAATCGGCGATTGAGTTCGTCATAAATTTGAGCGGGAGCGTGCCTTGCCCATTGTGTTTTGATGTGCAGCGCGATATCGAGATCGAATTCATCTTTTCCATACGGCTTCACAGTAGTGGATATCCGGACCGAACCATGTGGATATATTTCGTACTTGTACTTTTTAAAAAACAAAACGTCACCTTCAATCCAATTTTTTATCGCCTCGTAGTGCGCTTTCATGCGGTCATAGCGGGTATCGTCCAATTGGATGTCTTCCGCCATCCGGTCCAGCAAATCATCAATCTGCTCGGCTCTATTCGATAGTGTTATCATTTGGGTAAAATCTTAAAAGTGTGAGGTAAAATTGCAACGCCGTCTTGGGTGCGTCCGTTTCTGATTTCGTCTGGCGTCACGAAAATGATTTCATCTTTAGCCTGGCTTAAATTTGCTAACGCTTTTTTCTGCACGTCAGTCTCAGGTCTGATTTCATATATTTCCGCGTAACGAAATTCATCTCCGGCATATACAGGCGATTTAAGAATGCCTTCCCAGTGTTTATTAATGAATGTAAATTTCACATGCATAAAGTCTTTTAGGTCGAGATGGCCAGGTGTTATCAACTCTTCTATAAATTCTCGCCTTGGATCTATCTCCCTATCCTTCCGGCTCTCAAACCATTTCAGAAATTCGAGGAGATTTTTTCTCTTACTGATATTGATGCGAAGGTCATGTTCCGTGTCCTCATCGCGCGGAACGGCATTGCAAGGCTCTATGCCGAGCTTATCAAACAATTCCCTACTTTCTTCTCTCAAATATTTGAACGCCCCCCCGATGGGTTGATATCCCTGATTATCCTTTTTATGTCTTTTAATCAGAGCGTATTTTCCGTTCACTTCTATTCTGAACAAATACGCGACAGTTACCCTAACCGGTTGATTTCGTTTAATCACCTTACTCATTAGAAGTTTCCATCGCTTGCGGTTTTCGATGAGGAATGAGATGAACTCGATCACTCCAGATGCCACAAAGCCAATTGATATTTTAAGTATCGTGCTCCGCGTTTCGCCTGACGGGAGAAAAAATGAGCATCCGAATCCAATGATGCCCATCGTAAAACTGATTGTTCCTTTAACTGTCATCGGTTAACCTTTCGGAGGGAATGAATCGCTACCGTAGCTATTCTTATCTCTAATCTTGCCGTTTTCGGCATGAATAAGCAACTCAGCCTGATTTTCCTTGGCCCTACCACGACCGTAATGGATGGCATCCTTTTGTCTGTCAAAGGTTTTGCTGTTCTTTTCGTTGCCTTCAATTTTTACTCCCCAACCTTTGTCTGCTGGTACGACGTGTACATTTTTTTTACTCATAATTTATGTTGTTATTGATTGAAAACTAGTTACTTACGTACGAGTTCCAGGATTTCTACCTGTATTTGCTTTGAGGGTATTTAGTACCTACCTTAGTAATGATCCCTTCAAATACAGAATAACCGGTTCAGGTTGGAATTACCCTTGAAGGGGAAAAAATTCATTTAGCGGTTATTAGTATAATGACAGATACCCCGTTTTACAGCAAGAATCAGGAACGATTTGCCCGCGTTTCGGAAGACGAATGGAAGGTTGCCCTTCATAAGTCAAAAATCCACATCAAGTGGCGTCTTAAACAAAAAATGAAAAGGGGCGCACATTCCAGCATCAATCTGGGTGGTGATCCGGTGGATCACTATTTGGGGATTGGCTACGAAAAATTGCTAGCGGGAGAATGGGAGTGGAAAGAAAAATTCACCCTTTCCGAACAAATGATTAGGGTAATCGATAGCTACATAACGAAGGAGGTAAACAAGTATAAGACAAAGGTGAAAAATGATCCCGAAATCGTCTATGACGATGACCTGGTGGCCTCATTTTATGACACAAAACCGGAAGACGCCAATGATGAGGAAGAACTTGCCAAATACAATGAGATGGTTTCGAGCACAGAGAGAGCCGTTCAAGACGATTACGACTTAGCAATATTTTGGGAGTGTATAAAAGAAGGAAAAAAAAGAGAGCAGATTGCTGAAATACTCGAAAAGAAACCGAAGCAGGTAGACAAGTTGAGAGAAAAGCTGTTTCAAAAAGCAAGAGAGATTTACGATGGACAATAAGAATATCGACAAGCCGAATTCCATACAGGTCTTGCATAATCTATACGCGTTAATGATGGAAATTAACCTGTATAGAGATGATGAGGAAGTACTATCGCAACTGAAAGACGCCCCCGATCCACAAATCGACAGACACCTTCTAAAAATTCGTCAACTTACAACGAAACTTAGAGCCAGCGCACACAAGAGCAAAGTTCAACAGGCCATTGATCAAATCAATGCGCTCCGAAAATTGGGCTTGGCAGAATTAAACAACTTTCTGAATCCAGATCAGCAGCGAGCATTATCACCTCTTTTTAACAAGTTCAAGGAACTAACTTCTGAAGACGAAAAATCTTTACTTCAAGATCAGGAATTGCTTCGCGCGCTTGAAATACTTAAAAAGAAGTTAGATGAAGATTCAAAGAATTAATCCAACGTTTGCAGCTCAACAATTTCTAAGAAATTCTGGATGGGAAAAACCAGGAGATTTGGGTCTCGAGGAAATGTGTAATGCGGTCAACATTCAAATTAATGACGTGGCCATTGCCGGTGCTGAGGGTAGAATATTGATGAATCGGGATAATGCAGTTGTTGCAGTTAATTCTGCAATTACCCACCCCGGAAAAAGGCGATTTATTATTGCTCATGAACTAGGTCATTTTCTGATGCATCAAGACCTTAAAACCCTTTTCACTGACGACGATGAAACCCTTGCGGAGTGGCACCAAAGAGGCGCGCATGAGCAGGAAGCAAATGAATTTGCTTCGGAAATTTTATTACCATCCGGCCTGTTCAAAGAAAAAGTCAAAGGCAAGAAACTGAACATAAACCTTATCGAGGATGTTGCTAGTTATTTTGGATCTTCACTGACTGCATCATTCTTGAAATATCGCCTGCTAGGTGATTATCCCATAATGATTGTATTTATTGACAAAGGAGTAATAAAGTGGAAACAACATTCCCGTGACTTCCCGTTTAAATTTCTTGTCATCGGTTCAAGGGTGCCGGTCTATACAGTTGCTGGTGATTATTTCAATGGCAACGGGCTATCAGAAAGACCTGAAAAAATAGACGCCATCGAATGGTTCCCTGAAGATTTTCAGATTAAGTATAGCCCGGATGCAAAACTTTGGGAGCAATGTTTTTCAGTTTCTGAAACAGGGTTAGTCTCTTGTATTTGGTGCCCATGAGAGTTGCAATTATGATTCAAAATGCCACTCTACTTCCGATCACGTTTAACAAATGCCTAGATCTTGCAGCGAAATATAAGAGCGATTATATGTTTGCAGTCTGGAATCATAAATGTTAGGCAAGTTGTGACGCAATAGAGCGCTCAATCAGAATAAGACGAGTTGATGACTCGTCGTTTGTTTGTAAAATATTTGAGCTACTACCGGTAAGGCTCCATAATATTTATTCGTGATGCATTATAAAGGGAACTCGTCTATCTCACCACGAAGCTCATCATCGTTACGGTCCAATAATCGGAGATTTTTTTTGCTGAACTCTCAAGAATGTTAGCTTCTTCAACAATCCGCGACACATTTTCCCACTGTGTCAAGGCAGCGTCTTTAAATAATCCCACAAAACGCTGTGAAAGGTCGATCCTTTCCAATATCCATCTTTAAAAGTATTCACTTGTGAAAGCAATGCAGTTTTAGACGGATCAAACGTAAACGCGAAGCTGAGATTTGCGAATAAAGCGTCAATGACAACGTCAAAGGTAATGGTCTGCCCGACATAGCTTGTGAATGTTCTATGAATAAAGATTGGAAATTTTTGCCCTTGAGATCCTAGTAGGCTAGTGATCGAGTGGATCGGCGGGGGAGGGAATCCAAGCTAATTCTGAGACCTCGATATCTCCCCGTTCGAACGCATGAGAGTTACCGATGATGATCGTACCTAGCTGATATTTCAGAAAAAAGCGTCAAGGCGATCAATCCAGAATCATTTTACATCTTCTAGGACAAATCGATACCAACATGGGTTCATAGTGGTAAGGATTCCTTTCAACCCTATCCAATTTTGCCCATATCAAATGATTTGAATTGCGATCCGAGGTGAGAAACACTTTCGGAAAAATCAATCACCACTACTGTAGTCGTTGTGAATGCCCCTGGATTGAAAACAACTCATTTGCATCACAAAACAAAAAAGGCATGGCAAAAGAAATCATTACAACAGAAGACCTGGAAAGCTTCAGGCTTCGGCTGCTGGAGGATCTGAAGCAGATCGTACAGCAAAAAACAAAGTTCGACCAGAAGGAATGGCTCAAGAGCGTAGAAGTCCGGCAGCTGCTGGGCATCTCGCATGGAACGTTGCAGACACTTCGAACGAAAGGGGCAATTCCTTACCGCAAGCTTGGCGGCATTATGTTCTACCGTTACCAGGATGTTATCGCAGCGCTTGAGACCAATCCAAAAATTGGTCAGGTATGAACGGCGCCCAACGACTCCCCTACCTGATTGAACTGGCCGCCGCCGATAGACGACTCAAACCTGTTCATGTCGCCCTGATTGTCGCGCTCTGTCACTTGTGGATGAAGAACAGTTTCAACAAGTGGTACCCAATCACGCGGAAAGGTTTGATGGCGTTATCCAGGATTCACTCAAACGCCACTTACCACAAAATCATCAACGAATTGCAGTACTACGGCTACCTGCATTACCATCCCTCCTTTCACCCGGAACATGGAAGCAGGGTAAGTATTGTTATTCCAACTCAAAATCAAACTGAACCAAATTATGTCAGCCAATAAATTAAGCTTCAACGAAGCAAAACAAATTCCGATCACCGAGTTCCTGGCTCAACAAGGTGTTCACCCAACGAACAGCTCCCGCAACGAATACTGGTACCTTTCTCCATTTCGGCACGAGCGAACACCATCCCTTAAAGTTGATAGCAACAAGAACGTGTGGTTCGATCATGGCACCGGCGAAGGCGGAACGATTGTCGACCTGTGTGCAAAACTTCATCAATGCAATCTCCATGAAGCGTTAGAGAGGTTGTCGGAAGGTGGCGGTATGGTCATCGCTGACCTTGGCAAGGTCAAGGAACCACCTCGCGAAGGTCAGCATTTTCAGCAGGCACCAAACCGGCTGAACGTCGCAGCAGTCAGGGACCTCACCAACCCGAACTTACTTTATTACATGACCTCAAGAGGAATTAGTACCGACCTCGTTCAGGCGCACTGCAAGGAGGTTCTGTTTCAAATCGGGTTCAAGCGATACCAGACTGTTGGATTCAAGAATCGATCCGGCGGCTGGGAGCTGCGGAACAGCTGGTTCAAAGGTTCTTCTTCTCCGAAGGATATTACCTTACTGGGTTCGGAAAGCTCGCGCCTCTGTGTCCTGGAAGGATTCATTGACCTCCTTTCATTAAAGCAATCGTCGAACCCGGAACTACAGTCGATACGAAAAGATGCTGGATTTCTCATCCTCAATTCGCTGGCGTTTGTAAACAAAAGTCTGCCATTAATGCAGCATGCGAAGGAGGTCGTGCTGTTCATGGATAATGACACAGCGGGAAACCAGGCGAAAGAAACGATCACCCGAAACGGTGTGCACTACTACGACGCCTCGGCGATCTACGCGCAACACAAGGACCTCAACGATTTTCATGTGGCCAATGAAAAGCCAAATCTTACGCTGGCAGAGCCAGGCAGAAAGAAAAGCTTAGGGCTATGAGCATACAAGTTCTTGAAAGGAGCAAGCCATGTTTTCGCTACGCAAAAACGGCTCTTGATCCAATTAACCACTTCGTTTTTTGACTAGTTATGGCAAGGCCCAAGAGCAACGAAAGAGATAAGCGCCAGGTGCAGGTGAACATCCGTCTTACAAATGAAGAAGCCAGGAAAGTGAACCACTACGCTAACGCAAGCGGACTCTCCCCTGCGAACTGGATCAGGAAGAAAATATTTACCGGAAAGTTTCCGCCTGTAAAATTGTCACCCATAGATGCGGCGACATACCATGAACTGAAAAAGATTGGCGTGAACCTAAATCAGGCGACACACAAGATCAATTCCGGTGAGTTTCCGAGAGACTACCTCGTGTACATCCTCTCGGCGCAGGCACAACTCCAGAAGATTCTAACCTTGATGATCGATGACNGGGAACCAGGTTAAAGGCAGAAGNTTTCGCGGCGCGTTGAGGTACAACCTCGAGAAGGTGGAAAAGGGTGTCGCCGAAATGCTCACCCACTCCTTCGCTACTTTCAAGGAGGACGCCATCATGAAGGAAGTACAAATGGTCCGGGTGCTGAAGCCGAACCTGAAAAAGTATTTCTATCACACGTCGATCAATTTTCCTTACCACGAGAAACTATCGAACGAAACGATGAAGCAAATCGGCCTGGACTACCTCAAAGGAAACGGCTTTGACCAGCATCAGTTCATCGTCTTCCGTCATAACGACGTCGACCATCCGCACCTTCACATCCTAGTAAACCGTATTGGTTACGATGGCAAGGTGATGTCTGATAGTAACGATTACGCTCGAAGTGAAAAAGTGCTACGCGAACTTGAAAAGAAATACAACCTCACCGCCGTCACCCCCAGCCGCCAGGCACGCGAAAGAGCCATGACAAAGAACGAGCTTGAATACATGAAGCGCACGAACAGGCCTTCGGAGAAGATGAAGTTGCAGGTAATACTCAACGAAGTTCTTAGTCAGAAAGGAAAAATGAGTACAAAAGAATTCATCGAACAGCTCGAAGCAAAAAGAGTCTCCATTCTCTTCAACCACGCTTCGACGGGATACGTTAGCGGCGTATCATTCAGTTACGACGGCGTCGTGATGAAAGGCGCCAAGATCGGAAACGACTTCAAGTGGACCACCCTCAAAAACAAAATTGACTATGAACAAGAAAGAGATCGCACAACAATTTACCAAACAAATATTAGAACCAACGCCACCCTCGCTGACGAGCGAACAAATGGCGGCACTTATCAACGAGATAAAAATCATGCACAACGAGACACAACTAAACTTACAAAGCTTCCAGATAAAGCAGCGGATCCTGGAGCGTTCGTACGACGACCTTCACAATCGCCTCAAAACACTTTACAAGCCTTTGGAACAACTGGAACAACAAATGACACTACTGCCTCAAAAGCAATTAGCACACGCGAGGCAAACGTTTTGGGGTCGTTACTGGACAGCCACCGCAGTGGGAATCATCTCAGCGCTTCTGACCAACCTGCTCCTGCTCATCACGTGAAACGCAAGCGCAGGAAGCGTCGACATCTTTAATCGGAATTCTTTTTTCACTGTGAAGTAACTTTCACAAAACCATTTGCTTATGATTCTCTTCATTCAACTGCTGCTGCAAGTTGTATCGCTCCCGCTTTTGCCATTCCTGTCAGGATCATTTATTGAACAGGATAGCCGTTCATATTTTGTTCAGCTTATGAGACCGAACCATACTATTTTTTGTTCAGGCACTGAATCAGCACTAGACAAGCTCTGGACAAGTACCGGGACTAGTACTATAGCCTTATATAAACATTATAAACTATATAAACATAATAAACAAAATAAAACGAGGGTGAGTAAATGCGCGCCCGCGCGGAGCAGTTCAGAAGATGAATTGGTTAGGAAATGGGCTGGTGAAAAAGGAGAAAGGGGTGGGTGGTGGAACCCAGATTGAAGATTGTAGGCGTGCGCTTCAAAATTCTTATCTTAGGCATCAAAATTCCACAGGCAACAACACTCGCCATGCCGTGTGGTTTTTGTTCACCCAATACAAACAATACCGATGTACCTGGTACCTTTTCACAATCAGTATCCTGACCATGACTTCTCACCAATTCTACGGATAATAAAAAGATATTTTCCGATTGACCGCCCCGATAGGTTAACACCCGAATCAATTTCATCGTCACCCGGATTTAAAAAGATCAGCAAGATCGTTAACACAGAATATCTGAATGAAAAGAACTATCGCGCTAAATGGAGAAAACTAACGAAGCGTCTGGAGAAAGTATTTAAAAGGCCCGTAATGGCATTTCCAAATCTGCACGGTGGTCAAGGAGGCGGATTCTTTGGTGAAGTGATCATTGAAGAGCACAAAACAACTGAATTCACGAGGCAAAAATCCCTTCAGTTCCATATCAGCATAATAGGGCCATTTTTTACAATTCAAGGCGTCGACAGTTCGACAGCATTCCTGGAAATTGATTCTATGCCAAGGATACCCGAGCTGACCAGGGGAAACTTTGATGCAACACATGCCGTTACAACATCACCTGCATTTGAATACCGGGAACCGTTTAAGGAGCTCGAGGACGAACTACGGGCATTTTTTCCAGGGTATTTGTTCGTTCCTTACCAGGTCGGCATGTCGACGATCAAAAACATTTCGGTCCAGGATGATCTTCGGGATCCAAGAAGCATGGACACCATCTACGAAGCTCTTTTCGGAGACCGCGCGGTCTACGACTGCAGAACGCGAGGAAATGAGCGATACGGCATGGGTGATTGGGTCAAGCCGCTAACGAAAAAGGAACACGTTTTACTAGACCGGATTTACAAACACATAATTAATTCACCGGCCAAAACAACAATTCACAAAGTCTGGAAGCTTCAAAATTCAAAGCGGCTGGGTACCATCAAGATACGCGCTAGTGTAATTTTTTATGGTGGCGACGTTTTCGATGTTATCGACTTGACGGATAAATCGAGGTTAATTATGCAATCCGGAGAACGGATGGCACCCGCGATCAGTAAATACAGCATTAAGGATGACCTTCTTGAAATTGAAAATGCCACTGGCTTATCATTACGTATCATAAAGGTTGAGAAAGATTCATTAGTGCTCCATCTCATTTTGAACACTGATCAAAAAGACTCTCCGATAAACGGGACAATAACGGAAATGACATTTGTCGTGATGAAAAAGATTGACTGATCATCAACAATCCCTTACGGGTCCGATGATATCCCTTTGCTTCGAAGCGGTTCCACCAATTAAAATGTATGCAACTCACTTTGAATAGCTTCAATGTCGCCGGGTCCTCCGCTTCATTTCATTTGAAAAAATGATTGGAATGGTCCAGCCCTCATTAATTGGTTTATCTCGATAATAGAAGACCTGAACAGGGGGAAATTCATTTAGAATAAGCTCCAATTGCTTGCGGTAGGCGTCACCTAATTGACCATGTACTTCTGCTTTGGAAAACCGTCCATCCTCACCTATTCTGTAATCAACAAACAGCCTGTACTTGGTCGATAGTCCGGGTAACACCTTCCAGTTAATTCGCCTATAAATTTCCTTTTGAATATCATCAGGCCGGCGAGAAAACCTTGCATCACCGGGCCTAACTCCATTTTCAAATTCTACTGTAGATTCAACTTCACCATTGCTAATTGATACAACAACTTCGTGCTGATAGTAACGATCAAATCCGTTATGGTGATAGAGAATCATTTTTCCCTGCTGTATTGCCAGATCCCCAGTAAACCAATCAACAAACAATGGACCGTCTGAATCCGGAAATATTTTCTTCATGATGCTCAGCCCATCTCTTCCACATACGTTCACATCAAGTAAGAACAGCTTCTCATCACGAATCATCCATAAACCGACATATCCTCGCCACAACGCTGTGGAACATCCGTTTTCCAGATAAGGTGAAATTTTGCCTCGATCTTTATCCTGAAGGAAAACTTCCAGAGGAACACTCAACATTTCCAGTGTATCGCCCTTGTAAATGATTCGCTCGCCGGATTGTCCAGTAGCATTTACATTTAGGATGTTGAGAAAAAGCAAAGCAGCGACAAGAATAGTTTGCAAAGATTGGTACATAACGTAATCTAAGTATGGATTGGACAATACTTCACCACAAACAGTTCAAACTAGGCCACCACATCGCTAGTCTGAATTTCTTCTCTTCATTTCAAAAAAGCAATGTTCGCAGACCAACCTTATCTTCGCGAATGCTTCGGACACCTCATTCCATTCCCCTTCCTCCCGCCGTTTTTTTTCACATTCGTCGCACCACGCTTGGAGGTCATCTTCCTGCTCAATCAACGGATCCGATTCAAAAGGTTCGTGAAAGCCTGTGTAGGTATCTTTGTTTAGATGTTGGCAAACAAATGCGGCACGAGCAGTCCCGTGAGAGGCACACGTGACAATCTTATCCTTTAAATCGTCGTATCGATCCTTTGTTAATTCCGCATGAAAAACGACGTAGTAGGTTAAGTGCTCCTGTGTAAATCGGTAGACACCCATCGCATTCATCATTTTTGCGCAAATCGAGGTCATATCCCAGCCGGTGTACTCGTCTCCGGGAACTAATCCAGTTGTCAATTGTGAGTAACCCTTGCTCTCGCCGTATTCTTTAACAGAATGAATCGCTTTTCGCTCACGTGCCGTCAAGTGTTCGTTATCCCACGACCACTTCCAGGTTGACGTATTTGCGGAAAAAGAACCAACAAGGGAATACTTGAAAAATAATTGTCTGCCATCATCCGACTTAAACTCAAATACTCCTAGGGCATCATCAAAAAACCAATGCTCGTAGCCGTTTAAGTCGTAGAGCTTTATGAACTCAATCTGGAGCGATGAGACTTCCTCGCATGATTCGGCGCAAAACTGTTCAAATGTCTCTGCCATTGCTTTAGAGATTAAACTCACCTATGATTGTCTGATCATAGTCATAGCCAGGCTCACCAGGAAAATTGCCAGCTGTATCCGGATGATCAACTGAACGTATTTGTACGGCTTGCCTTGATAGAACCTAATCGATGAGAGGACATATTCGGTTAACTCTTCTACAGGGGCATCTATTAAATAGACGGGAAACAGATCAGTAAGGTCATCTATTTTGGTATTCACTTGAACAGAAAGGGAGTCCCTGAATTTATTAACATAGGCCTCAACAAGCGAGTGGGACAAAATTCTGCGGTAATGCAGAGATAAATATTTCTGGAATACCGAATGTCTTAAAGATTCCAGTTGAGTAACAGAATGATGGATGCTCCTTAGCAAACACGAAAGTAACGTGGTATCCGAACGCCTGAATATTTGCGTCCACCTTCTCATGGTACTGATTTACCTGATCTTCCGTCATTGCGATCTCAACGTATGTCAGCAATATAATGACGAAGACAGTCTTATCGGAATTTTAGCAATAACAAAACTTAATCTGAAATCTTACCGGTCGGAAATTGTCAAGTTAATCGGAAATTTTACCCGATTCAAAGCGATTAATCGGAAATTTTACCCTTAAAGTACCGTTTTAATCGGAAATTTTACCCAATTTTAGGTAAAATTGGTTAATTAATGGGAAAAATTCCCCCTTCAAAAGTTCAGGAAATTGTCTTCGCCTCTTCGGACAAAGCGGAGTCCAGGAGAATAACTGCTCTACTAAAAGAGGGGCAGATCAGGAAAATTGCGCCCAGGGTTTACACATCAAATTTTTCTGATGAACCGGCAGCAATCATTAAACGGAATTGGTTTCATATCCTGTCAGCCCTATATCCGGACGCATTGCTCAGTCATCGCAGCGCTCTTGAATTTGTGCCTACTCCCCACGGACACATTTTTCTGACGTATACCTATACAGAAAAGATTCAGCTACCTGGATTAACCATCCAACTTTTAGAAGGTCCACAAAAGATTGATGGCGACAATGCATTCTTTGGAAATCTCCATGCATCGCAGGAGGCAAGGGCATTTCTCGAAAACCTTCAGGTTTCAAGGCGCAAAGCAGCGGAATCAAAAACGCTGACTCGTTCTCAAATCGAAGAACGCCTTGAATCTATTATCAGGACGCGAGGCGAGAATGGTCTTAATGAATTGCGTGACAAAGCAAGAAAAATTTCCAAGCAGTTGGGAATGCAGGATGAGTTCAAAAAATTGAATGACCTGGTCAGTGATTTACTTTCTACCGGCAAGTCAAAAAAGCTAACAACACCCGCAGCCATTGCTCGATCTCTCGGTGAGCCGTTAGATCCTGATAGAATCAAGCTATTCGAAAGCCTGTACGAAGAGTTAGCCGGAAAACCATTTCCGCGTCATCCGGACAAAAATAAGGCGACTAAATCGTACAAGACCTTTGCTTTCTTCGAGGGCTACTTCTCTAATTTTATAGAAGGAACTGAATTCACTGTTGAGGAGGCTAAAGAAATCATTAAGACTGAAACACCTCTTCCTGCACGGGATGAAGATTCGCATGACATATTAGGTACATACCGTATTGTGTCGGACAAAAGGGAAATGTCTATCTGCCCTACGAATGCCAATGAGTTCCTCGACATTATGAGAAGGAGACATGCAATTCTGCTTCAATCGAGGATCAATAAGAAACCTGGAGAGTTCAAAGACAAGAACAACAGAGCCGGCAACACCGAATTTGTTGATAAGCAGCTTGTAGTTGGAACATTAAAAAAGGGATTTGAATGGTATTCCTTATTGCAACAGCCATTTGCAAAAGCGGTCTACATGATGTTCCTCGTCAGTGAAGTTCATCCTTTCCTTGATGGTAACGGGAGAATTGCACGTGTGATGATGAATGCAGAACTTTCTGCTAAGGGATTGTCGAAAATCATTATCCCGACTGTCTATCGCGAAGATTACATGGGAGCGTTAAGAAAACTAACACGCCAACGTGTTGCTGATGCATACGTGAGGATGCTTCTACGCGCCTATGAGTTCAGTTCGACCTTGCATGGCGAAAGCATTGATGAGATGGAGAAGTATTTGATTAGATGTGATGCATTTAAGGAGCCGAAGGAGGGGAAGTTGAAATTCAATTAGTTAAGACATTGAATGGCAGCAAAATAAATATCAATGATAAGCTCAAAGTGATAATCGATTTTCTATAGATCTTTTACGGCCAATTAACAACTATCAACGTCTCTTAGAATTATGAATAAGCAACAAATTGAACATGCCATTGAAAAAGCCTTAAAAAACATCGTTCACTTTGGAGATACTGATATTTTCCCATTTCCGTTCGAGAGACTTACTTTTGAAGAGCGATTTGAAGAAAGTAAAAAAGCAATACTCTCAATAAATGACAATTTCGATACGAGAATAGCGGTAGATCCACCAGTAACAATAGCTAAACTGAACCAAGTAGGGTATTTTGGCTTCAGAAATGCTACACAGATAGAACCATTTTGGAATGCCTACTTTTTAAGCTGCGTAATCGGCATTGCTGATCAAATTGAAAAATCACGTATACCAATTTCTGAAAACTCCGTTTTCTCCTACAGATTCAAGTGGCAAAAGGAAAAATCCTCGCTATTCCAAGACATTACGTGGAATGATTATCGTCTTGCCTGTCTGAAGAATAGTAGAAGGTTTCAATACATAATTCAAACTGATATTTCGGACTTTTACGCACGAATCAATCATCACAAGCTTGAGAATGAATTGAATCGCGTCACAAAAAACGACCAAATGGTTGGGAGGATAATGCAGTTGCTTGCAGTATTTTCCGGTTCGTATTCATATGGGCTGCCGGTAGGAGGCCCAGCATCAAGGATCTTATCCGAACTTACTTTAAATCATATAGATAAACATCTTCGATCCAGAAATATAACGTTCTGCCGCTATGCGGATGATTTCACATTGTTTTGCAACAGTCAATCAGAGGCGTACAACTACCTTATCCTACTCGCAGAAAAACTTTCAAATGAAGGACTGAGTCTCCAGAAAAATAAAACAAAAATAATTACTACCAAGGAATTCGAAGAGATCCACGCATTCCTTGATCCGTTGAGCGCAGAAAATCCGGCAGCTGATGATGAACAAAAACTTCTGAACATTTCTATAAGTTTTGACCCTTATTCTGCTACTGCTGAAGAAGACTACCTTGCACTTAAGGAAGCGGTCAAATCAATTGACATTATTTCCATCCTTTCAAAGGAAGTCAATAAGACTAGAATTGATCAAACGGTGACAAAGCAAGCAATTAATTCGATCAAAGTCCTATCACCTGAGTTGCAGCTCCAGTCAATTCGTATACTGTTAGATCCCGAGAATCTCCTCTCGCTGGCTCCAGTTTTTACGACAATAATGCGCGCCATAAGAAGCGTTTACAAAGATTTGAATGACGAAGGCAAAGAGGTTGTTAACTCTTCCCTATTGCAACTTTTCGAAACAGATAGTCATTTAATCCGAATTGAATTAAACTTGAACTATATCATTCAGGTTCTATCGTTAGAATACAGTGATACCAAAGAAAAACTTTTCATCAAATTGTTTGATCAAACCAATGATCACCTTTTGAGGCGTCAAATTATTATTGCCCTTGCAAATTGGGATTGCCATTTTTGGTTATCAGACATAAGAAAACGATTTACTACATTTACAATATGGGAAAGGCGAAGTTTCATTTATGCATCTTACTTTTTAGGTGATGAGGGCCGCCATTGGCGTAAGAATAACAAAAGCGCCTTCGATGAAGCTGAGCGAATTATTACAGATTGGGCTGCGGAAAGGGTAACGTCACAAAAACTGATTCACTACCATGATTAACGAAAGAGATATTGCAGCAAAGTTCTCTTCAGTATGGACTCAAGTTTTTCCGATGTTAACTCCGAATTTCATGAGGGAATTCAATGCAAGTTGGATTGAAGAATTTGCGAAGAATCAAAAAGTGAACCCTGTAGGACACTCCGATGTAGTGTCCGAATTTGCATTTCAATTATCCCGCCAAGCGTTTGAACGAAATACAAGTCTAGAGGAACTTAGTAGAGAGATTATTAAGAATGCATTTGAATATTCCACTTACACTATCAGCAGAAATATCAAAACGTTTGACTTACCAAATCAGCTTAGTCAAAAAGAAATTCTTGAAGCAAGACTGCTAGCACAAAACATTTTGGATTTTGTCAATTTTTGGAAGCCAAAGTCGGTAAGGTTTGCTCCAACACTCCCAGGATATGGAGTTATTGCAGAATGTAGTGCGGACATTGCTATTGATGATACCCTTTTTGAAATAAAAACGGTTACTAGAACTTTTAGAGCGAAAGATCTTAAGCAGTTAATTCTGTACTTGGCGCTTCAGAGTGCATCTGGCGAGAGGAAATGGAAATACGCTGGACTATTCAACCCTCGTCTTGGAGTGTATTCAAAATTCACGATTGATAATTTCGTTAAAAACCTTTCTGGTTACGAATCGCCTCAACACGCTTTTCGAGAACTGCTTGATTTGTTCGTCCGAGATGTCCAGTTTGATAGTAATTTTTAGTTCAACTCTTTAATCCTTACCTTTAGATCACTTTGATGTTCTTTGTACTTCCTTGAAGGGTGAGCAATTCGGGAGCAGCAGTAACTAAAAACTGCGAAACAATTAAGCGTTAACGGTTTATCGACCAATAAAAAATCCCAGCGGGATCACAAGAGGGGCTTCTGCCCCTTTTTTTATGCCTGATACTCAGGGAATTGCCAT
>Ga0065721_10004984_pt1 | contig 18648 bp, 18 predicted proteins | sample Mesricmetagenome_FD_59108 | JGI IMG/M metagenome (GOLD analysis project Ga0065721, IMG submission 59108) | Mesophilic microbial community from rice straw/compost enrichment Sample: eDNA_1 v2 (version 2) | ecosystem: Engineered > Solid waste > Grass > Composting > Bioreactor | place: USA: Davis... | reverse complement strand
ATTTGCCCTGCAGAACGTCTTCAGACAAAATAGGGGCTGAGAGATCTCCCCACACCGCCACTGTCAGGCGCGAACAGAAGGAATTCAACATGGCGGCCCAGCATTCCCCCCGTTTTCTGGCCATTGTGAATGATGCCCGCTCCCGGATCAGGGAGTGCACCGTCTCGGATGTTCAGAAACGACTGGAGTCCGGGGAAAAATTTGCGCTCATTGATGTCCGCGAGGAGAGCGAGTTCGCAAAAGGACACCTCCCCGGAGCCATTCACCTCGGAAAAGGGATCATCGAACGGGATATCGAAGCTCGCTTTTCCGATCCGGAGACGCCCATGGTCCTCTACTGCGGCGGAGGCTACCGCTCCGCGTTGGCAGCCGACAACCTTCAGAAAATGGGATACAAAAATGTGATCTCCATGGACGGAGGATGGCGAGGCTGGAATGAAGCGGGACTTCCAGTGGAATGAATTCAGAATTTCCCGCGACTTCGTTTCGAAAGATTGGAATGAAGTTTTGAGACACTATGTCAATTGGGCAATTTCGTGGAACTCAATATTGAGACTCCCCTCCCCCGTCTTGACAGGCACCGAAGCCAGCCATAAAAGGAAGGGAGCCAACGGTTCTCGCCAACGAGAGCCCCAGCCACTTCAGATCGGTCGGAATCGGTCTGTCCTGCTCACCTGCCCTGTTGAAGTCATTCGACGTCATGCGTCATGACAGAGACGAAAATGGTCGCCAGTAATTTCGAGGCGACAATTGTGACTGGCGTGTGCAGATTCATGTCGTTTCTGGCCGATGCAATACGGAAGCCTGTCGTTTTCGAGAGGCCTGCCCCAATCAGAAAGAGTTCAGAACGTAGTTTCCTGATTATTGCGGGTCGATGACATCCGCGGGCCAATGGACGTTTCAACAGCGTCATCGAAAAGGAAAATCACATGACACACGTCGTTGCCGAACCATGCTTTAACTGCAAATACACCGATTGCGTGGTCGTTTGTCCCGTTGAATGTTTCTATGAAGGGGAGCAGATCCTCTACATTCACCCGGATGAATGCATTGACTGCGAAGCATGTGTTCCAGAATGCCCGGTTTCTGCCATTTTCCACGAAGACAACCTTCCGGAAGAATGGCTGCCGTTCAAGGAACTGAATGCCGAGATGGCTCCACAATGCCCCAGCATCACCGAACGCAAGGAACCGCTCGGAGAGAAGAAGAAGTAGCAGGCTGCTACCCAACTCCAACGGAATTGCTCACAAAAGACCTTCGATTCTGCGATGCAGAATGGGAGGTCTTTTTTCTTTGACTGAAGGATCTCCAGCGAATTAAAGAAAGTCCTGCTGTGCGGTCAGCACTCTCGCCTGCGACGCTGGCTGACCGCCGGGGCTCTATCTGCTTGTGTCCGGAGAGTCCGCAGAAACGACAGCGGCATCACGCAGTTTTTCGCTGACCACCTGCTGAAACCGCATATGTGAGGGGCCGGTATTAAACCCGGACACCTCGTTATCCTGAGTCAGTTCCTTACTGACGAGAAGTCCTCGCTCCAAATCCAGAACAATGGTCCCGGAGGGGCGACGGCGAAGGAGTTGCATCTGCTCTTCAGGGAGATCCAGGATCGTGAGAACTTTTGTCTTCAACTCAATCGTGGCCAACGCCCCTTCGACGCTCTTGAGCGTGTAGTGACGCTGGAGCTTCACCGGTTTGCGAAGACTGCTTTCTGGAATCGGAAGGCTGATTTCAAAATCTTCTTTCCAGGTGCCTCCAATCGCGATCGGCTCCTCCGGAAGACGCAGCAGGACATCAAACGCAACCTGAGCAGGATTTTCGGGGACCTGATCTCCCGGCACCAGTGGAACAAACGCAGAGACATCTCCCCGGGGGGTAACTCGCAGCTGAAGGTGAGGCTTGCCAACAAGAGCTTTCATCGCCAGAAAAACAGGCTGATTCAGAGCATCATCAGAGCCTTCCTCTTTTTCACTCTTCTGGCTGTTATAGCGGAATGTCTCCCCGTTCTGGTGGATTTCCAGATTCACCGATTCAATGGTCAGTTCAAGGATGGCACTACCATCCTCTTCAACAGCCTTGACCCGGTAATTCTTGACTGACGTCTGATGGGAATAAGGGGTGTCGGTATCTTCGCCCACCTGAATCCGGTAGTCATCGTTGAGCTGAACATCGTAGCGGACCAGCTGCCCCGGAACGAATTTGTACCGAAGATCAATCAGCCGGGACTCATCCGCCTGCAGAGAGACAGTCCCAAGAACAAGAAAAACCCCCGCGAGTCCGCTGAGAATTGTACGGCCAATTACTGAGGGGAACAGCTCCATCCCGACGTTCATTAGCAGCGTCCCTGCCTGTTCTGGAATCAAGTACGAATGGTTCAACTCCGGAAACCCTATCACATTGGTCAGGGTGGATCGAGAGGAATTTCCCAACTCGCCCGCTTCACCACTTCAAGGACCTTTTGCCCCTTTCCCCCAAGAGCTGTCCCGAATATTTCGCCCAAAGTTCCAGAGAGCCGCTTCACGAGATGACACCGCCGAATTCCAGTGAACTAATCGCGGGTGAGATGGAGTTGCTCGTTCCCCAGATCAAGCCGATACATGATCTGGTTGTATTCGTACCGGGGGGTCGCATCCGGATTTCCAGTGAACGAACTGGTGTAGGTCCCCTCGAAATAAATGATCTGTCCCCCAGATTCCGCCAGAAGAGGATGCTGCAAGGGATTGTAGAAGCTCTGATTCTCGTGGGTCACGATCTTCCGGGCAGGCCCCCACGGCCCCATCAAATCCCGCGCTTCTGCATACCAGACTTCACCAAGGGGTGAAGTCCCATTCACTTCAAGAGCGATCAGAACGTACCGCTGGCAATACTCATTCCATGCAATGGAACCTGAGTGTGCCATGATGGATTTCCCGGTCTCGACATCCATCAGCTGAAAGGCCAGTTCCCGAGGTCTAATGAGCTGCCGTTCTAGTAGTTTTTTCTCCAGCTGCCATGTTCTGGGAAGACCTCCTTTTCTCCAGCTCCAGACGACACGTCCCGATTCATCACGTTCGATATGAGGATTTTCCTCAGTGCTTCCCGGAGCCAGACAGGTATACGTTTCATAGCTCGCGGAATTCAGGAAATCGACTGCCGTGGCCCGCACCCGCACATCAGGAAAAGGACGCGCGAAGTAGATGTATTCCGGATTTTTTTCCCGCTGATAAACGGGATGGCCTTCCGGAAACGGTGCTCCTACAAGTGGAAACTTCGCTCGATGCTCAAACAGCTCCGTATCAGGATTGAATTCAACAATTCCCCGCTCGTATGTCTCCAGCGGGGGATTGATTTTCGAGTATCCTGCAAAAAGCCGCTCGTTCCCGGTCTCATCCCGAAGGACCGTTAGTCCGCTTAGCCAAGTTGGTCCTGCACCCGGAAGTCGTGCCGTATTGATGGCCGTTCCAGAGTCATCGGTAAAGTACGTCAGTTCAATACCCTGACTGGCAGGGAGCGTTTCGGGGCCAGGTAATGGAGAAGTTGCTCCCGGTGTGTGAAACAGCCCCAGCGGATATCCCGGAAGTAATGTATCGCCCCAGAACCAGTACAACTTCCCTCGAAAGGCCGCGGAGAGGACACTGTCTGAGCCCAACACTCCCGCATTGATGACCGGATGTTGAATCGGGACCGGACGACCGAGCAGGAGGCTGTCGCGATAGATCCCTTCTCCCGTAATTCGATAAAGCCGTTCTGCAAGATTCACCCGCCGAATGGGAAGTGTTTCAATCGTTCCCGGAGTGGTCCGAAGTGATTTCCCACGGAACCCGAAACCATCTGCGGGATAGTCATAACCGTGGCTGCGAACATGAAAGAAGACATCCCGGTTCATCAATCCGGGTTCGTAAAACGCGACCAGCCCGTTTGAATCGGTGACATAGCGGATGCCGTTGACGGTCTTCAATTCGACGAGTGGAACTCCCCGACCAGTGGACTCGTCAATGACTTGAATCCCGAAGTAATCCTTAGGGCCGGACTGCGCCCATGCGGGAGCCTTTCCCACAACCATGAACGCGACGATCGCAACAATCTTCAGGGCATATCCCCATCGAGCTCCCATGAGATTCCCTTCCCGTCCTGGACGCAACCTGCCCCCGGAATGACAGGATCGAAAACGACGCTGATTCGGTTTCATCATCTGCATGAGGAGTGGACGGCAAGGTGATGCCTGGCAATATGACTCCCTTCACACGAAACCCATTCACCAGGTGAGAGGGATCTTTTTCTTCTCCGCCAATTCCCGGATTTCTTCCACCACCGTTGAATGAAGAGGAACCCCATTCGCCATGGCATCTTCGTACCAGGCGGCTCCACGGTCTCCCGGAATACGGACCGGGGTATCGGGATCTTCGGGAGGAAGCGCCCGGATCTGATCGATCGTATTCGTCAATTCATCCTGAAACTTGTCGACATTGCAAAACTTTGACGGATCAAGAGCGAGGAAGAAATGCTGGGAATCTTCGGCATCGACACGCCGTTGCTTTCGAATCGGCATCCACCCACCGCAGAGTGGCCCCGCAAGAATGGAACAGAGCATCGACAGTCCAAATCCAAGTGCGCCTCCACTCGGAATCATGCAGACCGCCTGACAGAGATCGCCGGTGAACTGACCATACTCATTGAACATGAAGTCGCTGGGGAGCTTGATCCCGTATCGGCTCAGGTGCCGGAGTTTTCCCCACGATTCCTGCCCGCATGCCGTATCGAAGACAATGGGGTGACGATCCCGAACCGGAACGGCATAAGCCAGTGCACAGTTCCCGACAGCCCCCTTTCGCGTCCCTGGCGCAGCAACAGTCGCTCCCCCCGTACTGCTCATGCAGATCCCGATCAGTCCTGATTTTGCGATGAGCCGTACGTACACTTCCGCTGCCCCAAGTGTCTGGCTGTCTCCAATGGCAGCGACTCCGACTCCCTGTTCCTGAGCTTTTGCGATGACCGCTTCCGCTCCTTTGGAAGCTGCCAGTGCCCCAACCGTTCGGCTTCCATCAAAAACGGTAAAGCAGGCAGCATCAGTCAGCGTCAACACGCGCCCGCGCGGGTCGATGTCCCCCATGTCCATGGCACGGATGTAGCGGGCAAGTTGTGAGACTCCATGGGAGGGAACCCCGTACAGATCCGCTTCCAGCATGCGTTCAGCAACCACTTTGGCATCGAACTGAAACATCGAGTTCTTGACCAGAATCTTCTCGATGACAGGACGTAACTCCTCAACGGGAATTCGAATCTCCTGTGCTGGATCAGCCGGAAACGGAATCGGTGCAGGCATGGTGATCAATCGTATTCAAAAGTCGTCAGCAGATCCCTCTCATACTGTCAACTGCCAGCGGAGAGAGGTCTGGCTTCCTGGAATATGAATGTCTGTCAGACTGTTTTGTGCAATCTGGAAATCTGGAGGGGTGGGTATGAACGGAAAGGACCATCGGGGAAAAGAAACCGAATCACGAAAGACCAGACTCTTTCATCTCGGCCAAAACAGATGACTGTGTGAGAACTTTACCCCCCGTTTTCTGTCAGCACGGCTCCTGGTCGCATTTCAATGTACGTTGGTGGCCCGCCAGCCGTGTGCCCAATCCGGAACATGTGATTTTGTTGTCCGACAATTTAGCAGAAATGCCCGTCATTCGCACACGCGCCCCCTATTTTCGCTTCGTTGCATAAGGGGGAGCAAAAGGGACACCGCAACGAATCACGGTTTGAATCCGTTCGAGCACACGCTCCCATCGATCAGCCCCTCCATTCACCTCCCGTAAAGCCTCCCATTCCTTTAGTTCGAGTTGCTGCTGAAACGTTTGCAACAGTTCTACTACTCGTTGACGGAACTCACGGACTTCAGCCGGGTCAAGGTCTCTACGAAGGAGCGTTGTCTCCGTATCCGTTCGCTCGCGGACCAAGCGGGCGAGGGTCTCTCCCTGCGTGCGGAACAACTGGCCATTCCAGTACGACCGGAGCAGCCGGCTCTGGCCATCAAAGTGGAATCCGGGATCTGGCCCAAAGTAAACAGCCAGTCGCCCATCGTTTCGCTCTCCAATCACCATCCGCCGCGCATCAGAGACGTGTTGCAGTTCCCAACGGGGCGAATAGGAGGAGAGTTCGGCGAACAGATCCTCGCGGTCACTTTCTTGTCGTGCCATCTGAACCCAATATGACAATTGGAGATCCGGCCCCCTCAGTTTCCACGGAATCGGGAATCTGTGGTTCCGCCGGGATTGACATGTTCGATACAACTGTGAGGATATTGACTGGCGAGTTTGATTCCAAACTTCCGATCGGGCTCCGGAATTCAGGCAGACACCCCCTTCCCTCCTGAATCCGAAAAATTCGTCCCAGCCTACCTCCCGTCGAGCGTCTGCGCCGGAGATCTTTATGTCCCCAACTGCCCTGATCCCGAATTCCCCGATGTCTTCGGCGGAGATTCCGGTTGTTGATCCCCTGCGGTTTCAGGAAGTCGGACGGAGAAAAGAGCTGCTGTGCGAATATTTGCGTCTCAAAGGGTTTGACAGCCTGCTCATTCAGGACCCCGCCAACTTTTCATGGCTCACCTGTGGCGGAGACAACACTCGCAAAGGGAACTCCCCCCCTGTAGCTGCAATTCTTGTGACGCCGGAAGCCCGGGTGATTCTTTGCAGCAATGTTGATTCCGGGCAGATTTTCGATCGGGATCTCATGGGGCTCGGCTTCCTGCTCAAGGAGCGTCCCTGGACAGAGGACGTCACAGTGCTTCGACAGGACGTCTGCCGTGGGCGAAAAAGTGCCTCGGACACCTGGTTTCCGGGAACGGAATTCGTTGGAAATGACCTGCTGGCATTCCGGCTCGACTACTGCCAGCATGAAACAAATCGGCTTCGTGAACTCGGTCGCGATCTGACCCACGCTGTGGAAGCAACAGCCCGGAATTTTGAACTGGGATCGACCGAAGCAGAGATTGCAGGCCACCTCGCCCACCGGTTAATCAAGCACGATATTCAACCAGTCCAGATGCAGGTGATGGGAGACGCCCAGGGGTGGCGGTATCGACACTGGTCCTACGGAGACGATCAGGTGGAACGCCATTGCGTCATTGCTGCAATTGGGCGACGACATGGCCTCCACGTGGGAGTCTGCCGGACGGTCTGTCTGGGCGCCCCTTCTGAGGAGCTACAACAGGTTCACAAACTTGCCAGCATTGTTCAGGCTACTGGACTCTATTTCAGTCAACATGGCTGGAAGATGGAGGAGACCTGGAAACGGGTCATGCGGATCTACGAAAAGTTTGGAATCCCGGACGAATGGCGCTGTTCCGAGCAGGCCGACATCATCGGTTACAAGCCATCAGAAGCCACCTTCCTTCCACGGTCTGAGCAGGTCCTTCGAAGCGGGAACGCTGTCTTCTGGCATCCGAGCGTCCGCAGCTCACTGGTGGGCGACACCATCCTCATCGGGGAGTCCCAGCATGAAATCCTGACTCCCTGTCAGAACTGGCCCACCATCTCGATTCAGGTCAAAGGGCAACCCGTTGAACGCCCGAGCATCCTGATTCGCGAAGTTCCCCCCGGTCGATTGGGCTCCGGCCATTGATGTTGAACGGCCAATGCGGATGAACACAGATTCTTCGAGTTCGACTCCAGATTCGCGGCCGGAGTTCGCGTTCATTGACTGGATCGCCCGTCAGAACCGGTCCCGTGCAGAAGTGGTTCTCGGAATTGGAGACGATGCTGCCATCTTGTCCGCTCCGGGGAAAGAATGGGTCACAACGGTCGACGTTCTGACCGCAGGGGTCCATTTCAAACCAGAGACCTCGATGGAGCTGGTGGGACGCAAAGCTCTGGCGGTGAATCTGAGTGACATTGCCGCCATGGCCGCTGTTCCCTGTACGGCCTTCGTCGGGATTGTTCTGCCGAAAACAATGTCGCGCACACAGGCAGAGGCTCTTTATNGCGGAATTTTTGCACTCGCCAACGAATGGNACGTCNCCATTGCCGGGGGCGATACCAACAGCTGGGATGGTCCGCTTGTNATCAGCATCACCCTGANCGGACTCGTTGATCCCGGAAAAGCAGTACGACGGGATGGAGCACAGCCGGGCGATGCCATCTTCGTCACAGGGGCGCTGGGAGGCTCATTTGAGTCCGGACGTCACCTCACATTCACACCGCGCATTCGCGAGGCCCAGCAACTCCAGCAGCTGGTCACGGTTCACGCGATGATGGATCTGAGCGATGGGCTGGGGAGCGACCTGTTTCATCTGCTTCGACAGAGTCGATGTGGGGCGATTGTCGATGCAGCCAGCCTCCCGGTTCACCCGGACCTTCCTACGTCACTCTCTTCAGAAGAACGAATTCAGAGAGCCTTGGGAGATGGGGAAGATTTTGAACTCCTCTTCTGCGTCTCCGAGGCCGATGGTCAGACGCTGATGGAACGCTGGTCGCTGGATGTTCCGATCACAAAGATCGGAGAGATCACCTCCAGAAGTGAGGCGATGCTGAAACTGAATGACCGCATCGTCCCGTTTCCCCGCACGGGATGGAGCCATTCGTTCGGGTGAGGCCACCATGCGGTGACAGTAGTCACATTTCGCTGCGAAGTTTCTTCGCCCGTTCCTGAACGCCCACGGGAACCTGCTGCAGCAGCTTTTCGATCATCATGTCCGCAGTGATCGATTCGCTATCCGCCTGAAATGTGGTCAGGATGCGGTGACGGAGGACCGGCAGCGCGACCGATTTCACATCCTCCACCGTGGCATGGAACCGGCCATTGAGAATGGCCCGGGCTTTTGCACCGAGGATCAGATACTGCCCCGCTCGCGGTCCGGCTCCCCATGAGAGGTACTTGTTGACCAAAGGAAGCGAACCGGGTTCATTGGGACGGGTCGCCCGGACAAGGTCCCGAGCATACACCAGCACATGCTCCGCGACCGGAACGTTTCGGACGATTTCCTGAAGCCTGAGAATCTGAGGCCCGGTCATCGCGGGCCTGACCTCCGGCTGATGTGTTCCCGTTGTCTGCTTCAGGATCTGGAGTTCCTCGTCCGCGGTCGGATATCTGACCACCGTATTGAACATGAATCGGTCCAACTGGGCTTCCGGAAGGGGATAGGTCCCTTCCTGCTCAATGGGATTCTGCGTGGCGAGAACGAAAAACGGCTTGGGGAGTCGATAGGTGCTCGAACCGACTGTGACATGACGCTCCTGCATCGCTTCGAGAAGCGCCGCCTGAGTCTTGGGAGGAGTCCGGTTGATCTCGTCGGCTAGCAGGACGTGCGTGAAGAGTGGCCCCTGCATGAACTGAAAGACCTTTCGTCCGGTCTCCGGATCATCCTGAAGGACATCCGTCCCGGTAATGTCCGAGGGCATCAGATCCGGCGTAAACTGAATACGTCGAAAGGAGAGTTGAAGTATGCTCGCCACGGTACTGACCAAGAGCGTCTTGGCGAGTCCGGGAACTCCCACCAGAAGACAATGCCCCTGGCTGAAGAGGGCGATCAACAGCTCATCAATGACATTGTCCTGTCCGACAATGACCTTCCTGATCTCCTCACGCATCCGGGCATAGGCCTGCGACAGCTCGCGAATCTCCTGAGCTTCCGCTTCCAGAGCGTCTCCCCGAGTGGAATCGTTCACACTGACCTCATCTGCAAGATCCGTTGCATGCTCCCGTGCAGGTGACCAATTAACTCGCGTGCCCCCCCGGAACATTGTCCGAAATCATACGGAAATCGGGACAGAAGAACATCCGCAAGGGGAGCTCGCCCCCGGGGCCTCAATTCAACACCCGTGATCGGACTCGCCCGGCGCTGGGTCCCGCCGCGTCACCTTCACACTTCCATCGGGATTCACACTGAACTCATAAATCCGGTCCGCATAATCCTCGAACAGGGCGACATTGTGGTGACTGATCATCAGAGTCTGAAGCCCCAGTGCTTCTCCCGCCTCGTGAACGATCTTCACCAGTCGTGGAACCAGATCAGGCCGCAGCCAGCAGTCCTGTTCATCCAGCACCAGAAACCGCCGGTGTTTGCTCTCATCAAGTGTCGTCAGTGCAAACATCCGCAGCCCGACGCTGAGGATATTGGCCACGGAGCCCCCCTGACCGCGAAGAATGTCCTCCGTATTGCCATTCCGGTCAATACTGAAGGAGACGGTCGCTCCCCCACGTTTGAAGTCCGCCTTCGCACAAAACCGGATCGGCTGGTCGAGGATCTCCTGCAGGGCAATTGTCAGTTTTTCCTGAACGACAGCGAGAAGTTGCTGAAACAGTTCTTCGCTCAGCTGCTCCAGTGCGACGGTGACACTCTCCGCGATCTCAAGATAGGCATTCACTTCCCGGAACTGTTCCGCCAGCTTCTGCGATTCGTAGACGCGCTGGTCACGGCGATCCATCAGCCGATCGGTGCGTCGACGCAACTCGGACGGCGAACGCAACGGGGCGATCCCGCTGGAGGGGGGCTGAACTGAAACTTCCATTGCCATTTTTTAGGCTTCCTGACCAGATTCGGACTGTGAAAACTTCTCTTCGACCGCTGCCAGACTCGCTTCAATCTGGTTCAGCTGCGATTCATATTCGCTCCGCTTTCGCTCGTTCTCGGCTTTCATCGCCTCCAGCTGCTCGCGCAGCTTCCCGATCTCATCCGTTCCGTACTTTTCGCGTGCCTCTTTCTTCAAGCCTTCGAGTTGCTTACGGGCATTTTCTAGATTGGTTTCCGCCTGAATCCTGCGCGTATTCAGCACCTGATACCGCTGCTGGAGCTGTTCAATGGTTTGCTGTGACGCCCCGTTTTCAGAGTGACTTTTCGCCATGTTCCATTACCTCATTCGCCAGTGTCTGTATTTCCTTGGCCACAGCCGCATCGAACTTTCCGAGATTCTGCTGAAGAAATTCCATCAGCCCTGCCCCGGATTCGGTCCGCCGTGCCTGCAACTCGGCCAGTCCTGCAATGAACTCCGAACGGGTCGGCTCCTGCGGCATTTCGACGACCGCTTCATGAAAGACCTCATCGAACGGACGATGGGGGACTTCAACGTATTTCCGATGCACTGTTTCCGGTGTGATCTCCAGTTGAAGCACGCTGGGGATGTGTGACCGGCTGGCATCACTCCGGGCGCGCCGCGAGATATTGCCGGGCGTCAACCACGTCGTCCCCCCGCTGACGATCTCTTCCAGCCGCCGATGAATGTGCCCGTTGATCAGTAGATCGATTCCGGAAATCTCCCGCGGTCTGATCCGCCCTTCATCGTACCCCGGGATAAGAATATCGTGGTGAGTCAGCCAGATCACCACCTCCTGCGGGTCCGATTTCTCATAGTTCTCGGGAATGGGCTGTCGATATGACGAGCCCCCAATCACAACCGGCCGCCCACCGATTGTCCCGCGCCATGGCGTCTGCGGACTGAGCAACCGAATCTTTCCCGACGTCACCAGAAGGCTAAGCGAATCGTCGGGCGTCAGCTGCGGGTTGTAATGAACATCGTGATTGCCGTAGAGCCCCAGCACTTCCCCGTTCAGCATCTCCAGCAGTCGGACGATCATCCAGTTCGGGTTGTCGCGGGGCTTATCGAACAGATCCCCCAGAATCGCGGGAAGCAGTTGCTGCCGGGCGGCATACTCCAGAGACCATTTCAGCTTCTCCAGAATAACATCCGGATAGTTGTCCTTTCGGAATCCGGGGATGCGTCCATCCAGATGAGGGTCCCCAATCAGCAGGACTCCGCGGTAGGTCTGATCAGCCATGAGCATGACCTCCGATGCCGACAGCGGCCTGCGAAATCACCCGATCGGGATCCAGCGGGGCGCCGCAAGTGGGACACGTGGCCTCATTGGCAGCCGCGCGAAGTTCCTGCTCAACCTGACTCACCTCTCTGGAAATCGCTTCGACTTCCATGACTCCTGCCTGAACGGAGTCATGTACTTCCATCAGTCGCAGTAGCAGGTCTTCGAGGGGACCAACAGAAACAGACTCCAACTCGGGGAGTTCTGAAACAACCTCCACCGCCTTCTGCCAGCGTTCAAAATTGAGGGCTTCCCGCTCAAGGGATTGAAGAAGGCGTTCCAGTTCGAGTTCGTTTTCCAGCCGGGGAGGGGAACCGAGTTGCTGGAGAATGGAGAATTGTCTTTCCGACGCATCTCGATTGGTCTCTGCCTGCTCCATCCGGGCGATGGCTCGCTCCAGAAAGTCCGTATCGAGCAGCTGCGGTGGGGCCTGAAGCTGCTCGAGTGCGTGCCGTTCCACTTCCGCCCGTGAGAGCCGTTGCGATTCGGCAATGATTCTCGAAAGGGAACTTTCGAGCGAATCAACATCCCCCAGCTGCGGAGGTTCAGGGAGAGGAGCAAGTGCCTCCTGCACCGCTACCAGCTTTGAGACATTCGCTTCGGCCTGCACCAGCCCCACCAAAAGAGTTTCAATTGGTTCGGTTGGGGTCAGCGACGGAGGAGAAACCAGAGAAGAGAACGCCTCGACCTCCGCAGTGCGATACTCAATGTCCCTGAGCTGCCTGCGAAAGTTCGTTTCCAATCCCTCCAGATGTGCCAGCCTGGCAACCAAATCCTGAAGCTCGTGATAAACGTCTTCCGCTTGGGAGAGCTGGTCATTGATCGTCACGACCGGCTGGAGTGCTTCCAGTTCCTCATTCAGCGTACGGGAACGGGCCTCCAGATCCTGCTTCCTGCTGCGGGCCTGCGTCTGCTTCTCCTTATGCCGCCTCTGCATGGCCACCAGATGGACCGCATCAGAAGAGGAGGCGAAGAAGCGGGCGGCGGTGGATTCCGATCCTCCCAGCAGGAAAATCGGGGACTTTTGCGTTCCGAAGTGGACATCAAATTCATTCGCTTCCCCAGCGTCCACTTTGGGAAGCTTAAGGGCCTGATGCAGTTCGTCTGGAAGCCCACTTCCTCTCAGACGGTCAAATTTCTGACCATTGATCACGTAGCTGGGGGAATTTTTCCGTCCCCATCTGATCTCGTCTCCTTCAGAGGTCCTCACCACAACGGAGCATTCTTTTTCCCCGTGTCGGGTGACATAGGTCGAATTGTCGTTGTAACAAAGGATCTGAAGGGCGGCGACGACGGCACTCTTCCCGCAGTTGTTCGGCCCGACCAGAACTGTGAGCCCCGGAGACGGTTCGATTACCGTCTTCGTGTGGGACATGAAGTTCGTCAATTCAATGTGGGTAATCATCGAATCTCAGTGGAAAGCTCACAGCGGGCACAATCTGAACAAGTGTACTCTATACCTCAGTCCGCTCGCGAGGGCAACCCATTGAGTCGAGATCCACTTCCATCCCGCCCCTGGAAAAAGAGTTTCCGTGGAGATAACGCACGGTGCATCAACCTCCCATTGGGCGAGCCTTTATTCCCCGAACTGAATGGTCCCATCGATGAACCGGCGATTGAGTCGGTTATGGGCATACAGGCTATGAAGAATCAACTCCATCACACCGGCTTGCAATTCTTCGGTGAGTTCGGGAGCGGGTAGCTGCGGCTCCAGTTCCCCAGCGACCGTCTTGATCAGATCCCGAATTCCTCGGATTTTCTCGACGCTTTTCAGCAGTTCGGACGCGGGGGCATCTGCATCAAGCAACAATTTGTTCCCCATCTGGAAATGCTCAACAACCGCTGCAAAACGCTTTGGCGACAGAGACTGATCGAAGACGTTCTTGATCGCTTCCTCAATGAGCCGCTGGAGCAGAATGTCTTCATCGCCGGTGTCTTCCGACAGCCCCAGTTCAATCTTCCCTCGGGAGCTGGCAGCGAGCCAGAACAGGTCGCTGGGGCGTGCCACCGTACTGGTGCGTCCGTGCTTTAATGCACGCCGCTCTGCGTTGGAAACCAGCACCTCCATATTGGCGATCGACATGCGGACGCTCACCCCGGACGCCTGATTCACATGCGGACTGGTACGGGCGAGTCGACTGACTTCCTCGACAATCTCCTTCATGAAGTGCGGGACGTGAACCTGAACATTATCACGATCCAGCCACGCCTGTTCCTGAACGATCTGAATTCCGAGTTCCCGGGTCAGAGGATAATGCGTCCGCACCACTGAGCCGATCCGGTCCTTGAGCGGCGTGACGATGCGTCCACGGTTGGTGTAATCCTCGGGATTTGCAGAGAAAACCAGACAGAGATCGAGTGGCATCCGGATCGTGAACCCGCGGATCTGGATATCCCGTTCTTCCAGGACATTGAACAGTCCGACCTGAATTTTCGGAGAGAGGTCGGGAAGCTCATTCATGCAGAAGATTCCGCGATTGCTGCGAGGGATCAACCCGAAGTGCATGACATCTTCATCGGAAAGATGCCGTCCTTCTGCATGCTTGATCAGGTCGACTTCCCCGATGAGGTCTGCGATGGTGACATCGGGGGTCGCCAGTTTTTCATGGTAGCGCTCGCTCCGTCCGATCCATTCAATCGGGGTCGCATCCCCTTGTGAAGCGATCATCTCCCGGCCATAGTGAGAAATCGGAGTAGCAGGGTCGTCCTGAACTTCAGAACCGGCAATGATCGGAATGGCATCATCCAGAAAGTCGGTCAGCATCCGCAGCATCCGGGTTTTCGCCTGACCGCGCAGCCCCAGAAATAGCATATCGTGCTGGGCGAGAATCCCGTTGATGATCTGAGGGATCACAGTCTGGTCGTAGCCAAGGACACCGGGAAAAAGTGTCTCTCCTGCTTTCAGCTTGCGGATCAGGTTTCTCCGCATCTCCTGCTTGACGGAAACAGGTCGGTAACCTGCCTGCTTCAGTTCTCCCCACGTCCTGGGTCGGTTGCTCATCAGTTTTTTCCTGAATGGACCAGTGAACGGCCCGGTGGCGACTTGAAATTCAATTGGAGATTCCGTTCCTGCCAGAATCGATTGTCCCGACGCCTGAGCAGTCATACTCGCCCGAACCATGCGGGAACGGGAGGACGCCGAATCATTCTGCCCGAACAGAATTCTATAGCAATCGGGAACACATTTAGAGTATGAGACCTTCGCCACCGTCTCAAACCCGACCTGAGTCCCCCCAGTTTGAATTTCCCGGATTTCTTTCCCATCCCATGATCCTGATCAATGCCGTCATCCTCGTTTTACTGGTGATTGGCCACACCATCTTGTGGATCGCCTTTACGAACCGGACGCATGCCGATCGATGGCCTGAACCGGTCTTGCACCGACTGCGCCGCATTCACGAGTTTGCCATCGTCCTCTTTCCACCAATTCTCCTTTGGCAGGTTGGACTGACCGGACCGGCTCTGCTTCGCGATGGAGGATCATGGGGCGCCGTTTCACCCATCTGGTGGGGACTGTTCGCCTTCTGCATTTTGGGCTGGTTGCGTCTGTTCTGGGTATTGGCACACAAGGTTCGGACCCGCATCTCTCCTGAGGAGCTAATGACCGTTTCCACACGGGTCGATGTCCATCGAGAACTCGGTGCGCGTCCCCTGGCACCGGGGCCTTACCACTCGCTGGCACTCCTCCCCGGTAACGAACAGTTTCAACTGGAATTCAGTTACAAGCATCTCCACTTGCCCCGATTGCCCGCAGAATGGGAGGGACTACGAATCCTCCACCTCTCAGACCTGCACTTCACCGGAGTGGTCACAGAGGACTACTACCGACATTGCATGGAAGTTGTCCGCCGAGAGTCATTCGACCTAATCTGCCTGACGGGAGATATCATCGACAATATGGACTGCCTCCCCTGGGTCGAACGGGTTCTTGGACCGCTGGAAGCTCCGCTGGGGCGGTACTTCATTCTCGGGAACCATGACTGGTATCAGCAGCCCAACCAGATTCGGGCAGCGATCTCAACATTGGGATGGACCGATCTGGGGAGCCAGTGCCTGTCGATTCAGGTTAAAGGGGTACCGATGCAGATCGCTGGGGATGAGACTCCGTGGATGGGGACGCATCCAACGTTTTCACCCGGCCCGGAATTCCGCCTTCTGCTTTCCCATTCCCCGGACCAGATCGGTTGGGCGTGTCGTCAAAAGGTGGACCTGATGCTCTCCGGTCACACTCATGGAGGACAGATCAAGGTTCCCGTTATTGGTCCGGTTTACTCCCCCAGCCTGTATGGATGTCGTTATGCCGATGGGACTTTTCGGGAGAACCCGACTCTGATGCACGTTTCGCGCGGTCTGGCAGGAAAGCACCCGCTCCGTTATCGCTGTCCCCCTGAGATCACCCTGCTCATACTTCACCAGCAGCGGTGAACGGGGTTAACAAATTGTTCAATGGTGTTAAGCCCGACTGTTTCGTCGCTGAAACGCAACATTTTCGTGGTCTGGCAGCAACAATGCAGTGAACTTGAAAATGCGGATTGCTCTAACCTGTGGCGAAGTCGTCGTTTATCAACTCTGATAATGATGCATTCAGGCGACATCCCGCTGTTAAGTTCTGTCAACAGGCATTCTCTGTGCTTGTTCATCCCTTCAGCGACTGGCCTTTCTGTGGTGGTGAGAGACCACAGGAGTCTCCCGCCTTCGCTGATTCCTGAGGATGGGAGCGAGTGGCATTTGTCCCGCTCCCGCCTTTTTCGAGAGCTGTTTCGACGATTGAACGTGCTGAACAGGCATGTGATTCANTCGCTTTGCGCATGCCTTCTGCTCCTGCGTGCCTGNGTGTTCTCACGCACTTCTGCAACTNATGCGATTGCAGACACTTACGCTTAATGCCTNGAGTCTCTACTTCCACTTCGGCACTACATCTGCTTTTCCCGGTGCCAGAAGAAGACACAGTCGGCCTGATGAGAAATGCTGGCAGACTGTTCTCTCCAGAGGGTTCAGGCACCTCTCACTGCCAGACCACTCTGCGTTTTAAGTCGCATTCCGATTTCTGAACGCCGCAAACAAAACGGCAAACGCATCAGGTGAGAAATCGGGGGCGGTCGGCTCTCACAGGAATCAGCAAGAGGAAATGGTTATGAAGGTCATGTTTGCGGCACTGTATCGGGATGAAGGCGGATTTATCGTCTCAGCGGAACTGGTCCTTGTGGCGACGCTGCTGGTGATTGGACTGATTGTCGGTCTGAGTGAAGTCCAGCACGCTGTCGTCCAGGAACTCAACGATGTGGGCGAAGCCATCGGGTCATTGAATCAAAGCTATTACTTCTCCGGATTCTCGGCGAAGAAATGGGGAGGACACTTGAAGTCTTCCGTCGCAGGGTCTGCCTTCCTTGATGTGAAGGATGACTGCGACAACAACCAGTGCGATATTGCCTGTGATGCCCCGGTTCCGGAAGGGAACAAGGGTGGACACCACGGTCACAAAGGCTACTAAAGTCCTGTGAGTGACATGCCCGCAGCTGAATTGCGAGTCCAGTTGCGTGAACATGTCCATATCCAGACCCCCGGGAGAGCCACCCGGGGGTCTTGTTTTTGTCTGCCCGGCCTCAAAAAGTAAAGGAACTGGACGGGCCCCTGTCTCAGGAGAGCGTCGAGGTCACTCGTTGTTCCATCACAGGGTTGATCACCGCGGGAACGTCCTACGTTCGTGAGATGTGCTCGAAAAGAAGTTATTCTTTTCTCCCTTTGCGCCTCACCATCATCGCATCTTTGCGATCAATTCCGTTGTCCCTTTGAAGAACTGTTCCCCTTCGTAGAATTGGCTCCTTTCAAGAGCGCCAGTCCTTAGTGGTTCGTCAATCTAATGAAGAGAACGCAGAGGCACAGAGACGCCGGGACGCAGAGAGTGTTTTAGCCTCTCTCAGGGGAGCGTCGAGGTCACTCGTTGTTCCATCACAGGGTTGATCATCGCGGGAACGTCCTACGTTCGTGAGATGCGCTCGAAAAGAACTTATTCTTTTCTCCCTTTGCGCCTCACCATCATCGCATCTTTGCGATCAATTCCGTTTTCCCTTTGGAGAACTGTTCCCCTTCGTAGAATTGGCTCCTTTCAAGAGCGCCAGTCCTTAGGGATTCGTCAATCTGATGAAGAGAACGCAGAGGCACAGAGACGCGGGGACGCAGAGAGTGTTTTAGCCTCTCTCAGGGGAGCGTCGAGGTCACTCGTTGTTTCATCACAGGGGTGATTACCGCTGTAACGTCCTACGTTCGTGAGATGCGCTATTAGTTGTTTTCGAATTGAATCCGCTGTTCTTCGGCAGCGGGTGTGGGCGGAGCGGGAGAGGGAGGCACAGCGATTCCCAATGGGCCGGGGAAAAGCCCCGGAGCCTGAACTGACTGAAGTTCCTGAGCGATCATGGTCTTCCATGACGCCAGCTTGACTGTCAATTCCTTCTCGCGTCCTTCTCTCAGAACGCTGATCCGGATTTCGTCCCCCGCCTTGTATCCAGTCAGAATCTCGACCAGGTGCTGGAAATTGTCGACTTGTGTCCCATTGATGGTAAGGATCTCATCATTCTGACGGATCCCCCCCGCCTCAGCGGCACTGTTTCGTACAACGTGCAGCACTTTCGCCCGTGTTCCGCCGGGGACACAGTGAATTCCCAGACAGGCCCCCCGCTCCTGAATGGTCAACCCGGACAGATGCGCAGCGTAAGGGAGGATGTCTTCAGTCTCGATACGACTTCCGCGAATGTTGTAGATCACCAGATTCGGAAGATGATCGAGCCGCTGGAGGTGCCAGAGATCGTCGACCGTCCCCTTCCAATCTTCCGGGATCAGAATGTTCCGGATCTCAGCCGGCTCGCCAAATCCAAC
>Ga0065721_10050654_pt1 | contig 18649 bp, 13 predicted proteins | sample Mesricmetagenome_FD_59108 | JGI IMG/M metagenome (GOLD analysis project Ga0065721, IMG submission 59108) | Mesophilic microbial community from rice straw/compost enrichment Sample: eDNA_1 v2 (version 2) | ecosystem: Engineered > Solid waste > Grass > Composting > Bioreactor | place: USA: Davis... | reverse complement strand
TACAATTTGTTGCAAGCCTTGTCGAGGTACGAATAGACGTCGCCATTGCGCAGAACTTCAAGCGTTGCAATCGCCGCAGCGGCATTGACTGGATGGGCGTTATATGTTCCCGCGATAAGCACTTTCCTCGCAGGATCAGCGCTGTCGAAGAGATTCATGATGTCCTTTCTTCCGCCGATGACGCCGAGGGGATAACCATTGGCCACAGCCTTGCCGAAGACTGAAAGGTCCGGCCTCACATTGGCGACACTTTGATAGCCTCCGAGTGCAGTACGGAAGCCGGTTTTCACCTCATCGAAGATTGAAACCGCACCGTATTTTTCACACAGGTCGACGATACCTTGCAGGTATCCTGGCTTGGGAAGAATGACGCCAACGTTTTGCAAAACAGGTTCTGTAAGTACGCACGCAACCGGATAACGCTTCATCACATACTCGATCGAATCGAGATCATTGAAGTTGACGACGTGAATCACCTTCTTGAGTGATTCAGGTACGCCCGCAGAGGAAGCGATGAAAGGATATTCTCCCGGACTCACGCGATCGCCGAGTTGTGAAAGTGACGGCATGACCTGCCTACTCACATCATTGTGCCATCCGTTGTACCCGCCGAGCGTGAGAATGATATGTTCACGGCCCGTCCATGCCCGACTCAGTCGAATCGCATGAGCGGTACCTTCACTTCCAGTGTTCGTTATTTGAACGAGGTCAAGCGAGGGCACTGCTTCGCAGAGCATCTTCGCCAGTTCTACCTCGAGTGGATTCGTTCCGCTGCCAAACAGGGAGTATCCATCGCTGATAATTTTAACTACAGCATCGTTTATAGCACTGTAATTGTGTCCCAGCAAATGCGGGGCAAATGCCGCGTGATAATCGATATACTCCTTTCCCTCCGAATCGTAGATCTTACTTCCTTGCCCTTTGACAAACGCAATGTTTGGCTCAACCTTCCTGTTGAGCGAAACAACTCCTCCAGCGATATACTTGAGGGCCGTAGTTGCTATCCGCGAACTTTCCGACTTAACACTTCCGTCTTTATAACTCATCGCATACAGTTAAACCGATTGCTAAGGTACGAAATAGTTTACAATCGATTCGTAAGTTTGTTTACAAACGGAATATAAAAAAATCGACCGGCAAGGATGCCGGCCGATTATCGTGCAGATGAAAGAAGAGACGTTTACATATTCTTGAGGATATCCCAGCTGATTTCGAGTGTCTTGTCGATATCTTCCTCAGAGTGCGCGTAGCTAACAGATCCTTGTTTGCAAGCGATCGGAATGTGGTAGATGCCGTTTTGTATAAGCTTCTTGCGGAACTTCAGGTCGAAGTCGAAGTCATGGTTCTCAAGGATCTCGTGCAGGTCTGCCGGAGCACTTGCGCAGAAGTATGTGCAGAATGCAGAGGCGTTGTTGACAAGGGTCATTTCCCTGCCTTTGTCTGCAAATATCTTTCTCAATCCAGAGTACAGTCGTTCGCTCACGGCGTCGATGTGTTCATAGACTTTCGAATCACGAAGGATGTTCAGGGTTGCCACCGCAGCTGCAGCATTAACGGGATGAGCATTATACGTTCCTGCGATCAAGACGCGCTTCTTCGGATCCGGCGAGTCGAAGAGACTCATTATTTCTTTCTTTCCTCCGACGACGCCCAGGGGATATCCATTGGCCACCGCCTTTCCAAAGACGGATAGATGTGGTTTAACACCAGCAATGCTTTGATAGCCTCCAAGCGCGGAACGGAAACCTGTCTTCACTTCATCAAAGATTGCAACAGCTCCATACTTTTCGCAGAGGTCAATAAGACCTTGGAGATATCCTGGCTTCGGCAGGATAACACCGACATTCTGAAGAACAGGCTCGGTGAGCACACATGCCACCGGGTAGCGCTTCATGATATGTTCAATGGATTCAAGGTCGTTAAAGTTGACAACGTGGACCAATTGTTTAGCACCTTCGGGAATCCCTGCTGACGAAGGGATGAACGGATACTCGCCGGAGCTTATCCGTGGTCCAGTTACCTGCAACGAAGGCATCACAGCGCGGCTTACGTCGTTGTGCCAACCGTTGTAACCGCCCAGGGTCAGGATAATATGCTCGCGCCCTGTGTAAGCGCGACTGAGCCTGATAGCATGTGCGGTTCCCTCACTTCCTGTGTTGGTAATTTGAACGAGATCCAGCGACGGAACTGATTCGCACAGAAGACGTGCAAGTTCAATCTCCAGGGGATTGGTGCCGCTGCCGAACAGGGAGTACTGGTCATCAATTACTTTCTTCACGGCATCGTTTACGCACGAATTGTTGTGCCCCAGCATGTGTGGTGCAAATGCCGCGTGGTAGTCGATGTATTCGTTACCATCTGCATCGTAGATTCGACTGCCATTACCTCTCACGAACGCGATGTTGGGATCGACCTTTCGGTTAAGCGACACCACACCACCTGCAATGTATTTTCCAGCTTGAGTATTTATATCTGAAGTTGAATTTGATCCTGTCTTAGTTTTCATCGAAGTACGTTTTGGAAAACTGCACGAACGTCACGTCCATTCTTTACACTTAGCCGTGCATCCTGCAATCCTCGTAGTCCCTTTTCCTGCTAATCCTGTTATACTGTAATTCCTGCAAATCGCGTTAATTCTTCTATCCCTGGAGAATTCAACTCTGTGAATCCTCTTAATTCTGAGTATCCTGCTGAATGACGCCGCATGCAATCCTCGCACCCGCATTCCCCGCAGGTTGAGAGGTGAAGTCATCAGCTTTCTCATGAACGATCACTGCCTTCCCGACAACGTTCGTGCTGTCGGGTCCTCCAATTGACCAGCCTTCTACCACTAATTTGTAAGTTCCTTTTCCTTCGCTGTCGACCACCATGTTGCCAATATCGCCCTTATGGCAGGGGCCGCTTCCACGCTTGCCGTGAGGCTTCATTGTGGGATTCCAGTGTCCTCCTGCAGATGATGCATCGGCAGCGCTGCAATCACCTTTTTCATGAATATGTACTGCATGTTCTCCCGGGCTAAGGTTTTCAATTACAAGTTCGAAGCTTACTTTGCCGCCTCCTTCATCCGTGAAGGTCGCTGTGCCTTTGACGTTGCTGCCACTGGCGGGTTCCATTATTGCTTTGGCAGTTGCTGTGCTCTCGGATTTGTTTTGACCACATGAGAATAATAAGAGCACTGGAATGAAGAGTATAATGAATTGAGGTTTGATGACATTGTTACTGACTGAAGGTTGTTTTTGGATTGGCGTTTTCATGTTGTGTAGTTGTGGGGAATCATCTGAATAATCTGGCTGTAAAGGTAAATGGGTTTACAGAATATACATAATAATGTATACAGTATTTTTTAAACTGCCGTTACAATTCCGTGATCGGTCACGCCTTTCCGCCGTCAGGATTTTAAAATGCGGCATCGTAAACGATTTCGAGTGAGATTTTCAGCCATTTTGGTTTACAGGGAGAAAATGCCTTTGGAATACCAGTTGCGTTCGGGGGCTCGATAATCAAGTAATTTCAGTGGGTTTCCCGGGCTGTTTTCCTTCTGTTGTTGCGCTATTCCGATATATCAAGGACAAACAAGTCAGCTGATTTTTGCCAATTCTACGGGCAGACAACCGGTCAAACAAAAAAAAATTACTCAACTTGTTTGTAAACAGTAAAGTGGTATGTTTGTATATAATTTGAAAGCCCGAATGGATCGAATTTCTTTTCCGGCGGGTCTGTTCAACCAAACCAGCTATACCCTATGAAGAGAGAAAAATCAGAAGCAAAGTCGAGTCGAAGGCAGTTTCTTGCCATGGCTGGCACGAGCGCTGCAGCGATGTCGATGATTCCGTCACTAAGCTTCGCTGGCAAAGACGTCGTCACCGCGAGGCCAGATAACATTGCCAAACCCTGGGTTCCAATATCGGATCGAAAGGTGAAGGTCGGCTTGGTGGGTTATGGCTATAGTAAGTTTGGAGCTGCGTTTGGATTCCAGAATCACCCGAATGTTGAAGTGGTTGCTGTGAGTGACATTATTCCCGAACGATGCGCAGAGTTTGCCAAGGTAGTGGGATGCAAGAAGACCTATCCGTCGCTAGAAGAACTCGTAAAAGATAAGTCAATAGAAGCAGTATTCGTAGCAACCGACGCTCCAAGTCATGCGCGCCACTGCATCGAAGTACTGAATCATGGTAAGCACGTAGCCTCAGCCGTTCCTGCTGTGTTTGGATCGGTCGAAGAAGCGGAAAAGTTGTTGGAAGTCGTCAAAAAGAACCGTGGACTCAACTATATGATGTTTGAGACTTCCATGTTCCGGGCTAACCTTTATGCTATGCGTCAGATCTACCACGCGGGTGGGTTTGGTGAACTTATCTACTCGGAAGGAGAATACTATCATGGACCTTCGGCGAGTTCTCCGCCACCTGATCCGAAAGCTCCACCGCCACCTTATGGATACAACTCATATAAGAACTGGAGGCCGGGACTTCCCATGATGTGGTATCCGACTCACAACAATGCTTACTATGTCGGCGTGACTGGAAAAACATTTGTTGATGTCACATGTCTGGGAGTGCGGAGGAAAGAAGGAGAGCGATATTTCAAAAACGACTACAACAACCCGTTTAAATCGGAAGTCGCGCTGTTCCGAACAAGTGAAGGTGGAGTATCGCGACAGATACTTAACTGGGCGACACCTGGGGCGAGTGCCGAAGATGGAAGGGTGTTCGGAACGCGCGGACTTTACACCGATGAGTACAAAGGATATGAGAAGAATCTTCCTGATCTCAATCGACCTGCACTGCCTCCCGGTGTGCCGGAAGGTGGGCATGGGGGATCGCATGCAAGACTGATGCAAGAGTTCATTTACTCGATCATTGAAAAGCGTAAGCCTCTGGTTGACATCATCATGGCGTTGAACATGACGGTTCCCGGAATCATTGCGCATCAGTCGGCGCTGAAGGATGGTGAGACTTTGAAGATTCCACAGTATTCATAAAGAGGAGACGGCGCCGCGGTGAATCATTGGTTGGTTGTTGGGTACTGTCCGATTTTTCATTCAGCCGGCGCCGGCCTTCCGTAAATCAGGAAAAGTGATCGATCAAGTAAAATGTCAGCAACGCAAATTGATGTGTTCCTAGCTTACAGGCACTTTCGTGGGGGTCTAAGCAGAGTGGCCTACACGAGAAGTCGATCATAGAAACTACCATGACTAAAAACTTAAATCGTTAAAACCCCGAGAAGAATGAACAAGAAAGGTTTGAACATCACGCGGCGGAAGATGTTGAAGGGTACTGCTGCGGGAATTGGAGCGACGTTCGTGCCCTTTTCAGCGGCAACTGCGGAACCGCAGAAAAGGAGCAATCGAATCGTAGAAGAGAATAAGAAGCCGGGCACGCATGAGTGGCAATTGCAGTACACGTCATTTGACACTCCGGTAACGATGGCATCTTATCCAATGGTGCGTTATCTGCGCTCCGTTGCCATTGAGGGATTTGTCAATAAGACCAGCGTATTGCCGGGGGAGAGCCTCGACTTTAAAGTAAGCATGCGCAATCCAGGTAGATTTTTTATCGACATCTACCGGATGGGGTATTATGGCGGATTGGGAGGTCGTCACATGGTAAGACTCGGATCATTTCCTGGAAAACGCCAAGAAGATCCGCTGATGACGATCGAACGTTTGCGCGAATGCAAGTGGGACACAGCGACTACCTTCACAGTTCCCAGCGATTGGCCTAGCGGAGTCTATCTCGGAAAACTTTCGATTGACGAACCTTTCGGTAAGCAGAGCTATGTCATTTTCGTCGTGAAAGAGCATCGCAAATCCGACGTTCTTTGCCAGGTAAGTGATCTAACATGGCAATCATATAACAAATGGCCTTTCCGAGACTCATTGTATGATGACGGTAGTACGGCTGTATGGTACACAGGACCGAATGTACGCGTGAGCTTCGACCGTCCGTACGCAAAATATCCGCAGCTTTTTGATGCAACGCTTTCCGCAGGTTCCGGTGAATACCTTTTGTGGGAACATCCGATGACCTATTGGTTGGAGCAAAACGGTTACGATGTAACGTATTGCTCAAACCTCGATGTTCACTTTGATCCAAAAATTCTCGACATGACCAAAGTATTCCTTTCTGTAGGTCACGACGAGTATTGGACCCGCGAGATGTTTGACTCTGTGATCAAAGCACGCGACAATGGATTGAGCATTTGCTTCTTTTCGGGTAACTCAGTATCGGGAGAAGTCGAATTGTACGACAGCTTTGATGGCAGACCCGGTCGTGCATTCGCGCGTACGCAAAAGGACAATTTTGACGACGAAGAAAAACTGATGGGTGTGACTTCGTACGGTGTCGGATTTGGTGATTGGGTTGTGAAAAAGCCTGAACACTGGATTTACGAAGGAACTAACCTGAAAGCTGGAGACAAGATCCCCGGAATCATCGGATGGGAGTACCATGGTCCGCCACGGATCAATCACCCTGGCGTGGAAGTGCTTGCTGAAGGTCCATTGTCACCTCCAGCGAAACATCCTCACAATGCCGTGATCTATCCGGGACCGAAGGGCAACTGGGTTTTCAACGCGGGTACTATTTGGTGGACCGAAGGCCTGGCAAATCCTCCGGGTCACATTCCCGCCGGTGAGTCAGGAATGGAAGAATTCCTTCGCCCAGGTGAATATCCCGCTGCCCATGATCCGGGTGGACGCACATTTGGCGTTAACCCGAACGTTCAACGAATCACAGCGAACCTCATCAACAGGATGATCAAGGATTCACAAAGGAAATAGTCGTACTTGAACTTCTACATGAACGAAACCCCTATGAAATCAGACAACATGAATAATTCTGACTCCTTCGTAAGAAAGGAAATTGAGCGTCACGAGAACATGATCGACAAAGCTTTTTCACGTCGCTCGTTCCTGAGTTCAGTCGGCGTTACCGGGGCGATGGCCTTCGGTCTGCAATCGTGCAACAAGGCTGACAAAACCGAGCCTCCAAAGGAGGGAGGGAAGGTCATGCAAGGCTTTGATGAAACTTCTAAAGAGGAAGACCTGTACGAAGGCTGGACACCAGTCTCCGACCGAAAAGTAAGGGTGGGTCTCGTTGGATACGGTGTCTCGAAGTTCAGCGCTTCCTTCGGATTCCAAGATCATCCCAACGTGGAGATCGTCGCAGTGAGTGACATCATTCCTGAAAGATGTCAGGCGCTTGCTGAACGCGTGAAGTGCAAGAAGACGTATCCTTCATTGGAGGAAATGGTGAAGGATGATTCAATCGAAGCGATTTTTGTTGCGACGGACGCACCTTCGCACGCAAAACACGCGATGCTTGTTCTGAATCACGGCAAACACGTTGCAGTGGCTGTACCTGCAACCTTTGGGAACATTGAAGAAGGTGAACAACTTCTTGAGACAGTCAAGAAGACCGGTAAAAAGTATATGATGTTTGAGACATCATGCTTCCGGCAGAACCTGTACGCCATGCGCCAGATCTACAAAGCTGGTGGATTTGGTCCGCTCGTCTATTCGGAAGGGGAGTACTGGCACTATTCCGAAAAAGGAATCGACTCCTATAACGGATGGCGCGAAGGTATGCCTCCTCAATGGTATCCGACACACTCGAATGCCTACTACGTAGGTGTGACCGATGGTTACTTTACGGAAGTTTCTTGCCTGGGCTTCACCAGTGTGATGGAGCGTTACAAGAAGAACAGATACAACAACCCGTTTGCAACGGAGATTGCACTCTTCAAGACAAGCGAGAACGGTATTTCGCGCATGAGTAGAAGTGCCGATACTCCTGGCTACCACGGTGAGATCGGAAGGGTTCGCGGATTGAGAGGAACTTACTACGAGAAATACGAAGGTCTTGAAAAGAATCTTCCGAACACAAAACGTCCTCCGCTGCCCCCAGGTGTGCCAGCAGGTGGTCACGGTGGTTCACACGGATTCCTGACAAATGAATTCATTCTGTCAATCATCGAAGACCGCAAGCCATTGGTTGACATTGCGACCTCGTTGAACATGACGGTGTCTGGAATAGTAGCTCACGAGTCGGCTATGCGCGGCGGCGAGTGGCTCAAGATTCCGCACTATACCCTCTAAGTTTTTTCATCAACGATTTCAGTTTGGATTTGGGTGAGAAATGGGGATGACCGTGCTGTACAGTGTGCGGCGTCCCCTTCATCCTTTCGCATAATCAGCCCGTAACGATGACCTCATCTCGGTTCCCATTTATCCTCTTCGCGTTCCTCGCTTTCTCCGCTTGCACGTCAACGAGAAATACATCCACTAAAACGGTTTTTCCAGGAGAAGTGTGGGAGAAAGCCGACATCGCATCAATGAAATTGGATCTCAGGAAACTCGCTGAGATTGATTCCGCCATGCAAGCTGCTCATGCGAATGGAATTCTGATCATGGATGGAAAAGTGGTAAGGGAGTGGAACTATGATGGTCCATCCGACAAGAAGCTCGAAACGCAGTCGATCACGAAGACAATCGTGAGCTTACTTCTGGGGATTGCAATCCAGGAAGGCAAGATATCAAGCATCGATGCCAAGGTTGCTGATTACTATCCGAAGTTTGATGTAGGGCCGTACACGAAAGAAATCACGTTTAAGCACCTGGTAACAACTTCGTCGGGAATTGCTTCCAACAAATACGGGTACAACTACAGCAACCCGAATAACATGAAGCCAGGAGTAGATGCCCGCTACCACAATGACCATTTTGATCAGCTGGCGATTGCGTTAACCTACGTTTACAAAGAGCCGCTGGAAAATGTTTTCCAGTCTCGTGTGTTGTCGCGTATAGGGGGGACGGTAGAATGGCGGACTGATGGTGAAGTGGCGCTGGAAGATGGGCGCGCCATTCCGGTCAATGCCGGATACGCCTTCACCAAGTGGAATGCGGCGGACCTCGCCAGGGTAGGCTGGCTTTATTTGAACAACGGCTATTGGAATGGTGAACGAATCGTTGACTCCAAATATGTTGCAGATTCAAGAAAGCCGCTGGACATACCGGTGATGATTTCGCGCGGAAATCATCCGGTCGTTCCGGATCAGAACAGCACCTATGGCTATGGGTGGAGAGGTCTCTGGATGAATGATCGCAAAGATGTCTTTTGGTATATGAGTGGAAATGGTGGGCAGTTCTGTGCAGTGGTACCGGAGCATCGTCTTGTGTTTGTCAAGATCAACGGATATAGCGACAGCTATAAGCCGTACAGAGGTGCCAGCGTGTTCAAAGACCGATTGCTTGGACTACGCCCGTCCTCAAATGGAAAGTGAGCATAGAAAATTACTATTCTGACTAATAATTACACTAACATGGCAAATCAAATTTCAGGTTCGAAGTCTTCGCGTCGTAGCTTCCTCGGGATGGCTGGCACGGGTATCGCGTCGCTGGCCGTTATTCCCAATACATCGTTCGCCGGGAAATCGCGAGCAAATGAGTTGGAAACTGAGACAAACAAGGTATGGACTCCAATCTCGGATAGGAAGATCCGTGTGGGTATTGTCGGGTATGGACGCAGTCGGTTTGGTTCAGCGTTTGGTTTTCAGAATCACCCGAACGTTGAAGTGGTAGCGGTGAGTGATCTGATCCCGGAGCGTTGTGAAGCACTTGCAAAGGCCACCGGTTGCAAGAAGATGTACAAGTCTCTTGAAGAGATGGTGAAGGACAAGCGAATTGAAGCGATCTGGGTTGCTACGGATGCTCCCAGTCATGTGCGTCATTGCATTGAGGTATTGAAGCATGACAAGCATGTGGCTGTTGCTGTTCCTGCGATCTGGGGCGATCTCGAAGATGCTGAAAAGTTGCTTAATGCAGTAAAGCGATCCGGCATGAATTACATGATGTTCGAGACTTCCTGTTTCAGAAAGAATCACTATGAAATGAGGAAGATTCACGAAGCCGGAGGATTCGGGCAAATCATTTATTGTGAGGGCGAATACTACCACGCAAGTTCGGGAACGGATCAAATGACAGTGGCGCCTGAAACGGTGAATGATCCTCATGCAGGTTCATATAATGGATGGAGAATTGGAGCGCCCCCGCTCTGGTATGCCACACACAACACTGCGTATTACGTTGGCGTTACAGGCAAACCTTTCCTTGAAGTAACGTGTCAAGGTGTTAAGACGCGCAATCCTAAGGAAAACAAATACGGAAATCCGTTTGATACTGAGATTGCATTGTTCCGTATTGAAGGCGGTGGTATATCGCGACAGCTCAGGTGCAGAGGAGTTCGTGGAATGTCGGCGGAGACGGGGCGGATTCGCGGTACAGTCGGATCATACGAGGAAAAGTACGACGGCTTGCTCAAGAACCTTCCTGACCTCGAAAGACCTGCGCTTCCTCCCGGCGTTCCCGCAGGCGGCCACGGCGGTTCACATGGTTTATTGATGCAGGAATTTGTATACTCGATAATTGAAAAACGCAAGCCACTTGTCGACGTCGCAATGGCGCTGAACATGACTGTACCTGGAATCATTGCGCATGAATCGGCGATGAAAGATGGTGAGCTTCTGAAAATACCAAGCTATACATTCTAAAATTTATATGCGGTATTCCTGGGGGTGGTTTCTTCTCCTCGTAAGTCTCTTTTCCTGTTCAGCTGATACCTCTGAACAGTCGTCGAGCGTGTCGACACCTGGGTTGCACGCGGAGGTGGAGATTGTCAGAGATCGATGGGGTGTCAATCATATTTACGCCGAGAACGAGCATGACCTGTTCTTCGCGCAGGGATACGCCGCGGCGAAAGACAGGCTTTTCCAGTTCGAAATGTGGCGACGACGCGCAACCGGAACGGTATCCGAGGTCTTTGGTCCGGATGAACTAGAGCGCGATATCAGCGCAAGACTATTCAAGTACCGTGGTGACCTTCGCGAAGAGATGAATCACTATCATCCGCGCGGCGAAGCCATCATCACCGCGTACACCGAGGGAATCAACGCCTGGATAGATGAAATTCTCAAGACACCGGAGAACCTTCCCGTAGAGTTCAGGTTGCTTGGGATCAAACCGCAGAAGTGGACACCAGATGTAGTGATCTCAAGACATAATGGTCTGCGTAAGAATGTTCACCAGGAACTTGACATAGGGATCGCTGTATCGAGGGTGGGAGCACGTAAGGTCAAGGAATTGATGTGGTTTCATCCAGGCGATCCAGTGCTCGATCTCGATAAGGCCATTAATGGCAAGCTTTTAAAGCGTGAAATACTTGCGCTGTACCACGCAAATGCAGATCCGATTCGGTTTAGCAAGGATAAGGTGAAGGCGCTATCGATCGACTCCGTCCAATTATCCCAAACATTGAATTCCATTTTTTGGCAAGACGGCGCCGGTGCTGAACATCGCTGGCTGGACGGAAGCAATAACTGGACTGTCGCCGGCAACAAGACAAAGAGTGGATATGCAATGGTGGCCAATGATCCACATCGTTCGCTCGGAGTTCCGTCACTGAGGTACATTGTTCATCTTGTAGCTCCGGGATGGAACGTCGTCGGTGGAGGTGAGCCAACCATCCCCGGCGTCGCGATCGGACATAACGAGCACGGCGCGTGGGGTTTGACAATCCATCAAACCGACGCGGAGGATTTGTACGTTTATGAACTCAATCCTCAAAACCTGGATCAATACAAGTACAAAGGGAATTGGGTGGAAATGCAGAAGATCGAGGAAGTTATTCCTGTGAAGGGTGATTCTCAAAAGAATGTCACGCTACGCTACACCGTACACGGACCTGTGACGTACGTTGACTCTGCCAATCATGTCGGATATGCTGTGCGATGTGGGTGGCTCGAGCCAGGAGGTGCTCCCTATCTCGCAACCCTTCGTGCAGACCAAGCCCGCAACTGGGAGGAATTCAGAGACGCATGTAGTTATCTTAACCTTCCCGGATTGAACATGGTGTGGGGCGATCGCAATGGAGATATCGGTTGGCAAGTGGTCGGTATCTACCCTAATAGAAAAAACTTCAGTGGATTGGTTCCTGTACCCGGTGACGGTCGTTATGACTGGGACGGTTTTGTTCCGATCAAAGAAAGAGCTCATGTTCACAATCCGAGGGATGGTTTTTTTGCAACAGCGAATCAACACGTGACGCCGGACGACTATGTCAAGTCGAATAAGATAGGGTATACGTGGTCTGATCCTTTTCGCGGTATGCGCATTAACGAAGTGTTGGAGTCCGATTGGGATTTGACACTTGAAGAAATGAAGGAGCTTCAGACGGATTACTTCTCGGTGTCGGCTCGTACACTTGCTCCAATGTTACGGGCTCTCGAGTTTGAGGGATACGAAAGTGAAGCAAAAGAACGATTAAAGGATTGGGATTATGTGTTATCTCCCAACTCTGTCGCCGCGGGTATTTATGTTATGTGGGAGCGACACATCGTGACACGCGCCCGTAAAGACTTTATCCCTGCTGAACTTACGGGCTTGAACGAAATCGACTTACAACTCGCCAGGATCATCGAGTGGCTGCATAGTCCCGACAAGAGGTTCGGCAACAATCCAACTGCGGGACGGGATGCATTCTTGCGGGAGACATTTCAAACTGCTGTCGCTGAATTGAAATCGAAGTTAGGGGATTCCATTGATCAATGGCAGTATGGACAGGCAAAATACAAGCACGTCGCACTTCAAAATCCAGTTATGACCGCCGCGGGATCAAGCAGTAAGTTGGGGCCATTGCCCCGCGGTGGCAATGAGTACACGGCCAACAACACAAGTCGAAACGATAACCAGGCGCACGGTGCAACTTTTCGCTTTATCGCCGACCTTGGTGATTGGGACAAGACGTTGATGATCAATTCTCCAGGTCAATCCGGTGATCCTGCCAGCCCTTACTATAGCAATTTGTTTGAGTTGTGGGCGAAGGACGAATACTTCCCTTCGTACTTCACACGCGAGATGATCATGAAGGAAATCGATGAACGAATTATTTTGACGCCCGCAAAATGACAACGGGAGGGCGCATCAAAAGGATGGTCGGAATTGTCGGGGGAGTCGGAAGTTATGCAGGCATTGACCTGATCAAGAAGATATACGACTCCACAGAAGCAACATCAGATCAGGACCATCTTCCTGTCATGATGTTGTCGGCACCTCACAAGATTCTTGATCGGACGCGATACTTACTTGGCGAGATAAATGAGAATCCCGGGTTCGCGATTGCCGAAGTGATTTCTGTTCTTTGTCACAACGGAGCCAAGATCATCGGCATCCCGTGCAACACGGCCCACTCACCCAGGATTTTCGACGAAATCAGACGCATGGTGCCGCGCGATTGTATGTTGCTCCACATGGTTGAAGAGGTGGGTGATCATATTGTTAATTACTATCCGGGACTAAAAAGGGTGGGCGTACTCTGTACCAATGGTACGTACCATTCAAACGTTTATGGAGAGATCCTATCGAGGTTTGGGATTGATGTGATCTACCCGCCAGTGGATATACAATACGCTTTTGTTCATCGGGCGATCTATGATCCTCGCTACGGGATCAAGGCGAAGTCGAATCCGGTAACGACGCGGGCGAAGGAGGAATTGATGATGGCGGCGTTATATTTGTCGGAAGTCGGCGCAGAAGTCATCGTCCTCGGCTGTACTGAGATACCGTTGGCTATCCAGGAATCGAATATCGGGACAGCTTCTGTGATCGATGCGACGTCGGTACTCGCGCAGGCTCTTATCAGGGAATCAACCTCGGAGGGCCGCCACAAGCCCTTGTTTGCATAACGTATTACTGTCAGCGCCAGCTAAAACGATTCAAAACCGCTCAGACAGGATTCCTCGAAAAAGACAACGTTTTGCCTTGTTTGTAAACATTATCTTTATAGGTTTGTTTATGAAACAGCGGTATTTTTACCTACAATAGTGAACTATCACGGTAGGATCGAACCGCTGATGGCATGTATCCTCGCTGCTTGTCATCATTTCGCTTGATGCTGCAGTACACTTTGTTCTATTTGTAAAACGAATCAACGGATCTGAAAAATGAAAGACAACAATTCACTCAGAAGCACTGACAGACGTGGTTTTCTGAAAATGACAGGTCTGGGTTTGGGGATGGCGGCAGTTGGCCTCCCTGCAGCCTGCAGTCAGAAAGGTGACAACACGGAAGCGCCGGCTATCCAAGGTTTTGAAGAAAGGCCGGCGGAGACATCCACGGCGAAATGGGTACCGGTATCGGACCGCAAGGTACGAGTCGGACTGGTTGGGTACGGTGTCTGCAAATTCGCGGCAGCGTTCAGTTTCCAGGACCATCCAAACGTCGAGATTGTCGCTGTGAGCGATTTGTTTCCCGATCGTTGTGCCGAGCTCGCGCGCGTGACTGGTTGCAACAAGACATATCCTTCCCTCGAAGAGATGGTCAAGGATGATAAGATCGAAGCGATCTTTGTTGCTACCGATGCTCCGAGCCATGCGCGTCACTGCATAGAGGTACTGAATCATGGCAAACACGTAGCGTGCGCGGTGCCAGCTGCTTTCGAATCGATTGAAGAAGGAGAGAAGCTGCTCGAGACAGTCAAGCGCACGGGGCTCAAGTATATGATGTTCGAAACTTCATGCTTCCGCGAAGATCTGTACGCAATGCGCAAACTTTACCAAGCAGGCCGCCTGGGAAGAATTGCATATGCTGAGGGAGAGTATTACCACTATGGTGTTGAGGAAATAGATTCGTACAAAGGATGGAGAATCGGATTACCTCCACAATACTATCCGACGCACTCCAATGCGTACTATGTGGGCGTAACGGATGGAAGCTTCACGGAAGTTTCGTGCATGGGCATCCCGAGCAAGTTGAAAGCATTTCAGAAGGACGCCAATCGGTATAAGAATCCGTTCGGAACGGAGATCGCTTTGTTCCGCACCAACGAAGGGGGAATGGCGCGAATGGCGGTAAGTTGGGATACACCCGGTGATCATGGCGAAAGAGGCAGAGTTCGTGGTGAACTTGGTTCGTATTACGGCAAGTTCGAAGGCATTGAGAAGATTACGCTCGACATCGAAAGACCGCCACTTCCGCCTGAAGTGAAGGCCGGAGGCCACGGTGGATCCCACGGCAGATTGACTGATGAATTCATCTCAGCGATCCTGCAGGACCGCAAGCCAATGGTTGATATAGCGGTGGCTCTGAACATGACAGTATCCGGTATCATTGCTCACCAGTCAGCACTGCGGGACGGTGAACTCCTGAAGATCCCGCAGTACACACTCTGAGACTGGTAGGCTATATGAAGCATAACTATAAACCACTACTTCTTTTATGTTTGACATTCCTCACGGTTGGCGCGATGTTCACGATGAACGACATTTTGCTGCCAACCGTGATGGAGTATTTTAAATTGAACTATACAGAAGCGACGCTCATACAGGTAAGCTTTTATATAACATACATCATATTCCCGATCCCAATCGCGTGGATGATCCACCGGTACGGCTACAAAATAAGTCTCATTGCCGCACTTGTCACGTCGGCAGTAGGTTGTTTGTTGTTTATGCCGGCACAGTCATATCATTCATATGCAATAATTCTGCTTGCGATATTTATTCTGTCCACCGGGATTACGATCCTCAACGTGGCAGCCAACCCGTTTACAACACTTCTCGGTGATCCTGAAGGCGCACACATACGTATAAACTTCGTTCAATCGTTCTCACGAATTGGTTATGCGGTGACACCCGTGATTGCCGCATCGTTGATTTATGATACAAGTGGGAGCGGGGAAATACGGTTCTACTTTCCATACATGCTGATTGGTATAGCCATCTTCGTGATCGCGGCCCTTATCTACCTCTCGAAGGTACCGGCGATGAAGGCGGAGAAGGAAGATGTATTTTCCGTTGGAGGAATGCTGAAGCAAAGCCGGCGATATCCTCACCTGCTTTATGGAGTCATAGCGATGTTCTTCTACGTAGGAGCAGAAGCTTCCACTGCCGGATTTTTCATTCCCTACCTGACGACGGAACTCGGTTATGACATGCAGGCTGCGGTGAAGTATCTCACGCTGTACTACGTGTTTGCCGCAGTTATGGGGCTGATCGTAGCAGTGTGGTTGCTGAAGTATATTCAGGCTCATAAACTCGTCGGCATTTTTGGAATCGGAATGATAGCCGCCTATCTGATAGCTATTTTCTTCGATACAGGATACAATGAATACGTATTAGCGAGTCTGGGACTTGGCCTATCGATTATGTTTCCCACGCTCTTCAGTCTCGCCATTGAGAACACCGGGGAGTTTGCGGGACGAGGATCTGCCTTGTTGAATTTTGCGATCGTGGGTGGCGCAGTCTTTGCTCCGCTCCAGGGGATGATCGCTGATAGCCACAGCGTGGCATTATCGTATGTCGTACCGTGTTTCTGCTTTGTGGTGATAACTATTTATGCACTCTTCTTCACAGAAGTTCCTTTGATGGAAAGGAAGAAGAAGAGGCTGGAAGCGGGATATGCGGAGTATCCGTCTTAATAATTTGTTCAAGAGTACAACACAAAATGAGTTCATTCATGGAAGGCAATAAATTCGAAACAGGCCGAAGAGATTTTCTAAAGAAATCAATTGCAGCGGGAGCAGGTGCGTTGCTTGCGTCAGGGATACCTCTTACGACTTTTGGAGCCCAAGACAAACCTGTTCGCATGGGGTTCGTGGGAGTAGGTGGTCGCGGAACGGGCATGCTCAGAGTAGCGCTCAGCCAGGGAATAAAGGTCACAGCCGTCTGCGACATAATCGAAGAAAGAGTCCAACGCGCTCAACGCATCGTTGAAGAAGCAGGACAACCGCGCCCGAAAGGGTATAGTATTGGGCCTGAAGACTACAAGCGGATGGTTCAACAGGAAGATCTTGATGCTGTGTATACGGCGACGCCGATTCCGCTCCACGCGCCTGTTATGATTGCTACCATGAAAGCAGGAAAGTATGGCGGATCGGAGATGCCACTCTGTGCTACTCTTGACGAAGCGTGGGAGTTGGTGGAGACTTCCCAGAAGACAGGTATGCCTTGTATGCTCATGGAGAACTACTGCTACATGAGGCATACGCTCATGATATTGAACATGGTTCAGAACAACGCCTTCGGTGATCTTACTCATGCCGAAGTCGGCTATCAGCACGATACAAGATATGTCAATCTCTCGGCTGATGGAGAGTTGCTGTGGCGTGCGAAAATCAAATTGCAGTACAATGGCAATCCTTATCCTACGCATGCGATAGGACCGGCGGCCCAATGGTTGAATATCAATCGCGGTGACCGCTTTGAGTATCTTGTGTCTATGAGTAGTCGCGCTATGGGGATGAGGGAGTATGCCAAGAAGATTGCAGGACCGGATCATCCGTCCGCGAAGGCGAACTACAAACTCGGCGATGTGAACACGACCTTGATCAGGACGAACAAAGGCGTTACGGTTACCCTATACTACGATACACAAACACCACGCCCGGTTGATTTCATCTGGAGAGTGCAAGGCACAAAGGGAATCTTTTCGGGTACACTTGACAAGTTACACCTGGAAGGAAGAAGTCCCGAACACCGTTGGGAAGACACCAAAGCGTATCGCGATGAATTTGATCATCCGAGCTGGAAGAAGTATGGTGATGAGATCTTGAAGTATGGTCACGGTGGAAGCGACTACCTGTGTATGCTCGATTTCGCTAAAGCGGTTCGCAACCGAACCCAAGTCCCGATCGACGTTTACGACGGCGTGACCTGGAGTGTCATCATGGATCTCACGCGTCGTTCGGTGGAGAAAAAGAGCAAGGCCATGGACTTCCCGGATTTCACGAAGGGCCAGTGGAAAAACTGGCAACCAAAACCTGTAGAGGCGATATGATGAGATGGTTGTGGGTGTTGTTGATCAGTGGAGTTTGTATACAACAAACGTATGGCCAGTCCGATGCAACCCTGGTCTTCGAGATTGAGCAGGATCCTCAAGTGTATGACCTGACACTTTTCGGGGAACCACCTCAGTTTGCGATCTGGCTTGAGAACACCGAGACTGGAGCGATCAAGACTGTATTTGTCACGCGTCGCACTGCCACGGGAACGTTCGAAGGAAAAACCGGTGTCCCGATAGCGTTGCCTGCGTGGATAGGATTTTATCGCAAGGAGACTGGAAGCACTGGATGGCCCACGCCTAGGAATCCGCTTGACGATGCAATCTCCGGGCCGACACTAAAACAGTCGGATCTCAAGAAGGAGACAAAAGTGCCTTCGGGGTCGTCATGGAAATACTATATTGAAGTCAACGTTTCCGGAGACTTCACTGAGACGTTTTCTGCTTATGATTCCGACGGAACTCCGGACCCGCACTTCAACGGACAGCCTTCCATAATATTCCGGGGAGAAATCACTGCAACCCCCGGCGCGGAATCAACTCCGGAAATTATTGGTCGCACAGAACAAATAGACTTCTCAACAACCATCAACCCGGATCTCACCGGCATCGAGTCGGCAAAGGACTTGTTCCGTCGCATCAAGGTATCATGCTTGCGCGAGTAGGGAAAACGAAACTCATTTCTAGTTCACGAATATGAAAGAACTGCGAAGTCACAAGTGGCTTTACGGTCCTCAGGAGACAGGACTGCTTCATCAAGGTGCGTTGCGTGCAGTAGGTATTGACATGGATCAGTACAAAGGACAACCGATCATTGGTATC
>Ga0065721_10050653_pt1 | contig 18664 bp, 16 predicted proteins | sample Mesricmetagenome_FD_59108 | JGI IMG/M metagenome (GOLD analysis project Ga0065721, IMG submission 59108) | Mesophilic microbial community from rice straw/compost enrichment Sample: eDNA_1 v2 (version 2) | ecosystem: Engineered > Solid waste > Grass > Composting > Bioreactor | place: USA: Davis... | reverse complement strand
GGGGGGGGCGGGAGAAGAGGAGCGCCGCAGCGCCGCGGGCGGGGGCAAGCCCGCCTTGGCGTCGTAGACGAGCGAGGCCGCCGCTTCGCGCTCCATCTGCTCGGCGAGAATCTGGCGGGCGCGGAAGAGCATCACGCGCACCCCCACGGCGGACTTGCGCAGCACCGCCGCGATCTCCTCGATGTTCATGTCCTCGGCGTAGCGCAGCCACAGCGCGGTGTGCTGCTCGGGGGTGAGCACGCGCCCGGCCAGGGCCCACAGCCGCGCGCCGGTGGCGATCTCCTCGTCGCGCTCGTGGGCGGGCTCGGGCGGGGCGCTCTCGTCCTCGTCCCCCACCCAGCGCAGCGTCGGGCGGCGCCTGCGGTGGTGGCTCACCGCGAGGCGCGCGGCGATGGTGAAGAGCCACGTCGAGAAGCGCCACGTGGGCTCGTAGCGGTGGATGCGCTCCCATGCGCGGATGAAGGCCTCCTGCGTGAGGTCCTCCGCGTCCGCGCGGCTGGCGGTGCGGCGCAGCAGGAAGTTGAAGAGCCGCACCTCGAAGCGCTTCACCAGCTCGCCGAAGGCCTCGAGCGAGCCCCCCGCCGCGCGCAGGGCCAGCTCCTCCGGCGTTCGTGCCGGGGCGGGCTTGGCCTCGAGGCGCGCGCTGGAGAGATCGATCGTCACGCGTTACTTGGGGGCGGGAGAGGCGGGGGGGGCGGGGGAAGAGGAAGAAGCCGCGGGGGAGGCGGCGGGGGCGGGGGCGCGGCGCCTGGATTCCAGCTGGCCCAGCAGGGCGTCCAGCGTCGCCAGCACGCTCGCGGACTTCTCCCGCGCCGAGACGGTGAGCCGTTCGCTCTCCAGCGTCAGCTTCACGTCCTGCAGGCTCTCGACCACGCCCGTGGCGCCGGCGTCGCGGGCCATCATCGTGCCGAAGGCGATCAGCCCCTGCAGCGCGTCCCGCATCTCCTGCGCGGTCCTGGCGTTCAGGGCCGTGACGGTGAGCGTGCCGAACATCTCGCGCGGCGGCTCCTGCGTCTCGCCCAGGTCCAGCACGAGCGCCCTCGCGTTGCGGAGCATCGTCGCCTCGACCTTCCTGTCCGCCCCCAGGTCGCGGGCGGCGACGAAGATCAGGGAGCCCCTGGAGGGCTGGGCCATCGCCACGGGGTTGGCCGCCGCGGGATCGAAGGCCGCGCTCGCCGAAAGCCCCGCGATGACTTTCAACGCGCGCTCGAGGGAAGCGGGGGAGCCCGCGACGAGGACCAGGCGCTCGTCGGGGGGGCTGGAGGGCAGGCCGGGGCGCAGGGCGCAGTGCCAGGACTTGCCCTCGTGGTTGAAGGAGAAGTAGTGGACGATGCCGTCCACGCGGGCCTTGAAGCCCTCGAGCCCCGCCTCGGGGAGCTTGACGATGAGCGAATCGGCCGCGCCGTTGGTGCAGAGCACCGCCACGCCGTCGTCGTCGAAGCGCAGGCCGTACATGGTGACGGAGCGGATGTCCGCGGGGGCGATGCCGAAGCGGGCCTTGCACTCCTCGAGGTGCGCGAGGCTCTCGGCGTCGATGGACTTGATGATGTAGGGGGCCAGCGAGGACTTCTGGCCCGCCTCAAGGTCGCAGTGCACCAGCCAGCTCGCGTCGCGGTCCACCAGGGCGCGGTTCAGCGGCCCGGCCAGGCAGGGAGCGCAGAAGAGCAGGGCGGCGAAGGTCGTACGGATGAGCATGAAACACTCCACTGAGCGTCGTGGCAGAGAGGCATACGCCGTGGGTCGGGGGATGTTACCCCGCCCGCCCCTGGGCACAGAAAGCGGGCATTGTTCCTGACCCCCGCCCCCCGCCCCTCCCGCCCCCCGCCCGAATCGGCGTTACTGTGTGGGCATGAACAAGCCCCTTGCAGGCGTGGCGGTGCTCGCGGCGTGCGGCGTGATGGCCTGGGCTCAGCCCGAGCAGCCGGAGAAAGCCCCCGGCGCCCCCGAGCGGCCCGCGCAGCAGCAGCCTCCCGGCCAGGAGCAGGACCGCAAGCTCGCCATGACGCTGGAGGGCGACTCGATCAAGCACGACACGCAGATGCCCAGGCGCCACACCATCGACGGCGAGGAGGGCAAGGGCAGGGACATTTCTCCCCATCTGAAGTGGGGGAAGGTCCCCGAGGGCACGAAGGAGTTCGCGCTGGTCATGTTCGACCCCGACGCCCGCGGCTTCGTCCACTGGGTCGTCTACAACATCCCCGCGGATGTCACCGAGCTTCCCGAAGGGCTGCCCGCGGGCAAGGAGAACGCGGTGCTCGAGAAGCCCGTCAGGGTGACGCAGGGGCTGAACGACTTCAGGCAGATCGGCTACCGCGGCCCCGCCGCGCGCCGGGGGGGAGGCGTTCACCGCTACCGCTTCCGCATCTACGCGCTGGACACGGAGCTGAGGCTGGAGCCCGGCGCCACCCGCCGGCAACTGGACGAGGCGATGAAGGGGCACATCCTCGCCGAGGGGGAGCTCATCGGTCGCAACGAGCGCTGATGCCGCGGGATCGAACCTACTGTTGGGCGTGCGCTCGTAGCTCAGCTGGATAGAGCAGCGGTTTCCTAAACCGCAGGTCGGCAGTTCGAATCTGCCCGGGCGCGTTCCGCCTCACTTCACGATCCGGGGCGTCACTCCGGGGCAGGTGCCTCCCCGCCTGGGCTGGTCCAGCACCTCCGAGAGGCGCGTCTCCCGGAACTGCTTCTCGATCAGGTCCATCGCGTCGTCGATCCGCCGGTGCAGCGGGCAGAGGTTGAGGTGCGCCGGGTTGCCCAGGGGGCACTTGCGGATCCGCAGGATCGGGTCCACCGCGTTGATGACCTCCAGCATCGTGATGCTGTCCGCCGGGCGCGCCAGCGCGAAGCCGCCGTTGGGCCCGCGCTGCGAGGTGATCAGCTCCGCCACCACCAGGTCGCGCAGGACCTTCGAGAGATACCCCTGGGGCACCTTGGTGCGCGCCGCCAGCGTCTCGCTGTTGATCGTCACCCCCGGCTCGAGGGCCGCCAGGTGCACCATGGCTCGGAGGGCGTACTCGGTGGTCTGGGAGATCATGGGTCCGTCCTTGGTGGAGAAGTCTACCCGGAGCTCCGGGATCGCCTCACCTCCCGCCTCCGTCGGGGGCGGGGGGCTTGCCCAGGCGCTCCTCCTCGGCGCGGATCCCGGCCGGGAAGAGGATCGCGTTCTCTTTGTGGATGTGCACGTGCGTGTCGCGCTCCAGCTCCTCCAGCGTGCGCAGCATCGAGCGGTACGTCATGCACGCCAGCGGCGGGGGCGTGTAGCCGTCGGTCAGCTCGCGCAGCTTCGACAGGCTCTCGCCCGCCTTCTCGTGGTCGTGCTCCATGCAGCTGATCGGCCGGCGCACGCTCCACGGCGGGCCGGTGTGGATCTGCGTCGGGCGCTCCAGGCGGCGCAGCCACGGGAAGAGCACCCGCTCCTCGCGCACCATGTGCTCGTGCAGCTCCTGGGCGAACTCCTCCAGCACCTGCGCGACCTCCAGCAGGCGCGGGTCGTTCCTGCCGTGGGCCGCCACCACCCGCGGCACGACCACCCGCAGGCGGGCGATCGCGTCCCGCGCGAAGGCGTGGTGCGTCTGCTCGATGTGGTCCGCCAGCTCGGTCATCGTCGCGTCCGCCCACGAGCGCTCCGGCTGGGGCGTGCGGGCTTCCTCTTCGGCGATGGCCTCCAGCACGCGGGCGGCGGCCAGCCCGGCGACGGCGCACGCCTGCTCCAGCGAGCGCTTGCCGCCGCAGCAGTAGTCCAGGCCGTAGCGTTCGAACACGGGGATGGCGCTGGGGCGCAGCGCGGCGATCTGGCCGAGGGTCATGTCGGTGTCGGGGATGGCGTTCACCTGGTTCCTCCTGCTGGGGGTCGGTCGGGGCTTCCGAAACGCTCGCGCATCCAGTCCTTGCGGGCCTGCGCCAGATCGGTGTGCCGGAGCGTGCGGCCGGAGAACTCGCGCGCGGCGCGCTCCGCGGCGTCGGGGTCGGCGAAGGCCGCGATCCCCGATCCCATCGGCGTCTTGAGCTTCGTCTCGTCCGCGAGGATGAAGGTGGCCCGCTCCGCCTCGAGCCACGCGCGGGTGGTGTGATCGTGCACAAAGACTTCCAAGACCTCGTCGGGCCGCTCCTGGGCGTAGTCGAGCAGGCAGCCGATGTCGTCGAAGAGGGCGTGCTCCTTCACGCCGTCGCGGCTCACCAGCAGCGCCGCGGAGCACCGCTCCTCGTTGATGATCATCCCGCACTCGGCGCACTCATCTCGCCCAGGGCGCAGCTCCGGCGGGCCGGAGAGCTCCTGCCGGATGCAGCCCGCGGGCGCCGCGCACAGAAGACCGAGGGTCAGCAGGCGGTTCAGGTTCATAGCGGCGACCTCCGTGAGAAGATGACCGAGGCCAGGCACAGCGGGACGAGCATCCACGCCACCAGGCACGCGCCGAAGATCGCGTGCAGCGCGGGGCCGTACTCCTCCGCGGCGTACAGCCCCGCCGGGCCCAGCACGTCCAGCGTCGCGTCCACCGAGTGCAGCGACCACATCTTGAACACCTGCAGCGGGTTGATGAGGCTCAGCGCGAAGAGCTCCTCGATCCGCAGCCGCAGCGCCACCGCGCCGGCCATCAGCCCCAGGTCCGTCACGAACACCAGCGTCAGCCACGCGAAGATCGCCGTGCCCACGGCCACCGACGCCTTCCGCGCCAGCACCGAGATCAGCATCCCCACGCTGAGCATCGCCAGCGCCAGCGAGAACGAGAGCCCCGCCAGCCACAGGATGCTCTGCGGGCGCGTCGCTTCCCCCTGCCACGCCAGCACCGCGGCGCACGCGCCCAGCCCGAGGCACACGCACGCCAGCAGCGCGCCCGCCAGCCCCAGGTACTTCCCCGCCACCACCTCAAGTCGGCTCACCGGCTGGCTGAGCAGGTACGCGAGCATGCCGCGCTCGCGGTCCCCCACGATCGACCCGGCGCCGGCCGTCAGCGCCATCAGCGGCACCACGAGCAGCACGAGGTTGATCAGCCCCGCGGTCGTGCGCCCGAACCCGGAGAGGCCCAGACCGCCGGACCCCGCGGCGGAGACATACGACACGCCCAGCCCCAGCACGGCGAAGGCGAACGTGTAGAGCACGAACCAGCGCGAGCGCACCGCCTCGCGCAGCTCACGCCCGGCGATGGTGATGATGTTCGACGCGACGCCCGGCGCGGCGGGAAGAACGGAGGCGTTGAGGGCGTGAGCGTTCATGGGTGCTCCTCCATCCGCCGGGCCTGGGCCAGCGTGATCAGCTCGAAGTCATCCACGTGCACCTGGTGCGCGGCGAGCACCCGGAAGGGGGCGGCCTTCTGCTCCTCGGGCACCGGGACCAGCACGCCGACGCCGTTGTGGCGGGGAGAGAAGCCGTTGTCCGCAAGCAGCGCGAACGCCCGCTCGCGCAGATGCGGCGGGATGGTCAGGTGCAGCACCGGCCCGGCCCCCAGCTTTCCCAGGAATCCCGAGGCGTCGGTGACGTTCGTGATCTCGCCCCGCTCCAGCATCGCCACGCGCTTCGCCAGCGTCGTGACTTCCTCCACGCGGTGGGAGGCGAAGAGCATCGTGCGTCCCTCGCCGGAGAGCCGGCGCAGCAGAGAGACGAACTCCTCGCGCCCGCAGGCGTCGAGGCTCGCGGTCACTTCGTCCAGCACCAGCACCGGCGGATCGCCCAGCAACGCCACGGCGAGCGCCAGCCGCTGCTTCATGCCCCCGGAGAGCTCGCGCACGCGCTTGCGCTCGTGCCCGGCAAGGCCGACCCGCTCCAGCACCGCCGCGACGTCCGGCGTGCCCAGCCCCTTGAGGCGAGAGAAGAACGCCACCGCCTCGCCCACGCCCAGGTCGTCGTAGAAGGCCAGCTCCTGGGGCACGTAGCCGATCAGCCGCCGCGCCCGCTTGGGGTGCTTGCGCACGTCCAGCCCGCCGACCTCGATCGTTCCATCGAATCGCAGCAGGCCCAGGACGCAGCGGATGAGCGTCGTCTTGCCCGCGCCGTTCCCGCCCCACAGGGCCACGCTGTCCCCGGAGGGCACCTCGAGCGTCGCGTTGTTGACCGCGACGGCGCGTCCGAACTTCTTCGTGACAGCATGCACGCGGATCATCGGTGACCTCCCGTTGTGCGGTACGGCCGCCCGGCCAGCCCCAGCACGCCCGCGCCCGCGGCGAGCAGCGCCGCGCCCGTGACGCCCAGCCACGCCGGCGAGGGCCGTTCCGTCGGCGTCGCGAAGCGGATCTCCACCGGGCGCATCAGCGGCACTTCGTCGCAGAACTTGGGCTCTGGCCGCACGGCCGGAAGCGTGCGGCCAACGAACTCGATCGCCTGCTGCGCGGGGCTGAACAGAAAGAGCCTCAGCTTCGGCTCCTTGTCCATGATGTTCTCGAAGAGCGTCTGAGATTCGTGGACGAAGTCGCCCACGCCGTCTCCGTTCTGGTCGTAGCCGGTGTAGTCCGACCAGAAGTTGCCGCGTTCGCCCTTCCAGAAGGCGTTGGCCGACAGGTCGCCGCGCCCCCCCACGGTCACGTGGTCGATGTTGTCGATGAAGTTGTTATCCGTCAGCTCGTTGCCCTTGGCGCTGGGCAGGAAGGTAAAGCCGATGTCGTTGTAGGCGAAGGTGTTTCTGTGGAACACGCCCGGCTGCGCGTCGGTGAAGGGCGAGCCGTCGATGTACACGCCCACCCGGTTGCCCGTCACGAGGTTCTCTTCCACCGTGAACCGGTCCGTCTCCTTCAGCCCGATGCCGTAGCCGCTGGGGCCGCGGTTGCGCACCAGGAGGTTGCGCCGGATGGTGACGCCCGCGCTGTACATTAGGTACACGCCCACGGAGTTCTCGGTGAAGCGGTTGTCCTCGATCGTCACGTCGTCGCTGAACATCAGGTGGAGGCCGTAGCGGCACTTCGACGCGACGTTGTTGCGGATCACGATCCCGCTGGAGTACCACAGGATCGCGTCGCGCCCGTCGTGGATGGTGTTGCCTTCGATGAGCGTGCGGTCGCTGCGCCACAGCCGCAGGCCGTCGCCGCGCCGGGCCACGTCGAGGTTCTTTCCGCCGATGCGGTTGTTCCGCACCACGCTGTCGGGCGCGCCGCGGAGGTCGATCCCGAAGAGGATGTCCTCCAGCGTGTTGTTCTCCAGCCTCGCCCGCGGGGCCAGCGCCCGCACCGCCGCGTTTTCCTTGTCCAGGTCTACGCCCGTGTTGCGGATGATGAACCCCCGCAGCGTGACGTCGGGCGCGGCGATCTCGACGATGTCGCCCCGCCCGCCGCCGTCGATCACCACGCGCCCATCCGCCACCAGCTCCAGGGGCTTGTCGATCCGCACGTGCTCGCGGTACACGCCCGCGGGCACGCGCACCGTCGCTCCCGGCGAGGCACGCTCGATCATCCGGCCGATCTCGCCCTTGAGCTCGGGCTGCGCCGCGCCCGCGGAAGCCGCGTCGAGCGCGGGGGCGCCGTGCTCGGGCTGGAGCGCCGGGTTCAGCGCCGCACCGGCGAGGATGATGAGCGCGAGCGTGTTCACACCTCACCCCGTGCGATCATGCGGTCGTACAGCGGCTTGTACGCCGCGCGGTGGAAGTAGAACCCGATCACCGTCAGCAGCGACGCCGCGACGGAGAGCCAATACCCCGTGCCCAGCTCCGCGTAGGTCTTGAACTGCCCGATGCCGCCCTCGCCCAGGACCGTCGGCGTGAAGGGCTTGATGGAGGAAGAGAGGGGCGCGGAGGGGTCAAGGTTCTGGCCGAAGTGCGCCATCCACCACTGCAGATCCGCCAGGAAGCCGATGGGGAACCCCACAGCGGGGAGGGCCAGCAGCACCGCCCAGCGGCTGTGCACCAGCGCCGCCCCCTCCATCAGCAGCACCATCGCCACCATTAGCCACACCGACGCCGCGCGCTCGAACGCCGCGGCCTGTTCCAGCGGACGCATGCCGATGTAGTGGTTCAGGGCGTTGATTTCGTCCACGTCCCCGTCGAGGTGGTTGACGTAGGCGGTGAGAAAGAGGCCGTCGGGGTACTGCGGCGCGTCCAGCTCCATGTGCCAGTAGGGCAGGAACACCGACAGCAGCAGGAGCACACGCGCCGCCATCAGCAGGAACGAGGGCACGATGTAGCGCAGCGGGCGGGCGTGCAGCTCATCCGCCGCAACCCGCGGGCCCAGCAGGTGCTCGATGAAACGTGGCATGGCAGGCTCCTTGCGTCGGCCGCCCGAAGGGCGGCCCGAAAGCCCCGCGCCGGGCTTCCGTCCGGCACGGAGCGAGTGTTGGGTGCTACTTCGCGGCGTCGGCGGTGGGGGTGCCCTTCGGCTTGACGTGCAGGTACCCCATCATTTCGAGGTGCAGCGCCGAGCAGAACTCGGTGCAGTAGAAGGGGTACGTGCCGGGCCTGTCCGCCTTGAAGGTGAACTCGGTGTACTCGCCCGGCTCCAGCGACAGGTTGATGTTGTACCCGCCGATGCAGAACCCGTGCGTCGCGTCCTTCGTGGTCTCCAGCGAGACGATGCGCCACGTCACCGTATCGCCCTCGTTCACTTCGACGTGCTCGGGGTTGAAGTGGCTGCGGATCGCGGTCATCTTCACGAGCACGTGGCTGCCCTCGCGGATCACCCCCTCCTGACCCTTGCGCGGGGCGTTGGGGTCGGGAGACTGCGTGTGCGGGTTCCAGCCCACCTCCGGGTACACCGACCACGTGCGCAGCTTGTCCGCCTTGATCATCTGGCAGTAGTGGGGCTCGCCCACGCCGATCGGCAGGTCATAGAGCACCGGCATCGCCGTGCCGGGGCTGGAGATGTCCAGGAGCTGGAAGTTCTGCGGCAGCAGCGGGCCGGTGGGCAGGAAGCGGTCCACCGACCACTTGCTCATCGAGATGAGGTAGCGCCCGTCCGGGCTCGCCGTGTCGCCCTCGGCCGCGGCGAGGTGGCCGATGTTGTACTGCACCGGCGTCTTGGTCACGAGCTTCCACGCGGGCTCAGGGTTGAGCTTGTCGTAGTCGCCGCCCAGCGTCCACCGCGCCACGGCCGAGTCGAGGAAGAGACTGGTGTAGGCGTAGCCCTTGTCGTCGAACTGTGTGTGCAGCGGCCCGAGCCCCAGCTCCACCTGGGCCTCTTTCACCGCGTCGAAGTCCAGCACTGGCACGCCGTACTCGTCCCTGGTCGAGTACTTCCTGTTCGCGATGGCGTCCTTGATCTTCTCGATCGAGTACACCGTGACGTGCGGGTCCAGCTTGCCCGCCACCACCATGAACTTGCCGTCGGGGGTCACGTCCACGCCGTGGGGGCTCTTGGGCTCGGGCGCGAAGTGCAGGATGCCCTCCGCGACGCAGGTGTCGATGGTCAGCACCGCGAAGCCGTTGATCGTCTTCGCCTTGCCGGCCTTGAACGCGGCTTCGGCCTTCCTCCAGTCGATGATGTGGAGGTAGTCCATGTCGCGTTTGCTCGCGCCGGCCTCGAAGGGGGGCTCGCCCCGCTCCACGCCGCCAGCCGCCATCTCGGCGTTGAACGAGTTGACGAAGACGAACCCGTCGCTTGCGAACTTGCCCGCGTCGGCCAGGTCCTGCCAGTAGGGGGGCAGCTCCAGCGCGAAGGAGTTGGCCACGTCCACCCGTCCCTTGGAGCGGTCGAACTTCCAGAACGTGACCATGCCGCGGTAGGACTGCTTGTACTCCTCGATGGGTGCGTAGCCGTACCCGAGCACCGTCGCGTACTGCCCGCCTTCGATCACGTACTCGGTGTTGGGCGTCACGAATGAAGCGCCGTGGTCGCTCACCGTCAGCGGGTTCTTCACGATCTGCTTCGTTTCCCAGTCGCGCAGGTCGATCACCGCCAGGCGCGCGTTCGCCTTGTCGCCGATGAACAGGTACTCGCCGTCGTACTCGCCGTTGGTCTCGCTCAGTCCGGGGTGATGCGTGTCGCCCCACAGCACCGGGCGCCCGTTGATCTCGAGCTGCTTGAGCACCGGATCGTTGTCGCCCGCGAAGCCGTAGCCCTGCCACGACTCGGGAGTGAACACCGCGATCGACCGCAGCAGGCGCATGCTCGGCACGCCGATGGCGTACACCTGCCCGCTCTGCCCGCCCGACGAGAACAGCACGTACTCGTCGTGCCGCCCGCTGGGCGTGTAGGTCTTCGCCGCCGCGAGCAGGTCGTCCACGTTCAGTTTGCGCTCGTTGGCGATCTTCGTCAGCTGCGCCACCTGCTCCGACGTCAGCTCGACGGGCTTTGCCTCCTCCGCCGCGGAGCGCCGCCGCCGCCGCCCTTCCTGCTGCGCCGCTGCTTCCTGCGTCGTCATCTCCAGCGCCGTCCCGGCGCACAGCACCATCAGCATCGCCGCGATTCCGGCTCGGGTCGTTGAACGGGGCCAGGCCATGTCAGTTCTCCAGTGCCGCTGCGCCCGGTCGCCGACGCGGCTCCCGGCGCCGTCGGCGGTGTGTGTTCACTGCGTCGATGCCTGCTTCTGCTGCAGCGTCCGCAGGTACGCGATGATGTCGAGCAGGTCGTCCTCCGTGAGCGCGGGGTTGCCGCCCTTGGCGGGCATTCCCACGCCCGTCGTGTTCGCCGGGTCGCTCGGGTCGCGCCCCTTCTGGATGAAGGCCAGCAGCGCGTCGTCGTCCTGGTTCGCGATGAACGGGTTGTTCGCCAGCGGCTTCCCGTTGCCCTTGATTCCCGCGCCGTTGGGTCCGTGGCAGGCGATGCACGAGCTCGAGTACAGCTTCGCGCCGCTGGCGATGTACTCCGCCAGTTCCTCATCGCCGCCCGCCGCGGCGAGCAACGCCGCCCTCTCATCCTCGCTCGGGGCCGCGGGAGCGCTCGCCACCTCCGGCAGCGGCGGCATCCGGCGCGGGTCCTGCAGACCGCGCAGGTAAGCCACGATGTTCGCGATGTCCGCGCTCGTCAGGTCGTCGCGCCCGCCCTTGGGGGGCATCGGCAGCGGCTTGGCCTCCGGCCGCCCGTTCACGATGAAGTCGTGCAGTTCGGCGTCGCTCAGCCCCGCCACGAAGTCGCTCTGCGAGATGTTCTTGCCCAGGCCGCCCGTGCCTCCCGCCCCGTGGCACGCCGCGCACGCGGAGAGGAACAGCTCCCGCCCGCGGAGGGCCGTCTCCGCGTCAATCAATGGCCCAGCGGGCCCGTCGACGAGCGACTCCCAGCGGCTCGCCGCCTGGACGAACGCCTCGCCCGCGCGCCGCCGCGCTTCGGCGCTCATGTGAATCGTGTACACCCCCGCCGCGAGGATCGAACCGGCGATCGCCGCCGCTCCGAGAAGACACTTGCCAAACTGGCGGAGTTTGGAGGGGTGGTCCACGAACAGGGTCTGAAGGCGGGGGGCGGTGTCGTTCATGGCGGCCTCCATTGATCTAGTTCTAGATATCTATATCGATCAATCCGGCTCCGGTTCAAGAATACGGTCCCGCATTTCCTCAAAAACCTGCGACGTGGAGCGCAACGGCCGCTATGGCCGCTACTTGGCGTGATCCCCTACGTCCGCAAAAAACGCGCCTGTCTTCACCCGGAGCAGCGCCTACCAATCCCTCATGCACAGGACCTTCATCTGGCTGGCGGCGGGCCTCTTGCTGGCCGGCTGCGAGGAGCCGCGGATCGAGTCCTACACCACCAAGAAGGAGTCCGCGCCCCCGGCGCAGGCGATGCCGCAGCCGCCGGCCGCTCCCTCATCTCCGCCGCAGGCGGTTGATGCGTCCTGGCCCATCCCCGAAGGCTGGACGGTTGATCCGCAGCAGCGACCTATGCGTCTCGCGACGTTCCGCGCGGGTGAAGGCGGCAACTCGCTCGAAGTGGCGCTCTCCGAGTTTCCCGGCGACACGGGCGGCATTCTTGCCAACGTCAACCGCTGGCGCGGCCAGGTGGGCCTGCCCGAAACCACGCTCGCGGAGTTCGAAGCCGAGGCGAGCATTGCCGATCACGGCCCAGTCCGCCTGTACACGATGCGCTTCCGCGGCCCGAGCGTGCACATGCTCGGGGCCATGCTCTTCAATCAGCAGGCCAACCGGACGCGGTTCCTCAAGGCCACCGGCCCCGCGGCGGAGATCGATGCCCACGAAGCCGCGTTCAACGACTTCGCCGCCCGGCTGGCGCAGGACTGGGGGAAAGGGTGACGCTCCGGCGCCTGCTCAGCGGCCTGGCTTCGCTGCGCCTCACGGTGGCGCTCCTGGTTCTGGCGATGGTGCTCATCTTCGCCGGGACGCTCGCGCAGACGACCCAGGGCGTCTGGCAGGTGGTGGACAGCTACTTCCGCTCCTGGCTCGCGTGGATTGATCTGCGCCTGTTTCTGCCCCGCGGGCCTGCATCTCCTCTTCCCGTGCCATTTCCCGGCGGGCTGCTCATCGCGGCATTGATGCTGGTCAATCTCATCGCCGCTCACGCCGTGCGCTTCAAGCTCACGCGGAAGCGCGTCGGCATCGTCCTGCTGCACGCGGGCCTCATCGCCCTGCTCGTCGGAGAGTTCGTCACCGCCTTTGCCGCGCGCGAGGGCATGATGCACATCGACGAGGGCGGTTCCAGTTCCTACACCGAAGACCTCCGCCGCGTTGAGTTGGCCGTCGTCGATCCTTCAGACCCCGAGCTCGATCGCGTCACGGTCGTCCCCCAGCCGCTGCTGGAGCGTCATGCCGCGAGCGGCGAGCCGATCACCGCCCCCGAGCTTCCTTTCCAAGTCCGCGTGCGCTCGTGGCTGCCCAACTCCGCCCTGGATCGAGGCGGCAACACGGAGCATCGCGGCGTCGGGCAGCGGCTGCGCGCTGTTCTTCGTCCCCCAGCCCGCGGCGTAGACGGGGCCGAAACAGACGTGCCCTCCGCGTATCTCCACCTCGCCACGCCCGACGAAGACCTCGGCGTCTGGCTTGTTTCCGCCAACCTCATCCATCCCCAGACCATCGAGGTCGGCGGCAAAGCCTACACCCTCGCCCTGCGCTTCGCGCGTGAGTACCGCCCCTACACCATCGAGCTGCTCGACTTCCGCCACGACAAGTTCACCGGCACCGAGATCGCACGCAACTTCTCCAGCCACGTCCGCCTCACGGACCCATCCCGCGGCGTGCAGCGCGAGGCGGTCATCTCCATGAACCAGCCCCTGCGCTACCGGGGCGAGACCTTCTACCAGGCCTCCTACAAGCCCGACGATTCCGGCACCATTCTGCAGGTCGTCCGCAATCCGGGCCGTCACCTGCCCTACGCCGCGTGCATCATGGTGGGCCTGGGGCTGCTCTGGCACTTCGCGGCACGGTTGGTCGGCTTCGTGCGCCGGCGCGAGGGGGCCGAAGCGAGGCCCGCGCGTTCCCGCCCGCTGCTCTTCACGATCGCCTGCCTGCTGGGCGTTGTGCTCTCGATCCACGCGATCTTCCGGCCCCAGCCCAAGGCGGAGTTCGATGTTTCACGACTCGTCTCGATGCCCGTCTCCGCGGGCGGGCGTGTCAAGCCCTTTGACACATTCGCACGCAGTGCACTGCTCGCAGCGGGAGGACGTCAGACCGTTCGAGACGAAAACGGTCAGCGCTCCGCCGTCGATTACATCCTCGACCTGATCACGCACCCCGTGCGCATCAAGAAAGTTCCCGTCGTCAGGGTGGACCATCCCGACCTGCTCACCTTGCTCGGCAAGGACAGCACCCGTCCCACGCGGCTCAGCCTCGCCGAAATCGAGCCCCACTGGCGCGAGATCAGCGCGCAGGCCGCGGCGGCTCACGAGCTTCCGCCCAAGCAGCGCGACCCCTTCCAGCGTGCTGTCGTCAAGCTCCACGCCGGTGTCGCTGGGCTGATGAACATTGCCCGGATGGACGCGCCGTACTGGGTTCCCCCGCACGAGCCCGGCGCTCACTGGCGGCCCTTCCACGAGGCCTTCGTCGAAGCACGTCGCGGCACGCCCGAAGCCCAGGGCGCGGCGACCATCGCCCGCATCATGACCGCGTACCACGACGGCGATCAGGCCGCCTTCGACGCCGCCGTCGCCGAGCACGCGGACTTCATCTCCCGCGGCGAGCCCGGCGCCCACACCCGCGCCGCGTTGGAAGTGTGGCTCAACCGTGCTCAGCCCTTCCTCGGCGCGAGTGTCGTCTACCTGCTCGCCCTGATCCTCCTTGGCGCGGTGCTCCTGCTCCGCGCCCGCGCCGGAGGGGAAGGCTTGCGGCGCGTATGCGTGGGCCTTGTCGCCGGGGCGTTCATCGTCCATACCGCCGCGTTGCTGCTGCGCATGTACCTTCAGGGCCGGCCGCCGGTGACGAACCTGTACTCCTCCGCGGTGTTCGTGGGCTGGGCCGCCGCGGGGATCGGTCTGCTTTTGGAGCGATGGTTCCCCGTCGCGCTCGGGGCGCTCGCCTCCGCGGCGATCGGCTTCGCGACGCTGGTCATCGCCCACAACCTCGGCGAAGATGGCGACACCATGCAGGTGATGCAGGCGGTGCTCGATACCAACTTCTGGCTCGCCACGCACGTCGTCACCATTACGCTGGGCTATTCCACGTCGCTGTTGGCCGGCCTGCTCGGGGTGGTGTACCTCGTCGCCCGCGCGTTCCGCCGGGGCTTTGACGAGAGCAACGCCGCGCCGCTCGCCTCGATGATCTACGGCGTCGTCTGCGCAGCCATGCTCCTGAGCTTTGTCGGCACCGTCCTCGGCGGCATCTGGGCCGATCAGTCCTGGGGCCGCTTCTGGGGGTGGGACCCCAAGGAAAACGGCGCGGCGCTCGTCGTTCTCATGAACGCCGTCATCCTTCATGCACGGTGGGGAGGCTTTGTCCGTCCGCCCGGCGTCGCGGCGCTGGCCGTCCTCGGCAACGCGGTGGTTGCGTGGAGCTGGTTCGGCACGAACATGCTCGGCGTGGGGCTCCATTCGTACGGATTCATGGACTCCGCAGCGCTGTGGCTGGTCGCCTTCGTCTGCGTCAACATGCTCCTTGCCGCGCTGGCGGCCTTTCCGGCCCGCGCGCAGAAAGTGAACACGCGCGCATAGGCACAGTGGCGAAGCCCGCGCAACGCTCGTACATTCCCCTTGTCTCCGGGGAGTGACCGTTGGCAGAAGCCTCGCCCACAAAGCCTCCCTCGCGCAGCGGCTTTCTGGCCGCCGTCGCTCGCATTGGTCTGCTCCCCATCGCTATCGCCGTAGTCTTCGGAATCCTCGGAGGAGTGGGGGCCTTCACCTTCGGCTACGGCAAGGGCTGGGCGTACCTCACCAACGACCCCGCGGCGTGCGCCAACTGTCACGTCATGCAGGACCACTACGACTCGTGGCAGGCCTCCAGCCACAAGCACGTCGCCACCTGCAACGACTGCCACCTTCCGCACAACCTTCCCGGCAAGATGTTCGTCAAGGCCGACAACGGCTTCTTCCACTCTCTCGCCTTCACCACCGGAGAGTTCCACGACCCGATCCAGATCAAGCGCCGCAACCGCGCCGTCACGCAGGGGGCCTGCGTCTCCTGCCACGAGGACATCGTTCATCAGATGATCGCAGTGGGGGACTCCAGGGACGAAGCCCCCGCCTGCATCCATTGCCACTCCGACGTCGGCCACGCGCACAAGGCCCGCTCCGGACGCGGCAACGATCGATTCATCGACTGACGCACAGGACCAACCGCCATGGCCCAGGAACTTCCTCCCAAACGCCGCGTCCTCATCATGGGTGTCGTGCTCGCGCTGGCCGCCATCACCACCATCGGCGTCACGGCGCTGCTCGTCACCATCTTCGAGCACCGGCAGGAGGCCCGACGCCCCTTCGTCCGCGTTGTCGAGGTCAACGAAGTCTCCACCGATCCGGCCCCGTGGGGCGCGAACTGGCCGCGCCAGTTCGACACCTACCGCCGCACCGTGGACGACTCCGAAACCCAGTTCGGCAACTCCTCCGCCATGCCCATGAGCAAGCTGGAGGAGCACCCCTGGCTCAAGCGCCTGTACGCCGGTTACGCCTTCAGCATCGACTACCGCGAGGCCCGCGGCCACGCCTACATGCTCTTCGATCAGGAAGTCACCGAGCGCGTCACCAAGAAGCCGCAACCCGGCGCGTGCCTCCATTGCCACGCCTCCGTCATTCCCACCTACCGGCGCGTCGGACTGGAGGCCATGGGCAAGCCGGCCGATGAGCAGACCCTTGCCTCGGACTTCAACTGGCCCGCCGTGATGGAGGGCTTCCGCAAGCTCTCCGTCATGGAGTACGCCGCGGCACACGCCGAGCTATTCAGGACCCCCGACGGCACGCCCGGCACCTCCAACGGCCCGCCGACCTTCCCCGGCGGCCAGCCCGTCGCGACCCCGGCGACCGATGGACGGCCCGTGCCCGAGCCCGACGCCCACCGCGTCGGCGATGCGCACCCTGTGAGCTGCATCGATTGCCACGATCCGCAAACGATGCATTTGCGCGTCACCCGTCCGGGCTTTGTGGTCGGCATCGCCAACCTTGCGAAGTCCGACGAGCCCGTGCCGCACCTGCCCAGCATCGAGCGCTGGCGCAAGGGACCGCGCCTGAGGGACTACGACCCCAACACCGACGCCACCCGCCAGGAGATGCGCTCCTTCGTCTGCGGGCAGTGCCACGTCGAGTATTACTGCGGCCCCAAGGAAGTGCTCTTCTTCCCCTGGCACAACGGCCTGAAGGCCGAGCAGATCGAGGCGTATTACGAGAAGCACACCTTCCCCGACGGCACGCCCTTCCACGACTTTATCCACGGCGAAACGGGGGCCCCGGTCATCAAGGCGCAGCACCCCGAGTTCGAGATGTGGTCGCAGGGCGTCCACGCACGCAGCGGCGTCGCCTGCGCCGATTGCCACATGCCCTACGAGCGCACCGGCGCGATGAAGGTCAGCAGCCACTGGGTCCGCAGCCCGCTGCTCAACATCAACAACGCCTGCCAGACCTGCCACAACGTCCCCGAGGCGGAGCTTCGCGACAAGGTCGCGGCCATCCAGTCCCGCACGGAGCATCTGGTCGAGCTTGCCGCGGGCGCCATGACCGACATGCTCGACGCCATCCGCGAAGCCAAGGCCGCGGGAGCTTCGGAAGAGTCTCTCAAGCCCATTTACGCGCTCCAGAAGAGCGCCCAGTGGCGGCTTGACTTCGTCAACAGCGAGAACTCCATGGGCTTCCACGCCGATCAGGAGACCGCGCGTTTGCTGGGCGAGTCCATCGAGTTCTCGCGCCGCGCGATGGGCGCGGCTCTTCGCCTCCGCACACCCGCCGCGCCGCCCGTCAACCTTCCCATCGAGCCCGTCCAGGGCGTGAGCGATCGCAAGAACGCTCCGCCCCAGTAGTCCGCACCTAGTTCAGGAGCTTGAGTTATGCCCCTGTGGCCCTGGTTCGACCGCCGCTTCACCTTCGACTATCCCGTCAGCAAGTACCCCGACCTGATCGAGCGTCTCTACGGCCTGCCCGCGCGGATTGAAGAGCGCACGCGCTCGCTCACGCGCGAGCAGCTCACCTGGTCCGACGGCGGCTGGTCCATCCAGACCAACGTGGGCCACATCCTCTCCCTTGAGCCCCTCTTCACCGGCCGGATCGAGGACTTCGTCGCGGGCCTGCCCATGCTCCGCGAGGCGGACCTGCAGAACCGCGCCACCTTCGAGGCCCGCTACGACGAGCGCGACCTTGATTCCATTCTCGCCGACCTCCGCGCCGCCCGCCTGAAGCAGGTGGAGCGGCTCCTCCAGCTTTCCGAGTCGGACTTCGCCCGCGTCTCCGTCCACCCCCGCATGAAGCAGCCCCTCCGTCTCATCGACGGGGTCTGCTTCGTCTGCGAGCACGACGATTACCACATGGCCCGGATCGCCGAGCTGCGCCGCAAGCAGGGTATCGTCCCCTAACTTGGTCCCCGCAGGCCGCCCGTGGCTGTTTGAGGCTACCCTTCCCTCGAAAAGAGCCCGAACACAAACCGCGGCTGACCGATAGAACAGAACGTGCACACCTCCTGGGCCAAGCTGGTCTCGCTCCTCTGCCTCGCCGTGCAGGTGATGCTCGGCGGCGGTGTGCTCGCCGCGCCCCCGGTCCTTCCTGGGGAGGACCACGACTGCCCTCCCTGCTGCGACCACTGCGACCAGACCCAGAAAGAGGACCGCTGCTGCCAGTCTCAGGAGCCGGCGGCCCCCATTCGTCCCTGCTGCTGCTCGCACGCTGCACCGCGGACGCCGGCGGCTCCGGCGGAGCGAACGACTCGAATCACGCAGGCGACTCCGCACACGCCCGCGCCCATCTCTACCCCGGCGTTCTCAACGCCCCCGGCTGTGATGCGGCCGGGCGTAGCGCCCCTCGCCCCCGGCTCGCTGCACGCGGCCTGCGGCATCCTCACCACACGATTGCGAATCTAGCAGGGCTCCCAAGGAACCACTGCGCGCCCACCGCGCGCAGGCTGGCTGCGCCGCGCCCTTCGCGCGGCCCGTTGCGCTCATACGCGTGACCCTTTCGGAGCCGATGCAGTGAAGACATTGATGGCCTGGTCCGCCGCGCTCGCGGGCGCGGCATGGCTCGCCGGGTGCGCTTCCTACGAGGCCCGCCCCGTGGACGCCGCTGCGCACCGTGCCGCCTGGCTGGCCCGCTCCCCGGCATCGCCCGAGGTCGCGGCGCTCGCGGCACAGCTCCGCGAGTCCGACCCCGCAGTCGAGTTCCACCCCGACGACGGCATCTCCGCCCCCGAGGCGGAGATCGTCGCCCTCCTCTACAACGCCGACCTGCGGCTCGCCCGCCTGCGCGCGG
>Ga0065721_10050652_pt1 | contig 18666 bp, 12 predicted proteins | sample Mesricmetagenome_FD_59108 | JGI IMG/M metagenome (GOLD analysis project Ga0065721, IMG submission 59108) | Mesophilic microbial community from rice straw/compost enrichment Sample: eDNA_1 v2 (version 2) | ecosystem: Engineered > Solid waste > Grass > Composting > Bioreactor | place: USA: Davis... | reverse complement strand
GTGGGTGTCGGGCGAGCCCCGCCACGGCGGGTGACCGGGCTTTCACCGGAGGTCGTCGTCGTCGTCGTGGTCGCGGTGTTGGAGCCGCGTCCGGGGGGCGTCTCCTCTTCACGCCGGGCCACTTCCGGCCCCACCGCCCAATCCACCTCGAACATCCAGTTGGCCTTCAGCCCCGCGGCGGTCTCCACCTGCATCTCGATGTACGCCGGCAGGTCGCCGGTCCACGTCGAAAGCAGCTCCTGGCGCTTGCTGCTCTCGTAGAACGCCGTCCAGCGCACGTACTTGAGATCCCCGGCGATGAAGTAGGGGCGCGCAAGCCCGGAGAACAGATACTCATTGCCGGTCATCGACTCGGGATCGAGCCCCGGCGGGCGGAGCGGAATCCACCACAGCTCCCACAGGCCCGTGGGCTCGAAGGAGCCGTCCAGCACGGCCGGCTGGGTCGGGATGCCCGGAGGGCGATAGCCGCGGGGCGGCTGGGGGTACAGCTCGAACGCGCCGCGGACGGCCCGCACGGGCAACGCGGCTTCGTCGGGCTCTTCCTCCGTCACGGGGCGGGCGATCCGGGGCCCTGATTCCTCCTGCTCTGACCGGCGCTGCTCCCGCTCACGCTGCCTCTGCCGGCGCGGGGGCAGGGGCATGTCCATCGGATCGATCACCGCCTCGGGGATCGGCGAGCGATGCAGAACGACCTCCAGCCGCTGCGGGTTCGTCTCCACCAGCTCGCCGCCGGGCATGGGATAGAGGATGGTGCGGTTCTTGGCGGTGTCGGGCCCCAGGATGATCCGCGGCGGGGGCGGCGGCTTGGGCTGCCGACGCGCGGCTTCACGCGCGTCCGTCCCATCGGTTGCCTGGTCCGACCCGGCATCGCTCTTTCCGGCGGCGGACGAAGCCCGCGCGGCGGGAGTCGTGCGCGGCGCGTTGATCCGCTGGTTGAGCTGGCCGCCGGCGAGGTTGTCCACGTCCGAAGTCGGCCCCGGGCGCGGCTCGTCGGACATCAGCAGCGAGCTGAAGGCCCGCTCCATCACCGTGCGGATGCGCCCCAGGGCGAAGCGCTGCTCGGCCCGCACCTCCATCGAATAGTCGGTGCGGTTCATGGTGTACATGATCATGACGCACGCGAGCACAACCACGCTGGCGATGCCCGTGGCCATCATGGTTTCCAGCAGCGTGAAGGCGCGCCGCTTCACCGCGTCCCCCTTTGATTGCCCGCGGGCTGCGGCTGGGCGGGGCGGCGCGTGCGGCCCGCGCCGGTGTTGCGGCCCACGTTGCGGAAGCGGTCCAGCAGCTCGGCCTGCTTGGCCGGGTTGTTGGCGAGGCGCTTGGTCGTGTCGGGGTTGCGCAGAGCGATGGGGTCCATCAGCCGCGTGAGCGACACCGCCGGAACGGTTGTGTCGTAGCTGAAGCTGCCGCCCGACTCCTCACCCAGCCACACGCGGACCACGATCGCCTGCATGCGGTCCACGCTGATGGGCGAGGCCATCGACCGTTCCTCCGCCACGTCGGGACGCGCGGGCTCCAGCCGCACGGGAATCTCGCGCAGGTCCCACCGGTATCGGGTGTCGTTGTACACGATCGGCAGCCCCGCGGCGGGCATCGTCTCCTTGTCGTCCAGGTACTCGAGGATCAGGCGGTTGGCCAGCTCCATCGCGTCCAGACGCTGCTGCTGACGGCGCTGCGTCCCCATGATGGAGTTGAACGCCGCGAAGGTCGTCGCCGTGACCAGCCCCAGCAGGGCGACCGCGCAGACCGTCTCTATGAATGTCAGGCCCCGCCTGAAGCGCCCTCTTCTTCGGATGCCTGTTGCGGGTTCCACCCTTCGCCTCACGTGCGTCCGTCCGGCGCCGTCACTTGTTCATGGTCCAGACGTTGATGTCGTCCTCGTTGCCCGCGACCTTGTCCTTGCCCGAGGAGCCCAGCGCGTAGGGCTGGTTCTCGTTGATCGGACGCGGGTCGTACAGCAGCGGGGAGCCCCAGCCGTCCACCAGCTTCACGTCGTCCAGGAACTTGGTGGTGACCAGCGTCTGAAGGTCCGGCGGCCACGCGTGGTTCTCGAGGTGGTAGGCGTTGAGCTGCGACTGCACGGTCTTCAGCGTCGCCTCCGTCGCGCGCTTGCGGGCCCGGTCGCCGGAGCCCAGCATGTTGACCCCCACCACCGCCATCAGGATCCCCATGATGGCGATCACGAGCATCAGCTCCATGAGCGAGAACGCGCGGCGGGAACGGCGGTGAATCTGGCGGGGCATGGCGAGTTTCTCTCCTAACAGGCGTGTTCCACCGGGGTTGTTGCCCGCCCGGCCGGGTTTGTTCGGGTCAGGCGCCGCCCGCGTTGGCGGCCGCCTTGATCAGCGGAATCATGATCGCCAGCACCATGCTGCCGATCACCAGGAACATAAACACGGTCAGCACCGGCTCCAGCGCCGCCAGGGCCCGTGAACTGCGGCGGTCCAGCTCCACCGCCATGTCTTCCGCGAGGGTCTCAAAGGCGCTCTCCAGATCCCCCGAGCGCTCCGCGGCGATCAGCAGCCGGCGGGTCGCCAGCGGGAAGGCGTCCACGGTGTCGATCAGCACCCGCAGCACGCCCCCCTCGATCAGACGTGTGCGCAACATCGTGAGCTGCTGCCGCAGACGCGGGTGACCGATGGCGTTGGTCGCCACCCCCAAAGCGTCGGCCAGGTTCACGCCCGCTCGCGTCATCGCCGCCATGACGGTGAAGAACCGCGCCGCCTCCTGCGTCAGCACCACGTCCTTGAGGATCGGCGTCACACGGGCCAGCCGCATCGCCGCCGCGACGATCTTCGCACGCAGCGCGAACGTCACCACCAGCACCAGCGCGAAGACCAGCCCCACCCACGCGAAGTTGTCCGCCAGCGCCGTTCCCGCCGCCACCATCTTCTTCGTGAGCCAGGGGAGCTCCGCGTTGCTGGCCTCCAGCGCCTTGCCGATCCGCGGCACGATCACCGTCAGCATGAAGGTCGCCACGATGAAGCTCAGCGTCATCACGATCGCCGGGTAGACCAGCAGCGTGCCGACCTTGCCCGTGATGGCGAGCTGCCGGCGGGTCGTGTGCGCCAGTTGCCGTGCCGCGCCCGCCAGATCGCCGCTGCGCTCCGCGGAGCGGTACACGGCGACCGTCACCTTGTCGAAGATCCCCACCGCCTCCGCCGCGTCCGAGAAGCTGCTTCCCGCGGCGACCATCTCCCGCATCCGCTCCACCCTGGGACGGGTGCGGGAAGCCACCGCGGAGGCCGTGACCTCCAGGGCCTCCACCAGGGGAACCGCGCGGCTCAGGAGCTGGGCAAGCTGCAAGTGCAGCTCCGCCTGATCCTTCAGCGAAACCTTGTCGTCCTTGCTGCCCGCCCAGGAGGGCAGCGTCCACGTGCGCAGGGCCACCAGCCGCTGGCGGCGCAGGTCTTCGGTGAGGTGCTTGGCGTTGCGGGCCTTGCGCACTCCGAGCGTACGCCCCCCGTCCGGCTTGGCCGCCAGGTACAAGTACTGGGTTGCTGGTGCGCCCCGGCTCACGCCTGTCATTGGATGCAAGTCTAGTGGCTGTTCGGTCCCGCGCGGTCAGATAGGGGATATAGGGTCGAGAAACCCCCGCAATTGACGTGAAACTATCCCGCGGATTCCGGCGCCCCATCAACGGGCCTCCATTGATCCCCCCCGCGGCCCTCCAACAATGGAGAGACGCCCCCGCCTCCGGACGGCCTCACAGGACTTCTCCATGACCACCCTCTCCAAGGGCTCCGTTGCAGTCGCCCCCACCTCCACCGGCCGCACCATGCGGGCGCTGGTCAAGCACCACGCAGGTCCCGAGCTGCAGTTTGATGCCGCGAGGGCTCGCCCCGCCGTCGGCCCGCGCGACGTGCTGATCCGCGTGAAGAAGGCGGGCATCTGCGGCACCGACCGCCACATCTGGGAGTGGGACCAGTGGGCCGCGAGCCGCATCCCCGTGGGGATCGTCACGGGGCATGAGTTCGTGGGCATCATCGAGGAAGTGGGCTCGGCGGTCACCCGCTACAAGCCGGGGCTGCGCGTCTCGGCGGAGGGGCACATCACCGCGGGGGTGGACTACAACAGCCGCACCGGCAACGCCCACATCGCCAGCGACACCCGCATCATCGGCATCGACCGCGACGGCTGCTTCGCCGAGTACGTCGTCGTTCCCGAGGAGAACGTCTGGCCCGTCCACCCGAGCATCCCGGACAAGGTCGCGGCGGTGCTGGACCCTCTGGGCAACGCCGTGCACACGGTGATGGCGGCGAACGTCTCGGCCAAGTCGGTGCTCATCAGCGGGACGGGAATCATCGGGCTGATGGCGGTGACCGTCGCCAAAGCCGCGGGCGCCAGCCGCATCTTCGCCACCGACATCAACCCCCCGCGCCTGGAGCTGGCGAAGAAGCTCGGCGCCGTCGAGGCGTACGACGTCCGCCAGGGGGACGGCTTCATCAAGGACATCAAGGCCGCGACCCGCGGCGAGGGCGTGGACGTGCTGCTGGAGATGTCCGGGGCCCCCTCCGCCTTCGATCAGGGCTTCCGGTCCCTGCGCAACGGCGGCACCGCCGCGATCCTGGGCATCCCCAGCAAGCCCATCACCTGGAACATCACCGAGCATGTGGTGTTCAAGGGGGCCACGGTTCTGGGCATCAACGGCCGCAAGATGTTCGAGACGTGGTATCAGATGGAAGAGCTGCTCCTCTCCGGCCGCCTGGAGCTGGACGACATCATCACCCACGAGTTCCCGCTGGAGCAGTTCCAGGAGGCGTTCCGGACCATGATCTCCGGCGAAGGGATCAAGGTGGTGCTGGATATCGGAACCTGAGCCTGCCGGAACTGTTGGTCAAAGTAGATTTTTCGAGATTCTACTTTGTCATCCAGGAAAAACCCCTGTATTGTCGATCAAAGTAGAATCTACGAAGTTCTACTTTGACCGACGATGAACCTCGATCGCCAAAAATCACCGGCGCAGTTTGGCGACTTGTTCGGGAATACCGAACGTTTTACCCGGGCGATAAGTCAGATGGGCTCCAGCTTGGTCCAGGAGCTCAATGCGGATTATCGGCCCTGGCGGAAGGTGCGCCATATCGCCAAGGCCCGTGGCGAAGACCCAGAAATCACCTGGGTTGCGGTGAAACTGAGCCGCTTGCCCCAGTGGCAAGAGATTCCCTTGCTCCAAGCGAACGGGAAACCGTTTGGGTTTTGTCTAACGCCTTCCATGAACGAACGGCTCCACCGCATCGACCAGATGACCGGTGGAGGCGGAGCTGCGTTAGTCGAAGGCGAAGATGGTGTGCTGAACGACCCGAGCACTCGCACCCGCTTCGTGATCCGTTCCTTGATGGACGAAGCTATCGAATCCTCTCGCCTTGAGGGGGCGGTGGTGACTCGCGAGCAGGCTACGGACTTGCTCCGTTCGGGACGAACCCCGCGCACCTCGCATGAGTGGATGGTGTTCAACAACTACGCCGCGATGCAGCGCATCAAGGAGTGGACGGACCGCCCCCTGACCATCGACTTTCTGCTTGAGCTTCACCGCATCCTGACTCACGGCACGCTGCGGCATGAGGCACAGGGCGGCCGCTTCCGCAAGCCCGAAGAACGTGTCGCGGTTGTTGACGACAGAACTTCCGAAACCGTGTACGTGCCCCCGCCCGCGGATGGGTTGAGCGACAGAGTCCAGCGCATCTGCGACTTTGCGAACACCTCTCACACCGGCGCCAACTTCATTCACCCGATCGTGAAAGCGTGCATCCTGCACTTTGCGATCGGGTATGAACACCCGTTCGTGGACGGAAACGGCCGGACGGCGCGGGCGGTTTTTTACTGGATGGCGCTTCGAAGCGGCTACCGCATCTTCGAGTTTCTCGTCATCTCTGAACTGATTCGGAAGGCTTTCGCCGCATATCCCCAGGCCTACCTGGACACAGAGCTGGATGACGGCGACCTTACCTACTTCATTCGGTTCAAGCTGCGGATCATCAACCAAGCCCTCAACAGGCTTTCCGAATACCTGCACGAAGAGCAGGAAAAGATCACGCGAAGCCTTCGGCTTGCACGGCTCGATCCGGACCTCAACCTGCGCCAGCGGATTCTCCTCGAGCACGCCTTGCGGCACCCAAAGACGGTTTACACGGTGAGGTCGCACGCGAACTCGAACCGGATCGCGTCGATCACTGCGCGCCAGGACCTCGAGTACTTAGTGCGACGCGGGCTGATGAATACGTTCCGAGTTCGCCGCGAAGTGCATTACGTGCCGGCGCCCGATCTCATGGCGAGGCTCGGCAGCACCGAGCCGGCTCACCCGAAGCCTGCTGTCGAACCACCCGGACCTCGCACCGGCGACGCCTGAATACCCTCTCTGTATGTACGAGCTCTCCGTTCGGGCTGAGTTTTGTGCCGCGCACGCCATCGTGATCGCCGGGCAGCGCGAGCCCGTCCACGGCCACAACTGGCGTGTCACGGCCACCGTGGCGGGAAACCGCCTCGACGCCGACGGCCTGCTCTGCGACTTCCATCTCGTCGAGGCGGCGCTCCGCGAGGTTATCGGGCCGTACCATAACGCCGACCTCAACCGGGTGGCCCCGTTTACCGATGTCAATCCCACGGCCGAGAACGTGGCGAAGCACATCGCCGACGGGCTTGCCGCCCGCCTTGAGGGCCGTCTTCCTCCCGGAGCCGCGGTTGTTTCCGTCAGCGTGACGGAGGCCCCGGGCTGCACGGCGACCTACCGCATCTCCCGGACCTGACCGGGCGATCCCGGCGCTCCCCGGGGGCGTAACACGAACCCATGACCACCACCGCCACAAGCCTGCCCTTGTCCAGCCGCGGCACGCCGGAGGGGCAGCGGTTCTTCAACCGCGACCTGTCGTGGCTGGAGTTCAACCGGCGCGTGCTGGCCCAGGCCGCGGACGAGAGCACGCCGCTGCTGGAGCGACTGCGCTTCCTGGCGATCTTCACCAGCAACCTCGACGAGTTCTTCATGAAGCGCGTGGGGCTGATCAAGCGTCAGATCCACGCGGGCATCAACGTTGTTTCGCCCGACGGCCTGACGCCCCGCCAGCAGCTCACCGAGATCCGTGAGTCGGTCGCGGAGCTGACCCGCCAGCAGGCGGAGATCTATCACAGCAGCGTGCTGCCTGCCCTCACACGGGCCGACATCCACATCATTTCTTACAACGACCTGTCGCCCAGGGAGCGCACCTGGCTCGATGACTGGTACAGGGTCAACGTCTTCCCGGCGCTCACGCCGCTGGCCGTGGCCCCCACCCACAAGTTCCCCTTCATCTCCAACCTTTCCGAGAACCTGGCGATCATCGCGCACACGCGGCGTCCGGGCGAGCAGCCCACGCCGGCCGCGCGGCGCACCCGCCCGCTGGACAAGAGCTCGGATCACCTCTTCGCGCGGCTCAAGTTCCCGCCCAGCATCCAGCACTTCATCCCCGTGCCTTCAAGCCGCGGCGGGTCGATGCGCTTCCTGGTGCTGCAGGACCTGATCCGCAACAACCTCGACGACCTGTTCCCGGGGATGCACATCGACCAGCAGGTCACCTTCCGCGTCACGCGCTCGGCGGGCATCCAGAAGGACGACCTGGACACCGCCAACCTGCTCCAGTCCATCGAGGCGGACCTCAAGCAGCGGCGCTTTGCGCGCGTCGTGCGGATGGAGATCGAGCCCGACGCGCCCCCGCAGCTTCTCCGCTGGCTGCAGGACAAGCTCAGCCTCGACAATCAGGACGTCTACGAGCGGCCCAGCAACGTGGACTTCCTCGCTCTGACCGAGCTGGCGGACCTCGACCGCCCCGACCTCAAGCACAAGCCCTGGAAGGGCGTGGTGCCTCACCGCCTGCGCACGCTGGGCAACAACGCCGAGAAGGCCTCCGCCGCGTTCTTCGCCGCGATCCGCAGACAGGACATCATCTTCCACCACCCATACGAGAGCTTCAACGCGAGCGTGGAGCGTTTCATCGCCGCCGCGGCGAGCGACCCCGACGTGCTCACCATCAAGCAGACGCTCTACCGCACCACGCCCGACTCGCCCTTCATCGAGAACCTGGTGCGCGCGGCGGAGAACGGCAAGCAGGTCGCCTGCCTCGTCGAGCTTCGCGCCCGCTTCGACGAGGGCCGCAACGTCCGCTTCGCGCGCCAGCTTGAGAAGGCCGGCGTCCACGTCGCCTACGGCGTCGCGGGGCTCAAGACCCACTGCAAGACCAGCCTCGTCGTCCGCAAGGAGCGCCACGGCCTGCGCTGCTACGCCCACTTCGGCACGGGGAACTATCACCCCAAGACCGCGCAGCTCTACACCGACGTGGGCATGCTCACCAGCAACCCCGAGATCACCCACGATCTGGTCAACCTCTTCAACTTCCTCACCGGCCTGGCCGCCACGCAGAGCTACAGCGCCCTGCTTGTCGCGCCCTTCAACATGCGCGCCAAGTTCAACGCGCTGATCGACCGCGAGGTGGAGTTTGCCCGCCGCGGCAAGCCCGCGCGCATCATCGCCAAGGTCAACGCGCTCGAAGACCGCGACGTCACCGAGCGCCTCTACGCCGCGAGCCAGGCGGGCGTGCAGATCACGCTCATCGTCCGCGGCTTCTGCTGCCTGCGGCCCGGCGTCCCCGGCCTTTCGGAGAACATCCGCGTTCTGTCCGTCGTCGGGCGCTTCCTTGAGCACTCCCGCATTTTCCACTTCGCCGCGGGACAGGAAGACCCGCTGGACGGCGACTGGTTCATCGCCTCCGCGGACTGGATGTACCGCAACCTCAGCAACCGGGTGGAGGTCGGCGTTCCCGTTCACGACGCCGCGGCGCGCGAGCGTCTGAACCGCATCATCAACGTCCACCTCGCCGACCAGCGCAACGCCTGGGACCTCATCCCCGACGGCACTTACGTCCGCCGCACGCCCCCGGCGCTCGCCTCGCCGGACTCCCCCGAGTTCCTCGGCACGTTCGAGACGCTCATGCGCGACGCTGCGACGGGTATGCCTTGACTGCTTAGACTCCACCCCGCATGCGGGGAACGCTCCACGTCCGCCTCTGGACCGCCGCGGTCGTGATCGCCGCGGCTATCGGCGCGCTCGCGTGGCCGTGGATCGCGCCCCACATCGTCAGCCGCCTCTTCAACGCACGCATCACTCTTACTGGCCCTGGCCCCGCCGCCCTGCGCTGGGCCAACGACCGCTTCGACAGCGGCATCTGGATCGACTTCGACGATCCGATCGTGAGCGCCATCGCCAACCCCGACGGCTCGCGCACCGTCCACGTTCGTCAATGGCTGCCTTCCTACGGGGCCGACCGCTTCGAGGCCGTCGCGCCCGAAGGCTCGACCGTCGCCGTTTCTGACGCTCGCATCGAGAGCTGGCTTGTCGGCGTCCGCCTGCCCACGCGCCATGTCAACGCACGCACCGAGGGCAAGGTCGCTTCGCTTCCCTCATTCCCGCCTGTGTGGCGCTCCGCGATGCTCCGCGGCTCGGCGGCGTGCGCCGGCGTGGGCGCGGCTCTTGCGCTGCTCGCGTGGGGGCTGTGGAGTCTGGTGCAACGGCTGGAACGCGTGCGCTCTCCGCGCGAGCTCGACCAGTCCGCGGGGCGAGGATGGACCATCGCGGCTGTGCTCGCCGCGGTCGGACTGCCCGGCATCATGTCGATGTGGGCGCCGATGCTCATTCTCGCCGACTCCACGGCGTACATCTGGTTCGCACACGTGCTGCTCCAGACCGGATCCATCGATCACTTCGACGGCTGGCGCATGCCCGGCTATGGCCTGCTGCTCGCGCCGTTCATTAGTTGGTTCCGTGATTACGCCGTGCCTGTCGGCTGGCTGCACGCCGCGGTTGGCGCAGCCACCGCGCTGCTCGTGCTGGACATGCTCCGAAGGCGCGTACCGCGGCCGTGGGCGCACGTGGCGGCGATTCTCGTCGCCGCGGACCCCATTCTGCTCGGCTGGCAGCGCGTGCTCATGGGCGAGACGTTCTCAGCCTTCTTCATCACGCTGGGAGCGTGGCTCTTTCTGCGATTGATCGACCAGGCACGTTCCGGCCTGCACGCGGTGCTGCTGGGCCTGGCGCTCGGGGCTATCAGCGGCGCGGCGTGTCTTGTCCGCGGCAACAACCAGGTGCTTCCCGTCGTTCTCATCGCGGGACTTCTGTGGTGCGGCGTTGTGTGGAGCAGGCGCGGGGCCTTGCTCGCGGCTGCCCCTGCGACGCTTGCCGCGATGCTCATGCTCTTGCCCCTGTGCGTGCTCAACCATCGCCACTACGACCGCTTCACCCCCGCCGTGGGACGCAACTTCACGCGCTCCCTGTTCAGTTGGGAAAACGGCACGACGGACTGGAACCAGACCGGCACACTCTCCTTCACGGAGTTCATCGAGATTCGAAACCGGCTCCGTGCCCGGTCAATGACCGACTGGGACGTGATGGAATGGCTCGCCGCTTCCACCACCACCGTGCCGGTCCCAGAGAGAACGCCCGCATGGCTCGCGATGGAGGTGCGCAGCGGCGTGCTGGTGGATGAGGCCGTCGCGCGACGGGGGCCGAGCGTCACGCTCTGCCAGCTCCAGTCCTTCGCCGGGCTGCTGGGCTTTCCCGTCTCGAGCCCCGCCTACGCCCTCGATGGAACATGGGCCATCTTCGCGCAGCTCCGCGGCGAGGCAAACCCACGCACCACGACCAACTTCGACTTCACCCTCGACAAGTTCCCGCCGGACGTGCAGCACACCATCGCGCGTACCGTGCATGACGTTTCCTGGACACAGGGACATCCGGTGGCCCGCGTCTATGGCGCGTGGTTCGATGCGTGGCGCTGGCTCCGTGCCGCGATGGCCGTCTGCTACATAGCTGCGCTGCTGCGGCTGGTGTGCACCGGGCGATGGGCGTATGCCTTTGTCGGGCTGGTCGTGCTGGCGAACTGCGTGGGCGTGCCGGTGCTGACGTATGCAGCGGAATACCGCTACGCGGCCCCTTTTTACCCTCTGGCGTGGACGACGATGGCGCTGGGGCTGTTCGCGCCGCCCGCTCGGAAAACATCCGAAACGCGCCGGGCGTGATCTATACTCCATGCCCGGGGCGACCCGGCCTGTACCGGCTCCAATGCGCGAGGAGACAGCATCATGCCCGACACCCCCAAGACCGACATCCGCTCCATCCTCGGCCCCGAGGCCGACGCCCTGCTCAACTATGAGTGCAAGGTGCCGCGGAGCATGCTCCAGCTCCCCGGCCCCGACTTCATCGACCGCGTGATGGCGCCCACGGACCGCCCGCCCCAGGTCCTGCGCAGCTACAACCAGCTGCTGAACACCGGCCGCCTCGCGGGCACGGGCTATCTCTCGATCCTGCCCGTGGACCAGGGCGTTGAGCACTCCGCCGGCGCGAGCTTCTCGCCCAACCCGGAGTACTTCGACCCCGAGAACATCGTCAAGCTCGCCATCGAGGGCGGCTGCAACGCCGTCGCCAGCACCTTCGGCGTGCTCGGTGCGGTCGCCCGCAAGTACGCCCACAAGATCCCCTTCCTCGTCAAGTTCAACCACAACGAGATCCTCTCCTACCCCAACACCTACGACCAGACGCTCTACGGCAGCATCCGCCAGGCGTATGAGATGGGCGCCGCGGCGGTGGGAGCGACGATCTACTTCGGCTCGCCCGAGTCGCGCCGCCAGATTCAGGAAGTCGCCGCGATGTTCGAGGAGGCCCACAGCCTCGGCATGGTGACCGTGCTCTGGTGCTACCTCCGCAACAACGCCTTCAAGGTCAAGGGCGCGGACGGCAAGTCCACCGACTATCACTCCGCGGCGGACCTCACCGGCCAGGCCAACCACCTCGGCGTCACCATCCAGGCCGACATCATCAAGCAGAAGCTGCCCGTCAATAACGGCGGGTACGCGGCTCTCAACATGGGCGGCAGCTCCTACGGCAAGTTCGACAAGCGCGTCTACACCCAGCTCTCGGGCTCGGACGAGAACGGCCAGGGCGGTAACCTCATCGACTTCTGCCGCTACCAGGTGCTGAACTGCTACAGCGGCCGCATCGGGCTCATCAACTCCGGCGGCGAGAGCAAGGGGGCGAGCGACCTCCAGGAGGCGGTCAAGACCGCCGTGATCAACAAGCGCGCCGGCGGCATGGGCCTCATCAGCGGCCGCAAGGCCTTCCAGCGACCCATGAAGGAAGGCGTCGCCCTGCTCAACGCCATCCAGGACGTGTACCTGGACAAGAGCGTGACGGTGGCGTGACCGCTGTTAAACTGCGTTTTGATACCACGAAGCTGCAAGTCGCATCCATCCATGAGGATGGATGCGACTTTTTGCATTGCTCCATCTGAAAAAAGAAAAACGCCCACTGGGGGCGTTTGTTCGGGGCGCGGTCCGACATTTTGTCGGGGCGTAGCCCGTCGCGAGTTCCTTTACCGTGATAAGCGGAAAGGACCGCTCAAGTACACTTCTTACTATGATAGCATTCGAGAGATACACGTCAAGAGTCTCTTGATTGGGTATCTGAGGAGGGACCAGTCATGTGCGCACATACACCACACCCCTACATTCTGGGGCTCGATATTGGCGTTGCATCTCTTGGATGGTCAATCGTAGAGTGCGACCCGGCTGACAACTTTCGTCCCTGCAGCCTATTGAACGCGGGGGCGCACCTCTTCGAAGCGGGCACCGAAGGAGATATCGAGCGAGGCAAAGACGAAGCCCGAAACGTCCAGCGGCGAACGGCTCGGCTCGTGCGTCGTCAGACGTGGCGGAGGGCACGGCGTAAGCGAAAACTCCTTAAAGCACTCATCCGTTATGGCCTGTTGCCCGACCCCGCCTCGCTTGGAATGGGCATCGACCCGGAGCTCAGGCGACCGCTGGATATCGATGCTTACCTTAAGCACCTGGATTACGGCCCCTCGGGCCTCGCCAGGAAATGGGCTCGTTGCAACGGTTCTCCGCACACCGATCAGCTGCGATGGTGCTATCTGCTTCGAGGCGCAGCTGCTGCTCGACCCGTGGATGTGTTTGAGTTCGGGCGAGCGCTTTACCACTTGGCCCAACGCCGCGGGTTTCAATCAAACCGCCGGGCCGATGCGAAAAAGAGCGAAGATGCCGGAACGGTAAAGCAAGCCATCGGTGAACTCTCGCAGCGGATTGAGCAGTTCGCCGCCTCGGGAGGTACGCCGACACTTGGGGCTTACCTGGCGTCGCTCAATCCCGACGAACAGCGACTCCGCGGCCGCTGGACTGCACGCAGCATGTATTCTGCGGAGTTCGAGCATATTTGGAACACACAGGCGGCGGTTCACGGTGTGCCCGACCAAGCAAAGGAAGAAATCCGAAAGGCCATCTTCTGGCAACGACCGCTGAAAAACCAAGCCCACCTGATTGGACATTGCAGTCTGATCCCAACCGAGAAGCGATGCCCGATCGCCAACCGTCGGTACCAACGCTTCCGCATGCTTCAAGCTGTAAACCACCTTCAGATCGCTGAGCCGGACACCAGTCCCCGTTTCCTCTCCCCCGAAGAGCGAGCTGTCCTTGTGAGGGTATTGGAAACCGAAGGTGACCTGACCTTTGCGCGGGTCAAAACGCTGCTCGGGCTCAAAAAGACAACAGCATTCAATCTGGAACGCGGCGGCGAAAAGCGGATTGTCGGCCATCGTACGGACGCAAAGCTGCGTGCCGTGTTCGGCGAGAGATTCGACGCAATGACCGATGCCGAACGAGACGCCGTGGTGCACGACCTTCGCTCTTTCGGTCTTCCCGAAGCATTGGAGCGCCGAGGCGCTCGCAAGTGGGGGCTCACGGGAGATGTGCTCAAGAATTTTGCCAGGATCGATCTGGAAGACGAATACGCCCCCATCTCGCTGCTCGCGATTGAGCGCCTTCTTCCTGCAATGGAATCCGGATTGCCTTATGCAACGGCCCGGAAACAGGTCTTTCCCGAATCACTTGCTCCTGCGGAACCGCTCGACGAGCTCCCCCCCGTCACCGACACTCTGGACGAGCTTCGCAACCCCGCAGTGATTCGTGCGTTGACGGAAGTTCGCAAGCTTGTGAACGCCATCATCCGCAAGTATGGGAAGCCCGCCATCATCCGGATCGAGCTCGCTCGTGAGATCAAGAACCCCCGCAAAGTGCGCGAACGCATCACAAGGAATATTCGAGAACGCGAGAAGGAGCGTGCCGCCATCGTTGCCCGTATCCAACGTGAGGCCGGCCTTTCTCGCGTAACGCGCGATGACATCGAGCGTGTTCTGCTCGCGGAAGAGTGCGGATGGATCTGTCCGTATACCGGCCGGCAGATCTGCTGGGACACGCTCCTGGGCAAGAGCTCGCAGTTCGATATTGAACACATCTGGCCTCGCTCTCGCTCCCTCGACGACAGCCTGATGAACAAAACTCTCTGCTACCACGAGGAGAACCGCTCCCGTAAACGCGGATTCACGCCCTGCGAGGCGTACGGTGGCGATCCTGCCCGCTTCGAAGAGATCCTCGGACGGATCCGTCTTTGGAAGTGCGACCCGTTCGTGCGTGCCCACAAGCTCGCCCGGTTCCAGGAAAAGGCAATCCCCGAAGGATTCACCAATCGTCATCTTTCAGACACCCGCTTCATTGCTCGTGCCACCGCGGACTACCTGGGCTTGCTCTACGGCGGGCGCGTGGATGGCGGCCCCGAAGAAGGAAGTCCTGGCATCCGCCGGATTCAAGTGTGCACGGGCGGTCTCACGGCCTGGCTTCGCAGCGGGTGGGGGATCGCCGGACTGCTTGGAGCCACTGGTGAGAAAAACCGAACCGACCACAGACACCACGCCGTGGATGCGATCGTCATTGCTCTATCGGATGCACGAGCCGTACAAACGCTCGCACGCGCGGCGACCGAAGCCGAACAACGCGGAAAAGCCCGAGCTTTCGAGACCATCGACGAACCGTGGTCCGGATTCCGTGATGATGTCAAGTCCGTGATCGACCGGATCATCGTCTCACATCGTCAGTCGCGCAAAGTGTCCGGCCCTTTGCACGATCAGAGCATTTACTCACGTGCCATGAACGGTCCGCTCGGACCACACCGCATCCGGAAAGAGCTGCACAAGCTCACGCCGAGCGAGATTCGAGACGGCAAGATCGTGGATCAGCGCGCTCTTGCGGCAATTCGCGCCAAGCTCGAAGAGCTCAACAAGCCCAACCCTTCCCCACAGGATCTCATCAAGATTTTTGCGGACCCAAACAACGCTCCGCTCGTGAAGGGCCACAACGGCTCAATGGTGCGACTCCGTAAAGTTCGGGTCGTCGCTGACGCCGCACGACAGGTGGGCCGGGCCGATAAGGGAGCTGCACGCTGGGTTAATCCGAAGAACAATCACCATACCGTGATCGTGGAATGCAAGGACGCCAAGGGCCGAGTCCGTTGGGAAGACCGTCCTCTTGCTTTGATCGATGCTTACGCGCGCCGTGCCGCAAAGCTCCCGATCGTCAACCGCGATCTTTCTCAGACAGAGCGGTTTGTTTTTTCGCTCGCGCCGGGTGAGTTCGTTGAAATGGATGTGCCCGGGAATGCCACTCAACGTGCCATTTATCGGATCGCATCGATTTCGCAAGGCGACATCGAACTCCGGCTTCACCGAGACGGACGCACCTCCGATCAGATTAAGAAAGACAAGGACCGCGTACGTGTCTCGGGCGAGAAGCTCCGGAAGCTCCGTGCCCGAAAAGTCCGGGTGACGTATCTCGGAGAGGTGGTGAGTGCGGGGGGATAGCGTTGATCGCCGCGAGAGGCTTTGGGGCGCGGGTCACCGCGTCCTGGACTTTTCTCGCGGCCAAGCGCATCTCGCCCTTCGTTATGACCAGCTCGTTATACGGCGGGACGGACTTGCCGATGTGACGACTCCCATAGAAGAGGCCGCGGTTGTTCTTCTGGCCTCCCGCATGGTCACCTGCACGCTCCCCGTGCTGGACGCCCTCATGCGTCACGGCGCAGCCGTCATTGTCTGTGATGAATCCATGCTTCCCAGCGGGATGATGCTGCCCCTGGCGGGCCACTTCCAGCAGACCCGCCGCATGATCGCGCAGGCAACCGCCAAGCTCCCGCTCAAAAAGCAGATATGGCGCCAAATTGTGATTGCGAAGGTCCGTGCCCAGGGGGTGGTTCTCGACTCTGTTCACGGCTCAGACTTCGGCCTGTTCGCCCTCGCCGCCACGGTCCGTTCCGGAGACCCCATGAATGTTGAGGCGCAGGCCGCGCAGCGTTACTGGCCCCTCCTGTTCAATGACCCCGAGTTCCTCCGTCGGCGAGCGGCGCCCGATCAGAATCGTTTGCTGAACTACGGATACGCCGTATTGAGAGCCGCCGTCGGTCGGGCCCTGGTCGCTTCCGGCCTCCATCCGTCTCTCGGAGTTCATTATCACGGGCGTGAAAATCCCTTCTGCCTGGCGGATGACCTTATGGAGCCTTACCGCCCGCTCATTGACGCAGAAGTCGTCGAACTCACCGGCGAACAGGGCGTTGATGCCCCCCTCAGCCCCGACAACAAGGAACGGCTCGTCGGTGTGCTTCACCAACGGCTCGAGCATGATGGGGAGCATCGGACGGTTTTCGATTGGATTGGACGCTCCGCGTCCTCCTTGGCACGGATCATCTGCCGCGAAAACACCGATGAGCGATTGTTCTTTCCCAAAGAACTGGTGACCTCATGAGACGCAGACGCGTACGCCGAGCGCGGTCACAACTCCCGGCCAGGCCCGACCCTCGGGAACCACGCCCGGAGTCTTCGGGGTACCGCAGTATGTGGATGTTCGCAATGTTCGATCTTCCAGTCACCAGCAAAGAAGCACGGAAGCGGTACGCCCAGTTCCGAAAAGCCCTTCTCTCACGGGGCTTTACCATGCTTCAGTTCTCCGTCTATGCTCGCCACTGCTCGAGCGAAGAGTTCGCAGACGGGGTGCGCCAGGATATTCGGGCAGTGCTTCCGCCCGACGGCCAGGTGCGTTTGCTGGGAGTCACCGACCGTCAGTTCGGGAAGATGGAGGTGTACTTTGGAAAAAAACGCACCCGAACCGAAGAACCGCCGAAGCAGTTCATGCTTTTTTGACCGCATTCCCCTCCCGCAAGCCCTTATATCGATATGACTTGCGGGAGGGGTAGTGTACTTGAGCGGCCCTTCCCGTCAGACCACGGCGAAACTGCCGCTAGCGTGGTGCTGGCGGCAAGTGTACTTGAGCGGCCCTTCCCGTCAGACCACGGCTTGGACCCGCCGCTCCTGTCCCGGTTGCGTAGTGTACTTGAGCGGCCCTTCCCGTCAGACCACGGCGTTGTTCAACACTGTGAGCGGGGGGAGCCCAGTGTACTTGAGCGGCCCTTCCCGTCAGACCACGGCGACGAGCCGGACTTCCTAGGCGGAGACGACAGTGTACTTGAGCGGCCCTTCCCGTCAGACCACGGCAGCGGGGCATGCGGGCCGAGGTGGCCGCCCAGTGTACTTGAGCGGCCCTTCCCGTCAGACCACGGCCTGAAGGGGAGCCGGTTCAGCATCGTGACGAGTGTACTTGAGCGGCCCTTCCCGTCAGACCACGGCCGGAATGTTGGCGTAGCGGTCTAAGACCCCAGTGTACTTGAGCGGCCCTTCCCGTCAGACCACGGCGGGCCGGTGAAGTCACTGAGGCCGTGGCTCAGTGTACTTGAGCGGCCCTTCCCGTCAGACCACGGCTCGTGCGCGGCGGCACCCATCTTGAACTTCAGTGTACTTGAGCGGCCCTTCCCGTCAGACCACGGCCAGATCACCCGCTGCCCGCTGTGGGCCTTAGTGTACTTGAGCGGCCCTTCCCGTCAGACCACGGCGAGACGGACAGCGTGTTCTCGTGCCGCACGAGTGTACTTGAGCGGCCCTTCCCGTCAGACCACGGCTGAACGGTAAGGAACGCAAGGAACGCAAGGAGTGTACTTGAGCGGCCCTTCCCGTCAGACCACGGCAGCCCCACATTCATTCCAGGACCGACCGGCAGTGTACTTGAGCGGCCCTTCCCGTCAGACCACGGCGCCTCACCCAGCTTGCCGATGACGGGCGCGAGTGTACTTGAGCGGCCCTTCCCGTCAGACCACGGCTACCTCTCGCACCTTCAAGGCTCAGGAACTAGTGTACTTGAGCGGCCCTTCCCGTCAGACCACGGCTCGGTGGGGCAGGACCGCTGGAGCCGCTTCAGTGTACTTGAGCGGCCCTTCCCGTCAGACCACGGCAATACTCCCGGCGAGGGGTTCGAGCAACGTAGTGTACTTGAGCGGCCCTTCCCGTCAGACCACGGCGCGTCGGCGGCGTAGGCGGCGGCGAGGGCGAGTGTACTTGAGCGGCCCTTCCCGTCAGACCACGGCGTTTGGGCTGTGGCGGATCGGATGAGCCGAAGTGTACTTGAGCGGCCCTTCCCGTCAGACCACGGCACTCTGGCAACTGCTCCGCAGTGAGGCGAGAGTGTACTTGAGCGGCCCTTCCCGTCAGACCACGGCCACGTACACGCAGGATTGTGTTGCGTTTTAAGTGTACTTGAGCGGCCCTTCCCGTCAGACCACGGCAGACCCGCCGGAGTCGGCCTTGGTTGGCTCAGTGTACTTGAGCGGCCCTTCGGTCAGACCACGGCTGGACAAGGCAGGGCTCGATAATGCCGACTCCGTAGAGGAGTTGTGCGACGCGGACATTGAGGCGTTCACGGGGG
>Ga0065721_10007956_pt1 | contig 18671 bp, 16 predicted proteins | sample Mesricmetagenome_FD_59108 | JGI IMG/M metagenome (GOLD analysis project Ga0065721, IMG submission 59108) | Mesophilic microbial community from rice straw/compost enrichment Sample: eDNA_1 v2 (version 2) | ecosystem: Engineered > Solid waste > Grass > Composting > Bioreactor | place: USA: Davis... | reverse complement strand
TGAGTTCTTGGGCGAGCCCGATGAGAAGGCCTTCAGGCCCGCGGATGTAGCAGAGCCGATACGCGTCTTTATATCGGACGACGTCGCCTACGAGCTGCGCGCCGCGACTGCGGAGCCTTTCAAGCGTCTCTTCGATGTCATCCACGGCGAACATGACGCGCAGGTAGCCCAGAGCGTTCACGGGGGCATCGCGGTGATCCGCGACGGTGGGCGGCGTGAGGAAGCGGGAGAGCTCGAGCCGGCCGTGGCCGTCCGGCGTGCGCATCATGGCGATCTCGACGCGCTGATCGCCCAGTCCCGTGACACGTCCGGCCCATTCTCCTTCGATCATGGCCCGCCCTTCGAGCTCAAGGCCGAGCTCGCGAAAGAAATCGATCGCCTCGTCGAGGTCATCGACGACGATTCCTACGTTGTCCATCCGTTTGAGCGCCATGGGCCCAGTCTACAAGGCATCGTCCAGGCCGTACACCGATAACCGGTTCCCNGCGGGGTGGCGGNTCGCCGGACGAGCAGCGGACCGTCCCGGCAGNTCGGCAGTCAGCAAGACCTTATCCCGGAGGAACCTCAGGATTCACAGGCACGGGCAAACCGTGGCTCAGGCTGCTTGGCCGGCTCTCCGTGCCGCGAAGAAGCGCGCATCGATCGTGTCAAAGGCCTTCTGGAAGACATTCTCATGCACGTCCCTCTGAAGGGTGGGATCGTGCTCTGCGGTCGCGGCCCAGTCCGCTGTCCAGACGGCGAAGGTCCGCTCCTTGTCCGTCACCCTATAGAGCCTGGCACCTGCTACGTAGCCGATCCACGGCATCGGGCTTTTCGTGATGCGGTAAGAGAAGGAGCGTTCGAGGTCGTTCAGGGAAAGAAGCTCCTCGTGGAGCTGCCCGTCGCCGAAGTAAAAGTCGCGCACCCCCGACACTTTGTCCGAGCGCACGCCCCCGATCATATGCATGCGTGTGATGTCGTCGTGCCAGCCGCCCATGCCGGCAAAATCGCGCATGATGGCCCAGACCTGTTCAACCGGGCCGTTGATGACGGATGAACACCAGACCTTGTTGGGCCGACCTGCCTTCCAGCGCTCGGATCCCCCAGGCTTCGGCAAATCGGCCACCTTCCCTTTCAGGGCGGTCCACCCGCTCTGGAATACGGCATTGGAGATGATCTCGACGTACTTGCCACGGTCCTCCGGCGCCTCGTCGAAGGTGGCCTCCCACTCGACGAAGGTGCGATCCCCGTTCGTGACAGGCAGAACGCGGATTGTCGCAAGGTAGTTCTCGACGGGAAATGCGGGTGTTTCGAAGTTGTAGGTCAAGGACCGATCGGCGTCCGAGAAGGCGAGAAGCCGCTCGCGGACGCTGGCGCCGTCTTGAAGCTGGAAGCTGCGTACGCAGCCGACGACGTCCGCGTCGAGGCCATCTTCGATCTCGCTCGTGACGATTGCCGGGTGCCAGCCTGGCAGGCCGTTAAAGTCCCGCACGATCGACCAGACGGTCTCGACCGGCGCATCGATGATCGAGCTTGCATAAGCTTTCGCCATTACGTCCCTCCTGACGGTCCGCCAGTTCTCAGAATGTCAGGGCCTTGAAAGCCCTGGTCTGGTCGCGGATCGCGATCTCGGTCGGCAGCCGCTCCATGGAGCTCGCGCCGTAGAAGCCGTGACATTCGCGGGCATTCTTGAGCACGTAGGCCGCATCCTCCGGATTAGCGATCGGACCGCCATGGCACAGGATGATCACGTCCGATCGCACCCGCTTGGCCGCGGCGGCCCAGGCATCGAGGCGTTCGACACATTCCGGCAGCGTCAGGGCCGTTTCGGCGCCGATCGCGCCACCCGTGGTGAGGCCGAAATGGAAAACCAGGATGTCCGCCCCGGCGTGCGCCATCGCCACCGCATCCGCCTCGCAGAACACGTAAGGCGTCGTGAGAAGATCGCGCTCGGCCGCCAGGCGGATCATCTCGACCTCGAGCGCGTAGGACATACCGGTTTCTTCGAGGTTCGCACGAAAGACCCCGTCGATGAGGCCGACGGTCGGGAAGTTCTGAACGCCGGCGAACCCCATGGCCTTCAGCTCGTCGAGGAAGGTATCCATCGTCACGAAAGGATCCGTTCCGTTTACGCCTGCGATCACCGGTGTCTTCCTGACCACCGGCAGCACCTCGCGCGCCATCTCCTTGACGATCTCATTCGCGTTGCCATAGGCGAGCAGCCCGGCGAGCGAACCGCGCCCCGCCATGCGGTAGCGCCCGGAGTTGTAGATGATGATCAGGTCGATGCCGCCGGCTTCCTCGCACTTGGCCGAGAGGCCTGTGCCTGCGCCGCCGCCGATGATCGGAACGCGTGCTTCGATCATGGCATGGAATTTCTCCAGCAGAGCCCCACGGGTGTGCCGGACTCTCGCCGGAGCGAGGCGGGTGGGTGCGTTCATCGGGCGATCTCCTGAAAATTCTGCACGACGGCCGCCGCGAAGGCCGGGTCGTTGATATTGTGCTGAAGCTCAACGAGTTGGCGGTTTCCCCCGGTCCTCAGGACCGAGCGGATGGCGGAGAACAGCGCCTCGTCCGCTTCCGGGTCGTGGAAGGGCTTGCCCGGCGCATCGATGGCCGAGACACCGCCGAGCGGCAGAAGAAATCGGACCGGCCCCTCGCAGAGATTGAGGCGCGAGGCGATCCATTCCCCCACCGCCCGGTTCTCCTCCGGGGTGGTGCGCATGAGCGTCACCTGGGGATTATGCACGTAGAGGTTCCGTCCCTCGAAACGTGCGGGCACCGTTTCCCGGGCGCCGAAGTTGACCATGTCGGCAGCGCCGACAGAGCCCACATACGGCAGTCTTGTGCGTGCGACCGCCCCGAAGCGATCCTCCGAGCACGGGAACACGCCGCCGAAGAGGAGGTCGGCCACTTCCGTTGTGGTAACATCGATCAGACCGCTGACCAGCCCGGAATCAGCAAGCTTCTCCATCGATTGCCCGCCTGCGCCGGTGGCATGGAAGACGAAGCAGTCGTACTCGGCCTCGAGTGCAGCGCGAACCTGAGTCACCAGCGGTGTCGTCACCCCGAACATGGTGAGGCCGATTGCGGGCTTGTCGGACGCGCCTGCCGGAACCGACCATTTCGCCATCCCGGCCGCCGCATGGGCGGCGTTCCCGATGACCTTGCGCGTGATGGCGTTGATCCCGGCGACGTCAGCGACCGAATACATCATCGCTATGTCGTTGGGCCCTACGTAGGATGCGTTGTTGCCCAGGGCCACCGTCGAGACCATGAGCTTCGGCACACCGATCGGCAGAGCGCGCATCGCCTGGGTCACGAGCGCGGTATTGCCGGATCCACCGAGCCCGAGCACCGCGCCCACGTCGATGCGGCTGGTCATGTAGCGCGTCAGGGCCAGCGCCATGGCGCTGATGGCGGCTCCGCGGTCGTCCCGGCCGATCACGGCATCGGGTCCGCTCGGATGGAATCCCGCCACTTCCGTCGCAGGCACATCGGCCGAGCTGGAAAATCCCTGTGTGCCGACATCGACGAGTACCGCCTGAACGCCGGCTTGCTGGATCAGGTTCTTGGCATAGACGAGCTCCTGTTCCTTGGTATCGCAGGTGCCCACCACATAGACCTTGCTCATCGCCGCCCGCTCCGTCAGTGACCGCCCTGTGCCACGCCCAGCCAGCGGTTTTGCGCCGCCTCGTCAGCCAGGAGGGTGGCGGCATCCATCACAGTGGCGACACGGCCGTTGACCATGATCGCCACGGTCTCGCAGACGGCCGTCGCGACTCCGAGCTTCTGCTCCACCAGGAGGAGGCCGATGCCTTCCGCGCGCAGGCCGCGGAGCACCTCGCACAAATGGTCGACGATCACGGGCGCCAGTCCCTCGGACGGCTCGTCCATGATCACGAGTCGCGGGTTGGTCAGCAGGGCCCTGGCAATGGCCAGCATCTGCTGCTCACCACCTGAAAGTTGCGTGCCACCGTTGTTCTTCCGCTCGGCAAGGCGCGGAAAGGTCTCGTAGACGCGCTCGACCGTCCAGGAAACGTCGTGCCCCTGCTCCACGAGCCGAAGGTGCTGGTGAACGGTCAGGGACGGAAAGCAGCGCCTTCCTTGGGGCACGAGCGCGATGCCGGATTTCGCGACACGATTGGGGGGGAGGCCCTTGATCGACCCGCCCTGGAACGTGATCTCCCCCGCCGAGGCGGCGTTGAGGCCCATGACCGCCTGACAAAGCGTTGTCTTGCCCATGCCGTTGCGCCCGACAAGCGCGATCGGGTCGCGGCCGACCGACAGGCTGACGCCTTGCAGGATATGGGCCTGCCCGAAACGCACATGCAGGTCGCGGATCTCGAGCAAGGGAGCGCCGGCTTGCTCAACCTCGGGCGTGATCGGTCGCCTCAATGCTGCTGGCATCATCACGCCACCCTCTTGCCGAGGTAGATTTCGTAGACGAGCGGATCGTCCTGGATGCGATCCGGCGTGTTCTCCACGACGACCGCTCCGTCCTTCATGACGGTCACCAGGTCGGCGTTGGGAAGCGCCACATCCATGTCGTGCTCGATCAGGATGAGCGTCAGATCGCGGGGGAGTTCCTTCAGGAGCCTGTTGAGTTCAGGCCGCTCCGCTGCCGAAAGACCTGCTGCCGGCTCGTCGAGCATCAGGAGGCGCGGATCGCATGCGAGCGCCATGCCGACTTCGAGCTGTCGCCGCTGTCCATGGGAGAGATCCGCTACCGGCCGATCTGCCACATGCGCAAGCCTTATCCTCTCCGCGAGAGCGCGCGCCTTCGCTCGGTCCGGATCGGACGGTCGCGGCACCAGGAGCGAGAACCGTCCCGCCTTTGCGCCACGCACGGCAATATAGAGGTTCTCCAGAACGGTGAGCCCGGCGAACAGCAGTGAAGTCTGGTAGGTCCGACCTATCCCGCGGCGGGCCCGCTGGTGCGCTGGCAAGTGCGTAATGTCCTCGCCGAACAGCTCGATCGTGCCGGAGGTCGGCATGAAGTCGCCGCAGATCAGGTTGAACAGGGTGGTCTTGCCGGCGCCGTTCGGTCCCAGAATGGCGCGCCGCTCCCCGTGCGCGATGTCGAGCGTGACATCGCGCACGGCGGCGAGCGCGCCGAACAGGCGTCCCACGCCCGACAGGCGCAAGGCGGGGGATGTTGCCGCGTTCATGACGTCATCCGTTGTTCGCGACGCAGCCCGGATTGTCGCGCGAGGGCGCGCCCAGAGCCAAGAACTGCTCACGCGGCATGCCCAGCGTCTGCGTCACCGCGGGGGTACGCTGGAAGGTGACCGTGCGAAGCTGTCCGTCCCGCTCCTCGATCCGGTTCATGAAGACGTCCGAGATTGCCTGCCGGTTCTCATCCAGCTTCACATTGGCGCCCATCGGGTTCTGGAACTCGATCTTGGCGAGTGCGTCCTGGAAGGCCTGCTGGTTGTTCGACAGATCGCCGCCGACCTTGTCGAGGGCGCGCATCACGGCCTGGAGGTTGGTCGCGTAGTTGACGCCGTGGATGGACGGTGACTGGAATCCTTCGCTGCCCCAGCGCTTCTGGTAGCGGGAGACAAAGTCGTTCCAGATCGGATCGTCGTGCACGTCGGCGATGGGACCGGACGAGAGCATGCCGACGAGCAGGCGGCGATGCGGGCCCCGCGCCGACATCATCGTCTGGTCGGCCATGATCGACCCGCCGAGAAGCGGAAGGCTGCCGCCCGCCTGCGCGTACTGGGTCATGAAGGCGAGGCCATCCGTGCCACCGTGCACCACGAGGAGCGCGCCGGCAGTCTTGGGAATGCGGGCGATGATCGTGGAGTAATCGGTAGTGCCGAGTGGCGACCAGAGATAGGTCATCTTGCCGCCGGCCCCGCAATATTCCAGCGAGAAGCCGAATACCTGCGAGTAGGGGAATGCGTAGTCGCCTGCGACCACGGCGACCTCCCCGATGTTCATGGTCTTGGCGACATAGTTGCCGAGACCCGCCATCCACTGCGCACCGTCAGTGGAGAAGCGGAAGAAGTTGGGCGAGGGATTGCGCAGGGTCGTGTCGGAAGCTCCCGACGACCCATTGACGATCGTCTTGCCTGTCAGCGTGCGGGAATAATCGCGAAGCGCGATGCCTTCAGCTCCCGAGAGCGGGCCGACGATGATGTCGACATTGTCCTGCTCGATCAGCTTGCGCGCCCGGGCGAGCGCGACGTCGGCCTGGGCATTCGACGATTCCCGGATGAACTCGATCTTGCGGCCGCCCACGCTGAAGTTGGCCTCCTCCAGCAGCATCTGCATGCAGCGGAACGCGTCTTGGCCGCCCGTGGCGAAAGGTCCTTCGAGGGTCGTCAGGCCGCCGAGGCGGATCGGCGTATTGGCGAGAATGGCTGGCGCATAGAGGGTCGTCGCAGCCGTCGCCGCAAATCCCTTGAGTGCTGTCCTGCGAGTGATGTTGATCGTCATGAGGTTTCCTCCAGATTGTCCCTTATCTGTCGGATAGGCCTGGGACAGGGTCCTTCCGGTATTGTGGTCCGGCACCGAGGCGGCCGGCCGTCGATTTCTTCGGGGTTGCGCCGTCGGCTAGACCTCCCCCGTCCGAGGCGCCGCTTTACCTCCCACGGCTTCGGCTTTGGTGTGGGAAAGGGCGCTCGTTGCCCGCTTCATGAGCCCGAGCACGCCGTCCGGCGAGACGAGCACGATGACGAGAAAGACGGTGCCGATCAGGGTGTTGAAGCGATTGCGGTCGTACAGATCGGCGGCAAAGGTGTCCAAAACCGTGAAGATGAGCGATCCCAGGAATGCACCGATCGGGTGCCCCAGGCCGCCGATAACGCTCATCACCAGGATGTTCACGGTAGCCGAGAGGCCGACAGAGCCCGGCGAGATGCCGATGTTGTAGAATGTCACGAGCACGCCGCCGCAACCGGCGATGAAGCCGGCCACGCCGAACGATGCAATTCGGTGGAGGGATGCATTGAAGCCGAGGGCGGACACGCGCCGGGCATTGTCGCGCAGGCCTTGCAGCACGAGGCCGAAGGGCGAGCGCACGAGGTAGAGGACGCCGAAGTAGAGAACGGCCGCCACCGCGAGGGCCACGTAATAGAAGACATAGGCGTTGCGGAACGAGAGACCGAAGAACTCGGGCCCCAGCACGTTTCGGATGCCCTCGTATCCGTTGAACAAAGTGATGTTGGCCTGGACGTAGAGGGAAAAACCCACCGCCAGGGCAAGTGTGATCATGAGAAGATAGATCCCGTTCGTCCGCACCGCGATGACGCCCACCAGCAGTCCCGCCAGCGTCGCGACCACGAGGGCGGCCGGCACGGCCACGAGGTATGAGGTCGGAATTGCGGTCGGGATCGCGGCTGGCGCCAGGATCGCCACCGTGTATCCCGCGATGCCGGCGATCATGGTCTGGCCGAGCGAGACAAAGCCGCCATAGCTCGCCAGGAAGGTGAGCGACAAGGCGACGATCCCGTAGACGAGCGCCCGGCCGAAGATGTTCGCGGTCCAGAACGACGGCAGTACCAGCGGCAGAAGCGCCAAGCCGAGCAGGCCCAGAAGCGATAGCTGGATGATGCGGGATTGGGTCAAGCGGGCCTCCCCATGATGCCCTGGGGGCGGACCGCAAGAACGACGGCCATGATGACGAAGGTGAGGATGACCGAGTAGACCGGTGCGATGGCCTGCCCGAACTGCTCGGCGAGCCCGACGAGGATGGCACCTACGGCCGTGCCGCCGATCGACCCCATGCCCCCCACGATCACGACGACGAGGGAGGTGAGAAGGAAGCGGACGTCGGTACCTTGGCTGAAGGGCTGGGCCGAGCCGCCGATGACCCCTCCAAGACCCGCAAGGGCAGCGCCGAGCGCGAATACCGCAATCGAGACGAGCGGCACGTTGATGCCGCAGGCCGCCAGCATCGGCCTGTCATCGACGCCGGCGCGGATCATCAGGCCGAGCCTGGTCTTGTTGAGGAGGAGCCAAAGGCCGACGCCGACCATGATCGCGATGACGATCTGGATCAGCCGNAAGGTCGGGTACGNCTCGATGATTGGAAACGCNGTCGAGCCGAACAGNGCATCGGGCGGAAAGAACTGCCGCGACGTACCGCCGAANTGGGCCAGGATCTGGTCCGCAATGATGATGGAGAGGCCGATGGTGACGAGAGCCTGGCGCAGTTCCTGACCCTGCATCCACCCGAGCAGCGCGACCTGCATGAGCACTCCGACCAGCGCTGCTGCGGCGACGCCGGCGAGGATCCCTGCCCACCAGGCGATCGCGTAGGTGGAATCCGTATTATAGAGAGGCTCGAAAACGGCGTAGCCAACATAGGCGCCGATCAAGTAAAGGGACCCATGGGCCATGTTAACGGTGCGCATGAGGCCAAATATGAGCGAAAATCCGCTGGCAACTATGAAATAAAGAGCTGACAGTGTCAGCCCATTCATCGTCACAGTGACGAATAGTTCGAGACTCACTATTCCCCTCCCGCGCAAATCGATATGGACTTGCGTGTTTTTTATGGCGTCCGTTCCGGGTTTTCTGTTGCGAAAGAGATTGCCAGAACGCTGGCCGAATTCTAGTGGCCGACACCATCTACGATGAGTAAAATTGGGTAATGGGACGCTTGACGAAGCTTGAGGTCTGCACGCACTGGGAGGGACGTGACCTTTCGAGTTCCCTCTATCTGCCTGCTCTGCGTGGCCTGGAGGAGGGCGACCTCGACCTTCTCGCCATGTTGCCGGTGTGCGACGTGAACGGCGACCTTGCCCGATCCCTGGCCTCGGGGAATCTCTGGGCCGTCCCCGGCCCGGCACCGGTGGCCGGCCTCTTCATGCTCGACCCCTTCTTGCGCATTGCCGACATGGCGAGCGCCTTGAAGGCGGCAGGCATCCAAAGGGTGGCGAACTACCCGACCATCCAGGTGCTGGAAGGTGAAACCGCCCGCGGGCTTGCCTCGGTGGGTCTCGGACCGGCACAGGAATTCGAGATTCTGCGTGAATTCGGGCGGCGGGGTCTCGCTATGGTGGGCTTTGCGACGGGGGCAGCCGCCGCAAGGGAGCTCGCGGCGGCGGGAGCGAGCACGGCCGTTCTCCATCCCGGTCCAAGTGCCGGGCGCGGCGATCGCGAGGCTGTCGCCGCCATGAGCGCTTGGCTGAAACCCGAACTCCTGGCCAGGGGCACCACGCTCATGGCCTTTTCGCCCCGGGACGGCGTGGCTCGAGTCGTGTGACCGTCGATGCCGGATCAGTCGAGCAGATTGTGCCGGCGCATCTTGTTGTAGAGGGTCTTGCGCGAGATGCGCAGGAAAGCCGCCGTCTCGGCTCTGCGAAAGCGGTTGCGGCGGAGCGCATCCAGAATCCACGTGCGCTCGTCGACCGGCTCGGGCGGGTCCGAAGCCGGTGACGTGTCCGCGAGGAACGGCGCCAGAACGTCCGCGTCCAGGCGTCCGCCCCGACTGCTCGTGGCGGCTTTGGCTAGCACGGTTCTGAGTTCGCGAACATTGCCGGGCCAGGAGTGGGCCATGAGAAGCCGATGGCCGCTCGGATCGATCTTGGGAGCGGCCGTTTGCGATTGCCGGCTCAGCCCGGCCAGCAGGGCGCGCGCTATGAGGGGAACATCTTCCGGGCGCTCCCGCAGGGGTGGCACGAGTAGCTCCCCCGGCTCGAGCCGCACCATCAAGTCCTCCCGGAGCGCGGGTTCGCCGCCGAGAACGAGGGTCGCGACGAGGCGCGCCCGGCGCGGGCGTTCCGGCGTCTTGTCGTAGCGCTCCAGCACGCCGCGGTCGATCCATTCCAGGATGCGCAATTGAACCGCAGGCGGCACGCTGTCGATGGCTTCGAGGGTCACCGTGGTGTCCGGGAGGTTCAGCAGACCACCGCCCTTCTCCGGAGAGCCGAACAGAGCCCGCTCCAGTTCCTCGCGAGGGGCACGCCCGTCGATGACCCTGAAGGATCCGCCACGACGGCTCGCGACATGCACGGCCCGAGCCACCGTGGTTTTGCCAACCCCCGGCTCGCCACGGATCAGCACAGGCAGATCCGTCGAAGCCACCGAGGCGATCCGCTCGTTGAGGGCCTGAGCGGTCATGGACTGGCCGCGCAGCCCCGCAAGCGTTCCAAGCCGGAGATGTTCGCGGTTCGCTGTTTCGCGCGCTGCCCGCAGCACCGAAGTTGCCTTGAACGCGGACGTCGTGCGCATCACCGACATTTCCAGAGGCAGACGGTCCAGCGTCGACCCGCCGATGTAGCCGTCGGCCCGGGCCTCGCTGCAGACGCGCCACATGTCATCCGGACTGACGATGGGGCCGCCCTCCACGAAACAGAGCGTTTCCGGAGCCTGGTGACGAACGCTCTGAAAGATACGCCGCGCCCGATCGGCGGCCTCATCCACGGACATCGCGCCCGCTACACCCATGGCGCCGCCTGCATTCCAGCCGAAATTCAGGCACAGCATGTCGACGCCGGCTTCCAGGACGCGGCCGACCTCCTCGCGTGTCTTCGCGTAGCCCAACGTGACAAGGCCCTCCGCCTTGGCGGCTCGAAGCAGTTCGATCTCCCGCGAAAAGCCCAGGCCCTCCGCTTCGACGGCCGCGCGAAAGCGGCCATCGAGGTGGATCGCCGTCGGGAAATTGGCGACGCCGGCATATCCTGCCACCTTGTAGCGTCTGACGAGGCCGGTCAGATCGAGACGTGGATCGCAGGCGGCCACCCCAAACAGAAGCGGAATCGATACGCGCCCCAGGATCTCGTGACTCGCGAACTCCTCCGTGAACGAGTTGGCGTTGCGCAACGGCAGCATCGCAGCGATCGAGGGCGCACCCATGACACGGAGCCGTCCAGCGTTGAGGGCCAGCAGGAAATCGGCCCCTCCCTGTGCCGCGGCCCGTGCGGTCATTCCCAGACCGATAGCGGCTCCCAGCAGAAGATCGTCGGATTGACTGCGGCGTTGCCGAATCCACGCGATGACGTCTTTTGCNCCTTCGCTCACGGTGAAAGGCCTCCCGGTGCATGCGATCCGGACACGCCTCGCCGGCAGAAGCGACACTCGCGACGCGTGTCANGGCGCTCCTGGTCGGTCGTCGGCGACCCGGAGCCCGTCCGAACCCGCATGCGCCTTTCCGGAACCGCTGCGGGAAGCGAGTGAATCACGCCGGCACGGGCCGCGCCACGGAATTCTTCAACAGCCTGCCAGAGCGAAATCGGCGCCGAGGCTCCGTGCGGAGCAGCTTCATTCCGCGGATGGAAACCACCTCTCCACCCTCGGGAGACGAGCGTTCCCCATCGTCAGGCATNGCGCTGCGACGACGTGAGCGATGACNCTGCGCACGGGCTGGTCGANGNCCCGGCCTTGGCGGGCCCGACCCCGGCGGGGTTCGGCCCGGCGGCTTGACCGACGGTCATCGAGGCCTCGAACGNCNTGCTCGCTGCATCCCCTTCGACGGCCGAGTAGAAGACGAGGCGAAGGTGCTTCTCCTGATCGATCGTGAAAGTGGCGTGCTCGAAGGTCACCGGCCCGATGCCGTCGACCAGAAAGCTGCGACGGCCCTCGCAGCGGCCGTGGACATCATGGCGGGTCCAGAGATCGCGGAACTGCGGCGACACCCCCTCAAGCGTCTCGACGAGGGATACCATGTCTTCGTCCTCGGGAGCCTGGGCAAGATCGCGCCGGAAGCTCGCGAGGATCTGCGGCGCCTGTTCCTGCCATTCTACGATGCGGCCGTGAAGCCGGTCGTCGGCGAAGAGCATCCACAGCATGTTGCGCTCCGCCGGATCACGCGCCTCGAATTCGAACAGGCGCTCGGCCGCGGTATTCCAGCCGATCACGTCCCAGTGCAGGTTGAGCACATAGGCGGGGCGCCGCGCCAGATCGTCGAGCAGCCGCCGAACCAGGGGCGGCAGAGTGCACCAGGGCCGGCCGGAACGTACGGGCGGGCGCTGATGTGCGAGCAGGAAGAGGTGCCGGCGCTCCGTCTCGTCGAGCTTCAGCACGCGTGAAATGTTGTCGAGGAAAGCGGACGAGACGTTGATGTCGCGTCCCTGCTCGAGCCACGTGTACCAGGTGAGCCCGACGCCCGCGAGCGCAGCGACTTCCTCGCGCCGCAGGCCCGGCGTCCGGCGCCGTTTTCCCAGAGGCAGCCCTACGTCGAGCGGCGACAGGCTCTCCCGGCGCCGGCGCAGGAAATCGGCGAGTTCTATGCGCGTGCGGTCGAGGCGGCGGTCCAGCATGTCAGTCCCAGCAACAGCATAACTTGTTCCATAGTAACAGCCTAACGGCCGTGACATGCAGCTTCAAGAACGATGGAGCTGCCATGTCCGCTGACCCTGTTTCGCCCGTACCCGCCGCTTCGGGCACGCGATTCTCCTGCCGTCCCTCGAGCCTTGCGCTCGCCATTCTGTTGCTCGGCGGGTTCATCACCGTCTTCGACCTGTTCGTGGTCAATGTCGCCATTCCCTCGATGCAGGCCGACCTTGGCGCGGGCTTCGCGGAGATCGGATTCGTCATTGCCGGCTATGAGCTGGCCTTCGGCGTGCTGCTCATCGCCGGGGGCCGTCTCGGTGACCGGTACGGCCGCCGCCGGCTGTTCGTCCTGGGGATGCTCGGCTTCGCAATCACGTCCTTCCTGTGTGGCGTGGCGCCGGACAGCACGAGCCTGATCGTCGCGCGCTTCCTGCAGGGAGCGACGGGCGCGATCCTGTTTCCGCAGGTCTATGCGCTGCTTCGCGTCCTCCACGACGACGCCGGCCGTCGCCGCGCCTTCGCCCTGCTCGGCATGACGCTGGGGCTCGCCGCCATCGCGGGGCAGGTGCTCGGCGGGCTCATCGTGGAGGGTGACCTGTTCGGCCTCGGCTGGCGGGTGGTGTTCCTCGTCAACCTGCCCATCGGCCTGGCCGCGGCCTATCTGAGCAGGGCAATTCCCGAGTCGCGCCTGCTCGAGGCGACCGCCATCGACTGGGCCGGCATCGGCCTTGCCACGCTCGGCCTCACGCTCCTGCTCGTCCCTCTTCTGGAGGGGCCGAACGCGGGCTGGCCGCTGTGGACGTGGGGCTGCCTTGCCGCATCGGCCCTGACGCTCGGCATCTTCCTGGCCTGGGAGAGAGGCCTCGCCCGGCGCGGGGGAGGAGCGGCCATCGATCTCGCGCTCTTCGCGAACCGCGGTTTCGCGGCGGGCGTGATCGTGGTGCTGGCCGTCTATTCGACGGCGACATCGCTCTTCCTCTGCTTCGCGCTCGTCCTCCAGTCCGGCCTCGGGCTCTCGCCCTTCGCGGCGGGCTGCCTCTTCGCCCCCGCGAGCGTCGGCTTTGTGGCCGCATCCCTGACGGCGCCGAAATGGGTGGCACGCTTCGGCGATGGCGCCATCGCCGGGGGCGCGCTGATCTATGCGGCGGGCATCCTGTGGCTGATCGTGGAGGTCGGCGCGCTCACGGGACCGGAGGACGCCCTGCGCCTCCTGCCGGCGCTCGTTCTGTTCGGCTTCGGGCAGGGCCTCTCCATGACGCCGCTGCTCAACCTGGTCATCGGCTTCGTGGAGGAGCACCACGCCGGCATGGCCGCGGGCATCGTCTCCACCATGCAGCAGGTCGGCGGTGCCTTCGGTGTCGCCGTCGTCGGCATCTTCTTCGTCTCCCTGCTTGCCGACCACCCGGCCGGAGCCGAGCCGAATGCGGAGCGCTACGCCGCGGCGTTCTCCGGCGCCATGGTCTACAATCTCTCGGCTGTCGCCTTCGCAGCCGCGCTGGTCCTGTGGATTGCAAGAAGGAGCAAGCCAGCATGAGCATGGGTGGGCCACCGGCGCGCTCGATCGGTGGGCCGAGGCAGCGACAGAGGCCGGCCCGGGTCAATCGAGCCGCACGGCCCTGTCGGCGATCCTGTCGGCGAGCGCGCCGTCGTGCGTGACCAGGAGTACGGCAAGGCCGGTATCCCGCACGATCTCGAGGAGCAACCCAACCACCTCCTTCTGGCTGACCGGATCGAGACGCGAGGTCGCCTCGTCGGCGAAGAGGAAGACAGGGTCGAGCAGGAGCGCGCGGGCGAGCGCAAAGCGCTGCAGCTCTCCGCCCGAGATCTCGCCCGGCCGGCGGTCGAGGAGATGCTGGCCGAGCCGCAGGCGCGCGAGGAGCGCTTCGGCCTTGTCCCAGGAGAGGCGGTGCAGCCCGACGAGATCCGCCAGCGCGCGCCGGATCGTCTGGTGCGGGGCGAAGGCGGCCGGAGGGTCCTGATAGAGCTTCTGGAACCGCACCGGAGGCACGCCGTCTTGCCGCTCGACGGTGCCGTTGTCGGCCGGGGCGAGGCCGAGGAGGATGTTGCCCAGCGTGGTCTTGCCGCAGCCGCTCGGCCCGACCACCGCCACGATCTCGCCGGCGCGAACCTCGATGTCGAGCCCCTCGAACAGGCTTCGCCCGCCATAGGCCTTGGCGAGTGCGCGGCCGGTCACGACCGGGGCGCCGGCCTGTGTCGGCGCCCGGCGCTCCCACGTCGCCGGGTCGGCGGCGATCAGCGCCTTGGTGTAGGGATGGGTGGGAGCCGACAGGACCTCCTCCGCCGGCCCGTAGTCGACGAGCCGCCCGTCCAGCATCACGCCGATCATGCCGCCGAGCGCGCCCGCGACGGCGACGTCATGGGTGATGGTGAAGACGAGCCGGCCGGCCGCGATCTCCTGCTTCAGCCGCTCCACCACCCCGTCGCGCAACGCGGCGTCGAGCCCCTTGGTCGGCTCATCCGCGATCAGCAGGGCGCTGTCGCTCGCATGGGTGATGGCGATCGCCGCCCGCTGGCACATGCCGCCCGACATCTGGAAGGGATAGAGCGCCCCGGCGCGGTCGAGGCCGACCTCGGCGAGGTTCTCCTCGGTCCGCCGCCGGCTGTCCTGGACGCTGCGCCGATGCACGAAGCGGTGCACCTCGGCCACCTGCCCGGCGATCCGCATGATCGGATCGAGGGCGAGCCAGGGTTCCTGCGGCAGGAGCGAGATGGTGCGTCCCCAGCCCTTGCGGCGGACCGCGGCCGGGGCGGCGAGGAGATCGGTGCCCGCGAGGCGGATGTGCCCAGAGGCTGTCAGCCCGGAGGGCAGGCTGCCCATCACCGCCTGGGCGACGAGCGACTTGCCGGAGCCGCTTTCGCCGAGCAGCGTGAGCGGCCGCCCCGGCTGCACCGAGAGGGAGACGTCCTGCACGATAGGGCCGGCACCGGCGCTGACGCTCAGCCGCGCGATCGACAGGTCGTGCATGTCGGTGGCAACGTTCATCGGGCCTCTCCGCGTGCGACGAGTTGCAGGCCGAGCACCAGGAGGACGATCAGCACCGCGGGTGCGAGCACTTGCAGGGGCGCCTCGGCGTAGTAGGGAAGCAGCTCGACGATCATGCTGCCGAGTTCGGGCGTCGGCGGTTGCAGGCCGACGCTGATGGCGCTCAAGGTGGAAATCGCGATGATCGCGGTGGCCATGGCGAAGGCGGCGAGCGTCGCGATCAGCGGCGCGATGACCGGCACCACGTGGCAGCGCAGGATGTATGCCGGCCCGAAGCCGAGGAGCTTCGCGGCCTCCACATGCGGCTCCTTGAGGAGCGAGGCCGTCGTGGCACGCGTGACGCGGTAGAACTCCACCCACAGNGTGAGTGCAAGGCCGAGGTAGAGCGGCCCNAAATGGCCGGGCGNGAAGGCGAGCAGNAGCAGAACGAGCATCAGCCCCGGCAGCGCCAGCACGATGTTCGCCAGAAGCTCGAGNGCCCGCTCGGCNAGGCCGCCGCGCCAGGCGGCGACGAGGCCGAGGAGGATGCCCGGCACGGCGGCCGTCAGCATGGTGAGGAAGGCCATGCCGAACGACAGCCTCGCGCCATGGGCGAGCCGCGCCAGCAGGCTGCGCCCGTAATGGTCGGCGCCGAGGAGATAGTCGCCGCCGACGGGGGCGAGGCTCGCCGACAGGTCCTGCGCCGCCGGGTCGGCTTCGATCACGAGCGGGCCCAGGATGGCGAAGGCGGCGAGAGCGGCGATGAGGGCCGCGCCGACCCCGCGTGCCGTCACGGCGCGCGGCCGGGACGCGGAGAGAACGTCGAGGTCGGTGCTCATCGCGCGCTCCTCAGCCGTGGGTCGAGCCATGCGGAGGCAGCGTCGACACACGCCGTGACCGCGACGAAGATGAGCCCCATGGCGAGTGCGGTACCCTGGACCATGGGAATATCCCGCTCGACGATGGCGTGGACGAGGGCATGGCCGATGCCGGGATAGGCGAAGAGGCTTTCCACCACGACGACCCCTTCGACGAGATAGATGGCCTGCAGGCCGAGATAGGAGACGACCGGGATGGCGGCGTTACGCAGCCCGTGCCGACGCACGACGACCGCCTCCGGCAGCCCCTTGTGGCGTGCGAAGGCGAAGTAGGGCGCTTTCGCAACCGTCGCGACGGCATCGCGTGTGACCCGGCTCGACACCGCCGCGAGGCCGAGGGCGAGGGTCAGCGCGGGCAGCACGAGGTCCCGCGTCGTCCCGAAGCCGGCGGGCGGCAGCCAGCCGAGCCAGATGGCGAAGACGAGGATGAGGACGAGCCCGAGCACGAAGGGCGGCACGGCGCGCAGGCTCACGGAGGTCGCGAGCCCCAGCCGGTCGGCCCAGCCGTTCGGCCTGAGCCCCGCCAGGACGCCAGCCACGGGGCCGATGGCGAGCGAGATGAGGAGCGCCGCGGCGGCGAGCCAGAGCGAAGCGCCGAGCTGGACCTTCAGCTCCTCGATGACCGGGGCGCCGGTGACGAGGGAGTGGCCGAGGTCGAACCGGACGAGGTTCTCGAGCCAGTCCAGGAACTGGGCCGGCCACGGCCGGTCGAGGCCGAGCTCGAGCCGCACCTTCTCCGCGGCTTGCCCGGTCATGGCATCCGGCCCGTAGCGGCCGGCCGCGATGCGCATCGTGGCATCCCCCGGCAGCACGCGCATCAGCGCGAAGCAGAGGGTGCCGACGACCAGCGCCACGAGGCCGGCCTGCGCGAGGCGGGCCAGGAGAAAGCGTCTCACGGAGGTCTCTCCTATTCGGCCCAGCGGATGGCGGCGAGGCCGTAATTGACCTCGAGCGGGTCGACCTTGACGCCTGTGACGCGCTTGCTGGCGACGATGGCGAGTTCCGACCAGGTGACGGGTATGCTCGGCAGCTCCTGTTGCAGGATCTCCACCGCGCGTCGCTGCAGCGGCGCGCGCGCGCCGGGGTCGCTCATGCCCACGAGCCTGCCGACGAGCGCCGGCAGCTCCTCGTTCGACCAGCCCATGGCGCCCCAGTCGCTGCCGCCGGGGCCGTAGTCCTGCAGCAGGGTTCCGATCGGATCCGGGACGATGGAATAGAGGCGCGAGACGAGGCCCATCTCCAGCGTGCCGTCGCGATGACGGCTCGGGATCTCGGAGCTGTTGCCGACAGAGACCTTCACCTCGATACCCACCTCCCTCAGCTGCGCCTGCAGCGCGGTGGCGATGGGCGGCAGCTCGGGCCAGTTGGCGTAGGTGAGGAGCGTCACGCTGAACCGCCGGCCGTCGCGCTCGAGGATGCCGTCGCTTCCCGGCTTCCAGCCCGCCTCGGCCAGCAGCCGCTTTGCGGCCTCCAGGTCGCGACCGAGCGGCGCGAGATCAGGCACGTGCCAGCCGGCGAGCGCGGGCGGGAAGAGCTGCGTGGCGGCAAGATCGGGATTGCGCAGGATCACCTTCGCGATGCCCGCCCGGTCGATGGCCTGGCTCACGGCCTGCCGCACCTTCACGTCGTCGAAGAAGGGCGAGCCGGCATTGACCTTGAGGATGCGCGTGCGCGGGATCGTCGCGATCTGCACGTCGAGCTTGCTGTTGCGGCGCAGGCGCTCGACGGAGACCGGCAGCATGGAAAAGACGAGATCGGCCTCGCCGCTCTCGGCCATGAGCGCGCGCGTCTCGCCCTGCCCGACGGCGAGATAGCTGACCTCGGCGATGCCCGGCTCGCCGCCCCACCAGCTGCGCGACGCTTCGAGCTCGAGCTTCAGAGGCGGCGTCAGGTTCTTCACCTTGTAGGGACCGGAACCGACGATCCGCGAAACCTTTCCGGCATCATCGTAGGACGAGGGGGCGAGGATGATGGCGCTGAAATTGACGAGATAGGCCGGCAGGGCGGCGAAGGGCTCGTCGAGGCGGATCACCACGTCCCGTCCGTCGCCCGCGATGCCGGCGATCGGCACCTGCGTGAGCACGCCGACCCCGGCCCGTGCACGCTCGAGGCTCGCCGTGGCGGCCTCAGCCGTCACGGGCGTCCCGTCGTGGAAGACAGCGTCGGGGCGCAGCGTGAAGCGCCAGACGAGTCCGTCGTCGCTGACCGACCACGCCGCGGCGAGCGCCGGCACGAGCCGCCCGCTCGTGTCTGCGGTGACGAGCGTCTCGGCCACCTGCAGCCGGCTGAACACGTAGCCCGACTGCGCCGGATCGATACCGGCGATCTCCCAGGGGCCGACGACCTTGAGCGGCTTCGCCGCCACAGCCGTGGACAGGACCGCCAAGGCGGCAGCAAGGAACCATGCGATGCGCATCTGAACCTCGAAACGAAATGTTATATCGTTTCATTACACGGATGCGCCGAACCCATGCAAGCCGCAGCCGGACGATATCCTCAGAACCGCCGCGGAGCCGGACGCGATCTGAGCGCCGTCACGACCTATCCCTTTGGTTCCCCAGCGTCCGCCCCAATGCGGCGCTCAGCCGTCGGTGCCCATTCGG
>Ga0065721_10005156_pt1 | contig 18673 bp, 17 predicted proteins | sample Mesricmetagenome_FD_59108 | JGI IMG/M metagenome (GOLD analysis project Ga0065721, IMG submission 59108) | Mesophilic microbial community from rice straw/compost enrichment Sample: eDNA_1 v2 (version 2) | ecosystem: Engineered > Solid waste > Grass > Composting > Bioreactor | place: USA: Davis... | reverse complement strand
GGCCGCCGTTCTTCTTCGTCGTCGTCGGGTGCCGTCAGGTGCCGCCGTCCTCGGCGCGCCGGTGTTCCTCGGCGACGAGCGTTGCGAGCAGGAGGCAGCCGAGCAGCGGCGGCACCGCGAGCAGGGCGAAGGACACCCACCACGTCGTCGCGGCGACCACGGCGCCGAAGGCGACGCCGGCCCCGGCGCCGACCACCCGCATCACCGTGCCCTGGAGGCCGAGCGCGAGGCCGGCCCGGGCGTAGCCGGCCATCTCCGTGACCGCGGTGAAGGCGAGGCCGTTCCAGCTGAAGGTGAGGACGCCGGCGGCGACCAGCACCGGCAGCAGCAGGGCGAGCGGCGCGTCGACCAGCGTTGCGGTGAGCAGCAGCGTCGCGACGAGGGCGAGGCCGTGGCCGCGCATCTGCGGAATGCGGCGTCCGCTGCGATCGGACCAGCGGCCGGCGGCGATGCGGGCGATGCCGCCGCCGACCTGGACCAGCGCGAGAACGCCGGCCGCCGCGGTCACCGGCAGCGCGCGGTATTCGTTGAGGAACAGCACCACGAAGGCGCTGAAGGCGATCTGGGCGAAGACGAGGAGGCCGGAGGCGATGGCGAGGCGCCACATCGGCCCGTCCTTCAGCGGCGGCGGCAGGTCTGCCCGGCGGGCGTGGTAGGGTTGGGCCGGCGGCGGCGACAGCCAGATCCCGGCGACCACCGCGCCGCAGGCGGCCGCGGCCGCGAGGGCGAAGAGGGCCTCCTCGAGGCCGGCGTAAAGCGCGATGGCCGGCAGCGTCAGGGCCGCCGAGGCGCCGCCGAGCGGCACCGCCATCTGGCGCAGACCGAGGGCGAAACCGCGTTCGGCGCGGGGAAACCAGCCCATCACGGCGCGGCCGGAGGCGGTGATGGCCGAGGCGCCGAAGCCGCCGGCGACGGTGAGGGCGACGACCAGTTCGACGATGCCGGAGGCGAGCGCGGCCCAGACCAGGGCCGCGGCCGAGCCGCCGAGGCCGAGGGCGACCACCTGGCGCTCGCCGAGCCGGTCGGCGAGGGCGCCCCAGAACAGCAGGGCGAGCATCACGCCCCAGTTGGCGCTCGCCAGCACGATCCCGACCTCCGCGTAGGTGAGATCGAAGCCCTGGCGCACCGCCGGTCCGAGCGCCGGCAGGCCCTGCTGCAGCGCCGACATCGCCGCCTGGGCGAGGATGCCGACGGAGAGCACGGTCCAGCGGGACGTCGATGCCGCCGGCGAGGGGGGACGCCCGCCCGGCGTCGTCGTGCTGGTCATGGGAACTCCCTGTGGCGGTCGCGCCGCGTCGGACCCTGCCGGGATCAGCCGCCGGGCTGGGCCTTGTCGCCCTCGCCGAGGTGGCGGACGGTCTCGCCGGTGGCGGCGAAGGTGCGGGTGACCTCGCCGGCGTCGTAGATGAAGAGCATCACCACCGTCGTGTCGCCGACGTTGTGGAAGCAGTGGACCTCGCCCTCGGGGATGTAGGCGACCTCCATCGGCCCGATCGGCCGGCGCTCGCCGCGGAACTCGGCCTCGGCATGGCCTTCGAGGATGACGATCTGCTCGTCGCAATTGTGGGTGTGGAGCGCGACGCTGCGCCCGACCGGCAGCGTCGTCGTGCCGGTGGTGACGGCGGCGCCGCAGCGCGAGGCGCTGCAGAACAGCCGGGTGGTGACGCCGTTGCCGCGGTCGAACACCTTGACGTCGTCGCGGGTGAAGACGCGGGGCGTCTTGTCCATCGCCTGGTCGGTCATCGGATCGTCCTTTCCTCAGCGATCGTCGAGCGGCCGCACGCCGGCGGCCTCGCTCACCGGCCGCAGGGCGGCGAGCAGGGCGGGCGGGATCGGGATGCCGCCGGCGAGGCGCTTTTCGCGCGTCGCCAGCGCCCGGTCGCCCGGCAGGCGGATCTCGTCGAAGCCCGGCCGGCGCCGCGAGGCGCGGATCTCGCCGGCGATGTGGTCGACCTGGGCCTTGAAGACGGCGAGATCGGTGAAGGCGGCGACGTCGGCGACGATGATCATCTGGCCGGTGTTGGTGGCGCTCGTGTCGTCCTTGTTGAAATCGATCACGTCGCTGCCGCAGGCGGCGGAATTGAGGGTGCCGGCGAGCAGGCCGATCATCAGCGACAGGCCGAAGCCCTTGGGGCCGCCAATCGGCAGCAGCGAGCCACCGCCGGCCCGGGTCGGATCGGTGAGCGGGTTGCCCTCGCCGTCGATCATCCAGCCTTCCGGCATGGTCTCGCCGCGCTGGGCGGCGAGCTTGACCTTGCCGTAGGCGGCGACCGTCGTCGCCATGTCGAGCAGGATCGGCCCGGAGGCCCCGGGCACGCCGATGGCGATGGGGTTGGTGCTGAGCAGCAGGTCGACGCCGCCCCAGGGCGCCATGTGGTTGGCGTTGCCGACGGCGAGATAGATGCCGATCATGTCGCGGCGCGCCGGCATCAGCGCGTAGGTGCCGGCGGAGCCGGCGTGGTTGCTGTGGTGGGTGCCGACCCAGCCGACCCCGTGCTCGCCGGCGAGGCGGATCGCCTCGTCGACGCAGCGGCGCACGACGAGGTGGCCCATGGCGTTGTCGCCGTCGATGCGGGCCATGGCGCCCTTGCGCCGGTCCACCTTGATGTCGGGGCGGGCGTTGAAGCCGCCGGCGCGCAGCCGGTCGACGTAGCGCGGCAGGCGGAAGACGCCGTGGCCGTCGCCGCCGAGCAGGTCGGCCTCGCACATCAGCTCCGCCACCTCGCGGGCGTCGGCCGCCGGCAGGCCGTGGACGGCGAGGATTTCGGCGATGTAGGCCTGCAGCACCGCCGGCATGACCTTGATGGGTTCGTTCGCGGTCATCGACCGGTCTCCTTGTCTCGAGAGCCGTCAGCGGGCCGGGCCGACCCAGATGGTCTTGACGTTGGTGAAGGCGCGGATGCCGTAGACGCCGAGTTCGCGGCCGTAGCCCGACTGTTTGACGCCGCCGAAGGGCAGGCGCGCGTCGGAGGCGACGAGGCCGTTGACGAAGACCGCGCCGGCCTCGATCCGCCGGGCGAGGGGGATGGCGCGCTCGGTGTCGCCGGTCCAGATCGCGGCGCCGAGGCCGAATTCGGAGCGGTTGGCGAGATCGACCGCGGTGTCGGCGTCCGGCACGCGGATGATCGCGGCGGCGGGACCGAAGGTCTCTTCCCCGAACACCGCCATCTCGGGCGTCACGCCGTCGAGAATGGTCGGCTGGTAGAAGGCGCCGGGGCCGTCGACCGGCGCGCCGCCGAGCAGAAGCCTCGCCCCGGCGGCGAGGCTGCGCTCGACCTGGCCGTGGAGTTCGCCGCGCAGGCTCGCGCGCGCCATCGGGCCGATCTGCGTCGCCGCCTCGAGCGGGTCGCCGACGACGAGGGTGCGGGCCTTGGCCACCATCGCCTCGGTGAAGGCGTCGGCGACGGCGTCCTCGACGAGGAAGCGCTTGGCGGCGATGCAACTCTGTCCGGTGTTCTGGAAGCGCGCCTTGACGGCGGTGGCGGCCGCCGCCTCGACGTCGGCGTCGGCGAGGACGATGAAGGGATCCGAGCCGCCGAGTTCCAGCACCTGCGGCTTCAGCAGCCGGCCGGCCTCCGCGGCGACCAGCGATCCGACGCCGGTCGACCCGGTCAGCGTCACCGCCGCGATCCGATCGTCGGCGAGAATCCGGGCCACCTTCGAGGGGCCGACCAGCAGGTTGCCGACGAGGCCCCTGGGGAAGCCGGCCTCGAGGAAGGCGTCCTCGATGGCGAGGGCGCATTGCGGCACGTTGCTGGCGTGCTTGAGGATGGCGCCGTTGCCGGCGGCGAGCGCCGGGGCGGCGAAGCGGACGAACTGCCAGAAGGGATAGTTCCACGGCATCACCGCGAGCACGACGCCCATCGGATCGAACACCACCGCGCTGTGGGCGGCGTTGGAGGCGACGACCTCCGGCGCGAGATAGCGGCCGGCCTCCGCCGCATAGTGCTGGGCGGTGACCGCGCATTTCTCGATCTCGGCGGTGGCCTCCGCGATGGGCTTGCCCATCTCGAGCGTGATCAGGCGGGCGTAGCGGGCCTTGTTCTCGCGAAGAACGTCGGCGAGGCGGGCAACGAGGGCGCAGCGCTCCTCGAGCGGTCGCCGCGCCCAGTCCTTCTGGGCGAGGTGGGCGCCTGCGAGCGCCGTCTCGATCGCCGCGTCGTCGGCGTCGATGAACTCTGCCAGAAGCTCGCCCGTGGCCGGGTTCACAGATTGGATCATGGCGGTTTTCCGATCGGGAGGAGGACGGAGAAGGAACGCGGCTTCCGGTGGAGCGGGGCGACGCGGACGATGTCTCCTAAGTCTCATAACTCTTATATAAGAGTCAAGTCCGGACCGGACTGCACGATCGCTCCCGCGCCGAGCGAACGGCCGAAACTGCGTCGGCCTCACGCCGCGCCGACACCCCCGACACACACCGGGCGCAGCGTCGCCGGCGCGGCGGGCACGGACTTCACCTGCTACCGGCGCCCGGACCATCTCGGCACGCACCGCGCTCGTCCGCCACATCGTCAATTCGCCGAGGCTCGCGCTCGGCGGGCGGACCGACCGAAGCGTCGGGAGCGGGCGAGGCACGCTTGTCGCTCGCCGACGTCAGGGAGGCGCGGCGAAGCGGATGCAACCCACGATGCGGCGAAGCGGCGAGCCCGTTTGCCGCGCCGTGCGCGCCCCGCCTTGACTTCGGCGGAAAGGCCCGCTCACCTCGTTGCCCTCCTTGGGACGTGGCGGGAGCAGCTGCCGAGGTGCGGAGCGTTCCTTCGCGATCCGCAGTGGGGGCTGCGGGAAAGGTCGGCGATGATCGAGGAAATGTCCCACCTGCGCACGCTGGTCTACGACGCGATTTTCGATCCCGGGATGTGGATGAATGTTCTCGCCGGGGCCGAAATGCTGACCGGTGCCTCGAGCGCCACGATGATCGTGTTCGACAGCCGGGTCCCGCTGCAGTTTCTTTCCACCGACCGCGCCCGCCCTCTGATGGAGCGCTTCGTCGGCGAGGGGCTTTGGAAAGACAGCCGCCGGATCGAGTATTTCTTCGAGCATCCGATCACCGGATTCGTCCGCGCCGACGACTATTTCCCCTCCGCCTTCCTGCACACCGACGCCGCCACCGCCCTCTGGGCGGAGAACGGCCTCACCGGCCAGGTCGGCACCATCATCCCGATGCCGACGGGGCAGATCGTGGTCTTCGCGTTCGAGCGCGGTCGGAACGACAGGGCGTTCTCGGGGCCCGAGATCGCCGCCCTCGACGCGCTCCACGCCGACCTCGCCCGGGCGAGCCTGATCGGGGCCAGGCTCGGGCAGGAACAGGACGCGCTGCGCCTTTCGACGCTTTCGGCGCTCGGCGTTCCGGCCGCCGTGCTCGACGCCTCCGGCGGCCTGCGCGTCGCCAACGCCGCCTTCGAGGCGCTGGAGGGGCTGTTCGCGACCCGCGCCTTCAACCGGATCGCCGTCGCCGACCGGGCGGCGAACGCGATCTTCACCGAGGCGCTCGGCGCGATGAGCGGCGCCGGCGCGGGCTTCGGGCCAGGGGTCGGGGACGCGCGGGCAGGGACCGTGCGCTCGATCGCGGTGCCGGGCGGGCCGCAGCGCCCGCCGACGCTCATCCATCTGATGCCGCTCGGCGCGGTCGGTCTCGACGTCTTCTCGCGCGGGCGGGTCATCGTCGCGGTCTCGCCGCTGTCCTCCTCGGGTCTCGTGCCGTCGCCGACGCTGCTCTGCGGTCTGTTCGACCTGACCCCGGCGGAGGCGCGCCTCGCGCGCTGGCTGGCGGAGGGCGGTTCGCTCAAGGCCGCATCCGCCGCCTTCGGCATCACGGAGAAGACGGCGCGCACGTATCTGGAACGGATTTTCCGCAAGACCGGGACGTCGAGCCAGGTGCAACTCGTCGCCATGCTCAACAGCGGACCGATGCCGGAGCCTGCGGCCGACCGCTGACGGCGCTTTTGCCACCCGCTTCATCCGCCGTCGTCAAATGCCGACTGGCCGGAGGCCGGCCCGCGGCTAAGCTCGGAGCCTTCGGGGCGGCTGTCGGGGCCGTCGCAGGGCATCGCGGCCTCGTTCGAGCGTCGCACCGGACGCGGAGCAGCGGCATGGTGGTCGAGGTCGGAAAAACCGGGGACGCCAGCATCGACGGCCTGCTGTGGGGCTGGCGCTGGGACAAGACCAGCTTCACCTATTCTTTCCCGACCAGCGCCTCGGCCTATCGCGGCTACGAGGAGATCGAGAATTTCTCGGCCTTCAACGACGACCAGATCGCGGCGGTCCGTTCGATCTTCGCCATGATCTCCGGCGTCACCGGCCTGACCTTCACCGAAACGACGTCGCGTTCCGCCGACTTCCGCTTCGCCGAAGCGACCGCCGTCAACTACACCGACCTCGATTTCCTGGCGAGAGAGACCGGCCTCTGGGAGATCAAGACCGCCGAGGCCAATCCCCCCGAGCTCCCCTATGGCGGCGATCCGCCCTTGAAGCCGGTCTTCGCCCAGGGCGACAGCTGGTACAATCCTTACGATTACAACCATCCGACGCTCGGCAGCTACGCGTTCATGAGCGTCCTGCACGAGACCGGGCACAACCTCGGCCTCAAGCACGGCCATTCCGCCCAGCGCGGACACGGCGTCACCTTTCCGACGCTGCCGGACGAGGAAAACAGTAACGAATTTGCGGTGATGACCTATCCCGACTTCGTCGGGGACCCGGACGTCGGCCTGCACGAGGCGCCGCAGTCGGTGACCTCGCTGATGATGAACGACATCGCCGCGCTGCAGTATCTCTACGGGGCGAACTACGGCCACAACGCCGGCAACACCACCTACAGCTGGAGCCCGACCACGGGAGAGGCCTTCATCAACGGTGTCGGCCAGGGCGCGCCGGACCCGGACCCCCACATCATTGGTGAGGACGCCAACTACATCTTCGCCACCCTCTGGGACGGCGGCGGTATCGACACCTACGATCTCTCCAACTACCTCTCCGACCTCGACGTCGACCTCGCCCCCGGCGGCTGGAGCACCTTCAGCCCGCACCAGCTCGCCGATCTCGGCAAGGGCCATTTCGCCCGGGGCAACATCGCCAACGCGCTGCTCTATCGGGGCAACACCGCCTCGCTGATCGAAAACGTCATCGGCGGTTCCGGCTCCGACAGCATCTCGGGCAACCAGGCGTCGAACCGGTTCAACGGCGGCGGAGGGGCGGACAGGCTCATCGGCATCGCCGGCAACGATTTTCTCTACGGCGAGGGAGGAGACGACATCCTCGACGGCGGCGCCGACAGGGACGTCCTCGACGGCGGCTCCGGCGCCGACGTGATGCGTGGCGGCTCGGGCGACGACGTCTACTACGTCGACGACGCCCGGGACGTCGTCAAGGAGTTCGCTCGGGGCGGCACCGACCGCGTCTACGCCGCCGTCGACTGGGTGATGCCGGCCAACGTCGAGATCGCCACCCTTTACGGCAGCGGGCTGAGACTGACCGGCAACAGCCTCGACAATACGCTGACCGGCAACGCCGGCGACAACCGGATCGACGGCGCGGGCGGCGCGGACCTGATGCGAGGCGGCACCGGCGACGACACCTATGTCGTCGACGATGCCGGCGACCGCGTCGTCGAGGCGGCGGGCGAGGGGACCGATAGGGTCGAGACCACCATCGACCTGACGCTCGCCGACAACGTGGAGAACCTGACGCTGCGCGGCGACGCCGTGCGCGGCACCGGCAACGCCCTCGCCAACACGATCACCGGCAATTCGCGCGGCAACCTGCTCGACGGCGGCGCCGGCTTCGACCGCCTCGTCGGCGGCCAGGGCGACGACCGCTACATCCTTGCCGACGTCAACGGTCACAGGGCTGTCGGCGGTTTGGTCTTCACCTTCGACGAGGTGGTCGAAGAGGCCGGTGGCGGCATCGACACCGTCGAGGTGCAGCGGGCCGCGACCGTCTTCGGCTCGCGCTACACGCTCGCCGCCAACGTCGAGAACGGCATCGTCACCGGCAGCGAGGCCTTCGACCTTTCCGGCAACGGGCTTGCCAACCGGCTGACGGGCAACGGCGCGGCCAACACGCTCGCCGGCATGGACGGCAACGACCGGCTCGACGGCGGCCTCGGCTTCGACCGGCTGGTCGGCGGTGGCGGCAACGACACCTACGTGCTCGGCGACTACGCCGGCCAGCCGGTCGGCGAGACCGTCTTTCTTCTGCGCTACGACGAGGTCGTGGAGGAGGCCGGCGGCGGCATCGACACCGTCGAGGTGAGGAAAGCCGGCGCGGCGACCTTCTACACCCTTCCGGACGAGGTCGAGAACGGCCGCATCGTCGGCAAAGAGGGCTTCACCCTCGGCGGCAACCGCCTCGACAACGTGCTGACCGGCGGCGCCGGCGGCGACACGCTGCGCGGCGGCGACGGCGACGACGTACTCGACGGCGGGCTCGGCGTCGATCGCCTCGAAGGCGGCAGGGGCGACGACGTGTTCGTTCTCGCCGACGCGCGCACGCTGGTGCTGCCGGACGGCACCCGTTCCTACGTCTTCGACGCGGTGATCGAACTGGCGGGCGGCGGCACCGACCGGGTCGAGGTCGCCGTGCCGACGGGCGCGTCTACACCATGGTCACCGAGGTGGAGAACGCCTCGATGACCGGGTCGGGAGCGGGCGGCATCGCCGGCAATCGCTCCGACAACACGATCCGCGGCAACGCCGCCGCCAACACGCTGGCCGGCAACGCGGGTGCCGACGTGCTGATGGGCGGGCTCGGCCTCGACACGCTGGCCGGCGGCTCGGGCGACGACCTCTACGTCCTCGCCGACACCACGGTCGTTCCCGGGCCGAAGGGACGGGGCGTGACCGTGTTCGACGTCGTCGACGAGACGATACGGGGCTCCGGCGGCCACGACACGGTGTGGATCGGACCCTATGACAAGCGTTCGGGCAGCGCCATCGCCGCGACGTCCTACGCGCTCACCGACGGGGTGGAGGACGGCGTCATCCGGCTCGAGACCGCTTTCGCCCTCACCGGCAACGGCGCCGACAACGCCCTCACCGGCGGGACGGGGAACGACGACCTCGCCGGCCTCGACGGCGACGACGTGCTCGATGGCCGCAAGGGCGCGGATCTGCTGTCGGGCGGGGCCGGCGCCGACAGCTTCGCCTTCACCGTCAAGCCCGCCGCCGACGCGGTCGACACCATCACCGACTTCGTCTCCGGCGAAGACGTTCTCCTGCTGGCGCTCGACGTCTTCTCCGCGATCGGCTCCGTGCTCGGCAAGGGCGAGTTCCGCGCCAATGCCAGGGGCGTGGCAAGGGACGGCAACGACCACATCCTCTACAACAAGTCCTCCGGCGCGCTCTCCTACGATCCCGACGGAACCGGCGACGCCATCGCCGTCGAATTCGCCCGCCTCGTCGACCACCCGGCCGTGCACCACACCGACTTCGTCATCGTGTGACCGGAGAGGCGTCGCACGGCGCGGGGCCCGGACCGGTCCGGGCCACGAGGCTGGCACGCGTCGTCGGTCCACGTCCGCGTGACGCGGCGGACGGGGTGCGCGGCCGCGCGATCGATCGTCTGGAAGGCGATGCGCTCGAAGGTCGACGCCGTGCAGAGTGCGACGGCGCAGGCGACCGCGCCGACCTTGAAGGTGCCTTTCCAATCCATGCGCGGTGCCGACGGGATCATCCTCCGGAACAGGTGAGCGGAGAAGCACGGCGGTCCCGGCCACAGGGTCCCGGTTTCGCCGAGGTGCGACAGGCGAGCGGCGGAGATCGGGCCTGGGAGTGACGTGCTCCCCGTCTTCCTGCCGGTCACAAGTCTGGTCCGGCGGTGATTTGGCCCTGATCGCCGGCTCGCGAACACCGACGGCGTCATCGCCGACTTCGCGGCGGCCTTCATCGCGGACGTGAAGTGATCCCGTCGTGTAGCCCGTGCAACGCGTTGCACGTCCAACGGCTTTCCCACGTCCGACATACCCCACGTGTCGCAGGGATGTGTAGCAGACAGCTCAACAGCCTATTGAAAAGACAGGGATTTGTTCAGGATCAACCACTTGTGGGGCAAGTGGCGGAGGGGATGGGCCTGAGGTCCAACCTTCTCTGGGAGAATTGATAGGAATCGAGAAGCGAAAAACGCGGGGGGTGCGATCTGCCTGCGATTTAACGGCGTCTGCGCGCGCTTCTAGATGTTCTGGCTCCTTCACCGGCGGAGCGGTCGAGCTCCCCGAGGAGCTTCCCCGCCCGGCTGCGCTCTGCCGCGCTCCCACCCGCTAGGAACCCTTCCAAAATGGTCACGAGTTTTCGCTGAAGAGGCGGGTTCTCGCGGGCAAACTCGAACAGGGATGTCATGCTTGAAGTCGTGACAATGCGGCTTTTGTCCCTGAGATACTCCAGCAAAACCCCAACCGCGACTTCCCGCTGGGAGGCATCAAGGCCAATGCGCGGCAGCATCTGGGCGATGTGCCAGCGCAGTTCCTGCTGAGTGCTCGTGAGCGCCAACTGGAGAAGCTGTGCGCGGTGGGGAACAAACCAATCAGGCCTGCTGATCGAGATCTTCTCTGCAGCATCGGCGCAGCGCATCCGGAGCACCTCATCTTCGCTCCCCATTCCATCTACCAGGACCGAAAGTTGCTCTGGATGGTCGAGCACAAATGGTACAATGGCACCGACGCAGCCAATGGATCGCCTGTCGCCACCCGCAAGAGCCGACAGGATGTCCACGTTACCACCCTCCGCAAACGCAGCTCTTGTTGCTGTACCTCATCACTAATGCGAAAGCAGGATCGGCAGACGGGTGTCCGCAAAGACGCCCTGCGTTGCGCCGCCGAGCACGAAGTCGCGAACGCGCGAGTGGCCGAAGCCGCCCATGACCAACAGTCCTGAGCCCGATTCAAGCGCCGCATCCTGGAGTGCCTCGGCAATTTTTCGGCCGCCGAGAGGCACGTTTTGGGCTCGTGCACTATAGCCGCGCAGTTCCAGCGAGGATGCCAAATCTTCAGCAATGTCGCGTCGTTCTAGTGCCTTCTCACCTTGAACGGTAAGGATCGTGAGCTGCGTATCCTCAGCCAGAAACGGCATGGCATCGGCGAGCGCACGGGCAGCGACTCGACTTCCGTCCCAAGCCACTGCCACGTGCTTGAGCGGCTCCGACTTGACAGAGGAAGGGACCAGGATGGCCGGACGACCTGCACCAAAGATGACGGATTGTGCGTGGGCGCGCGCCGTGGCGCTGCCTTTGGGAAGCGGGAGCAGCGTGAGATCATAGTACCGCGCCTCGACCGCTGCCGCGTCGCCCTCGGCACCAGCGTGTACTTTCCGCGTTGAGCAATGCGATTTAACGCGTGAGCCTGCCCGGTCAACCACCAGTTTATGCAGGCGCCCACAATGGTTCCGGCTGTTTTCTTCCGCAGTCCGGACCATCTCCGGAATGTTGATTAGTAGTCCGCCAATCGGTGTTGAAACGCTCGGTATGTCTGCCGAAAAGGTCGTCGCGTGAACGTCACACCCAAGCGCTTCCGCCACTTCAATGGCCGCTTCGATAGCGTCATCGGAAACGGGTTCGGGGTAGGTGATCAGCGGCAGATAGGCAAACCGAGCCAGTGGCATGTTCATTCCTTCCTAATTTTCTTGACGATAAGCTTTGCGTGCGTCGCCTGTATTAGACATCAGGAAGCACGTCTTCACTGCCACCTGCAGGTGATGGCGGAATGACGAGAACGTCTACCGATGATTCAGCCAGAACCTTTTCAGTGACGCTTCCTAGCAGGAATCTTTCAACACCGCCCTTGCTCTGGGAGGCTACAACTATGAGGTCCGCGCCGCTCTCGTCTGCTGCGGTCAGAATTTCCTGCGCAGTCGTCGTATCCTCGTGCCTCACGGCCAATTCGGGACGGTTCAAGCTGAGTGATTGGGCAAAGCTAGAGAGACCGCGCAACGCATTCTTGCGCTCGTCATAAAGAATGTCGTTCCGCGCGCCTGCGCTTAAGGTGTGGCCCATCGTAAGGCGGAGCGCAGGCGCCAGAAACACGTGAAGAAGCGTGGTCTGCGCGCCAGCGCCCAGACCAAGTCGAGTAGATTTTTCTGCCGCATCCCGCGAGCCATGCGAGAGATCTGTGGCTACAAGTACGTGTCGGTAGGCGCCGACGGGCGATCCGCTCACCATCAGTACGGGCACCTTAACCTGCCGTATCGTGCGTTCTGCAGTCGTGCCGACAAAAGCGTCTCTGATCAGTTGCCGCCGATGCTGACCCAGGATGAGCAGATCGTATGCCGAGTTCTCCGATGCCTTGGCCAAGCCGGCGGCCGGAGCAGCCATCATGATCTGCGCTCTGCTCGTGATGCCGTCCACAGTCGCCAGGGTGTGCGCCTGCTCATTCAGAAGCTGCTCTGCGCTATCGCGTTCCCCGTCAACGATGCGTCGAGGACGATCATCGTCGATCACATGCAGAAGCGTCAGCCGAGCGCCGGTCACTTTCGCGATGAGTATTGCGCGTCGTAGCGCACGATCCGACCGTTCGGAGAAATCGGTAGCAAACAGGATCTCCTTCACATTGCTCTCCACTAGCGGGCCATGCCCGTCAGCTCGCGACCAAGGCCGAGCGAGATATCCTCGGCGGAGTCATAGAGTAGTTGGAGCGCGTAATGGGGGTTGTGAACGTGGATTCCAGCGTCCGCTCCCACGAATTTCCAATTGTAGGCCGCCTTCAACAACCGTGGCGTCCAGCTTGCGTACGGAACCGGAGCACCCTCGCGTTGGTCCGGCAAGCCGTCGCCATTGTGGTCAGCAAAAAAGTAGGGATGGCGATTGCCATCGTAAGCCAGCGCTGTTCCGGCCACCTCTCGCGCGTAATCGACAAGCAAAGCGAACAGCCGCTCCCGGTTGTTAGCTATGTCGGCAAAGATGCCCTGCTCGAGATTGCCGTTGCCGTCGAAACTTTGGCGGGAAATGCGGATTGCACGTGAATCGCCCGATTCATGGCAGGTGGTGCACGTCTCCTCCGCCACGGTCAGGTTATGCGGTTCATGGCACCCCACGCAGGTGGAAACCGGGCGCGCATGGAAAAACCGCTGCTGGTAATCCTTTCCCGGATATTGGTACCCCAACGCGCCGGAGCCCCCCAGCAGGCTCGCTGCGGCTATCGCGTAGTGAGGATTGACGAAAGACAATTCTGGGTTGACCTGGTCTTCAGAGCTGTCGGCCACTGCACGTTCGATTGTCGCGCTCGACGCCCGGCCCTGGTGGCATGTCATGCATGCCGCTTCAGCACCGACGACCGGATGCTGAGTGCCGGACGGGAGCCGGATCTCTGTCACGCTCGGAAGACCCGGATGGTGGCAGGTGTCGCAGTCCACCACCCCGCCAACGGGTATGGGACTCTGCGGAAGTCCAGGCGTGCTGCCATCGAACCCGTACAATGAGCGAAACCCCGCTCCAGAGTGACAGGTGGAGCAAACTGGCGGGATTTCGCCAGCATCGTTCCAGTGCGCAAAGGACTCGGAATGGATATTTGCGTGCCCGGATCGCGCCCATTGCGTGATCTCTTCAATATTAGGAGTGCGCTCCGGCGATTGTCCGATTGCCGACGCAACCACGAATATGGCGGGGATACTGCTCAAAAGCAGAATTGATCTGAGTTGCATGAGCGGCTTCCTCGCGTGGGTGGAAGGATAAAAAGTTCTCTGGTAGTCCTTGTAATGTCAAGCGGAAGGCATCGCCGATTCAATCAAACCACGGGGGGATCCGCCATACTAGGTCTGACGCAACGCGGCCTCTCCGTGCGTGCGGGTTCGCCGCCCCTCCCGAGAGGGATGCCAGAAACAGTCCGCACATCCGAAGCCGGGGTGAGCCTGCCCCCGTGGTTGGAGTTCAGGGTGGAGCCCTTGGTCGAGGTCGGCAGCCTTGTTGCGCAAGGCGCGCCAGTCCTGAGGGATCGTCGACGTTCCGAGTGCATCATCACAGCACCCATTGCGGGACGGGTTGCAGAACTTGAAACTGGTGCGGGGCGCCGCCTGACGAGCCTCATCATTCAGGGGGAGGGTCCAAGCGACCGGCACCAGTATGACACCCGCCTGGCACTCGGCGAGCTTGAAGGAGGACGCGGAACAATGGCGCTGCGTCACCTGCTTCAGAGCTCCGGACTTTGGATGCAGCTGCGGGCACGACCCTTCGGCAAAGTGCCCGAAGCCTCAGCGGCTCCCGCCGCGATATTTGTCATGGCGGTCGATACCCGGCCCCTGGCCCCGGACCCGCATCATGCGATCGGAGAGGAGAACATCGCACGGCTCAATCTCGGACTACGGGCGCTCTCACGCTTTTGCGAGGGGCCGCTATTCTTCTGCCAGGACCGAGGACCGGACATCCCTGACCCGCACGATGGATTGAAGATAATTCGGACGAGCGAGCTGCATCCCGAGGGACTCGCGGGCCTCCAGATCCACCGGCTGTTCCCCGCGCGTCTCAGCCGACAGGTCTGGGACATTTTGGTCGAAGATGTCGTTGCCATCGGCCATCTGCTGTCCGAGGGCCTGCTGCCCGAAACGAAAGTGGTGTCTCTTGCCGGGCCGGGGCTGCGCGAGGCGAGGCTCGTCCGCTGCCCACCCGGAGCCGATTTGCGCGAGCTCTGCTATGCCTTCATGTCACCCGGTCCGCGCATGATCCTGTCCGGCTCGGTTCTGGATGGACGCGAGTCGCGGTGGCTCGGTTTCCATGATCGGCAGGTTACGGTGCTCGAGCGTCGCGAGCCAACACCCCGACACTGGCTTGAAGCCGCCCTGCGCCGCGCATCTCGCCCCGAACCGGTCATTGCTACGGCGGCCGTCGAGCAGGCTTTGGGGGGCGCTATGCCAGGGATGGCACTTTTGCGGGCGCTTTCCATTGGGGACGACGAGGCCGCAGTGGACCTTGATGTCCTTTCGCTGGTCGAAGAAGACCTGGCGCTGGTTGACTACGTTACCGCGGCCTCGCCGCGCTTTTCGGATCTGCTGCGCGCTGCTCTGAACCGCATCGAGGCAAACGCATGATCCGTGGTATCTGGACTCGTGAGACCGTGGCCATGGTTTTCCTGGCTGCATTGCTACCGGTTGCGGTGTCGTGGATCTGGGACGAAGGGGTCTTGGGCACCGGTCGTCTCGTGTTCGTCTTTGTCCTGGCCGGGCTATGGCAGGCGCTGTTTACGTTTTTCCGCGCTCAGTCACCGAGCGCGGCCGGAGCAGTATCCGCATTTGCCATCGCTGTTCTGGCGCCCGAGGTGGGTCCACTGCAGTTGGCCATCGGCGTCAGCTTCGGCTTCGTTTTCGGCGAACTGGCCTTTGGCGGCTGGGGGCGGAGCGTCCTGAGCCCGGCGGTGGTTACCGTCATGTTCCTCGGCTTCGGCTTTCCTGTCGCCGATTGGCCTCACCTTCCGGTTCAGATCGGCTGGGCCGCAATCCCGGCAGCGGCAATCCTGCTTTTCTTTGGCGTGCTGCCGTGGCGCGTCCTGGTTGGCGCACTTGTGGTGCTCATCGCTGCGGGTGGGTTCAACTTGGACCTGCTGACCAGTGCCGTCGTATTCGTTCTGGTTTTCCTCGTCTGCGATCCAGCGATCAGTGCGTCGACGCCGCTTGGGCGTTGGCTCTATGGAGCGTTCTTTGGCGCTTTGACCGCGCTGTTTGCCGCATTCTGGGAGACGGCTCCCGTGCAGATTGCTGTTTCGGCAGCACTCCTGGTTTCGCTCGCAGCACCTCTACTGGATGAGATGGCCATCGCCGTCTGGCAGGCTGTTCGGAGATATCGTCATGGCTGAGCTCAACCCGATCAAGCTGTGGCGAGGGATCCTGTCGCTGCCCAACGAAAGCCGAACCAAGACCATCGCCGTTGCCTTCATCGTTTCAGTCGTGTGCGCGCTGCTGGTCACGGCTGCTACGGTCGTGCTGCGTCCGATCCAGGCGCAGAACCGTGCCTTGGAGCAGCAGACCCGGCTTGAAGCCCTGCTCGCAGAAATTCCCGGGCTTTCCGCGATACTGGCTACCTCTGATGAGATGACGCTGTCGACGGTGGTGGTGGATCTCCGGCGTGCCGAGGCTGCACAGGATGTGACACCCGAGACTTTGCCAGGGGCATTGGCGGATTCGTCGAACTGGACGGAGTTGTCGCCGCAGGAAGACATCGCCAATCTCGGCAGCCGCGCCGACTTGAAGCAAATCTACCTGCTTCGAGGGCCCGAGGAACAGGTCGAACTCGTGATCCTGCCGATCAGTGGAACGGGTTATGGGGGGCCGATCGAGGCGATGATCGCGATCGAGGGCGACATGAACACGGTCGCCGGCCTGGCCGTGATGTCGCACAACGAGACCCCCGGGCTTGGAGCGCGGATAGATGAGGCCGCCTGGCGGCAGCAGTTTGCAGGCAAGCGCATCGAGGACGAGAACGGCATGCTTCAGTTGTCCGTCGCGCGCGGTGCTGCAACGACCGAATACGAGGTCGATGCGATCACGGGTGCAACACGGACCAGCACGGCCATGACGCAGATGCTTGCGTTCTGGCTAGGGCCAAACGGGTACGGCCCACTTCTCGATGCGATCGGACGGGGAGAGTTCTGATGCGGCTCTGGGGAACTCTTACCGATCCGATTCTTCGGCAGAACCCGGTCACCCTTCAGATACTCGGTATCTGCTCAGCGCTCGCGGTGACGACCACACTCGCGGCTGCCATCACCATGTCGGCGGCACTGACGGTGGTCGTGGTTGCCGCGGCGGGCATCATCAGCCTCATCCGGCGGCATCTGCCGTCCTCAATCCGCCTGATCGTCCAGATCATCATCGTCGCATCTCTCGTCATCGTCGTGGATCAGTTCCTCCAGGCCTTTTTCTACGAGATGAGTCAGCGGCTTTCCGTCTTCGTCAGCCTCATTGCGACCAATTGCGTCGTTCTAGGTCGGACCGAGTCCTTCGCAATTCATAATCCGCCAGTTCCCGCCATGACCGACGCGCTCGGCAATGGCCTCGGCTACTCGCTCGTCCTGGTGATCATCGGCAGCATACGTGAGCTGTTCGGGCAGGGTACGCTCCTGGGTAACGAGATGTTTCGCACCATCGAACAGGGCGGCTGGTTTGAGCCGCTGAGCCTCATGTTGCTGGCACCGAGTGCGTTCTTCCTGCTTGGCGGGCTGGTCTGGGCGATCCGTAGCTGGCGGGTGGAACAGGTGGAGATCCCTGAGCATCCCCTGGCTCCCGCCGAGGAGCCACGGGGATGAGCGATCTCTGGGCACTCTTCATACGCTCGGCGTTCATCGAGAACATGCCACTGACACTGTTTCTGGGGCTGTGCACCTTTCTGGCGCTGTCGCGCAGACCAGGAACGGCGGTTGGGCTCGGCATAGCGGTGATCGCGGTGATGGGCGTCACCGTGCCGCTCAATCACCTGCTTTATACTTATCTGCTCGCCCCTGGCGCTTGGGCATGGGCTGGTTTGCCAGACCTCGACCTCAGCTATTTGCGCCTTCTCACCTTTATCGGGGTGGTTTCGGCGGCAGTGCAGCTGGTCGAAATGGTCCTCGACCGGTCCTTCCCGGCGCTTTTTGCCACTTTCGGTGTCTTCCTCTCTCTGCTCGCGGTTCATTGCGCGATTCTCGGTGGCAGCCTGTTCATGGCCGACCGGAGCTACGACCTCGCCGAGAGCACGGTCTTCGGACTTGGGGCCGGCACCGGCTTTGCTGTGGCTGTTATCATGCTGTCTGCCATCAGGCGACGTTTGGCCTACGCAGATATGCCGGCAGGCCTTCAGGGATTGGGGATTGCCTTCATCCTCACAGGCATGATGTCCCTTGGCTTTGCCACTTTTGCCCAGGTGGCGGTGCCATGATCGAGGTCGCGCTGGGCAGCACGCTGATCGTTCTCCTCATACTGGGTCTTGCTCTCGGGCTTCTTGCGGCACGGTCGCGGCTGGTGCCTGATGTCGCTCTGGGGGTGACAGTGAATGAGGGGCGGACGATTGGCGCAAAGCGCGGCGCGAAGCTCCTCGAGGTCCTCCACGGGGCCGATATTCCCATTCCCGCAGCCTGCGGCGGCAGCGGAACCTGTGGGCAATGCCGCGTCACCGTCACTGGTGACGGCGCAGGCGAGCTGAGGTCGACCGAACGCGGTCTGCTGTCAGCGAAGGAGCGTCGCGAGAATGTGCGGCTGGCGTGCCAAATCAACCTGCGCGGCCCGGTAGACGTTTCCGTGGCGCCTGAGATCATGTCGGCAGAAGGTTTTACATGCCGTGTCCTCAGCAACCGCATGCTCGCTCCGTTGATCCGCGAACTCGTTCTGGAGATTCCTGACGGGCGCGACCTGACCTTTCGAGCGGGCGGTTTCATGCTGCTTACCGCGCCGCCCTATGAACGCGATTTTTCGCAGCTCGAGATCGATGCGGAGCACGAGCTGACCTGGCAGATTTCGGGCTGGTCGGGGTTGAGATCAGGTACCACCGAGCGCACGTCACGCGCTTACTCGTTCGCGGGTCGACCGGAGGATCGTGGCCGCCTGGTTCACAATATCCGCCTGGCAGTTCCGCCTGCAGGGCGTGAAGCGGATATCCCGCCTGGCATCGTCTCATCGTACCTCTTCGGCCTGAAACCAGGCGACAGCGTTGACGTGTCCGGCCCGTATGGGGAATTCCACGTCCAGCCGACCCAGCGCGAGATGGTCTTCGTCGGCGGCGGTGTCGGTATGGC
>Ga0065721_10004952_pt1 | contig 18675 bp, 19 predicted proteins | sample Mesricmetagenome_FD_59108 | JGI IMG/M metagenome (GOLD analysis project Ga0065721, IMG submission 59108) | Mesophilic microbial community from rice straw/compost enrichment Sample: eDNA_1 v2 (version 2) | ecosystem: Engineered > Solid waste > Grass > Composting > Bioreactor | place: USA: Davis... | reverse complement strand
GGCCCTTCCGCTTCTTGATGAAGTGATCTTCAAGACTGAAGAGCAGCTGAAGCGCCTGAAGCGTGGACTCGCCTCAGGTGATGAAAGCAATGTCCTTGATTTCCTCAAGGTTGAGATTGAGCCGCTTGTCGGACATTTCAGCAAGGATCCCGACCTGGAAATATACGTGGCAGATTATCAGCGTCAGCTTGATCCGTATTCCGGTGTAGTGTATAAGAGAAGGAAGTCTTTCGAAGAAAGCCTCGAACGTATCAACCAAACAATTTCTGCATGTCTTGACGAAGCTGAAAAGAGTGCACAAAAGATGTTCCCACACTACTTTGAAAAATACAAGACGGATGGTGTTGAGTATAGTCTCTACGTTGGAAGTGCCCTGGTAAAGGACCGCGAGTTTGATCCGTTCTACCTGAAGAATTTTCATATCTGGCAATTGCTGACGATGGCCGAGATTCACAAAAGAGTGGAAGCACTTAAACCGGATTTGAAAGTACGGCTGGATATCGCACAGTTGATTCTGGTTCACGATCAACCGATATCCATAAGGTTCCGTTCGGATGAAAAGCAATTTGATGTTGACGGGGCTTACGATATCCGTTATGAGATCGTCAAGAAACGGATTGACAAGGCGTTCATCAGAAACTCGAGCGAACGTTTAACACAACCCGGCAAAATTGCCCTTGTATATAACCAGGCCAAGGTTGCTGATGAGTTTCGGAGATATTTCCAATATCTGAAAGCGCGTAACCTCGTTCGTGGAACGGTTGAAGAGCTTGAATTGGAGGAGCTTCCGGGAGCAACAGGCTTAAGGGCCCTGCGTTTCGAACTCGGTGGAGGTGTGGAAGCGAAGCCAATCGCGCCGGAGGAGGATCTGGTTCGTCAGATTGAAAAGGGACTTGCGCTCAGCTAGACATCTGCTCAAGTACAAGCTTCCGTTTGCGATCGATGTATTTGCCGAAGATCGTCATTACGATCGGGTACAGGAAGTATGAGAATCCCGAGTACATTCCGACCCAACGATTGTCGTGAAGCCCAATAGCGAAAGCAACTGAAACCACGGGCACCGAGGCAAGCAATAGGTTCGTTATCATGCTTGTCCGCGTATCAAATCGTTCGAGTACGTTAAGCTCCAGTTCATCGGCCCTCCTCCATGCGTATCGGTACATGAATGCGAGTACTATAAAAACAGCAGAGGCGCCCAGCCCATAAATAATCATCAGGTCTGCTACATTTCCCCCGCGGTACAGTTCCAGCATTTCCTCTAGCAGCGTTGAGTGATCCAGCACGTAGGCAATCGGAATAAGGATGCCCCTGGTGAGGTACTTCAATGGGTAAACGTAGAACAATACAATTACCAGGAATATAGTGTTGAGCACCAGAACAGTGGGATTCCGTATTCCATAGCGGTGAAAGAACACAAAGTGCTGAAACCAGATCAGCATAATGATAGTGATGCAGATCGAAAAAGGAATCAACTCCCACACAAACCGTTTGATTTGTTCGAAATCTGTTGGGGGAGATGTAGAGATGAGCAGCAGGGTAATGGCAAGCGCGAAGACTGCGTCACTGAAGTTCTCGACGCGCCCGGGCTCAGCGCCGCGAAACCGGAATTCGCCGGAAGAGTGTTTCCCCAGGTTTTTAAAAATCTCGCGCATAAGGGTCTTATCTCCTAAGCTAATACCTGGCGGTCATAAAATCAACCGTGACTAAAGATCTGTCGTGTCTTTCCGAAAAGGCGAAGAGTGTTGATGTATTTGAATGGCTTTGCGCGAAAGGATTAGGCCGACGATTAATGCGACGATTGACCCAATCCAGATACCAGCATAAACACCTTTTATTTCAGCGATAAAGAGGAAGTAGTCATATGCGCCGTGAAACAATGCCGGCGCGAGTAGCCCGAGGGCTGAATACATGAAGACGTTGCGATGAGTGAATTTCGCTTTGCCGACATAATAACCCATGATTATGCCGAATACGGCATGGGCAGGTACCGCGGTAAACATACGAAGTACGCCACTCATAAATCCGAGTTGGTACACATAAACGATATTTTCGAGGGTTGCGAATCCCATGCTCACCATTACGGCGTATACAATTCCGTCGAACGGTTCATTGAAATGGACATTTCCGAACAGGAGGAATCGAACAAAAACAAATTTGCTGAACTCTTCCACCAGGGCGACCTTGAAAAATGCATTGATGAACTGGTCGACAACGTCATCGGGTGCCGTAATAATGACGAAGTTGACAGGAAGGCTTATGAGAAGCGTTACCGCAGTGCTAAGACAACCATACAGGAAACACAGGATCAGCAGGTGCACAGGCTCGCGCTCGTGATGATCCTTCAAATAAATATACAACGCGATCGCTGTACCGGGAGCTAATGCTAATGAGAGGAGTGTAAGCACAAAAAAAATTGACGACTCAAGTTAATTAAATCGTCAATTTTCCAGCAATTATAAGGTTAGTTATTCGATCACATCTTCTACGGCATCCATTTTCGCCGCCGTGTATTTTCCCGAGGTGGCGTGGACAATTTTTCCTTCCGGATCCAGGACGAAGAAGTAGGGTGTATCCTTCTTTTCAAAATCAAGCGCCTGCTTGTAGGTCTTCAATTCGCCTTTGTAAAAGAGCACGTAGGGAAGAAGTTGCGGATCGATATTCTTCATCGCTTTCCGTTTGGCAGTTCCGGTTGCTGCGGCGTTTACCCCTGTAAACATGGGAACAAAATAGACATTCACATCATATGAAAAGCTGGATAACATTCCGGTTGTCTTTTGAATAAACTTCTCAAAAACCGGCTGAAACCAGGAGTTCAGTTCGTCTTCAGATTTTTTCGAATAAGCCAATCCAATCAACGTGTATTTCCCTTTAACATCATCAGGCAACATTACTTTTTTATCTTCAACGGTTTCTGCTTCCATTGCAGGAAAAACCTTTCCGACCTGAGAATATGCAGAAACAACAAACCCAATGAACAACAACATTGAAAATAGATACTTCATAAGTTTTGATTTGTTGAAAAGGTACGAATTCCGCCGCAGTATCATCCGAAGGTGTAACGTTTTCGGGATTATTCCACCGTCTTATCCCGTCATTAATCGACGAAATACCGCAGAAATGCATATAGGCCAAGTATTAACAACACAAACCCAGGCACCTTGCGTATGATTGGATACCGATTGAATGCCACCATTGCTTGTTTACTGATGTATGCAAGGATCAGCAATAACAGGAAAGCACCACTGAAGACGCCGGCGAGATATGCGTGCAACGATGCCGTTGAATCCAGCAGAATCCACTGCTGACTTCGCAGATACGCGGTCATGGCAATCCAGAACGGAATTGCTAGCGGATTAAGCATGCCTAGAATCAGGCCGCGGCGAAAACCACTTTTGCTGAATTTCACCTGCCAGGGTGATGGACGCTCCGCCTTTGGCCACAGGTTAACAATTCCAAGAAGGGTCATTACTAAGGCGGCAGTCAATTCAAGGTTGTTCGTGATGACCGGCGAGTTCGTAATCAATCTTTCAAACTTCACGGCAATCCATGCATAGGGATATTCAATAAGCGACGCGGCAAAGGCAAACCTTATGGCTACAGACATTTGATTGTTTAAACCCAATTGCACGACCGTGAGATTCAGCGTGCCTGGCGGTATAGAGCCCAGGAAAGAGAATACCAACGCTGTCAGGAAATTTGTCATGCCTGAAACCCTTTGCTAACGTGTTTTTGATCGGAAATTATGATAATGGGAAACAGCCTCCTTCAACGGCAGGAAGCGGTATCCCTGAGCTTTGTTTTGCTGGGCGATATCAAAGATTGTTTTCCAGTGCTTTATCAATGTCGAAATGGCACGCGACAGAGGAAACTCAGGATCGTAGATGTGCGCAGGTTCTGCGCCGCATCCGTTGAGCTCCAGTATTTTGAATCTGCCCTCGCGCAGATCACCAATACTTTCACAACGGAGGTCATACCTGCCGAAATAAAATCCATTAATCTGTTTACTCAAATTATCGAACACATCATTGAGAGCGGTATCAATTAATCCATTACCGTTGAGGAATTTTGTGCCAAGGCAATGATTGCCAATGGAAACAATTTCCCGTTGTTCACCCTGAGGCAAGACTGTTGTCAGTTGGTGGCGATATGTTTCCCGAAGTTTGGGTAGCTGTAATTTAGCGCGGTCGTTGCTGGTAATCAGTTCCAAAAACGACGATTTACCATCACCGGTAACGGTAAGCATTTCTTTTATCACAACTGACGTGACTTGACCTTTCGGATCCCGTGGATATCGTCTGTAAAAGACACCGAGCTCAACTGGATAGTCTACGAATTCCTGGACCAGGAAATCATGTTTCATCGAATTCAGATAGTTGGTGATATCTGAAGCGGAGTTGATGCGTTTAACCATAAATCCTCTCTCGCCGATATCTGGTTTGAGGATCAATGGGAACTGAAGGCCGTTGCTGCTGATATCACTTAGAATGCCTTGAACGGTGGCAGGCTGACGTATCAGCAGGGTTTTGGGAACCCATTTTTCCGGAATTTTCTTCAATACATCAAACTTGGATTCACCGAACATTCCACCCATAACAATTCCAGGGTTTGATCCGGTGAAGAATGTCAGTGAACCTGCGCGGAGTGCAAGCCAGGGGTAGTAAATGAACAGAGGGAACTGCACAATCCCAAATGGCCAATATTCCCAGTGAGTAAGCCTGATGTAGAAGTCAGATCGCTTAAACCGGCGCCAGAAAGAAACCATCAGGAATCAGCGTGTTTGTGCAGTCATCGCCGATCCATTTTCATAGAAGCGGATTGTTGAGGCAGCAATGCCAAAGTGTTTGTCGAGCTGAACGTAAGGAGCCACCTCGCGAACGCCGATCTTAATCAACGCCATATGATGAACCGCGTGCTCAATGTTGTAGACCAGTTCCCTGGCGGAAGTTGTTTCCAGTTCGATGTTGTCGTCTTGGTCGATGGTATAGTTTACTTCCAGTTTTAGCGGCAGATCGAGGTTTAGCTCATCGAGGAAGAGGGCTATCCTCCGGATGGTAGCACCGGCGACATCCCGGTTGTTTTCAATGGTATGATCATGATTACGCTTGTCGTAGTTGATGCACCCCGACTTCACGCCAGACTCGAGGCAAAGAAAAAATTCCAGCGTGTGACGCAGGTGCTGGCCTACGGTCGATCCACTCAATGCAATTGATGGCTTCCTGAAATCAGCTTCACCGATGGTATCGGTCAACGCACTGAGCTGATCCAGGATTTCCCTGCAGACACTAATCAAATTCATACATTCGTGAAAGATCAAATATAATCAAAAACCAAAAGTGCATGTGTGGCACGGACTCATCCCTTAAAAAATGAGTCCAGCCTTATATGGCCGTAAAAGCAGGTTGGTTGTGGAAAACACGTGGCAGAGATCAGAAAACCGCCTAAATTACGGGTACTTAATACGCATCAATGAAACTTCTGATATTCGGTTATCTATGCTTTACCTGTTTTCTCGTATGTGGACAAGACGATGCAATAAAAGCAAGCGTTCTGGAAACTAATCGGCGAATCGATGAAGGTGTGGTTCGGAAGGATATTCCGACACTTGAGAAGTTGTATGCGGCTGACTTTGTGTTTACGCATGGTACTGGCACCGTTGATGACAAAGAAAGCTGGTTGAACAGTGTGCGCCGACCGGAGCAGAAGTTTGTAAGCCGGGTACATGACTCCACTACCGTCGAACTCCACGACGACATTGCGCTTGTCAGTGGTACGCTCACAATCACCCGGTTCGACGGGGAGAAAGAAGGGCGTTACAAAATCTGGTATTTGCGCACCTTCCGACATCGGGACAAGCAGTGGCAATTGATCTCACATCGCACCACGCGGGAAATCCATCTCTGAGTTATTCCACATAGAGTACGAGCCCCTTGAGATACTCGCCTTCAGGATGAAAGATGGAAACGGGGTGGTCTGCGGGCTGCGACAAGTGGTGCAAAACTTTTATCTGCCGGCCCGACTGAATCGCTGACGAAACGATGGTGTTGTAAAACAGCTGGCGGTCCACCACCTGCGAACACGAAAACGTAAAGAGTATCCCGCCCTTCTTGATCACCTTAAGCGCTTCAGTGTTGAGTCGTTGATAACCGCGCACAGCCTGGTGTCGTGCATCACGGTGCTTTGCAAAGGCGGGCGGATCAAGGACGATGACATCATAAATGCCGTCCTTGTCTTTCAGAAAGTCGAACGTGTCGATGGCATGACAAGAATTCTCAACGGGGTCAAAGCCATTCAGCGTCAGGTTTTTTTCAGTCAGATGGACGGCTTTCTCGGAAGCATCCACGGAATGAACAACACGTGCGCCGCCTTTCAGGGCCGTAACAGAGAATCCTCCGGTATAACAGAATGTATTCAGAACAGACTTTCCGTGGCAGAAAGACTTGAGTAACTCCCGGTTTTCACGTTGGTCGAGGAAGAACCCTGTCTTTTGACCCTCCTCCCAGTTGACGTAGAATCTACTTCCGTATTCGGTTATAATTGCGGGCATCTCTTTATGTCCAAGGAGATATTCGGGCTGCTGTGAGGTTTGTTGTTTGCCGGAAATCTGGCTTCGGTAGTAAATGGCTCTGCAGGAATCACCGAATACTTCTTGAATTGCATTGGCAATCTGGAGCCGGTCTGCATGCATCCCATACGAGTGAGATTGAACGACAGCCGCATTATCGTAGTAGTCGACAATCAGTCCGGGAAGTCCATCGCCCTCGCCGTGGATAAGCCGGAACGCATTGGTATTTTGATTCGGCAGGCCAGCCGCCGCCCGCAGGGCAAGGGCGGTTTTAATTCGGGTTACATAAAAATCCGAGGCGGGCCGCACATCGCCGAACGATAATAATCGAACAGTGATGCTGCCCTCCTGATAATGTCCAAATCCCAGGGTTTTGCCTGATGCGGATTGAGCTTCAACCCACTGGCCATCAGCCGGGGTACCGGTTTGTCTTTGTATTGCGCCTGAAAAAATCCAGGGGTGGAACCGTTCAACCGAATGGTCCTTTCCTTTTTTCAAAGTGACTACGCCAGATATATCCATCTCGGGTTATTGAGGATCCAAAAGTAATCATTCAGTTCTGTGAGCCCAGCAATTGAGGATACACGACATCAATTTTATGAGGGGATACTTGGCGTGCGCTGGCATCAAATTCACTGTCGTTCATAACCGAATGCTGCCGGAAATGCAAAGGAACAGAACTTATATCCGAGACTTTTCGTAATTAAACCGTGGCGATAATTGTGGCAGATTTGATTGATTGAGTGAAGAAAAAACTGACAAAATTTCGCCCCTCTTCATATCTGCGCAATTTTTGCTTCGTTTACGTCAAAAAAACAGGTGAAATTATGAAGAGATTTGTGTCTTTATTTTTTGCAGCGATTCTGGGAAGTGCCAGTACAATCACTGTAGTAAAGTATTTCGAGAAGGATGACCCTGCAGTGAAATTGGAGTACCTGAGTGGCGTCCCCACATCAAAGGTTGCCTATAAGGTAGATAAGAATGGGGATGTTGTTCCGCTCGATTTCACGGCAGCTGCCGAGAAAGTAATGCCTGCGGTTGTTCATATTCGTTCTACCCAGGCCGCTCAACGGGAGCAAACACCGTTTTCGCCATCTGATCCGTTCCGGGAATTTTTTGGGCCCCGGTTCTACCAAGGTCCAGCTCAGAGTTCGGGCTCAGGCGTCATAATCAATGAAAACGGCTATATCGTAACAAATACGCACGTCGTTCAGGGAGCCGATATTGTTGAAGTAACCCTTTACGACAACCGGAGCTACAAGGCCGAAGTAATCGGTACTGACCCGGACACGGACATAGCTCTGGTAAAAATTGAAGAAAAGGGGTTGCCTTTTCTGTCGTTCATAAATTCTGATGAAGCAAAAGTTGGAGAGTGGGTGCTGGCGGTAGGAAATCCGTTCAACCTCAACTCTACGGTTACTGCTGGTATTATTAGTGCCAAAGGACGGAATATCAACATCCTCGGTCGTAATACCAACGAAGGCGCCCGCACGGCGATTGAGTCGTTCATCCAGACGGATGCTGCGATAAACCCTGGTAACAGCGGAGGTGCGTTGGTGGCACTTAACGGTGGACTGCTTGGCATCAACACGGCAATAGCCAGCCCGACAGGCTCATATTCAGGATACGGATTCGCGGTACCGTCGAATATCGTGAGCAAGATTGTTGAAGACCTTATCAGCTACGGGGCCGTTCAGCGTGGATGGCTCGGAGTAACTATCGGTACTGTAAACAATGAAGTAGCCAAGGAATACGACCTGAGCGTTAAAAGCGGGGCATACATTTCGGGGTTTGCTGATAACAGTGCTGCAAAAGCTGCCGGTATCAAAGAGGGCGACGTGGTGATCAAGATTGACGATACGCCAATCAAATCAAGCACAGCCCTCACTGAATATATCGGCTTGAGGCGCCCCGGTGACAAAGTCACTGTAGTGGTTAACCGCAAAGGCAAAGAGGTTACTATTCCTGTCGTGCTTACCGGAAGAGACGGGAAACAAGGGGTAATCAAACCTGAAGAAAAAGCCGGGTTTGCCGCCCTCGGGTTCGACCTCGAAGAAGTAGATGCCAAGGTGTTGAAGAAACTGGATCTCGAAAACGGAGTTCGCGTCAAGTCTCTGGGTAACGGTAGAATTGCACGTTATACTGAGATGCGCGAAGGTTTTATCATCACAAAGGTCGACGACATTCCGGTGAAATCCGTTAAAGAAGTAAATGAAATTATTAAGAAGAAGAAATCTGGAGAATTGATTACACTTTCGGGAACCTATGAAGATTTCCCACGTGAATTCAATTACGCTTTAAGGTTATAAACTGTTAAGTTATATGAGGAGACTTTTTAGAAAAGGCGAACGTGTTCGCAGCAAGATCGACGGAAAAGTGATGGAGGTGTTAAAGTACATCAAAAACAATTTTGTCGAAGTAAAATGGTTTGACCTTGAGAAGAAAGAAGTAAGGATCAACCAAATTAGAGAGGACGAACTCTCAAAAGCGGCGTAGGGCTTATCCTACGGAAAGGTAAATGCCTCCCGGGCGTTTACCTTTCATTTTTCAACAACTTTTACACTACTTTTGGGGTTAGTGTAAAAAACTACTGCTATCAAAAAATTCGCTATCCCATCTTACTACCGGTCGTCGATAACTGGCCGCGTGAAGGAAGTGCGCCGCATGCGCGATCTCCGCAAACAGGATTTTTCGCCGGCAATGCTGGATTTCGGACCTGTACAGTTTTATCTCGCTCGTCATTTTGGATTCTGCTATGGCGTGGAAAACGCAATTGAAATAAGCTATCGCGCCCTTGAAGAAAATGCGGGTCGACGGGTATACCTGCTTAGCCAGATGATCCATAACCAGGAAGTCAATGCCGACCTCCTCAGCCGCGGGATTTCCTTCATTATGGATACCGATGGCAGCCAGCTCATACCATGGGATCAGCTTACTCCTGATGATATTGTAATCATCCCCGCCTTCGGCACAACAGTCGAAATTGAAAACCTGCTGCTCGACAAAGGAATAGAAATTCAGAAATACAACACCACCTGTCCTTTTGTTGAAAAGGTCTGGAACCGGTCTGAAAAGCTGGGCAAGGAAGATTATACCGTGGTAATTCATGGCAAGCCCAGACATGAGGAGACGCGTGCCACTTTTTCACATGCGAAGGAAACGGCTGCTTCGGTCATTGTTAGAGACCTTGAAGAGGCAAAGATCCTCGGTGAATATATCAGGGGTGAACGCCCCAGGGAGCAGTTCTTTATCGACTTTGATCAGAAAATTTCGCCCGGCTTCGACCCGCGACGCCACCTTCAACGTATCGGTGTGGTGAATCAAACCACAATGCTCGCAAGTGAAACGCAGGCAATTGCCGATTACTTACGGACGGTAATGGTAGGTACTTACGGTACAGAGAACATCAAGGATCACTTTGCCGACACCCGCGACACACTGTGCTACGCCACAAATGATAATCAGGATGCAACGTACGAGCTGCTGCAGACAGATGCAGATTTCGCAATAGTCGTCGGCGGATATAACAGCTCAAACACCTCACATATTGTCGAACTCTGCGAACGAAAATTCCCAACGTATTTTATCAACTCTGAGCGTGAAATAAAGTCGCCTGATGAGATTCATCATTTCGATTACCCCGCGAAGGCGAAGCGGATCACACATTCCTTCATCGGTCAGCAACGGCCCGTACGAATTATTCTAACGAGCGGTGCTTCTTGTCCGGATACACTGGTCGATCGTGTTATGATGCGGCTGGTGGAATTCTTCCCAGATGCCAGAGCGTTGGAGGAGGTTATGGCGGAGGTAACGGCCTGAAACAAAAAAGCCGGAGAACCCGGCCTTTTTGATTTGCGCATTACGTCAAATCAAGCTTTTTCCTTTTTTGGCTTCGCTTCTTCCACAACTTTCTTGCCGTTGCGGTGCTCACCTAAAATAATTACGTCTTTTGTATTCTGATACTGTTTTGCAGCCTGCATCATCGCTTCGTAGGTATCGCGAATGAGAATCATGCCGGTCTTAGCGCCTTTATTGCGCACTTCGAGCCAGAAACCATCTTTTTTCTTTTTTGGCAGTACAGGAGGTCGTCCCATTGTAGTTAGTTTTATGTTACTTGATCGCTAGTTTTTAGCTTCTGAATACATAACCTTGAAATAATCGGTTAAGTTCAAGCAAACAAGATGCGAAAAATAAACGAGATGCTTTGAACAAATACGTTAAAGCACCTGAGCAGCAGCCAAATACTTCAATAATGACCCGGACTATCAAGTTCATTTCACTTTTTGCACTCTTTACAGCGACAACATTTATCCTGCGCGCACAAGACAGCACGCGTGTTTTGGCCGAAGTTGAGATTCAGGCCTATGGCTATAGTCGCCCGTTGATGTCGGCGCCCGTTTCGGCCGCCCGGATTTCGCCAGCAGACCTTTCACGCTTTGATAACACCTCAATCCTTCCGGCTGTAAACACAATCCCAGGCGTGCGAATGGAGGAACGTTCCCCCGGAAGTTACCGCTTTTCCATCAGGGGAAGTTTGGTGCGCTCGCCTTTCGGCGTAAGGAACGTAAAGGTTTATTGGAATAACCTGCCATTCACGGATGGATCGGGAAACACCTATTTGAACTTAATCGATCTTTCCGCGTTGGGCGGACTCGAAATCATCAAGGGGCCAGGAGGGAGCTTGTATGGTGCGGGAACCGGCGGCGTGCTGCTGCTGAAGGGCCGTACACCGAATAAAAGTGGGTTACGCTTCGGCAGCACGTTTGGAAGCTACGGCGCACAACGCTACGAAATTCAGGGCGACATCGTCGGGAAACGAAGTCGCGGAACGCTGGAATATGCCCATCAGCGCTCGAACGGATACCGCGAGCAAACAGAAATGAAGCGCGACGCCATAAATGGCGAGTGGATCTTTAACCTGTCGAACAAAACGTTTCTATCAACAACAGTCCTTTTCACGGATGTCTATTACCAGACACCCGGAGGACTGACGTTGACAGAGTTCGGGAGCAACCCGCGTCAGGCGCGCCCACCGGCGGGCCCGAATCCAGGCGCAGTAGAACAGGCTGCCGCTGTCCGGAATAAGAGTGTATTTGGAGGCGTCAGTCTTGATCACGACTGGAATCGAAGACTCTCGTCCCGCCTCGGGGTATTTACCTCCTACAGTGACTTTGAAAACTTTTCAATCCGGAATGTAGAAAACCGGTACGAAACCAACTTCGGCGCCAGGCTTGAAAATCAGTATACATTTGGAACCGAAACGCTTGGTGGAAAGATCATCATTGGTGGGGAGGTCCAGGGTTTCGATTCTCCGTTCCATGTATCTGAAAACAACCGCGGCCTCCAGGGATCAAGAACCTTCACCGATAACCTTGCGTCCTTCCAGAGTGTTTTCTTCGCACAGGCGGAATTTCAGCTTCCCTATTCATTTTTTGTTACTGCCGGGGCCAGTATCAACTACCTGAGGTACGAATTTGAGCGCGTCGGCTCACCATCAGTTCTTCGTACTAGACGGTTTCCCGCAGAGGCATCGCCGCGTGTTGCCCTCCTTAAAAAACTCAACAAATACCTTTCCGTGTATGGAAGCATCAGCAGAGGGTTTTCACCTCCTTCTCTTGCGGAAGTCAGGCCGTCGAACGAGGTGTTCAATGGAAACCTTGAAGCGGAAGATGGAATAAATTACGAAACGGGTATTCGTGGAGCTATGAAGAACATCCGTTTCGATGTTACATTCTATGACTTCAACCTGAAGAACACCATCGTTTTGCAGCGCGTTGAAGATGGCGCGGAGTATTTCGTTAATGCAGGAGACACTGATCAGAAGGGAATTGAGGTTATGTTTTCAATTCTTCCTGTTCCGAATTTCAAAGTGTGGTCGTCGATAAACTACAATCATTATCGCTTCAACAACTACATAAAAGACAACGTTGACTACAGCGGAAACAAACTCACCGGAGTTCCGCCATCAATCGCAAGCGTGGGGGCAGATGTTGATTTCAATAAGGGATGGTACGTGAATGTCACCGGAACCTATACGGATCACATTCCGCTTGACGATGCCAACACGGCATTCGCCGATGACTACGTGCTCGTCAACGTCCGCGGTGGACGCCGGTTCAACGTAACGAGCCGTCTGCAGATGGAAGCGTTCGCGGGGGTTAACAACGTACTTGACGAACGCTACAGCCTTGGCAACGACTTGAACGCATTCGGAGGCCGCTACTTCAACGCAGCACCCGGTATCAACTTCTTCGGTGGAATCAAGATCGACGTGCTGAAAAAAACGGATGACTAAGCCGCTGCCATCTGATCTTCTTGATGCATTGCCGCATGAACTGACGACCTGTTTAGGCAGCAACGTCAGTCTGAAGGCTTTTTCACCTACGGGTGGAGGATGCATCAATGAAACCGGAATACTTACGACTTCGCACGGCCAGTTCTTTCTTAAGTGGAATAGCCGCGCGCGTTTTCCCGACATGCTTCGCCGCGAACAATTAGGGCTTCAATTGCTGAAGAAAAGCAGCCCTCTTCACGTTCCGGAAGTAGTCGTAGCCGGAGAAACACAAGCCCACCAGTTTCTTGTCCTTGAGTGTATTAATGCGGGCGCAAAAACGCCATCGTACTGGCAGGACCTGGGACGTGGACTGGCTGTCCAACACAAAAGGTCGAATAGCAGCTTTGGGCTTGACCATGACAATTATATCGGCTCATTATACCAGAGTAACGCGTCAAATGATTCATGGATTGACTTTTTTATTCAGGAACGACTGGAGAAGCAACTTGATCTGATGAAGTTGAACGGATACCGCAGTAGTCGCCTTGATGCCCAGTTCAAAGCATTGTATCAACGCCTCCCTAAAATTCTTGTTAACGAACCACCGGCGCTTTTACATGGTGATCTTTGGTCTGGTAACGTGATGGTCAACGCACGGGGTATGCCTTGTATCATTGATCCGGCGGTGTATTACGGTAACCGCGAGATGGACCTTGCAATGACGCAATTGTTTGGTGGTTTTCCCTCTGATTTCTACGACGCATATCGCGAGATCAATCCGCAGGAAGACGACTTCGCCCGTAGATGCGAGATTTACAATCTATATCCGTTGCTGGTGCATGTAAATCTCTTTGGAGGTTCGTACCTGACCCAGGTTCAGGCTGTCCTTGATCGGTATGCGTAATTATGATGTCACAGCTTACCTGCGGGAAATTATGTCGCCGATGATCATTTCGGCGTGAACTCTCGAATTTTCAATAAACCACTTGTTGGTTTTTAATCCACCGCACACAACGCCCGCCAAATACAGATTTGGAACATTTGTTTCCATGGTAGTTTCGTTGTACACAGGCGTATTATAAGGATCGTTGTTGAAGGCGATGCCGCAGCGCTCCATAAATGCAAACGGTGGTTGATATCCTGTCATCGCCAGCACGAAGTCGTTGGGGATTACGACTTTTCCGGAGGGTGTGGCTATCTCGACGTCTTCGGGGGTAATCCGCGATACTGTAGAGTTGAAGTATGCCTTGATTGAACCTTCGCTGATGCGGTTTTCGATATCAGGTTTTACCCAGTACTTAACACTGTCGCGCAGGGCGCTTTCGCGGATGACCATGGTTACCTCGGCACCTTTCCGCCAGGTTTCCAGAGCGACGTCAACTGCGGAGTTTGCGGCGCCGATCACAACCAACCGCTGTGAGAAAAAAGGGTGAGGTTCCTTGTAATAGTGCATCACCTTGGGCAGATCTTCTCCCTCAACATTCAGGAGGTAGGGAAGGTCGTAAAAGCCAAGAGCCAGAATCACAGCGCGCGCGCGATATTCATTCTTGGTTGTGTTCACCAGAAAACCACTTCCTTCCTTCCGGACATTTTCGACGTTTTCGTAGAGATTAACCTTCAGCTCCCATGACATGGTAACGCGGCGGTAGTACTCCAGCGCCTCGAACCGGTTCGGCTTAGGCTGGTGAGAAATGAAAGGCACGCCACCGATCTCAAGACGTTCTGAGGTTGAGAAAAACGTCATATTGAGGGGATAATTGTAAAGGGAATTAACCAGGCACCCCTTGTCGATGATTCTATAGTCCAAACCAGCCTTCTTAGCTTCAATGCCACATGCCAGGCCGATTGGGCCGGCCCCCACAATCAAAATATCAAGATTTTCCATTACTGCCACCTTATTTATCCGGGTACCCCCATTCCTTTCAATTTTCGATAATTGCGCAGCCATTTGCGGCGCTTTTACAAAACAGTTGTTTTAACGGCCATTTTATGAATTCAACTTCGGAAACCGACAGAAAACCACGTGAAAATAGCAGGGTGAGGGTGTATTTATATACGTTTTCAGGGATTAGTTTCATTCTCGGTTTCCTGGAAGGCATACACAAACCGACGCCGCTCATTCTGATTATCCATCTTTCATTGGGTTTGCTGTTTCTGTCGCTGGTTCCCCTGTCGCACAAACGACCGGTCCACGCGGTACTTTGCTGTCTGGTGACTCAGGCGTGTGTCTGGTCCGCATTTATCCTGGCCGATCCCGAATACACAAAATGGCTTGCCATCAAAATTCCCGCGGTGATTCTCTCCATCGTGGCGTTGCGAATTGCCCTTGCGGATAACATCAGGCAATCGGTGCTTACGCAAAGCCAGTGAAAACCGTTTTTCCAGTATTTGCAAGCTGTCATTACCGCTTCTAAAACTGGTTTTGCTCAGAAAACATTTCCTCCTTATCATGCGCCCTGTTCAAATTTACTACAGGCATGACTGGTACTGATCTTAAGAGACTTCTTTCCATTTTATTCATAACATCGACATCGATAGTCACCGCACAGAAGGCAATAACCATTGACGATTTCACGACTCGTAATACGTTTAGAGTTGAAAGCGTATCCGGAATCAACTGGACGAAAGATGGTAAATATTATACCGCTCAGGAAGGAAATTCAATACGACGTTTCAATATAGCAACAGGTGAAGCCGTCGAGACCATCGTTGATAATGTTCTGCCTGCCGGGGTAACGCTCAATGGGTATTCGTTCTCGAGTGATGAAAAAAAGGTTCTGCTCGCTACCAACAGAACTCCTATCTATCGCCATTCTTTTGTCGCAGACTATTATGTGTATGACCTCGAGAACAAGAAAGCAAACCGACTCTCTCAGGGCGCTAAGCAATCTTATGCGACCTTCTCACCCGATGGTTCGAAAGTGGCTTTCGTAAGAGAAAATAATCTGTTCTTCGTAAACCTTAGCGACATGTCGGAAGAACAGGTTACCAGCGACGGAAAGTTTAATCATATCATAAACGGGACAACGGATTGGGTATATGAGGAGGAGTTGAGCTTTGTCGTTGGTTTCTTCTGGTCGCCGGATTCCCGACGCCTCGCTTACTATCGGTTTGATGAATCCGCAGTAAAAGAATATAACCTCCAGGTCTGGGGCAATAAGTTGTATCCGATTGATTATCGGTTTAAGTATCCGAAGGCAGGTGAAGAAAATTCTAAAGTGGAAATCAGAATTTATGACTTGCAGACAAAATCAACAGTCCCTGCTCAGGCTCGCCCATCCGGTGACGGCTATATTCCCCGCGTAAAGTGGACCAATAACCCTGAAGTCCTGGCTGTTCGCGTTCTGAACCGATTGCAAAATGAACTTCAGCTTTTCCACGTCAATGCGTCCGACGGCTCCGCTGTTCTTGTACTCGATGAGAAAAGTCCAACGTATATCGATCTTCGCTTTGTGGAAGACCTCGTGTATCTCAAAAACGGCAAGAGCTTCATTTATGAAAGTGAATCTAATGGATTTAAACACCTTTATCTGTACGACATTCAAAGCCGCCAGTCAAGCCAGATTACGAAAGGCGAATTTGAAGTTTCCGATTTCATTGGTGTAGATGAAAAAACAAAATACGTTTACTTCACTTCGACTGAAGTATCGCCACTGGAACGCCACCTTTATCGTGTCTCGATTGATGGCAAAAAGAAAGAACGTCTTACCACGGCAAAGGGGCAACATCAAATCAACATGAGCCCCGACTTCGCTTACTACATTGACTTCCACAAATCCGCCGACGTTCCGACCGTTGCTTCCCTCTATCAGACGCGCGGAAACAAGCTGATCAAAGTATTAAAGGACAACAGCGAACTTCGCAAGACGCTTAAAGAATACGGCGTTGCAAATAAGGAATTCTTTACGTTCAACGCAGCAGATGGAACTCCCCTGACCGGTTATTATTTGAAGCCTTTGAATTTTGTTGCCGGTAAAAAGTATCCGATTCTGCTCTACCAATACAGTGGACCGGGTTCTCAAAACGCTGGTGATACGTGGGCTGGAAGCCACTTCTTCTTCCATCAGATGCTGGTTCAGAAAGATTATATCGTAGCGGTTGTAGATACACGAGGCACAGGATCGAGGGGCGAGAAGTTTAAAAAGATGACTTACAAGCAACTTGGAAAATACGAGCTTGAAGATCTGCTGGAGGCCGGCAAGTTTTTCGCTCAGCAGCCGTTTATCGACGGCGAGCGCATGGGTATCTGGGGATGGAGCTACGGTGGATATATGTCAGCTCTAGCCATGACGAAGGGCGCCGGTATCTTCAAGGCCGGTATCGCTGTTGCGCCGGTTACGAACTGGCGGTTCTACGATACGATATATACGGAAAGATTCCTCCAAACTCCGCAGCTTAATCCATCAGGTTACGATGACAACTCACCCCTTTCTTACGCCGACAAACTTCAGGGCAACTTTCTTCTGGTTCATGGAACAGGGGATGACAACGTTCATTTCCAAAACTCGGTAATGTTTGAATCAGCCCTGATTGAGGCGGGAAAGCAATTCCGGTCATTCTATTATCCTGATAAGCACCACGGTATCGCAGGTGGAAAGACGCGTCATCACCTGTATACAATGATGCTCGACTTCCTGATCGAAAAGCTTTAGGCTAAATAAACTTTCAATAAGTATTGAAAGTTTGAGAACTTTGCCTACATTTGGTTCATGAAACTTGAAGCCGCGAAAGAAGAGCTCATTCAGGCATGGGGTAACCTGGGCCACAGTTGGGGTATCAACAAAACGATGGCTCAGATACATGCGCTCCTGATGGTGTCGCCCAAACCCCTTTCAACAGAAGAAATCATGAACGACTTGTCCATTTCCAGGGGTAACGCGAATATGAATTTGCGGGCCCTGCTGGATTGGGGCATCTGCTCCAGGGTTTCTGTTCCCGGNGAAAGGAAAGAATACTTCAAGAGTGAAAAGGATATCTGGGNACTGGCCCGGCAGGTTGCCCGCGAGAGACGGAAGCGTGAACTGGAACCAATTATCAAAGTACTTCGCGAAGTAAGTGACGTTCCCGCGGATGGCTCTGATGAAGCAAAGGAATTCAGAAAAGTGGTCAAAGAGTTGCGCAACTTCGCCGAGAAATCAGATAATCTGCTCGAGACGTTTATTCGTGCCGAAGAAAGCTGGTTCTGGAACTCAGTAATGAAATTGATGAAGTAGTTCGTCAATTTTTTTTATCGGTATCTTTCAGAAGTTATTGAAACTTCAATATGTAAGTTGACAACCATAACGCCATTTCTATGAAAACTTTCAGCCGGGTAGATCTGATTCTCCAAACAATGTTGTTCCTCGCCGCATTGAGCTTCGTTGTCGCAGCCATCACTGGCGGTCTCGATTATATCATGCTGCTATTATTAACCCAGTTCATCATGGGTATTGCGCAGGTAATAAGTGCTGTTGTCCATCTGGCTGCGTCGGCTCAACGTCGGAAACAGCGAATCCTGCACCTTTTGCTCGCGGCAGGATACCTCATGTCCTACGCTCCGCTCATGCATTTTGTTTCTACTGTCGGGATAGGATTTTACATTATAAATTCACTAGCCTGGGCTCTCGCTGCGTTCTATTATGCCATTTCGTTCAGGACGGTTATTCCGCGCAAAACCAGCGCCTCCGGATTTCTGCCTCATCTCAGTTTCTAACTTAAAATCATTTCCTTATGAAAATCGTGATTGCAGGTGGATCAGGCTTTCTTGGATCCGCACTAACGAAGTTTTATAATATCAAAGGCCATAACGTTGTTGTCCTTACCCGGGGAAAAGCACATCAGCATGACAATGTCAGATGGG
>Ga0065721_10005244_pt1 | contig 18678 bp, 18 predicted proteins | sample Mesricmetagenome_FD_59108 | JGI IMG/M metagenome (GOLD analysis project Ga0065721, IMG submission 59108) | Mesophilic microbial community from rice straw/compost enrichment Sample: eDNA_1 v2 (version 2) | ecosystem: Engineered > Solid waste > Grass > Composting > Bioreactor | place: USA: Davis... | reverse complement strand
GGGAGCTTGCGCGGGAATGCCGAGCCAACGTTCCTGGCCGAGAAATAAAAATCCCGCCGGGAAATTGGTGAACGTATCTACACCACGCGTTAACGCTTCCGCCAATCCTCGAAACAACGAAAACGTCCCCAGCGTCACAATCAGCGGCGGCAATCTCAGCCAGGTAATCAACGTCGCATTCAGTCCACCGGCGAGTGCGCCGATGCCAATCGTAGCCACTGCCGCGAGCGGAATGGACATGCCGACGTCCCGCCAGAATTTGCCGAACAAAACCGCACACAACCCCAATAGCGATCCCACCGAAAGATCAATTCCTCCGGTAAGAATGATCGGCGTCATGGCCAATGCAAGCAGGCCAATTTCCACCGAATGCCGCATGATGTCGAACGTGTTGTCCACCGAACCGAAACGCGGTCCGACGGAATTGAAGTAAAACCACTCCAGCAGCACCACGAACAGCAGAACGGTTTCGTGTCGCAGCAACGTTGCTTTGATTCCGGGTTTTTCCATCGTGATACTTCAGTTGGTTTGCTTGCGGGTTCTCAGGCCATCGGCAACGACCGCTAACAGAATAATCGCGCCTTGAATGGCTTTTTCCCAATACGCCTCGATGTGCAGATGCGTCAGCGCCGGACTGATGCAGGCGAGCAACAACAGCCCCGCGAACACGCCCCATAGTTTGCCGCGCCCACCGGAAATCGCCACGCCGCCAACGACGACCGCAGCGATGACTTTTAATTCCAGGCCAAAACCGGATTTGGGATCAACCTGCGGCGACTGCACAACGTTCATCATCGCGGCGAGTCCAACCAGCGCGCCCATAAAAACGAACACGGCAAACGTGGTCAGTTGCGGACGAATACCGGCAAGCCGCGCGGCTTCGGCGTCCGTTCCTACCGCATAAACAAATCGACCTGCAGCGAGATGTTTCATCGAAAACGCCAGTGCGATCAAAATAATCAACGCCGCCACGATGAGCGTCCATTGGCCCGCGCTCTGACTCAAACCAAACCACTGCGTGCCATCCGGCAGATTCACAAATTGCCCTTGTCGCAGCCATCGCAACGCTTCGCGCCACGTGACCATCGTTGCCAACGTCACGACGATGGACGGTAATCGCAGTCCGGCAATGAGCCAGCCGTTGAACGCACCCATGAGTCCACCCACTACAATAGACGCGAGACACGCCAACGGCAGCGGCCAACCTTGCGCCGCCAACAATCCTCCGCTCACACTGCACACGGCAAACTGTGAGCCGACTGAGATATCAATCTGTCGCGAGATAATCACGAGCGCCATACCGCATGCGACGACAAGGGTCGGCGCTTCGCGGGTCAGCAGTGAAATCAACGGTTGCGGTTGATAAAACGCGGGCGCAAAAATTGCCAACGCCAGCAACAAAACGACCAGCGCCCCGGCTACGGAAATTTCGCGGAAGTAACGCTTCATTTCGCTGCCTCCGTCTGGCCCAGCGCCGCTGCCATCACTTCATGCGCATCAGATTTTCCCGGCAGCTCACTGACAATTGTACCTTCGCGCATCACTGCAATGCGGTCGCTCATACCGAGCACTTCCGGCAAATCACTTGAAATCATCAACACCGCCAAGCCTTCCTTCGCCAATCGGCGAATGATTTTATGAATTTCACTTTTGGCGCCGACATCCACGCCTTGCGTCGGTTCATCGAGAATGAGCAACTTCGGCTTGGTCGCGAGCCAGCGCGCGAGGGAAACTTTCTGTTGATTACCGCCGCTGAGCGAACCTCCGGGCGCACCCGGGCCGTAGGCTTTAATCGCGAGATCGCGGATATAATCCAAAGCGAGCGTCTTCTCGGCACCGAACCGCAACCATGCGCCAGGGAAAATCCGCTGATGAATCGCCATCGTCATGTTGTGCGCGATCGGCATTTCGAGAATAACGCCATGACGCCGACGATCTTCCGGCACGTAAGCAATGCCGTGAGCCACGGCTTCGGCAGGCGAAGAAATTCTGACACATTGACCGCTCAAATAAATTTCGCCGAAATCGGCAGGCGTGATGCCAAAAAGCGTTCGTGCCAGTTCGGTTCGTCCCGCACCCACAAGTCCGGCGAGTCCGACAATTTCTCCCGCGCGCACTTCCAGATTCACCTGATTCACGCCACCCGCTGCACAAGAAAGATTTTTCAACGACAACACGACGTTGCCCGGCGTGCTTTCGGAAGGCGGATAAATCGCTGCCACCTCGCGGCCCACCATCAGTTTGATGAGCAACGCTTCGTTCATTTCCTCCACGCGATGCGTCCCGATACTTTCGCCATCACGCAACACAGTGACGCGATCGGCCAGCGCGAAAATTTCTTCCAGGCGATGCGAGATGTAGATGACGCCAACGCCGTTCGCGCGCAAATCTTTCACCACCGCAAAAAGCAAATGCTGCTCTTTCTGCGTCAGCGATGCGGTGGGTTCGTCCATGATGACAATGCGCGCCCCCGCACCGATTGCGCAGGCAATCTCCACCAATTGCTGCTCAGGCATTGAGAGCGACCGCACTTCCGCATCCGGCGAAATATCCGCACCGATGCGTTGCAACAACTCCAGCGCCCGCTTCGTACGCGCGGCCCAATTCACACGATGAAACGCTCCCGCAGATTCCAATCGTAAACCGATATTCTCCGCGACAGTTAAATCTGGAAACAGCGCCGGTTGTTGATAAATGCAGGCGATACCGAGTTTATGTGCAGAAGCCGGGGTCAGATGCGTGACGCGTTCGCCATTGATTGCGATAGAGCCGCCATCAGGTTGATGCGCGCCGGTGATGACTTTGATGAGGGTGGATTTCCCCGCCCCGTTTTCGCCCAGCAACGCGTGAACTTCACCGGCCTGCAAGTCAAACGACACGCCTTTCAGCGCCCGCACGGCGCCAAAGGATTTGGTCACCGCTGATAATTGCAGGAGAAACTTCATTGGCGGCGGAAAGTGTGCGGCTTCACTTCCTGAAATCAAGGCTAAGGTCCCCTTCAACCCTGCAAAAGTTAGTGAGACAGTGGCACTTGAATCATTCGAGAAACAGATGATGTGAATTCAAAAATCCACTGACCCCGATCTTCCCCACGTCCAACTCACTTTTTCACAAATAACGCGAGCGACGCCGTGTAGCCGTGAAGAAAATTCTTTTGCCCCACCGGTCCAATCTCGCCGTTGCAGAAAAAGCCCGCGAGACCGATGCCGCCAAATTCTTTTTGCACCATCTGCGCGTCGTGACCCGATTTGCCGAAGAGATGTCGCCCGCGGCCATTGCAACAACACAAACAGCCACCGTAAGCCGTGGTGTTTGCCAGCTCAGCATGCGTTCGCGACAGCAATTCATTCATATCCTCCGAAGCCGCTTCCGCGTCGCGCCGCTGAAATTGCATTGTCTGCCCCGCGCGCGGCAACGCACCCACGGCCAACACTCCGGTTTGCGGATCGCCGCCAAGAAGATTGCGCACAAGAAAATCGCCGCGATGAAAATCTTCGAGATACTCATTCACCACGAGACCGATGAACAGATTGCCGCGCACTTTCTTTTGTTCATCAGGCGGCATTTCGTTCACGGTTTCTGAGAGAACTTCGTACGCAGGCCGATTCGCAATTTTGTGAATCAGATTCTGCTCCACGCGCGTCAACGTCCAGGTATCGCCGATCGGGGTGCAACCTTGCGAAATCACTCCAGCAATCTTCACCTCGCCGCCGATGGAAATAATCACCCCGCCCTCTTCATACACTTCGCCGTTTAGATAAACCTGCGTCGTTTGATCGGCGAAGATGCCACTCGCGAGTCCGCCATAAACCGGCGAACCCGGATAACTTTCATTCCACGACCGCAGCCACGCTTCTGAATCGAGATGAAACGGATCAATGAACGTCAACCAGCCGTTCGTCTGACTCGGCTTGATTCCAGTAATGCCATGCCAGAAATCATGCGTCTCAGCTTCCTCGACCTCCGCCTGCGTGAAATAAGTGCCGGTCAATTTGGCGTCTGGCAGCGCATACAGCCCCAGAACGAGCCCGGGATTATCTTCGAGTTCTTCGTTGTTGGCGATCAGCGACGTGCTGGAACACCCTGCCAACAACGGAATGCGAGCATGAACGCGGAGAATTTCGAGGACCTGTTTCGCGTAGGGAAAAAATCGCGGCGTCATGAACACCAGCCCGAGCGAAACCTGCGGCGCGGCCAATTGCGCGCGCAGCTCTTCCGCCCATTGCCGCAACCCGGCTTCGTCAAAATCAGCTTGCCAGTGGGCGGCGACTGAAAATTCATTGCTCACGCCGCCAACTTAGCGAGGCATCCAGTGGTTGCCAACCCACTTCGAAAAATACTTCAAAAAATTTTACTCGACCCACTCACGCGCCGCTTTCTCCGCCAATCGTTTCAACCAACGAGCCGGCGCACGCTTCGCTTCTTCAGACGATGTCAGATCCACCAACGCATACGTGGCGCGAAACAATTTTCGAAGCGCAATGGCATCACAGGTCACACCCGCCAAACCAAGCACCGGAATCCCGCGCACACGCGCGAGCGTCGCCACCTGCCCCGCACCTTTGCCCATGAGCGACGACCGGTCGAGACAACCTTCCGCCGTAATCAGCAAATCCACTTTGGCCAAACGTTGTCGAAGTTTCACTGGACGCGCCACGAGTTCGAAACCGGATTCCAATCGCGCGTTCGCAAACGTCGCCAACCCGAAGCCCAATCCGCCCGCCGCACCTGCGCCGGGAGTTTTGGCAAAGTCCAAATCGAATTGCCGTTTCATCACTTGAGCCAAGCGACGCAGACAACGCTCCGCTGGCGCGAGGTCCTGCGGACGAATTCCTTTTTGCGGACCGTAAATGCGCGTCGCTCCACGCGGTCCAAGCAGCGGGTTCTGCACGTCCATCGCAACCGTAATCAATCCTCGACGCAGCCGCTTCGGCGGCGGTTGCACCGAATGCAGCGAAGTTAGATCCGTCCAGCGCGTGAGTTCGTTGCCGGCGCGATTGAAAAATTTCCACCCAAGCGCCCGCGCTAATCCGAACCCGCCGTCATTCGTCGCACTGCCGCCAATCCCGACGAGAATTTGTCGTGCGCCTTTTTCCTGAGCCGCACGAATCGCCGCCCCCACTCCAAACGTATCCAGTTCGAACGGATGAAATTTTCCCGTCGGTAACATCGCAAGGCCGACAATGTTGGCGGATTCAATGATGGCGGTGCGGGATTTTTCGTGCCACCACCAGCGAGCGCGACACGGCTCATGCGCAGCGTTGACCGTGCGAATCTGTTGTGACGTCGCGCCAATAAGTTCGCCCAACACCAATCCAAAGCCATCGCCACCATCGCTGATGGGTAGCAGTGTTAGTTGATCGGCCGGGCGAACTTTGCGCCAACTGCTGGCAATGGCGTCGGCAGCCTGCCGTGCGGTCAGCGTGCCTTTGAATTTATCGGGCGCGATAAGGATTCGCATGGGCGCAATCTAGGCTTTCCCTGGCGCGGGCTAAAGCCCGGAGTCACCAAACGACGACACATTCGAGTTTAGGGTTTTGACTGAGGATAAATTTATGCCAAGCTGGGCTGGCCTGATTGCCAAATCTTATTTCCAAGAAGTTGTATATGAATAAACCGAAAATAATCGCTTATCTGAAGCCTTCGTGCGGTTGGAGCAATGGGGTGCGCGCCGTGCTGCGCAAATACGATTTGCCGTACGAAGACCGCGACATCATCAACGATCCCGCCCAGCGTGCCGAAATGATTGAGAAGAGCGGTCAGATGCTCAGTCCGTGCGTCGAAATCAACGGCCACATGCTGGCTGACGTGAGCGGCGACGAAGTGGAGCGATGGATGTTGGACAATAAAATCGTCGAACCGACGGATCGCACCGCTGACGCGCCCACGAACCAACCGTGCGCGCATGAAATGCCGTTCAACAGTCCGCTGAATTTCCGACCGCAAAGCTGAACGAAATTCGTTTGAGTTTTCAGCCGCGTTGGTAAACCAGCGCGGCTTTTTCTTTGAAGTAGTTCTGCGTGTCGGCTCAGGTCTTGTTCTCCAGCGCATCGAAACATTCACGGTCGCGGATGGAAACGTCGGTGAATGTCGTGCAATCGATTCCCGGTCACGTGTGTGTAAATTTCCGTAGTGCCGATATTCGCGTGCCCGAGCAATTCCTGAATCACCCGCAAGTCCGCTCCGTGCTCCAACAAATGCGTAGCAAAACTGTGTCGCAACATGTGCGGCGTGATGTTGCGCTCCACTCCGGAACGATGCACCCGCGCTTTGATTCGTTGCCACATGGTGATCGAGGCGAAAGCAGTGCCGCGATTCGTGAGAAAAACATTTCCTGGCGAGCGCGGTTTTACCAGTTTAGGTCGCCCGGCCGTCAAATAACGATTCAATGCTTCAACGGCTTTCGTTCCGACCGGCACAACGCGTTCTTTGTTGCCTTTGCCGATGACGTTGATGAAGCCGGCTTCCAGATGCAACTGCTCCAGACGCAGCGCGCAAAGTTCCGAACGCCGCAATCCCGACGCATAGGCGAGTTCTAAAATCGCATCATCGCAAAGACTCGCAGGCGTCGCCGGCTGCTGCGGAGTAAGTAATTTTTCGATTTCGGCATCGGAAAGCGCTTTCGGCAAACGTTTCCAGCGCCGCGGCAACGACAGATGTTCAGCCACATTGCGCGGTAACAATTTTTCCTCCTCCGCATACCGATAAAACGCCCGCAACGCTGCAATCTCCAGATAAACACTTTCGCTGCTGAGGCGGCGCTTGGAATTATCCGGTTCATGCGCGAGCGCCCGTTCGCGTTCATGCTGAAGAAATGCCGTCAGATGATTCAACTCCACCTGTTCCCAGGCGTTGATGCCGTTCTTTTCCGCCCAGGCAATAAATCGATTCAACAATCCCGAATAGGTGCGCTGTGTATGAGCCGATTGACCGCGTTCGTGACGAAGGTATTGCAGGAAATCCTCAACGAGTGCCTGCATAAGTGGACACGTACATTTCTTCTTTCTTCGGCGGCGTCTGTTTCCAGTAGAAACTCAATACCTGAATATCGCGTTGATTGTTTCGCGCCAGCACCGCGTAGTAATAGCGTTTCACGCCACTGCACTCGACTTCGATCTCCGCTTCAAACGTACGCCCGCGCACCGTGAAATAGCGCGTGATCTGGCCAATCACTCCGGGATTCACTTGCGCGCAGGTCAACGCTTCGCCGGGATTACGAAACGGCACCGGCACGCCGGTATCCTGACCGTTGCGACAATAAATAATCCGTTGCGCCGTCGCTTCATCAATGAACGGTACGAGTTGCAACACTTCGGCTGAGGCGGTGTTGATGTTGATTTGCCCGGAGGAAATCGGCGTGAATAAATCCTTCAGCACGGCACGTTGCGCGTATTCCTCCTCAAAGCCCATCTGCAATTGCTCTCGCAGCGATGGCGGCGGTGGCGGCGGCACCATTCCGCTCACGCCATACATTTCCGGCGTGATGCCTTTAATCAGCAATAATTCCGAAATGTCATCAATGTAACCGTTCTTCGCGATGTAAGGCGGATCGAGTGTTTCGTAATAATCGCTCTCCGTGCCGCTGATGCGCGGACTGTCATCGCGATCAATCCAATCGAGAATCGAATCAATAATCGTACTCGCTTCACCTGCATCCACACCGAGCAATCGCGTCGCCTGTTCGAGCATCATTTGATCGGCCGTATTGATGTTCGCCTTGCTCTCGAGGTCTCTCATTTTCCAACTGAACTTCCGCCCGCGCCCCATATCGACCGTCGGCTGAATCAGCGAAAGCAATTCATTCGAGCAGGTCATCGTCGGTCCCCAGACGCCGGTCTGTGGATCAAACGGCTCTTCCGGACACGTCATTGCCGCGGATAAAACTGCTTTGCAATAATCCACGGCCGATTGCGCGACCGGATAAAAATCCGCCTCTGCGTTTGCATTCATCGCAAGCCGCGACTCCACCTTCATCGAGTACGCAAACAACGCGGCCATCGCGCCGAGGACGGTGACACAAATCATCACCATCATCAGTGCGATGCCGGAGCGGCTTGAACCATAGGTAAATTTCATCGCGGAAACCGATTCGGATTAGGCCGATTGAAATTCGGGTTATTATTGCCGGGATTATTAATCGGCAAATTTCCCGGTTGATTCTGCGGTGGTGGCTGTCCGATCTGACTGCCTTGTCCACCACCTGGCCCGGGCCCACCCCCAGGCTGTCCGCTCGGCGGACCTTGATAAATCGTCGGCACCATCGTCGCCGGCAACGGAAACACATCCACCAGTTCTACTTTTTTCGGTTGGGCGTATTTCTCGCGTGGATTGCGCCGCACGAACTCGACTTTAATTTTCAGCATCCGGGGCAACTCATTCGTTCGCGTCCATTCGGTGATCCAATCGCGTTTCTGATTATCCCAGAACTCGAACTCCATCTTGTTCACGTCTTTGGAAACGACAAACGGAAAATCCCTTTCATCCGGATGCATTTCTTTGAGCAACGGATTTTGCCGCAACACCAATTGTCGCTGCGAATAATCCGCCCCCGGTTCGATGGAAAACGTCACTCGCCGCACATCAAAACCGTCCCACGCCGGTCGGCTGCTTCGCGGAAACGATTCGGGCAGACGCGCCGCGAAACTCAGGTAACCGTTGTTTTCATTCTCAGCGATAAATGCGTAATTGTAAGGATCGGCCTGAAACGAGAGCACGCCTGCGAGCGCTTCTTTAATCATTCGCATCGTGATGCGTTCGCGCTGCACGCGCGCCGCGGCTTCCTGACCGATTTGCGTGGATTTAAGAATCAACGTCCAGGACGCGTAAATCGCCGCCAGCAACAGCCCGAAAATCGCCATCGCCATCATGATCTCGATGAGCGTGAACGCTCGCCGCGACGCAATGGGTTTTGATATTCGAGCGATTTGCATGATTAACGCAACCCGGCGCCGGGACGACTTTGCGTGTTGGGATCCCAATAGAAAGTTGAAACCTCAGAATCCACCTGCCGCGTTTTGCGATTGAACACAGTGTAGGTCACATTCCAGAGACCGTTAGTCAGATCGAGATTCGGCTCGGCGTAAATCTCCGCATAATAATCGCGATACAACTCGCCAAGGTCCTGCGCAATATCACTGAAATCTACCGTCGTCGAACCTTCCGTAATGCGATTGGTTTTCGATGTGTACCATGCGTGCACCATCGACGCGTGCGGTTTAATCGTGCTTTGAATCACGCGCGCGTTGGTCAGCAATTGCGCCGTCAGCGCGAGAATCGAAAACAGCGCGATAAAGAAAATCCCGATCGCAATCATCACTTCGATGAGCGAGAACGCGAGACGACGTTGTGGGCGACTCAGGAGTTTCATCGCATCGGTCCTTGGGTCAGCAAAGCGGTCGTCGGTTCTAATACCAGTTTGCGAAATTCGTTGTCGTCCGTGCGATAAACAATCGTCAGTTCATCGCTCGTGCCATTCGGATAAAACCGCACGCGCGTCCACGGCGAATCTTTATATTCGGATTGATTCACGTCGAGCATCTCAATGGTGATGTCCTCCGGAATAATTCCGGTTGTCGTCGTTCCTGGCGCTTCTTCGAACGCTCCACTCTTACCTGAGGCTGGAGTCGAACTGCCGCTGATACCAAAACGTCGTTCCAACGGATAAAAAACCACCGTCACTTCGCTTCCGGTGAAAATCGCCTGCGCTCGCGCGTTGGCACAAACATCTCGCAAATCGCTAATCGCTCGCCGCAGACCGGTTTTCTTCGCGAGTTGATAAATGCTGGGGATTGCGAGGGTGCAGATCAGTGCAATTACGCCGGCGACAATCAGAATTTCGACCAGTGTAAATCCCGCGCGCAACGCGTTGCGTTTGCGACCGCGAGATCTCAATGCCAGCGCTGGATTCATCAGCCCAATCCGCCGCTGATGTTGTTGATGAGTTTGAACATCGGCAACAACACGCTCAACAACAGGAAACCGACACCCACCGCCATGATGATAATAAGCAGCGGTTCGATGAGCGTCATCATCACGCGCAACGCGATGGTCAATTCGCTGTCGTAAGTGTCCGCAACGTTTTTCAACGCTGCCGGCACATCACCGGTTTCTTCGCCGATCTTCACGAGGTCCACCATCAACTGCGGAAACACTTTGCTCGCAGCGAGGGGTTGCGCGAGCGTTTTACCGTCCGTCACCGCGTCACGGGTTTTTGCGATAGCCTCGCGAATGATAGAATTCGTCATCACCTGCTCAGTGATCTTCAACGCGGTCAACACCGGCACGCCGTTTTCCAGAAGCGTCGCAAGCGTTCGCGCGAACTGCCCGTAGTAACTCAGGCTGATCACTTTTCCGATGATCGGCAGCCGCATCTTGATTCCGTCGAGTTTGCGACTGCCTTCAACCGTGCGACGATAGCGATCAAAGATTACCGCCAGCACAATCAGCAGCGCCACTACGGCGAGAATCCAGTAGCTTGAGAAAATTTGTCCCACGCCGATCATCATGCGCGTCGGCAACGGCAACTCGACGTTGAAGCCGCTGAACATTTTCGTGAACTGCGGCAACATGAAATAGATGAAGAACAACATCAGGCCCACGCCGACCAGACAGACGAGCACGGGATAAATCAGCGCCGACTTCAATTTGCTCTGCACTTCAGCATATCGCTCGAAGTGATTTGCCATACGCCGTAACACGTCCACCAACGCTCCGGATTGTTCGCCGGCTTTAACCATGTTGATGTACAGCTCGGAAAAAATCAGCGGTTGCTTCGCCATGGAATCCGACAGGCTGCGACCTTCCATCACTTCCTGACGCAAATCGAGACTCACCTGCTTCGGAATACCTTTTGATTCCAGGTGCGACATGCTGTTCAGCGCGACCGTCAACGGCATGCCGGCCTGCAACAGATTGGCCAACTGCTGAGTGAACGTCGCGAGTTCCTGCAACTTGGGTTTGCGCTTCCGTTGAAATTGCGCCTGCAGTGACGGCGGCAGCAGTGCCGTCCAACCTTTCGAGCCGGTCTTGGTTTTGGCTGCTTTTGCCGCCGCGCCTTTGGGCAATTCCACCGCCATTGGAAACAGCCCAAGCCGTTCAATCGCGACCAGCGCCGCGGCGCGATCCGCCACATCGAGCGTACCTTGCACCACTTCACCCGAACGCCGTCGGGCTTTGTAGGAAAATTGCGGCATAAATTTGTATGCTTAAAACCGGGCGGGCCGAAAAGTTCCGGCTGCGCCACGGAGCCGAGTATTTCCCAATCGCCCAACCCGTTCAAGCGCCCAATCCACTTGCCGATTTGTAATGTAATTTGTTCAACGTTTAATCTCTGCTAGTGTCAAACTGGCAAGCGGAGGATTGACCAGGAAAGAAGCAAACCTCCGGTCTGACAATTTTTAACAAAACGCAGGAATATGTTTTTGATTATCTTTTTAGGAACGATGGCGCTGTCGCTGATTGCGGCGGCCCGGGTGAAATCCGTTTATCACCGCTACAATCAGGGCGTGGTGCGCTCCGGTTTAACCGGCGGGCAGGTCGCGGCGGAAATTCTGCGCCGCGAAGGCATCTATGATGTGCAGATAACGCACGCTCAAGGCCTCCTCGGCGACCACTACGATCCGATCCACAAACGCCTCGTCCTGTCGCAGGAGAATTACTTTGGTCGCACTCCGGCAGCGCTCGGCGTAGCGGCACATGAATGCGGTCACGCGATTCAACACGCTCGCGCTTACAAGCCGTTGCACGCGCGCATGGCAGCCGTCGGCATCACGACATATGCGAATTACATCGTGATGTTTCTGCCGCTGCTCGGTATCGCGACAGGTCTTCTGCAACCCTACGTAGGCTTGACGATCCTCGCCATCGCGTGGGGCGTCATCATGCTGTTCAATCTCATTACGCTGCCGGTGGAATTTGACGCCTCACGACGCGCTAAAGCGGTGTTGGCTGATTTTGGTTACATCGCTCCGGGCGAAGAAGCCACCGGAGTGAAAAAAGTTTTGGACGCAGCGGCCTGGACTTACGTGGCAGCATTTATCACATCGCTCGCATATTTTCTGTGGTATCTTCTGCCATTACTGATGGGCGGTCGCTCGCGCGATTAAAACTTTCGCGTCCTCCGTTCCCGTCGTCGGTACGGAGGATTCAGATGGGTGACTGCGGGTTGAGGTGTTTATGAAAAAAATCGTCGTCGCAATCGTAGGCGGCACAGTGGTTCTCATTGGCCTGGCGATGACGGTGTTGCCCGGGCCGGCGATTGTCGTGATTCCGGCCGGCGTGGCGATTCTCGCAACCGAATTCGTCTGGGCGCGACGCTGGCTGAACAAAGGAAAGCGAACGGCAGGACGTTGGAAAACGGCACGCGCGCAGGGACTTTCCCGCTGGGCGGCGTTCAAGAAATGCGTTAAATGCCTCGGTCGTCCGCCGAAACGGAAACCCGGCTCTCGTTCAAACTCCCTCGCCGGTACCCCTGCAAATCCGCAGTGACATGCGCGTAACCGATTTTCTTCAACGCTTCGGCGACGCGACTACTTATTCCGTCCGCGAGTAAGCGCGGCAATTCTTCAGCGCCAACTTCAATCCGCGCCAGACAACTCTTCGCCTTGCCATCAAGCGACGCAAATTCGTGATGCCGCACGCGCACGTCGTAAAATCCGAGATCGCGCAAGACGTATTCGCTTTCCTCAATCATGCGCAATTTCTCCGGCGTAACGGCTTCCCCGTACGGAATGCGCGAACTCAGACATGCCATTTGCGGTTTATCGGCGGTCGGCAAACCCATCTGCGCAGACAGCGCACGGATATCCGCTTTGGTTAAGCCGACTTCTTTGAGTGGAGCGCGCACTTGAAATTCCGCTGCAGCCTTCGCACCCGGACGAAAATCACCGACGTCGCTGGCGTTCTCGCCGTAACAGATTACGGCAAATTTCTCCACACGAGCCAAAGGCGTGAGTTCTTCGAACAACTCATGTTTGCAGAAATAGCAGCGGTTGGTGGGATTCGCGAGGTAATCGGGATTGTTGAACTCCGCCGTCTTTACAACGCGCACCGGAAAGTTGAATTGCCGTCCTAATTCAAGCGCTTCAGCAAACTCGCGCCGCGGCAGACTCGGCGAATCGGCAATCACCGCCAGCGCGCGTTCGCCCAAAGTGTCATACGCCACTTTCGCCAGAAAAACCGAGTCCACGCCGCCCGAGTAGGCAACGAGACACGATCCGTAAGAGCGCAACTGCGCCCGCAATTTTTCCAGCTTTTCCGCGAGCATGCCTCAACTTGGCAGTCACTCACCGGTTTGTCGAGTGTGCCGCAGGATTTTGCCGCTGACAAACGGTGCGGTTGGAGTTTGTCATTGTGCCAAATCGCAATGACTGGCGATGGATGGAGAAAATTTCCTGACGAACAATTTTCCAACCGTACTAAAGTGCGCGGATGAGAAACTCCCGAAGTTTCTCCGCCGGACCGGAATTGCTTTCCGGACTCGAGCTGTGCAGATGCCAGGTTTGGAATCCATGCGCCCGTGCCGCAAGCACGTCGTTGTCGAGCCGGTCGCCGACGACCAACGCTTCGCCCGGACTGATATGGCGCGCTTCGAGTCGAATCCGCACCATCTGAAACACGTGCGGATCGGGTTTGCTGAATCCGTTTTGAAACGACCACACGCGCAAGTCGGTCGGAAAGATACTCAGATCCAACCCACCGGTTTTGAGCAATGTCTCCAGCTCCCGCAACGTGTACGCCTGCGCGTTCGATGCGATGCCCAGCGTGCACCGTTTATCCAGCAACCAGCGCAACACCGGAATCATTCTCGGCATCATCGTGAGCGTGCGACCCAATTGTGTCTGTTGATAAATGAATTCGTCCTGCGCTTCCGGTTTGAGTTTCGCGAAAGCCGGGATGACCTCGGCTACAATCGACGGCCAGAGGATTTCCGGTTTTGGAACACCACGCGCATGCGCGGCGTTGTGCCGCATCGTGATAGCGCGATTGCAGGCAACAGAAAATTCGAGGCGACTCAGCGCCGGCGGTTGCTTGAACGTTTCCTGAAGCAGATTGCGCCACAGCTCATCGGCTTTCGCCGGCGGCGGACCGACCTGCATCAACGTCCCGTACACATCAAAAACAACCGCGCGAATCTTCATGTCTCGGTGGCCCATAAAAGGGGATACAGATTGGCGGCGCAAAGTTTTTTTTCCAACAGCGCATGTTGCAGCGCTCCCGGCGATGGCTTTGCGTCCGCGGTTGTGGTCGCTGCCGCGAGCCGCGCAAACTTCCGCGCGTAGGTCTCGCCACTCAGCCAGTGATCCGCGTGTCGCGGCCAGGCGGTGACTTCCAACTCCCCTGTCGCCGCCCGCTCACGCCATTTGATGAGGAACGGATTCAATCGCGCGCAACGTTCCCAGGAAACATCGGTCGGTTGTGCCAACACTTCCAATTGCGCAGTCAACGTCAGCCGACTGAACGGCACAACCGTGGCGGATTTCGACTCGAGCACAACGGGCGTTGCGACCGATTGGCGCACTCCTTCCGGCAAACCTTTTCGCCAGTTCGCAAAAAGTTTTCGCTGCCGACTGACCTCCGCTTTCCAGTCAAACAAATCGGTCGTCACTTTGATTTCCTGATAAGCTTGCGGAAGTCGGAATCCAAATTTACGCAAGTCCGGCGCGACGTTCGGAAGATTTCGTGCAATCAGCGGTCGCCCTGCCGCGGCGGCTTCGAGATACGGCAAGCCGAAACCTTCCTGAATCGAAGTCAGCAACACCGCTTCGCTCGCCGCGAGTAATTCCGGAACACTCGGTTTCCCGGATTCGTCCCCTTGCAAGACTCCGAGGCGAAGTTGATAATGAGCCTGATTCGCCACGCGTTGCAGTCGGCGATAGTAATCCATCTCGTCCGCTGAACTCACGCCGCCCGTCGTCACAAGCCACGCTTCGGGTCGCAACCAACGCGTCAGCAACAGCGCTTCGGCGACATTTTTTCGTCGCAACAAGCGACACGGCAAAATCCAAATGGGTGCGCCGCGTTCGCCCAGCGTTGTTTCTATCCAACGACTCGCCGCTCGCACGGCATTGCGCGACGGCGGCGTCTGGCGCGGCACGGGATTCGGCAACCACGCCGCAGCGGCGGACAATTGCTCCTTCAAGACCGAACCATCCTCGGAATTGATTCCGGCGTGACGGATTTGCGCGCACTTGGGAAATGTGGCATTAGCCACCTGCATCAGATTACGGAATCCGAGTTGGCGAATTTCCGGCCACCGCCGCCAACGATTGTCGAACCACCAATCGTGATGATGCGAAATGAGCGGAATGTCCCGCGCGACACAGGCGCGCGCGAGTTCCCGCGAAAGCAATAGATTCCGACCGATGCCGAGATTGTGCGCCCAGACGAGACAATTCTCGTGGTGCGCATCGCGGAACAAACGATTCAGCCCGGCAACAACTTGCCGTTGAATTTCAGCCGGCGGAACTTTCTGCTCAGATGTGTAATTGAAGGACTTTTCACGACGAATAATCAGCGTCGCCGGTCGGATCAACGCGGCGAATTGCCGATTCCATTTCTCGTCATCCGCCGAACCGCATGCCAAGGTGACGGTGGTGACGTGTTGGAGTTCGCGCACTAGATGTGGAGTGGCCAGTTCAATAACGCGCCGGATGCCACCAGGACGCAAATGATAGTGGACAATAACCAGATTCACAAATTTCAGGGCGGCAAAAAAATCTTATGCCGTTTGAAATCGGAACTTGTCACAGTCGCGTGCGAACCGCCATAACTTTCCCGATTATGTCAGACTTTTTCCAAACTGGCGCCGTGGCGACGTTGCACCGTTTAGGCCCACCGAACCTCGCGCGCATGGAAACGGAGCTGCACGAGTTCTCGCAGGAAACCCCCATCGGCCTGGTGTTGCCGTGTCATTCCCGGGAACTGGGCACGAAAGCGCTGCGCGGAATCGTGCGGGAATTGCGCAACGTCCGCTATCTGAAACAGATCATCGTGGGCCTTGATGGGGCGTCTTTGCGTGACTGGCATCGCGCCCGGAAATTTTTCTCCCAATTACCCCAAAACCCGATCATCATCTGGAACAGTGGCCCGCGCATGCAGGCATTGTTCCGCAAACTGGAAGAAGCGGAACTGTCACCCGGTGAAAGTGGCAAAGGTCGCAACGTCTGGATTTGCTTCGGTTACGCTCTCGCCAGCGATCAGGCACGTATGTTGGCCGTGCATGATTGCGACATCATCACGTACAATCGCGAATTACTCGCTCGATTGTGTTACCCCGTCGCACACCCGGCACTCGGCTTTGACTATTGCAAAGGTTATTACGCTCGCGTGACCGACAAGTTGAACGGTCGCGTCATGCGATTACTTGTCACGCCGTTGCTACGTGCGCTCAAAACTATCGTCGGCCAACATCCTTATCTGGTTTACATGGATACCTTCCGCTATCCGTTGGCGGGCGAGTTTTCCCTCGACCTCGATCTCGTGCGTCGTGTTCGCATTCCGCATGATTGGGCGTTGGAACTCGGGTTATTGGCAGAAGTCTTTCGCAACAGCGCGCCCCGCGCTATCTGCCAGTCGGAATTGTGTGATAACTACGACCACAAGCATCAGGAACTTTCCCCGCGCGACATGGAGAAAGGCCTGAACAAGATGGCGGTAGATATCGCGAAGTCGCTCTTCGGCCGCATGGCCGCGGAAGGTATCAAACTGGACATGGGATTGTTCGATACGCTCCTCAGTGCTTACGTGCGACAAGCCGAAGATACGTTGCGATTTTACTCAGCGGACGCCGTGATGAACGGATTGCGCTATCCGCGTCACGATGAAGAAAACGCCGTGGCAACCTTCGTTAAATCTATCCGGGCCGCCGCACGCATTTATCTCGAAGAACCGATGGGCGTTTCGCTGATTCCAAACTGGAACCGCGTGCAATCAGCTTTGCCTGATTTCTTCGACGACCTGAATCGCGCCGTAGAGTTGGATAACAAAGCAGATTGAATCTGCCTGAAAGCAACGATACGCGCGCCGTCATTTCGTTGCCGCGCCGAAACAGTAAATCGTTCCGTCGTCGCTCCCGATGACAATTTTTCCATCCGCCACCGCCGGTGAAGCCTCCAACGGTTGGCCGATTTCATAAGACCACAGTTCTGTTCCATCGGCGAGTGACACGACATACACCCGCCCATCGTGCGAGCCCACCACGACTTTGTCGTCACACACCACCGGCGAACTATCTACTTTGCCGCGCGTCGCAAAACTCCAGATCGGTTTACCTTCGGCGCGATTGACGCAGTGCAGCTTTTTGTCGCGGCCACCAAAGACGACGCGATCTTCAATAATCGCCGGCGACGAAAAATAAGGAAATGAGCGATCGCGAAACAACCAACGATTCGTGTTAGCGCGCAGATCAACGCAGAGAAATAAATTCTCGTAGTGACCGAAATAGGCGCAACCATCCGCCAACGCCACCGACCCGGCAATCGGCGCGCCAATTTCATTACTGTAAGCGAGACTGCCATTAGTCAACGCGATGGAATAGAGAACGCCATCGCAACCGCCAAAAGTCGCGAGCCCATCCGCCACCGCTGGAGCGCCATTGATGTAGTTGCCGGTTTCAAACACCCAATTGCTGCGACCGGTTTCCGCATCGAGACAATACAGACGATAATCATAGCTGCCGACGAGAAGATTGGTTTTGGTCGCACCAGAAACATCACTCGCAACAAACCAGTTTGGTGCGCTGATAATTTTATCCTCCGTTTCGAACTTCCAGAGCAACTTCCCTGTTGCCACATCCAACGCGTAGAAGTTCGCGTCATTCGCACCGAAGTACACCTTGCCATTCAGCACCAGCGGCGACGACTCCACGGCATCGCTGTTGGTGAAGGCCCAGAGTTTTTTTCCGGAAGAAAAATCCAATGCATAAAGGTTGCGATCGTTCGAACCGACAAAAACGCGGTTGCCGACAATTGCCGCAGAGGACTTGACTGGTCCAGCGGTTTGAAAGGACCACAACAAGGTCAGTTGCGCCGGAAGTTTTCCTGAAGCGATTCCGGTCAACGCCGGTTGCCCGCGATACATCGGCCAATCAGCCGCCGACATACTCAACGCGAGTCCGATTGCTAACGCTAAAATTCCCCATACTGATAACCGCTTTGATTTCACCGCCCCAGTATGACGTAAAAACTTCGGCGCGCAAATCTCTCCAGCCGAGTCACGCGCATCAGCCGCCTTCAAGGCTTCGCTGAAAAACCCATTTCGCGCAGCATTTCTTGCCCTGCTGAAGAGAGTACGAATTCAATGAATGTTTTGGTCGGTTGAGTCTCGCTCGCTTTGTTGGTGTAAAAGCGAAGAACGCGCGCGTAAGGATACGTGCCGCTGTGCACCGTCGTGTCGCTGGCTTCGACGCCATCAATGGTCACCGCTTTGACGCCGGGCGATTTGGCCATCACAAATCCGACATAGCCGATGCCATTGTTGTCAGCGGCTACGCTCTTCGCCAGATCTGTATAACTCACCGCGAGTTTCGGATGCGGTGCGTAATCCTCATTGTTCATGGCGATTTCTTTGAACCCGAGATACGTACCGGAAATCGGATCGCGCACGTAAAGATGGATTTCCGCATCCGGCCCGCCGACATCGCGCCAGTTCTTTATTTTGCCGGTGAAAACTTCATGCACC
>Ga0065721_10005284_pt1 | contig 18686 bp, 16 predicted proteins | sample Mesricmetagenome_FD_59108 | JGI IMG/M metagenome (GOLD analysis project Ga0065721, IMG submission 59108) | Mesophilic microbial community from rice straw/compost enrichment Sample: eDNA_1 v2 (version 2) | ecosystem: Engineered > Solid waste > Grass > Composting > Bioreactor | place: USA: Davis... | reverse complement strand
GATGTCCTCCCGGCAATTGGATCCAACAGGGATGTTGGTCCAATAGCAGCTACAGGGAAGTACAGCAAAGTCGCGCGCGTCAGCGCGAGCGAAGCGGAGCGACGGCGTGCGTCGCGGTGCCGGGAGGGCATCCCTGAGCCTCCCGCTGCAAGCCACCGACGTAGCAAATTCCACCAACGCAACGCCACCGACACGCCCAGCGCTGCAACGGATCACTCTCCGCCAGCGAGCCCACCACCAAGCACGCGATACAACGTCACGATGTTGTCGCTCGCAGTCAATCGTGCGTCAACCAGCGACTTCTCCGCGTTGTACAACGTGCGTTGTGCATCGAGCGCGTTTAGAAACGTATCCACGCCCTTCGTGTAGCGAGCTTCCGCCAGCTGATAGCTATCCGCCGCCGCATCGACCAGCGCGCGTTGTGCATCCAGTTGATCCTGGATCGTGCCGCGGACCGCCAACGCATCGGCTACTTCCCGGAAGGCCGTCTGGATTGCAAGCTCGTATTGCGAAACGTACAAATCTCGCTGCGCGTTCGCATACGCCAGGTTCGCGACGTTTGCGCCGCCTTGGAAAATCGGCAGCAGCAGGTTCGGTGCGACCGACCAGGTCGACGTGCCGTTGCTGAACAGATTCGACAGCTCCGGGCTCGCGCGCCCCATGTTTGCCGTCAGTGACAAGCGCGGAAAGAACGCGGCGCGGGCGGCGCCGATGTTTGCATTGGCGGACTGCAACTGATGCTCCGCCTGCAGCACGTCGGGCCGCGACAGCAGCACCGATGACGACAAGCCCGCCGGCACGTCCGCCAGCCACTGATGATGGTCGGGCAGCTCCGAGGGCAGCAGCTCATCGGGGAGGGGGCTGCCGGTCAGCAGCTCCAGCGCATTGCGATCCTGCGCGATCAGGGCCGTGGTGTTGGCCAGATCCACTTTGGCTTGCTGATAGATCGTCTCGGCCTGCCGCACATCGAGTCGTGACGAAACGCCAGCTTCCAGTCGCTTCTGCGTCACTTCCATGGTCCGTCGTGCGCTTTCGAGAGTTCGTTTCGCCAACTCGTACCGGCTGTTGTCCGCGGCCAACGTGAGATAAGCGCTTGCCGTCTCCGCGATCAAGCTGATGCGCGTGGCGCGGGCCGCTTCGGCGGTGGCCAGATAGGACTGGAGCGCGGCATTCGACAGACTGCGCAGGCGACCGAACAAGTCGATTTCGAATGCGCTCAATCCGACAGTGGCCGTGTAGAACTCGTTTTCCAGTGTCGCGCCAGTGGCGCCGCCGAACGTGTTCAAGCTCTTCTGGCGCGTACCGGTGAGCTGACCATTGATCTTCGGAAACACGTCGGCTCGCTGGATTCGATACTGCGCGCGTGCCGACTGAATGTTGGCGAGCGCGCTGCGCAGATCGCGGTTGTTGGCGAGCGCCTGCTCGATGACCTGTTGCAGCTTTTCATCCTGGATGAACTCGCGCCACGGCAGATCCGCCGCCGTCTTCTCGCTCGGCTGCGCGGAATCGTAGGCGGCACCGCTGGGCCAGCTATCGGGAACCGGCGCCGCAGGACGCTCATAGCGAGGGGCCATCGTGCAACCAGTCAGCACGAGCGAAACCGCAGCCGCGAGAGTGAAGGTGGAAGCGTGCTTACGCATGTTGGGCTCCTTCGCTCTGCACGTCGCCTTCCGGCGCGGACACGGGCTCGGGACGATCCTTGAACAACTTGCGGACTAGTACGAAGAACAAGGGCACGAAGAAGATGGCGAGGGCGGTGGCGGTCAGCGTGCCGCCGACCACGCCAGTACCGATGGAGATACGGCTGTTTGCGCCAGCCCCCGTCGAGACCGCCAGCGGCATCACGCCCGCGACGAACGCCAGCGAAGTCATGATGATGGGGCGCAAACGCAGCCGCGCAGCTTCGATGGCAGCCTCCATCAAACCGGCGCCTCGCAAGTAGGCCGCTTCGGCGAATTCGACGATCAAGATCGCGTTCTTCGCGGACAAGCCGATCGTCGTCAGCAGCGCAACCTGGAAGTACACGTCGTTCTCCAAGCCGCGCAGGGTCGCGCCGAGCACGGCGCCGATGACGCCGAGCGGAATCACGAGCATCACGGAGAACGGCACGGACCAGCTCTCGTAGAGCGCCGCGAGACACAGGAAGACGACCAGGATGGAGAGGCTGTAGAGCAGGGTCTTCTGGCCGCCGGCCAGACGTTCCTGATAGGACAGGCCGCTCCAGTCGAAGCCCGCGCCCGGCGGCAGCTTGCCGACCAGTTCTTCCATCTTGTCCATCGCGGTGCCCGAGCTGACGCCCGGGGCGGCCGAGCCTTGAATCGAATACGAGGCCAGGCCGTTGTAACGGCTCAGGTTCTCCGGGCCGTAAGTCCAGCTGGTGGTCGCGAAGGCGGAGAAGGGCGTCATGGTGCCGTTCTGGCTGCGCACGTACCACTGCGCCAGATCTTCCGGTGACGAACGGAAGGGTGCATCGGCCTGCATGTAAACGCGCTTCACGCGAGCGCGATCGATGAAGTCGTTCACGTATACGCCGGCCCATGCGGCGCTCAGCGAGGTGTTGACGTCCGCCAGTGACAAGCCGAGCGAGCTGGCCTTGGCCTGATCGATGTCGACATGCAGCTGCGGCGTGTCCGGCAGGCTGCCGAGGCGCACGGCGCTGAGCTCCGAATCGGCACGCGCGCTGGCGAGCAATTGGTCACGCATCTGCGTCAGCGTCGCACGGCTGGTGCCAGCATTCGCCTGCAGCTGGAACTCGAAGCCGCCCGACTGGCCGAGACCGGCGATCGACGGTGGATTGAGCGAGAAGATCTGGGCGTCACGAACCGTCGACAATGCCATGGTCGCGCGTTGCGCGATCATGTCGGCGCGGTTTTCGACGCCCTTGCGGTCCTTCCAGTTCTTCAGATTCACGAACGCCATGCCGGCGTTCTGGCCGCTGCCGCTGAAGTTGAAGCCGGATATGGTGAACAACGTGTTGACGTTGTCTTTCTCGGTCTCCAGAAAATGTTTCTCGATGGTCTTCGCCACTTCGAGCGTGCGGCTCACCGAGGCGCCGGCCGGCAGCTGGAACTGCACCATCACCTGGCCCTGGTCTTCGTTCGGCAGGAAGCCCGTCGGCAAGCGCAGCAATAACAAAGTCATGACCGCGGTGATCGCGCCGAACACCAGCATGCCCTGCAGGGGACGCTTGAGGACTTTGAGAACGCCGTGCTCGTAGCGGTTCACCGCGCGGTCGAACGTGCGGTTGAACCAACCGAAGAAGCCGCGATGCGCCGGTTCGGCGTGCACGGGTTTGAGGATCTGCGCACACAGCGCCGGAGTCAGAATCAGCGCCACCACCACCGACAGGATCATCGAGGACACGATGGTGATCGAGAACTGTCGATAGATGACACCGGTCGAGCCGCTGAAGAACGCCATCGGCAGGAACACCGCCGACAGCACCGTGGCGATGCCGATCAGCGCCGGCGTGATCTCGCCCATCGATTTCAGCGTCGCCTCGCGGGGGCCGAGATTTTCCTCGCGCATGATGCGCTCGACGTTTTCCACCACGACGATGGCATCGTCGACCAGCAGGCCGATGGACAGCACCATCGCGAACATGGTCAGGGTGTTGATGGAATACCCGAATACTTCCAGCACACCGAACGTGCCCAGCAGCACCACCGGCACGGCGATCGCGGGGATCAAGGTGGCGCGCCAGTTCTGCAGGAACACGAACATCACGAGGACCACCAGCACGATGGCTTCCACCAGCGTCTTCACCACTTCCTCGATGGAGATCTTGATGAACGCGGTGCTGTCGCGAGGGAAGGAAATCTCGTAGCCCTGCGGCAGGGCGGAGCGCAGTTCGTCGACGACCTTGCGTACGCCTTCTGCAGTGGTGAGCGCATTCGCGCCGGGCGCGAGTTTCACCGCGAGACCGGATGCCGGATGGCCGTTCGCGCGAGGCACGGCGTCGTAACTTTCACTGCCGAGCTCGACGCGCGCCACATCGCCGAGTCGCACGGTCGCGCCGCTCGGATCGTGCTTGACGATGATGGCGCGGAACTGATCCGGCGTTTGCAACTTCGACTGGGCGGTCACCGTCGCGTTGAGTTGCTGGTCGGGCAACGACGGCAGGCCGCCGATCTTGCCGGCCGACAGCTGCGCATTCTGGGCTTCGATGGCCGCACGCACATCGCTGGGCATGAGGTTGTACGAGAGCAGCTTGGCCGGGTCGAGCCAGATGCGCATCGCGTATTGGGCGCCGAACACCTGCACGCCACCGACGCCGTGCACGCGGGCAATCGGATCCTGCATGTTGCTGACCAGGAAGTCGGCGATGTCGCTGGCATGGGCGCGATCGGTGGTGTCCGACACCGCCACGATCATCAGGAAGTCGTTCTGCGACTTGGTGACGTTGACGCCTTGCTGCTGCACCGAGGAGGGCAGTCGCGGCAGCGCCTGTTGCACTTTGTTCTGAACCTGCACCTGCGCGGTGTCGGGATTCGTGCCCTGCTCGAAGGTCACCTGGATGCTGGACTGGCCGTTCGAGCTGCTCGAGGACGAGAAGTACAACAGGCCGTCCAGACCGGTGAGCTGTTGCTCGATGATCTGGGTGACGCTGTTCTCGACGGTCTGCGCGTCCGCGCCGATATAGCTGGCGTTGATGGCGACGGTCGGTGGCGCGACATCCGGGTATTGAGCGATCGGCAGCGTGGTGATCGCCGCCGTGCCGGCCAACATGATGACGATGGCGATGACCCACGCGAAGATGGGACGCCCGACGAAAAATCTGGCGAGCATGGATCAGCCTCCGGCGGTCGGGGAGGCGGCTTCGGCGGACGCTGCTTTGGTACCGGCGCCCACATCCACGGGATTCACGAGGTCGCCGACGCGGACCTTGCTGGTGCCTTCGACGATCAACCGATCGCCCTTGGCCAGGCCGTCGCTGATCAGCCAGCGATCGCCGATGGCCCGCTCCGTCACCAGCGTGCGTTGTTCGACCTTGTTGTCCGCAGTGAGCACCAGGGCAGTCGCGTTGCCTTTCAGGTCGCGAGTGACGCCTTGCTGAGGCGCGAGGATCGCGGACGTGCTGGCGGCCTGATCGAGCACCGCGCGCACGTACATTCCAGGCAACAGAACGTTATCGGGATTCGGAAACTGGGCGCGCAGGGTCACCGAGCCGGTGGACTCGTCGACCGCCACTTCCTGGAACTTGATGGTGCCGCCATGGCTGTAGCGCGAGCCGTCTTCGAGCTTCAGATGCACGGTGGCTTGACCGGACTTCATGCCGGCCTCGCCGATCAGGCGCCGCAGCTTCAGCAGCTCTGCGCTCGATTGGGTCATGTCCACGTAGATGGGATCGAGCGTACGGATGGTGGCGAGCGCCGTTTCCTGGTTGGCGGTCACGAGCGCGCCTGGAGTGACGCTCGACTTGCCGATGCGGCCGGAGATCGGGGCGCGCACCTTCGTGTAGTCGAGATTGATCTGCGCGCTCGTCAGCGTCGCTTCCGATTGAGCCACCGACGCGAGTGCTTGCTGATAGGCCATTTTGGCGTCGTCGGCTTCCTGCTGCGCCACGCCTTCGATGGCGAGCAGCTCGCCATAGCGTTCAGCTTTCAGGCGCGTCGCCTCGACCGAAGCCTTGGCGCTGGCCAGCGCCGCTTTGGCTTCAGCGACGGCTGCCGCGTAGGGCGCCGGATCGATTTCATACAGCACCTGTCCCGCCTTGACCTGCGAGCCTTCCTCGAAGCGACGGAACTTGATGATGCCCGACACCTGGGGTCGGACATCCGACACCAGATAAGGTGTCGTGCGGCCCGCGAGCTCGGACTGCAACACCAGCGGCTGCGGCTGGACCGTGATGAAGCCGACCTCGGTGGGAGGGCGCTGGCCACCAGCCGCCTGATCTTTCGAACAGGCGCCGAGGGTGACCGCCACGGTCGCGACCAGAATCGCGACGCTCGTTCGGAACTTGGGGGCGGAGCCAGGGGGCGGGCTGGACAGGCTGAAAGACATTGGACTAATCTGCGGCCGAATTTGAGTGTGAACGTTCATTCTCAGGCGCGTGCATTATGCCGGGCCCGAATGCAAACGCCAGGGTGAAATTGTGAAAACAATGTGAACATGTCTGCATCCAAGGAAAAAAAGCGACCCGTCAAGGAGTTGCGCGACCAGCTCCGGCGCGACCAGATCGTCTCGGCGGCGCGGGCATGCGTGGTCCGCCATGGCTTCCACGGCGCCAGCATGGGTCAGGTCGCCGCCGAGGCGGCGATGAGCGTCGGTCAGATCTATCGCTATTTCCCCAGCAAGGAAGCCATCGTCCACGCCATCGTCGAGCGCATGGTCGCCCGCCGGCTGCAATGGATGATGGATCGCGACAGGCAGATCGATTTCGCGGCCCGGTTTGCCAATCGTCCACATCTGGAGCCTTGCGAGGAGGAGCGCAGCGAGCGCGTTCTGCTGCTGGAAATCACAGCCGAAGCGACTCGCAATCCCGCGGTCGCCGAAATCGTACGCGCAGCGGACCGGCGCCTGCGTGGGCAGGCGGTGGAGCTGGTCCGGTGCAACTATCCCGAACTGTCCGAGGAAGAGGCGGCCGCCCGCGTGGAATTCGTAACCGTGCTCTCGGAGGGTAGCGCGTTTCGCAGCGTTACCGAACAGATTGCCTGTCCGGCGCTGCTGGAAGGCATTTATCGCAACGTGCTCCAGCAGCTGTTTCCGCGCATGACGGAGCGTGGATTGAGCTGAACACGCGCTACAATCCTCGACCCCAACATCGATTCGGCCGGTTTACGGCCGGCCCGGAGAGCGTGGACGAATGATCTCGGCTCAAGAAGCGCTGCAGCGCCTGCGCGACGGCAACCGTCGCTTCGTTGACAGTATCGGCAGCAATGACGTGCACATGCGCCTGGCGCAAGGCGTGGCACTGACCCAGGAACAACAGCCCTTTGCCATCATTCTGGGGTGTTCGGATGCGCGCGTGCCGGCGGAGATCGTGTTCGATCAGGGGCTGGGCGACCTGTTCGTGATCCGCGTCGCCGGCAACGTGGTTGCGCCGTCCCAGGTCGGCAGCGTCGAATTCGCCGCCTCGCGCTTCAACACGCGCCTGGTGGTCGTGCTCGGTCATTCACGCTGTGGCGCCGTGCTCGCGACCATCGAAGAGCTGCAGCGGCCCAAGGAAAATCAGTCCATCAATCTGCGTTCCATCGTCGATCGGGTGCGGCCGTCGGTCGAAGGGCTGATGCGCACCGAGCTCAAGAACGATCTGCCGACGCTGGTGGGGCAGGCCGTGCGCTCGAATGTCAGCGCGTCGGTGGATCATCTGCGGCATGGCTCGGCGCTGCTGGAGAACCTGATCCGGCACGAAGGGCTGATGGTGGTCGGTGCCGAGTATTCGCTGGAAACCGGTGTGGTCGAATTCTTCGATGGCGTCTGAGGCCGATGACGCGTTCATGGCGCGAGCCATCGAGCTTGCGCGTGAAGCTGAACGGGCCGGTGAAGTGCCGGTCGGCGCGGTGGTCGTCAAGGACGGTGCAATCGTCGGGGAGGGCTGGAATCGGCCCATCAGCACCAGCGATCCGACCGCGCACGCCGAGATCATCGCGATGCGGGCGGCGGCTCGGCACCTTTCTACTTATCGACTGCTGGATACGACGCTGTACGTTACGCTCGAACCGTGCGCGATGTGCGCGGGCGCGATGGTTCATGCTCGCGTGAAGCGTTTGGTCTATGCTGCCACCGACCCGCGGGCCGGCGCGTCGGGATCGGTTTTCAACATCACGCAGCATGCGGCCCTGAATCATCGGCTCGATTGTGAATCCGGAGTGCGGTCGGAGGAGTGCTCCGCCATGCTCAGGGCGTTCTTCGTCGCGCGCCGCTGATCCGATAAACTGCATTCATCCGAGCCAGCAAGCGGTTCACTCGAACCCAGCCAGCCACACACCAAATGAGCTGGGAGAGTGACATGCGAATTTCCTCGAGGAAGGCGCTCGCGCTGGCGCTTGCCGGAGCGGTCGGCACCACACACGCGCAGGATTTTTCCGGGCAGACCCTCGAGACGGTGCTGATCACCGCCAAGCGCGACGACCGCGTCAGCAAGGGAGCCGTCGGTCTGGACCTGGACATTGCCGACACGCCGCAATCCATCAGCGTGGTGACCAGCGAGCAGATGGACAAGTTCGGCGCCAACAACATCAACGACGCCTTGCGGCTCGCCACCGGCATCAACGTCGAGGAGTGGGAGACCAACCGCACCAACTACATGGCGCGCGGTTTCGAGATCAAGAATACGCAGGTCGACGGCGTCGGCCTGCCCAATGACTGGGGCATCGTCACCGGCGCCATGGACGCGTTCGGTTATGAGAAGCTGGAAGTCATTCGCGGCGCGAACGGCTTGCTCACCGGCGTCGGCAACTCCTCCGGCACGATCAATTACGTGCGCAAGCGTCCCACCAACTTCGCGCGGGGCAGCGTCGAAGCGAGCGGCGGCTCGTTCGATCAGCGCCGCATCGAAGCGGATTATTCGACGCCGTTCACCGCCGACGGCAAGTGGGCCGGCCGGCTGGTGGTGGCCGCCGAAGATCAGGACTCGTACCTGCGCGATCTCAGCAACGATCGAACCTTCGTCTATGGCGTCATCGACGGCCAGCTCGGCGAGCGCTCCACGCTGACGTTCGGCGCTTCGTATCAGCAAGCGAACACCGACGGCAACATGTGGGGCGCGCTGGTGCTGGCGTACAGCGATGGCACGCAGGCTGAATTCGGCCGCAGCGCCTCGACCGCGCTCGACTGGACCTTCTGGGACACGCGCTACACGACGGCGTTCGCGGAATATACCTTCAAGCTGAGCGACGCATGGGACCTGAAGGGCACTTACAACTATCGCAAGTACGAGGACGACAGTAAGTTGTTCTTCGCGCTTACCAACACGGGTATCGATCGCGACACCGGCCTGGGGCTGACGGGTTATCCGGGTGCCTGGTCGACGCAGGATGACGCGCACCTGTTCGAAGTGTCGGCGAGCGGCACGTTCGAGCTGTTCGGCCGGGAGCATGAAGCGATGCTGGGCGTGAGTCATGGCACCAGCGACCACAACCAGCAGAATCGGCCCGTCCCTGGCAACGATCCGAGCTGGGGTGAGTTGGCGCCGTTTCCCTATCCAGGCGATGCCTTTGCCGAACCGGCGTGGGGCGCGGTCGAGGAATATGGCATCACCCGTCAAACCCTCGAGCGCGGCTTCGGCGCGACGCGCCTGAGCGTGACCGACAAGCTGCGCGCCATCGTCGGCTTCAACTACGCTGAATATCACCGCGACGGTCATCAGACCGGCGTGCGCTTCGATCAGACCGAGAGCGAGATCAGTCCGTACGCCGGCCTCACCTATCAGCTGCTCGAGTCGCTGATGGTNTATGCGAGCTACTCCGATATCTATCAGCCGCAGGATCAATATGACATCAACAACCGCTATCTGCCCGCCTCGAAAGGCCTGAACTACGAAGTGGGCCTGAAGGCCGAGTTGCTGGAGCGGCGGGTGCTGGCGACGCTGGCCCTGTTCAAGGCGGAGCAGGAAGGCCTGTCGACGTATGCCGGCATGACCGACGCCGGCCAGTACTACTACGAAGGCGTCGATGTGAGCTCCAAGGGCATCGAAGTGGAAGTCGTCGGCCGGCTCACCGAGCTCGTCGATCTGGTGGTCGGCTTTACATCGCTGCAGCTCGAAGGCGCGCAGGGCGAAGATATTTACGAGTGGGTGCCGCGTCGAACCGCGAACGTTGCACTGAGCGCACGCCTGCCGGGCTTCACGGCGCTGTCATTTGGTATCAATGGCCGGTGGCAGAGCGACATTTCCAACCTGGACGGGTACACGAACGTGATCATCCGTCAGGACAGCTACGCGACGTTGAATGCATTCGCGCGCTGGAATGTAACCGACAAGCTGCACGTGCGTGCCAACGTGCGCAATCTCACAGACGAGAAATACATCACCAGCCTGTATCAGATCGGTTTCTATGCCGCACCTCGCAACTACGAGGTAGGGGTGGGCTACAAGTTCTAGCCAGGGCGTGACAGCGGGGCGGCGTGTGGCCGCTCCGCTTCCTGATGCTCCAACCGATTCGCCGTTTCGCGCACGATCGCCAGCAACCGCGCTTGCGCCTGCGTCGGGCGCCAATCGTCCCTGACCGTCAATCCGATCTTTCGCACCACTCTGCCGCCCGGATGAGGCAGGCACACGAGCATGCCCGCTTGCAGCTCGTAATGAACCTGATTGGTCGATGACAGCATCATGTGATCGCCGCTCATCAGCAAGGCGCGCGCCGCGCCGAGTGAATTGCATTCGATGAAGCGCTGCGGCGGCTCGATGCCCAGATCCTTGAACAAGGCTTCGAAGTGCGTCTTGAGCGGCGAGGTGGCACGCGGCGCAATCCAGGGGTGACCGGTCAGGTCGGTGGCGGACAGCTTGCGCTTTTTCGCCAGCGGATGGCCGGCACCCACCACGATGGAGAGCGGATCATCGAACAAGTGTTCTTGCACGATCCCGCCGTTCACGCGGATGTCACGCAGCGCGCCGACGAGAAAATCGGCCTGGCCGGACTGCAGCGCCGCGAGCAGATGCTCGTACGTGCCCTCCATGATGGAAACGGCATGCTCGGCATGTTCGCGCGTAAAACGGATGAGCGCGTTGGGGATGAGAAAGCTGCGAGCCAGCGGCATGGAGCCGATCACGGTGCGACCCGATTCGCGGCCTTCCAGAGCGTCGATGTCGGCGCGCGCTTGTGCGATCTCGACGAATGCGAGGTGTGCGCGTCGCGACAGCTTCTCCGCTTCGCGAGTAGGGACGACGCCATGACTGGTCTTCTCGAACAAGCGGGCATCCAGGGCACGTTCCAGCGTGCGGGCGGCACGATGCATGGTGGGCTGCGACACTCCCGTGGCGCGCGCGGCATGGGTGAAATTGCGAAACTCCACCAGTTTGATCAGGGAGCTGAGTTGCGGAGCGCTGATCCGACGAAACAATTGCTCGCGCCGGGCGGCGCTCACCTCGGAGCCGGCCAGCTCCTGTATTCCATCGCGCAGTTGTGCCAGCGCCCGCTCGACGCGTGCAGCGCAGACCGTGCCGGCCGGCGTCGGATGCATTCCGTACGGGCTGCGTGTGAACAAGGGCGCGTTGAAATAACGCTCGATGGCGGCGATGGCCTGCGTGACGGCGGATTGCGTCAGATGCATCCTGAGCGAAGCCGCACTGATGCTGCCTGCCGCCATGACTTCATGAAACGCTTGCAGATGGCGTAGATTGGGCACCGACATGCCGCGATCCTCGCACGGGCCAATCGGCTATAGCAATCTCTAATACCGGGGCGCCAATTTGAACTAGCCGCACACGGCACCGCTGTCACAGAATCCAGTCAACCTGGCTGCGTGCGGATCGAGTGGGGGACTATGCTTCAGGAGCGGACCGCGCTGGTTCAAACGCCCAATGTGGCCATCACCGTGGCGTTGTGTTTCCTCGTCGCCGTCGTCGAGGGCTTCGACATCCAGGCCATGGGCGTCGCCGCGCCCAAGCTTGCGCCCCAGTTCGGCTTCGATCCCCGGCAGATGGGCTGGATCTTCTCGATCAGCAACATCGGGCTGGTGATCGGCGCCAGTTTCGGCGGCTGGCTGGCCGACCGGGTCGGGCGCAAGCCGGTGTTCATCGGTGCCGTGCTCGCCTTCGGCATCTTCACATTGCTCACGTCGCTGGTCGGCACGTTCGAAGCGTTGTTCGTGGTGCGCCTGTGCGCGGGGCTCGGCTTCGGCGCGGCCTTGCCGAACATGATGGCGCTCGCCGCTGAAGTCAGCGCTCCGGAGAAGCGGGCTTCGACTGCCGCCGTGATGTTCTGTGGCATGCCGCTGGGCGGCGGTTCTTCGGCGTTGCTGACGCAGTTGCTGCCGCCGGACTTCGACTGGCGCATCCTGTTCGAGGTCGGAGGTGTCTTGCCGCTGCTGCTGGCGCCGATGATCTATTTCCTGATGCCGGAAACATTGACCAAGCGCGCGCCAGGCGCGCGACGGACGAATGTGAGCGCGGCATTGTTCGCCGACGGGCGCACGCCCGCGACGTTGTTGTTGTGGCTGGCGTTCCTGCCGACGCTGTTGATTCTTTATCTGATCCTGAACTGGCTGCCGACCCTGGTGGTCGCGAACGGCCTGGATCGCGCCGTCGCCCCACAAGCGTCGCTCGCGTTCAATTTTGCGAGCGTCGTCGGTGCGCTCTGCTTCGGTTCGCTGGTGGATCGTATGGACACGCGCTGGCCGATGACGTTTGCGTATGTGGGCCTGATCATTTCGCTGGTCGCGTTGAGCGCTTCGAGCGGATTGGCCATGACCCTGGTGCTCAGCGGGGCCGCCGGCTTCTTCCTGCTCGGCGCGAACTATGCGCTCTACGGTGTCGCGGCCACCTATTATCCGCTCGCCGTTCGAGGCACGGGATCAGGTGCGAGCGTGGCAGTGGGGCGCGTCGGTTCGATCATCGGTCCTTTGCTGGCAGGCGTGCTGCTCGGTGGCGGGACGAGTGCGAGTGGCGTGGTGCAGTACATGGTGCCAGTCGCCGCGATCGCCGGCGCCGCGGTGTTTGGCCTGAGCTTTTGCCGTCGACCGCGCGAGTGACCCGCGCGGACTTTATCTATAGCGTCGCCTAATGGCTCGACAGCAAATTGAATTGGTCGGCCCCGGCGGGGCGCGTCACACTGCCATGACGCGTTGGAGGAGTTGGAAATGTCAGTGGTAGTCAGAAACATTCCGCGGGCGGAGCGTCGGGTCATCGACGGCCTGGCCGAATGCGGAGTCGCGACCGTGCACGAGGCGCAAGGCCGCACCGGCTTGCTGGCGCCGTACATGCGTCCGATTTATCCCGGCGCGCGTATTGCCGGATCGGCGGTGACGGTCAGTATCGCACCGGGCGATAACTGGATGATCCACGTGGCCGTGGAGCAGTGTCAGCAAGGCGATATTCTCGTCGTCTCTCCAACTTCGGCGTGTGACGCTGGCTATTTCGGCGAGTTGCTCGCCTGCTCGTTGCTGGCGCGTGGCGTGCGCGGCTTGATCATCGAGGCGGGCGTGCGTGACGTAAAAGATCTGACCGCGATCGGTTTTCCCGTGTGGTCGCGCTACGTCTCGGCGCAAGGCACGGTCAAAGAAACGTTGGGCAGCGTCAACGTTCCCATCGTCTGCGCGGGCGCCTCGATCAAGCCGGGCGACGTGATCGTCGCGGATGATGACGGCGTTTGCGTCGTGCCCCGCGAGAAGGCTGCAAACGCCCTGGAGCAATCGACCGCGCGCGAGAAAAAGGAAGCGGGCGTGCGGGCGCGCCTGAAGGCGGGTGAGCTGGGCCTGGATATCTATGGCATGCGCCAGCGCCTCGCGGAGAAGGGGCTGAAGTACGTCGATTCGTTGGAGTGACCGCTCCAGCGGAGTCTTGTCATGCTCAAGTCCATTCCTTGCACGTTGATGCGCGGCGGTACCTCGAAGGGGCTGTACTTCAACGAGGCCGATCTGCCCGCCGAACGTGAGCTGCGGGACCGCGTACTGCTCGCGGCCATGGGTTCGCCCGACATCCGACAGATCGACGGAGTCGGCGGTGCGCATCCGCTGACCAGCAAGGTCGCCGTGATTCGCCGCTCCAGCCTCGAGCATGCCGACGTCGATTACCTGTTTCTGCAAGTGGTCGTCGACAAAGCCGAGGTCAGCGACAGCCAGAACTGCGGCAACATCCTCGCGGGAGTCGGTCCCTGGGCCATCGAGCAGGGCTTGGTGCCGATCGCCGGCGACGTCACCCCGGTGCGCATTCATATGCTGAACACGGCGAGCATCGCCGTGGCTTACGTGCCGACACCGAACGGTGCGGTCGAATACGAAGGCGATGCGCGTATCGACGGCGTTCCTGGAACGGCTGCGGCGATTCCGCTGGAGTTCCTGGATGTCGCCGGGTCGAGTTGTGGCTCGCTGCTGCCGACCGGCTCGGTGGTCGATGAGATCAACGGCCTCTGCGTCACTTGCATCGACAACGGCATGCCGGTCGTGATCCTGCGGGCCGAGGATTTCGGTATCGCCGGCGATGAAACGCCGGAGCAACTGGAGAGCAATGCCGATTTGAAGCAGCGGGTCGAGGCGATCCGGCTCGCGGTCGGTCCTCGCATGAATCTGGGCGACGTGAGCAAGAAGACGGTACCGAAGATGTGCCTGGTGTCGCCGCCGAAGCAGGGCGGTGCGATCGCCACGCGCACGTTCATTCCGCATCGTGTGCACGAGTCCATCGGTGTGCTCGGCGCCGTCAGCGTCGCGACGGCCTGCGTCACGCCCGGCTCGGTGGCCGCGCAGGTCGCGAAGCTCTCTGGAGATGGTTCGTCGCAGCGACTCGAAGTCGAGCATCCTACTGGCTTCTTTACTGTCGACATCGAAGTGGCGGTGACGAGCGGCAAGGTCGAGGTGCGTCGCTCGGCGTTGCTGCGGACTGCCCGCAAGCTCATGCGCGGCGAAGTGTTCGTGACGGGACGCGTGTGGAGCGGATCATGAGCGCGATCGAGCATATTTGCCTGCTCGGATTTGGCGAAGTAGGGCAGACGCTTGCGGCCGACTTTCAAGCGGCCGGCTGTACTCAGCTCACCGCGTTTGACCTGCTGTTCAAGGATTCCAAGAGCGCATGCGCCAGGGCAGCCGCGGCGGCGAATGTCGGTATCGCGAGCAGCGCGACCGAGGCAGTCGCGAGCGCAGATCTGGTGGTGAGTGCTGTGACGGCAGCGCAGGATCTGGCCGCTGCGCGTTCTGTGGTTGGAGCGCTGCAGCCTGGCGCCTACTTCCTCGATATGAACTCGGTTTCGCCGGGCGTGAAGACGCAAGCGGCAGCGTTGATCGATGCCAGCGGCGCCCGCTACGTCGAAGCGGCCATCATGTCTCCGATTGCGCCGAAGCGCATTGCTTCGCCGATGTTGTTCGGAGGCAAGCATGCCGCTGCGTTTCTGACGCTGGCGCAGCAGCTCGGGTTCACCGGGGCCACAGTATTCTCGGATCAGATCGGTCGCGCTTCGGCGGCCAAGATGTGCCGCAGCGTCATGATCAAGGGCATGGAGGCGCTGCTGACCGAATCGTTACTGTCGGCGCGCCACTATGGCGTCGAGTCGACGGTGCTCGATTCGCTGCGCAATCTGTTCCCTGCCGCGGACTGGTCGACGCTGGCGAGATACATGATCTCGCGCTCGCTCATTCATGGTCGGCGTCGTGCCGAAGAAATGCGAGAAGTCGCCCAGACCGTCAGCGAAGCGGGGCTGGAGCCTCACATGAGCGCGGCCTGCGCGCAGCGCCAGGACTGGGCCGCCGGTTTCCGTGAGGCGGCCTCGATCGAAGAATTGGAAGCGATGCTGGACGCGGTGCTGAGCCGCGCCCAGGCGGAGAAGACTGCATGCTGATCATCGATTGTCACGGTCATTACACGACCGCCCCCGAAGCCCATCAGAAGTTTCGCGACCAGCAGCTCGCGAAGCTGAAGGATCCGCTGGCTCCCACTCCAACGCCGGCCAGGATCAGCGACGATGAGATCCGCGAAACGATCGAGAAGAACCAGCTGAAGCTGCAGAAGGAGCGAGGCGCGGACATCACCATCTTCTCGCCGCGCGCCTCAGCCATGGCGCATCACGTCGGCGATGAGGCGGTATCCCAGCAGTGGACGCGCGCCTGTAACGATCTGATCAAGCGCGTCGTCGATCTGTATCCGCAGAACTTCGTCGGTGTGTGCCAGCTGCCGCAGTCGCCAGGGGTGCCGATTTCGCACTCGGTGCAGGAGCTCGAGCGAGCGGTCAAGGAACTGGGCTTCATCGGCTGCAACTTGAATCCGGATCCCTCGGGCGGCCATTGGACCGCGCCGCCGCTGACCGACCGGCACTGGTATCCGTTCTACGAGAAGATGGTCGAGCTCGACGTGCCGGCCATGATTCACGTTTCGGCCTCGTGCAATCCGAACTTCCACGCCACCGGCGCGCATTACATCAACGCCGATACGACCGCGTTCATGCAGTTCATCGAAGGCAATCTGTTCAAGGATTTTCCGACCTTGCGCTTCATCATTCCGCACGGCGGCGGCGCGGTGCCGTACCACTGGGGGCGCTATCGTGGTCTGGCCGACATGCTCAAGCGGCCGCCGCTCGCCGAGCACGTGATGAAGAATGTGTTCTTCGACACTTGTGTGTATCACCAGCCCGGCATCGACCTGCTGGTGAAAGTGATCGACATCGACAATATCCTGTTCGGCTCGGAAATGGTGGGCGCGGTGCGCGGCATCGATCCCGAGACGGGCAACTACTATGACGACACGAAGCGTTACATCGATGCATTGAGCATCCCGGAGGCGGACAAGCGCCGCATTTTCGAGGGCAACGCGCGCCGGGTATTCCCGCGCTTGGATGCCCTGTTGAAGTCGCGCGGACAGTAAGAGACCACCATGGCAACGTTTCAGATGGACCGCGATTGGCTGGTGTTCCACCCGGCGCCAAGCAAGCCGACGTTCCGGCCTCCGGCGGGAGCGGTGGACGCGCATTGTCACGTGTTCGGCCCGGGCGACGTGTTTCCGTACGCACCGGAGCGCAAGTACACGCCGTGCGATGCGCCGAAGGACAAGCTGTGGGAGCTGCGTGACTACCTCGGCTTCGAGCGCAACGTCATCGTGCAAGCGACTTGTCACGGTGCAGACAATCGCGCACTGGTGGATGCGTTGAAGGCGTCCAATGACCGTGCGCGTGGCGTAGCCACTGTGAAGCAGGACGTGACCGACGCCGAGCTGCAGGCGCTCGATGCGGCGGGCGTTCGTGGCGTGCGTTTCAACTTCGTCAAACGTCTCGTCGATACGACGCCGCGTGACGTGCTGTATTCGATCGCCGAGCGCATCAAGCCGCTCGGTTGGCACATCGTCATCTACTTCGAGGCGGCGGAGCTGCACGAGCTGTACGACTTTTTCACCTCGCTGCCGACCACGGTCGTGGTCGACCACATGGGCCGGCCCGATGTCACCCAGCCAGTCGACGGCCCGGAGTTCGAGCTGTTCGCCCGCCTGCTGCGCGAGCACCCGAATTTCTGGTCCAAGGTCAGCTGCCCGGAGCGGCTGTCGAAGACCGGCCCGGACGGCTATGACGACGTGGTGCCGTTCGCCAGGCGCATCGTCGAGACGTTTCCCGATCGGGTGCTGTGGGGCACCGACTGGCCGCATCCGAACATGAAGTCGCATATGCCGGATGACGGCAAGCTGGTCGATTTCATCCCGCGCATTGCGCCGACTGTGGAATTGCAGCGTAAGCTGCTGGTCGACAATCCGATGGCTCTTTACTGGAGTCGGTGAGATGGCGCTCGATAAACCGTACAAGGGAATTCCCGGCACGACCATTTTCGATGCCGAGCAGGCGCGCCTGGGCTATCACCTGAATCAGTTCTGCATGTCACTGATGAAGGCGCAGAACCGCGAGCGCTTCAAAGCGAACGAGCGCGCCTACCTGGATGAGTGGCCGATGAGCGAGGCCCAGAAGGAGGCGGTGCTGGCGCGAGACCTGAACCGCTGCATCGAGCTGGGCGGCAATATCTATTTCCTCGCCAAGATCGGCGCCACCGACGGCAGGAGCTTCCAGTTCATGGCGGCCAGCATGACCGGCATGACGCAGGAGGAGTACGCCAGGATGATGTTGCAGGGGGGGCGTGCGCCGGGCAGCCCGGTACGCGATCCCAGGGAGAAACGTTGATGGCCACGATCACTGCCAGTGTCTATACCTCGCACGTGCCGGCCATCGGCGCGGCCCTCGACTTGGGAAAGAGCGGCGAGGACTACTGGAAGCCTTTGTTCGCCGGGTACGAGCCGTCCCAGGCGTGGTTCAAGGCTCATCAGCCGGATGTGATCTTCCTGGTCTACAACGATCACGCGAGCGCGTTCAGCCTGGACATGATTCCGACCTTCGCGATCGGCTGCGCGGCCGAGTTCAAGCCGGCCGACGAAGGCTGGGGGCCGCGGCCCGTGCCGGTGGTCAAAGGTCATCCGGAGCTTGCGGCGCATATCGCACAGTCGGTGATCCAGGACGATTTCGATCTGACCATCGTCAATCGCATGGATGTCGATCATGGCTTGACCGTGCCGCTGTCGCTGCTGTGCGGACAGGTTGCTCAGTGGCCGTGTGCCGTCATTCCGTTCGCGGTCAATGTGGTGCAGTACCCGGTGCCCTCGGGGCGTCGTTGTTTCAATCTGGGCCGGGCGATTCGCAAGGCGGTCGAGCTCTATGACGAGCCGCTCAACGTGCAGATCTGGGGCACCGGCGGCATGAGCCATCAGTTGCAAGGTCCCCGCGCGGGTCTGATCAATCGTGAGTGGGACAATCGATTCCTCGATCGTTTGATCGCCGAGCCCGACAGGCTCGCCGAGGTGCCGCACCTGGAGTACGTGCAGGAGGCGGGCTCCGAAGGCATCGAGCTGGTGATGTGGCTGATCGCCCGAGGCGCGATGAGCGACCGGCCACCGCGAGTGGCGCACCGCTTCTACCACGTGCCGGCCAGCAACACGGCCGTGGGTCACCTGATTCTGGAGAACTCGCAATGAGCACCATCAAAGTCGCGCTCGCGGGCGCCGGCGCGTTCGGCGTCAAACACCTCGAAGGCCTTCGAAACATTGCGGACGTGCAGGTCACGTCGCTGGTGGGGCG